>JAESFG010000281.1_pt1 | contig 104243 bp, 101 predicted proteins | sample 9269371 | NCBI WGS metagenome assembly JAESFG01 (sample SAMN14506227, study PRJNA617093) | algae metagenome | isolation source: Aetokthonos hydrillicola CCALA 1050 (B3-Florida) and co-occurring... | place: USA: South Carolina | collected 2013-01-01
CCGTGTCCGCGCCCCAGCGGATCGCCCAGACCATCTTGTCGACTTCGCTCGCCACGTCGCTGGCGACGGCGGAGTTGCCGATATTGGCGTTGATCTTGACGAGGAAGTTGCGGCCGATCGCCATCGGCTCGCTTTCCGGGTGGTTGATGTTGGAGGGGATGATGGCGCGGCCGCGTGCGACCTCGTCGCGGACGAACTCGGGCGTCACATGGTCGGGGATGGCGGCGCCCCAGTCCTGCCCGTCGCGCGCGAGCGCGTCCTTCAACGCCTCGCGGCCAAGATTCTCGCGCGTGGCGACATATTCCATCTCGGGCGTGATGATGCCGGCCCTCGCATAGTGCATCTGGCTGACGTTGGCGCCGGCTTTGGCGCGCAGCGGGCGGGCGACGACATTGGGGAAGGGGCGGACGCCGGAGTCTTTGTTGCCGCGCCGCGCAACAGCGCTCGCGGTGCGGTCGGGGCCGAGCTGGCCCCCCACCCTCAAACCATTATCCTCGGGCTTGATCGCGCGGCCGTCATAGCGTTCGACGTCGCCGCGCCCTTCTATCCAGGGGCGGCGCAGGGGAGACAGCCCGGCCATGATGTCGATCGTGACGGCGGGGTCGCTATAGGGGCCGGAAGTGTCGTAGACGCGCACCGGCGGCTCGCCAGCGCTGGGCTCAAGCGCGATCTCGCGCATCGCGACGCGCAAGGGACCGACATGCACCTTGCGGCTGCCACGGATCGGCCCGGTGGTGACGCCTATTTCCCCTTCGACTGCGCTCAGGACAGGGGTGCGGGCGGGCCGCTGGTTTCCATCGAAAACCAGTTCCTTGACATCAATATCGGCCATGAAGCGCTCCTCTCGACGGACGGGGAGCGGGCGATATGGCCGATGATGGCGTGCCCTCCCTCCGCCCGTGCTAACGGGTTCAGGTTCAGCGGGTCGTGGGACGTGACGCCCACCTCTCAGCCACATGGCTCCCCGGGGAAGGCAGGAGAATAGGCGCGCGCGGGGGGTTCGTCCAGCGCCGATGCGCTCATGCGGCGCGGATCAGAGGCCGAGCGCGCGCGTGATCGGTTCGATCCAGCGGCCCTTGCGGTCGCGGATCGGGAAGCTGTTGACATAGCCCCACACGCAGCCGTCGACCCCGGCCTCGCGGAAGGCCCGCGACACCGCGCCATAATAAGCGGCGCGCTCACGGACCGGCACCGTCTCATAGGCGCCATATTCGCCCATCAGCAGCGGCCGCCCGGTGCGCCGCATGTAAGCGCGCGCCTTTTCGACGCTCGCGGCGAGCTGCGCCTTGTCCGCCGCGCTGCCGAAGGTCGCGCCGAGCGGCGGTTTGGGATCGACCCAGCCCGCGCCCTGATGCGTGAAGGCGAAGGGTTCGTAATAATGGAAGGTCGCGACGAGATAGCGGTCGTCCTCGGGCAGCGGGAGCGTGGCGAGCGAGTCGATGCCGCTCCACCCCTCGCCGCCGATCACCACCGGCCGGGTCGGATTGGTGGCGCGCACCGTCGCGAGCGAGGGGCCGAGCACGGTCATGAGCTTGGCATTGTCGAACGCGCCATGCGGCTCGTTGAAGAGCTCGAACCAGACCAGATCGTCGGCGCCCGCGAACCGCGCCGCCACCTGCCGCCAGAGCGCGGCGAGGCGCGGCGCCTCGCCCAGCGGATCGGCGACCAGCGCGTCGTCATTGTGCATGTCGATGATGACGCGCAGCCCGGCGGTGCGCGCGAGCGTCACCAGATGCGCCACGCGGTCCATGAAGCGCGGGTCGATGGTGAAGTCCGGCCCCTTGCCGGCATGGGCGGCGAAGCGCACCGGCAGGCGGACGGTGCGGAAGCCCCTGGCGGCGATGGCGGCGAAATCGTCCTCGCGGATCGGGCGGCCCCAGGCGCCCTCGCGCGGGGCTTCCAGATGGTTGTTCATGTTGACGCAGGGGCCGACGGCGGCATCGGCTTGCGTGAGCGGACGGGGCGCCGGCGCGGCGGCGGGAAGCGCGAGCGCTGCCATCAGCGTTGCGGCGACACCGGCGGGGACGGGCAGGCGCATGGCGGGAACCTTCAACGGCTTAAATTAAGCGTTTTGGTTTAGCGGATGTGAGGAGGCTGTCCAGTGCCGCGCGATGGACCATGTGCGCGCTCACCCGGAGGACTGGACCGCCCGCCGCCGTCCCTTGTCGAACGAAGTCGAGACACGCTGTCGCAACCGATTCTCGACTTCGCTCGAAGCGAACGGCAAGGAGGGACGGTGACAGGAGCGCCTCACCCATCAAGCGACCGCCGCCGCGATCACCGGCTGCGCGCCTTTCCGGGGCATGTCCGCGCAATGGTCGTCGTGCCCCGGCGGCTGGGCGAGCTGCTGGCGATCGCGGGGCTGGTGCTGCTCATCACGGCGCCGCTCGGCTGGCCCGCCGTGCTGGGCTATGCGACGATCTTCCTGGGCGCCGTGCTGCTGCTCGCCGGGGCGCTGCTCATCGGGCTGGCGATGGCGGTGCGGGCGCGGCTGGTGCGTCATCATGCCCGCACCCATCGCGACGATCAGAAGGTGTAGCCCACCCCGATCATGCCGACGACCTGGTTGGCGCTGCCGCGATCTGACACGATCGGCGAGCGCCTGGCATCGCCCAGCAGCCGCGCATAGCTGACCCCGCCATAAAGCGCGAAGCCGCCATTGGTGAGATCGCCGTCGAGATCATAAGTGGCGAGGAGCGCCCCGCCCGCGTTCTTCCACCCCCTGCCCGCGTCATAGACGGGGAGGCCGCTCGCGGCGCTGCCGGCGGGCGTGACGCTGAAATAATAGCGCGCATAGTCGCGGTCGACATGCTCGGCCGAGAGGGCAAGGATGACGGCTGCCGCGCGCGAGACCGGCGTCACATAACTGATCGCCGGCGCGATCACCCGCCCCTTGTGCGCGCCCGCGACGTCCCAGCGAATATCGGCCGACAGGGTGAGCGAGTCATAGGGATTGAGCAGGCGGTAGCCCGTGATCCCCGCATTGGCGCCAGCCTCCACCGCGATGTCGCGCTTGCCGAGCCTGCGCACGACATCGTCCCTGATGTCGCTGTGCCGGTCGAACCGCGCGCGGACAACCGGCCCGAGGCTGAAGCCGACCTTCGCGTCCTTGCGGTCGGGAATGAGGTCGAGCGCGAGGCCCGCCGGCCGCGCCGTGATCGCGATGCCGCCGAGCCGGCCGTTGATCGCGCCGACCGGGAAAACGACATCGTCGTCCGACCCCTCATAGCTCGGGCCATAGCCAATACCGGCGCCGACGGTCAGATAATCGCCATCATAGACCGACCGGGACGAGACATCGTCCTGCGCCTTGGCGGCGGAGGCGGCGGCGGCGAGGAGGATCATGAGGGCACGAAGCGATGAGGCGGTCACACGGGTCTCCTGTTGCGCCCGCACAACGGCCGCGTTCGGCAAAGGATGCAGCGCGGCGCCGGCGCTCAAAGGAAATATTTGATCCGTATCTCCTGCGCCACCGGCGCGGCGGGCACGGCGAAGCGGGCGGCGGCGAAGCTGGGCGGCCCCATGCGCAGCACCGGATTGCGCGAGAAGCCCACCCCCTCGCGCGGGATGCCGAGCATGAAATCGGGCTTGAAATTGCGGTTCTCGTCATGGAGCACGGTGATCGCATAATCGCCCGGCGCGACGCCCGAAAAGCGCATCGTGGCGCCGGGCGCGGCGGCGACGCTTTCCTTGTACGCCTCGGGATCGTTGTTGCAGCGCGGGAAATAATGCGGATTGCGCGTCAGGCAGGCCCGCACCATGCCCTTGGTCGAGCGCAGCCCGTCGAAGCGCACGTCGACCTCACCCGTCGGCGCGGCCGGGGTGGTGGCGCCGGTCAGCGCGAGCAGCAGCGCGGCGGCGAGGACGGGCATGGACCGCCCGCCAGTCCGCGAGGCCGAGGTCGGTCCCGCACAGCCGGTCCCAGAAGCGGAAATAGAGCCCATAATTGCCCCCATAGACGTCATGGTGCCGTTGATGATGCGTCGCGGTAATCAGCCAGTTACCAAGTCGTCCCCGCACGATCCAGCGCGGAAACATCTCCCAGCCCATATGATTGGTCACGCCCATCACCGTCATGATGGCGAGCACGCTCGCCAGCGCGCCGACATGGATCGGGATCAGCAACACCAGTAGCGGGATGAACAACGCGCCGGTGAGTGCCTCCCAGGGATGGAAGCTCATCGCCGCCCAGGCGGTCGGCGGGCGGCTGTCATGATGGACGGCATGGGCGACGCGGAACAGCGCCGGGCGGTGCATCGCGCGGTGGCTCCAGTAGAACCAGGCATCATGCGCCGCCAGGTACAGGAGGATCGAAAGCGGCCAGTACCAGAGCGGGAAGGCGTTCAGGTCGGCGTAGATCCGCGTCCAGCCCCGCGCCTGCCAGCCCCAGGCGACGATGCCCGCCGGGATGCCGTAGATCGCCGCCGAAGCCAGCGACCAGCCGATCTCGCGCCCGATCTGCCGGTCGAGCCCCCCATAGAGCCCCGGATGCCGCAGCCGCGTCGCCAGCGCGAAGCCGCCGCTACTCGCGAGATAGCGCAGCGCGACGATCATCGTCATGGCGCCAGCGGACAGCGCGATCGGCCACAGGAGGTCCATCACCGCGCTATAGGCGCTTTGGCGGCGGGTTAGAAGGGCGCGTGACACCCAATGAGCCGCTCCCCGGCGGGGAGGAGGCGGGGCGGGGGAGCGCGGCGCGGCCCCGCGTCATGCGCTGGCGGCGGCACACCCTCCTTATCCCTCCCCTCAAGGGGACGGAGCAAGAATAAGGAGAGGGGTAAAATGGCCGAGGTGTCGAACGCCCTCAGGCTGCCGCGCGCCTCCCGCCCCACATCACATCCCGATAGCGCGCGAAGCAGCGCTCGCCGCAGCGCAGGCGGATGAGCGCGCCTTCGGCGATGGCGGTGGCGCGGCGGGGGTCTTCCGCGACGAGCGGCCCGATCGCCTCGCGGTTCCACGCCTCGCTGTGCTTGATATCGAGAACGGCGTGAAGGTCGAAATACTGGCGCTCGCTTTGGCTGAGACCGATGCGGCGGAGGCCCGCGGCGACATGGGCTGAGCGGCCGGGCGCGGTCAGCTCGATAACGCCGAGCGCGCCGACCGAATGCCAGGCGAGCCGGCGCTGCGTCGCCATCGCCGTCATCGCGTTGGCGAGCGCGAGGCTTTCCCAGACGGTCCGGTCGATCGCCGGATCGACGTCGAGCGCCCTGGCGACGGTGTGGAGCATTGGCCCGTGCATCCCGCGCGCCTGCCCGCGCCCCATCTCGTCCCAATAGTTGCGCGCGAGTTCGAGCTTGGCGCGGTCGGGCATCTTGACCTGCGTCAGCGCGACAAGGTCGTCGAACCCCGCCTCGCCGGCCGCTTCCTGCTCGAAGAACCAGCGCAGCTCGTCGCGGTTCGCGGCGCGGGCCAGCCAGGGGAAGAGCGGATCGCCCTGCCCCGGCCCCGTCTCCCGCAATCCCTCAAACCAGGCGAGGAAGCCGTCGGCATCGGTCGGCACGGCGGCGGCGCGCGGGGCAACCTCGGCGCGGAGCAGCTCGATGAACTGGATCTCCAGCTTGAGCATCCGCAGGTCGCGGTCGAGCGTCGCGGGCCACGCCTCGTCGGGAAGCGCGGGCGACAGGCGGTCGCGGTTCCAGCGGGCCAGCAGGCGCTGGAAATCGTCGGCACGAAAGACGCTGGCGGACGCGGCATCCGCCAGGCGGTCTGGTTCAGGGGTCATGGGAGCAAGCTCCGAAAAAGGGAGAGTTCGGCCGCAAAACGCGCAAGACGCGCCGCCTGTTCCCGCGCCCCCGATCGGCCGGTCGCAGGACCGCGACGGAGCGGCGTGACGGAACGTCGGACGGTCGCCGGCGTTTCCCGCTTCCGCACGCTCCAGCCGCAGGGCTTCCATGCCGGTCTCCGACATCCCGTCCGTTCCCGCCGGCTCGCGGCCGATGCGCCTTGTCGAGCACAGCGTCTATCGCGGCCCCAACCGCTACAGCCGGCTGCCGATGATCCGGCTGCGGCTGGACCTGGGCGATCTTCAGGACTGCCCGACCGACCGCCTCGACGGCTTTGCCGACGCGCTCGTCGCGCGCCTGCCGGGGCTTGCCGATCATGGCTGCAGCTATGGCGAGCCGGGCGGCTTCCTGCGCCGCGTGGCGGAGGGGACGTGGCTCGGCCATGTCATCGAGCATGTCGCGATCGCGCTTCAGGTGATGGCCGGCAGCCCGGTGACGCGGGGCAAGACGCGCTCGGTGCGGGACCGGCCGGGCTGGTACGACATCTGCTACGCCTGGCGCGAGGAAGCCGTGGGCCTTGCCGCCGGTGCCGCCGCCGCCCGCATCGTCGCCGCGCTGCTCCCGGCGCCGTGGCACCGGGTGGCGCGCATAGACCGCCTCGGCGCGCCGCTCGTCGAGGATCCGGCCGACATCCGCCGGCTCACCGAAGCCCTTATCCGCCTGCGCGCCCGCGTCGGGTTAGGCCCGAGTACACAGGCGCTGAGCGACGCGGCGGCGCGGCGCGGCATCCCGGTCACCCGGCTCGACCGGCAGAGCCTCCTCCTCCTCGGCCATGGGCGGCATCAACAATATCTGCGCGCCAGCATCACCGGGCGGACGCCGTTGATCGCCGTCGAGCTGGCCGGCGACAAGGATCGCTGCCGCGAGCGGCTCGCCGATGCCGGCCTCCCCGTGCCGCGCGGGATGCGGGTGCGCGATGGCGACGCGGCCTGGGCCTTCGCCCGCGATCTCGGCCGGCCGGTGGTGGTGAAGCCGCTCGACGGCAATCATGGCCGCGGCGTCTCGATCGGCATCGCGAGCGAGGGCGAGGTGCGCGAGGCTCATGTCCGCGCGCGCGGACATGGGCGCGGTGTGGTCGTCGAGGAGCAGCTCATCGGGGCCGACCACCGCATCCTCGTCGTCGACGGCCGCGTCGTCGCGGTGGCCGAGCGCCGCCCGGCGCAGATCGTCGGCGATGGCTATCATGACATCGCGACGCTCATCGCCATCCTCAACGAGGATCCACGGCGCGGCGCCGGGCATCAGGCGGTGCTCACCCGTATCCGCATCGACGCCGCGCTCGAGGCGCGGCTGGCGGCGCGCGGGCGGACGCTCGGCAGCGTGCCGGCGCCTGGCGAGACGGTGGTGCTGGGCGCGACCGCCAATCTTTCGGCCGGCGGCACCGCGACCGACCGCACCGCCATCATCCATCCCGACAATGCGCGCGTCGCGCGCGAGGCGGCGCTGGTGCTGGGGCTCGATGTGGCGGGGATCGATTTCCTCAGCCCCGACATCGCCCGGCCGGTGGCCGAGACCGGCGGCGGCATCGTCGAGGTCAATGCCGCGCCGGGGCTGCGGATGCACCTTGCTCCGTCGGAAGGTCGCGGGCGCGAGGTGGCGCGGCCGATCATCGCCAGCCTCTTCCCGCGCGGTGCGCCCGCGCGCGTGCCCATCGTCGCGATCACCGGCACCAATGGCAAGTCAACCACGGTGCGGATGCTCGGCGCCATCCTGCGCGCGGCGGGCCGCCGCACCGGCATGACGACGACGAGCGGCGTCTACCTGAACGACCGGCTGCTCTGGTCGGGCGACGCCAGCGGGCCGCGCAGCGCGGGGCGTCTGCTCCGCCATCCCTCGCTCGACGCCGCCGTGCTCGAGACGGCGCGGGGCGGGATCGTGCGCGAGGGGCTGGGCTTCGAGCACTGCGATGTCGGCGCGGTGCTCAACGTCAGCGAGGATCATCTGGGCATCCGGGGCATCGACAGCCTCGCCGATCTCGCCGCGATCAAGGCGGTGGTGGTGCGCAACGTCGCGCGGCGTGGGGCGAGCGTGCTCAACCTCGACGATCCGCTGACGCGGCGGATGGCGCGGCTGGCGCGGGGGCGGCTGATCTGGTTCTCGATGAAGGGCGGGCGGCGGCTCGACGCGCATGTCGCCGATGGCGGCCAGGCGGCGCTGCTCCGCGACGGCGCGCTGATGCTGAACCGGAGCGGGGGCTGGACGGTGCTGATGCCCGCTGCCGAGGTGCCGGCGACGCTGGGCGGCGCGGCGCGGTTCAACACCGCCAATGCCCTCGCCGCCGCCGCCATGGCAATGGCGCTCGGCCTCGACGATACCGCAATCCGCGCCGGGCTGGCCGGGTTCGTTTCGGACTATGCGGCCAATCCGGGCCGGCTCAACCTCATCGAGCGCGACGGGGTGCGCATCCTCATCGACTATGCCCACAATCCCGCGAGCCTCGCGGCGCTGGGCGACCTCCTCGGCAAGCTGCGCGGCGAGGGCCGCCTGATCGGCATGGTGAGCATTCCCGGCGACCGGCGCGACGAGGACATGCGGGCGATGGGGCGGCTCGCGGCGGGCATTTTCGACCGCATCGTCTTCCGCGAGGCGCCCGACGGACGTGGCCGATCGCCCGGCGCGGTGATGGCGCTGCTCGCCGAGGGCGCGCTCGGCGCCGGCGCCGGTCCCGACCGCATCCGCTGCATCTGGGGCGAGGCCCAGGCGGCCGCCGCCTGCCTCGCCGATGCCCGGCCCGGCGATCTCGTCGTGCTCCTGCCCACCGATGTCGAGGGGGCGTGGCGCCAGGCCGACGGGTTCAGCCGCGCCACCGCGACCCGTCCCCAACCGGAGGCCGCGCATGGCTGAAGCATCTGCTGGCCCGCTCATCATCATCGGCGGCCACGAGGACAAGGAGGGCGAGCGCGAGATCCTGCGCGCCGTCGCGGAGGTGGTGGACGGGGGCAAGCTCGTCATCGCCACCGTCGCCAGCCACCAGCCCGAGGGCTATTTCGATGCCTATTGGCGGGCGTTCGCCGATCTCGGCGTCACCGATCTCGTCGAGCTCTATGTCGAGGAGCGCGGCGACACCCGGTCGCGGGCGCTGCTCGACAGCCTGTCCGAAGCGGCCGGGCTGTTCTTTACCGGCGGCGACCAGCTGCGCATCACCAGCCAGATCGGCGATACGCCGGTCGAGCGGCTGGTGCGCGCGATCCACAAGCGCGGCGGCCTCGTCGCCGGCACCTCGGCCGGGGCGGCGGTGATGAGCGAGACGATGCTGGTGGGTGGCTCCAGCGCCGAATCGCACCGCATCGGCGATCTCCACATGGCGCCGGGGCTCGGCCTCGTCCCCAATGTCATCATCGACCAGCATTTCGCCGAGCGCGGGCGGATGGGACGGCTGCTCGGCGCGGTGGCGCAGAACCCGCGCGTCATCGGCGTCGGCATCGACGAGAACACCGCCATCCACGTCACCGGCGACCGCTTCAGGGTGCTCGGCGCCGGCGCGGTCTACATCGTCGACGGCGAGGATGTCAGCCGATCGAACATCGCCGAGGCGCGGCCCGAGCGCACGCTCTCGATGCATGACGTGCGGCTGCATGTGCTCAGCGCCGGCGACGGCTTCGACCTGGCGACGCGGCGGCCGGTGGCGGCGGCGGATGCGTAGGGATTACGCCATCCCCGCGTGCCCTCCCTCGATCAGAGTCACGGACCTCTGATCGACCCTCCCGCAAGCGGGAGGGGAGCTAAGCTGAGCCCCGATAGACCCCTCCCGCTTGCGGGAGGGGCGCGAGACTTGCTGGGCCACAGGCGAAGCTAGTCGCAGCGGGGAGGGCCGCCACACACGAAAAGGCCCGCCATTTCCGGCGGGCCTCGCAGGTCAATCGAACAGCTCTTCGAGAAAGCTCTTGCGCTTCTTATAGGGCGGGTAGCCGCCATGGCCATAACCCTGCATCGGTGGCGGCGGCGCCCGGTCGGGGCGGTAGGCGGGCTGCTGCGGGGGCGGCGGGGCGGTGGCCCCCGCGCGCTCGATGATCTTGTCGAGCTCTCCCCGGTCCAGCCACACGCCCCGGCATTGCGGGCAATAGTCGATCTCCACCCCCTGCCGCTCGGACATCACCAGCCCGACATGGCAGACCGGGCAGAGCATCGCGCCCGCGGCTTGCTGGTGCGCCATGCCTTAGTCCTCCCGCTGGCCGAGCAGGCTCAGCAGCATCTGGAAAAGGTTGACGAAGTTCAGGTACAGCGACAGCGCGCCCATCACCTGCAGCTTGCCCGCCGCCTCGCCATGCGCGCCGTAGTAGAGATACTCCGACTTGATCCGCTGCGTGTCCCAGGCGGTGAGGCCGGTGAACACGATGACGCCGATGATCGACACCACGAAGCCGAGCGCGCTCGACTGAAGGAAGATGTTGACCACAGCCGCGATCATGATGCCGATGAGGCCCATCATCAGGAACGATCCCATCCTGGTGAGATCAGCCTTGGTCGTATAGCCCCACAGGCTCATCGCGAGGAAGGTGACCGCCGTGATGAAGAAGGTCTGCGCGATGCTCGCGCCGGTGAACACCAGGAAGATGCTCGCCATCGACACGCCCATCGCCGCCGAAAAGGCGTAGAAGGCGGTGCGCGCGCTCGCCTCGCTCATCTTCTCGATACGGAAGGTGAAGAAGAAAACGAACGCCAGCGGCGCGAAGATCGCCACCCACTTGAGCGGGGTGCCGAAGATCGGCTGGTAAAGCGCGGGGGTGGTGCCGATCAGCGCGGCGACGAGGCCGGTGATGATGAGGCCCAGCCCCATGTTGCGATAGACGCCGAGCATGTGCGCGCGAAGTCCCGCGTCGAATGCGACTTCGGCTTCGCGGCCATATTTGGGCACGGAATAACGGGTTTCCACGGTTCTGCTCCATCCTATGTGACACAGGATCGAGAAGCTCGCCGCCTTTGTTATTCAGAGGAGTTTGGGATGTCCTCCGACCAGCACCGAGCTTGCTCGATGCGGTCCGACATCACGTCCGAACAAGTTCGAACGCCAGAGGGGCCCGGCCCGCAAACCCCCATATGGCGGAAAGACGTTAAAAAATCAAGAGGGGTTCAGGGGATGCTGCGCGGCGCGAACCTGATCGGGCGACGGGCCGAACAGCGCCGGATTGTAGCGAGGCGCGGCGTGGCGGGCGGGGCGGTCGAGCCAGGCGGCCATCCGCGCCGCGACGGCGGGATCGCGGTGGAGGCAGACAAGCCGCGCATCGGGAAAGGCGGCGAGCAGGGCGGGCCGATGGTCCCCATATGATCGGGCGCCTTGAGAACCCACGGCCGCGCCACACGCCGTCCGCGCCGCCACGCGATCGTCTGGAGCAGCCGCCCCAGCTCGGCATAGGCGCCGCGCGCGTCGATCACCTCGCACCGCCACGCATAGGCGGGCACATGCCACTGCGCCTGGAACTGGCCGCTGAGGAAGGAGGGGGCGAGCAGGCCAAGCTCCCCGTCGGGTTCGTCGGCGCCGGTGGGGTGGATGGCGGCGAGCGCCGGATTGAGCCGCTTCATCGCCATGAGCGCCGCGCGGATGCGCCAACGGCCGGCGGGGGCACGGGGCGAGGCCGGGTGCATCGCCTCGCGCGGACGGCTATGGTCGAAGCCGGGATCGCAGGCGAGCAGCCGCTGCATTCGCACCGTGCCCGGCCGCATCGTGCCGAGCACGACGATCGGCGCCGCGCCCGCGATCCGGGATGCCGCCGCCACGGTCGGGTCGTGCGCGGCCGGTCGCGCATCGCCTTGCGCAATTGCCCCTGCGCCAGCGTGCGGCCGATCGGATTGAGCGCCGCCTCCTCGCGCAGCGACCGGCACAGCGACAGCAACGGCGCCGGCCAGTGATCGAACCGAAATCGTCGCTGCGCTCGGCGGCGATGGCGGCGCCGGTCAGCCGGTGCGGATCGAGCGCGGGAAGGCTCACCTCGTGCCGCACCGCGAGCATGAAACCGGGACCGTTGTCATGGGAGCCGATCGAGACATGGCCCTGGCGCCGGCGGTGGCGGCATGGAGAGGGATCATGCGGTGGCCTCCTGTAGCAAGGATGGGGTATCGGCGATGAAGTCGGCATGGCGGCGCGCCGATGTCACGGCCTTCGACGCGCCACACGCAGGCCGATCCCACGGGCAGCGGATAGAGACCCGCGCCCAGGATGGCGGGCAGCATCATGAGGTCGTTCTGGACGAAGAAATTGGCGTCAAGCACCACGCCGCCCGCCTCCAGCACCGCCTGCCGGACCGGGATGTTCGCCTCGAAATGGTGGATTTCGCACATCACCTCGACATTCATGATGCCCGGATAAGGTGATCCGGCCGACGCCCGTCCGACGCAGCGCGGCGACCGCCGCCAGCCCGACCGCGCTCTCGTCGGGGCCGAGCGGCGTCGCGAGAAAGGCAGCGTCGAAGCCACGCGCGGCCGCCTCGCGTCCGCCCGGATCGCGCAGGTCGGCGCCCGCGCCATGCTTGTCATCACCCCCCGCCTCACGGTCATGGGGCGGGTGTCTTGCGGACGGCGAAGCCGGTCTGCTACGAACGCGCGCGACAGGTCGATCGGGGGAGAAAAGCGCACATGGTCCGTCATGCCCATCGCGGAGCCCCCGATGCTTGAGGGGCGGCGCATCCTCGTCACCGGCGCGGCGAGCGGCATCGGCGCCGCCGCGGCGCGGCTGTTCGCCGGCTATGGCGCGCGCCTGCTCCTTGTCGATCGGGACGCCGCCGTCGCCGATGTCGCCGGCGCGGTCGGTGGCGAGGGCAGGCAGGTCGACGTGACCGACGCGGCCGCCATGGCCGCGCTGCTCGACGACGGCGGCCGGCTCGACGGCGCCTTTCTCAACGCCGGGATCGAGGGGATGGGTGGGCGAATGACGCCGATCACTGATTATCCCGACACCGAATATGACCGGGTGCTGGACGTCAACCTGCGTGGTCTTTGGACCAGCCTCAAGGCGGTGATCGGACCGCTCACCCGCGCGGAGGGCGGCGCGATCGTCGCGACGAGCAGCGTCATGGGCTGGCTCGGCTCGCCCGGCGTCGCGCCCTATGTCGCATCCAAACATGGCGTCGCGGGCCTCGTGCGCGCCGCCGCGCTCGAGCTGGCGGCACGGGGCATCCGCGTCAACGCGGTGCTGCCGGGCGGGATCGAGACCCCGATGCTGCGCGAGCGCGGCTTCGTCGCCAATCCCGGTTACGAGGACAAGGCGATCCGCGCCCACCCGCTCCGCCGGCTCGGCAGGCCAGAGGAAGTGGCCGAGGCGGCCGCCTGGCTGCTCTCGCCCAAGGCGAGTTTCGTCACCGGCCATCTACTCGCGGTGGACGGCGGGCTCTCGGCGATGTGAGACGAGCTGGGCGGCGACGGCGCTTGGCGCTGCCCGCGCCGCCCGCCGCCGCGACGCGCGCGATCGTCGGCCGGATCTCGCGGCCGACCTCGATCAGCCGTTTGATGAAGCGGCGCGCCGGCGCCAGCATCGCGCCGCGCCAGCGGTACGTGATGCCGACGACGACGCGCGGCCAGATCGGTTCGGCAAGATCGAGCGGCACGAGATGGCCGTAGCCGGGATCAATGCGGATGATCGTCGACAGGCAGAACGAGAGATACTCGCTATCCTTGCGCATACTGGCCATGAACACCGACGATCCGGCGCGGATGCCGCAGGCGGGCGGCGGGAGCCGGCGTCGCGGAAGGCGAAGCTCAGCCGGTCGGCCTGGATGAAGGCAAGCACCGCCTGGGGGAGCGGATATTGCATCATCGTCGCGCCGGCGCCGACGCGCACCGCGCCCTTGCCGCGACCCTTAAGCTCGGCCGGCTCCTCGACCGCGCGTTCGAGCTCGGCGGCGATGAGCGTCGCATGATCGACGAACAGCGCGCCATAATCGGCCGGCGCGACACGGCCCGGATGCTGCTCGAGCAGTTGCACGCCCGGCGTCCGCTCGACGTTGCGGATGCCCTTGGAGAGGGGGCGCTGGGTGATGCGCCGCTTCTCGGCGGCCTTGCCGAAGCTCGCGCGCCGGACGATCTCGATGACATGGCGGAGCCGCCGCAGTTCCATGCCGGCCAGTGTATCGCCACCGGCACGGGCGCAAGCGAGCGCGGCGCGGACGAAGGCGCCGCCCTGGCGGATCGCCGCCTCGCCATCGGGCGACACGTCGCCGGGCATCGGCGCCGTGACCGGCCAGGCGTGGATGAGGTCGAGATAGGCGGAAACGGGCCACAGCGCGGCCGGCCTCGCCGCCTCGCCGCGCTGGCTGACCGCGAGGGCGAGACTGGCGGCGCAGAGCGCGCGCAGCGCCGCATCGCCGAAGCGGCCGATGTCGCCGGTGCGCAGCCAGCCGTCGGCGAGCGTCGACACCGACTTCGGCCAAACTCCACCCGCCGCGCTCGCGCCCCGGCCGATGCGCGGCACGCCACAGGCCTAGCGGATCGCGCCGCCAGGAGCCTCAGGACGGCACCCCGGCCACGCATCCAAGCGCCTCGCATAAAAATCTACTTAAATGGTTGACATTGTCGCGCCGGTGACGCAACACAGGACGGCGACGGGTGGCCGACCCGTCCGCTCGCTCGCGCGAGTCGCTCATCGGCCCGCGGCTTTTGACGGAATGCAGCTTGCTCCGCGTCACCAACGGCTAAAGCGCACGGTGCCCTACCGCGACAAGTCGATGCGGCCCGTGATTTCCACAGATGAAGGAAACCGGATGATGCGCACCTGTACGCTAGCGGCCTGACCCGCACCCCCTGATCCTCACGACGCGCCGACGACCGGCCCGCCTCTGGCGGAGCGATCCCGCGCGCGTGCCAGCCCTGCCCCGTCCGGACGCCTTCCGTCCGGCGATCGCGGAGACTTGTCCCCATGACCATCGCCACGCCCGCCAACGACCTCTGGTACACCCGCTGCCCCGTCCCCACCGCGCTCGGCATCGCCGTCCAGCGCGGCTGGATCGCCGAGGAGTTCGCGCCCGACGGCCTCACCCTCCGCTCGATCCAGGAAACCAGCGATCCCGATGCGCGCGAATCGCATTTCGACCACAAGCTGCCGAGCTCGTTCCGCCAGGGCGGTAACATTCCGGCGATCTGGGCGCGCTCGCGCGGCGCCGACACGCGCGTCATCGGCCTGAGCTGGACCGACGAGTTCCAGGCGATCCTCGCGCTTCCGGCGAGCGGCATTTCCCGCGCCGCGCATCTGGTCGGGCGGCGCGTCGGTCTGCCCGTCAACGCCGTCTCGATCGACTTCAACCGGGCGAGCGCGCTGCGCGGCTTCGCCAAGGCGCTGGAGCTTGACGGGCATGACCTGCGCGATGTCGAGCGGATCGACACGCGCAGCACCGAGACGCGCGCCGAGGGAACGAGCGGCATCGCCAGCGGCGAGGGCTATCGCACCCGCCAGCGCCACGGCTACCGCGCCGAAGTGCTCGCGCTGCTGCGCGGCGAGGTCGACGCGATCTATGTCAAGGGCGCGCTCGGGCTCGAGACCGCGCGGCTCATCGGCGCGCGCATCGTCACCGATCTGGGCGGTCATCCCGATCCCAGGGTGCGGATCAACAACGGCACCCCCCGCACGCTCACCGTCGACCGCCAGCTGATCGAGGAGCGGCCGCAGGTCGTGTCCCGCTTCCTGTCGCGCGTGATCGACGCCGGCGCCTGGGCCGCCGCGCATCCCGACGAGACGCTCGCCTATATCGCGCGCGAGACGGGATCAACGGTCGACTGGGTCAAGGCCGCCTATGGCGACGACGCGGCGAGCCGGCTCGGCACCTTCCTGACCGACGAGGCGGTCGACGCCCTCTCGGACTTCAAGGACTTCCTGTTCGCGCACGGCTTCATCCCGGCCGATTTCGACGTGCACGCCTGGATCGACCCGGCGCCGCTCGCGGCGGTGACCGAACGCGGCCTCGTCGCCGCCTGACCAAGCAAGACGGGCCCGCGTGCGTGGAGCGCCCCGGCAACGGGCATGGGCGCGGGCTCGACAGTTCCAAAGTGGGGGTAACAATCCAATGCGTTTCCTGACCAAGCTGTCCTTTCTCTCCCTCGTCGCGGCGCTCGCGGCGACGGGCAATGCCGCGCACGCCGCCGATGACGCCGCCGGTGGCGCCGTTCCGCTCGCCAGCGATGCCAGCATCGAGGGCGCGTCGAGCGAGGTGATCGTCGTCACCGCCGGCAAGCGCGAGGAGAATATCCAGTCGGTCCCGACCACCATCACAGCGGTGAGCGGCGACGCGCTCGTGCGGCAGGAGGTCCGCTCGGCGGCGGAGATCGTGCGCCTCATCCCCAATGCCTCGGCCGCGACGACCGAGAGCCGCAACCGCCCGCGCTGGTTCATCCGCGGCGTCGGCTCCAACGACCCGGCGGCGAACGTCGTCAACCCGATCGGCGTCTATTTCGACGAAGTCTATGTGAACTCGCCCTTCTTCCAGGCCTTCCCGATCTTCGACCTTGAACGGGTCGAGGTGCTGCGCGGGCCGCAGGGGACGCTGTGGGGCAAGAACACCGTCGGCGGCGCGATCCACTACATCTCGCGCAAGCCCGATTTCAAACCCGGCGGCTATGTCCGCGCCGGCGTCGGCAATTATGGGTCGGTAACGACACAGGGCGGCTTCGGCGGCGCGGTGATCGAAGACAAGGTGGCTGCGCGCGGCGCCTTCTTCTACGAGCGGCGCGGCAACACCTATCGCAATGCCGGCCCGGCGGAGAGCGGCACCGGCCGCTTCGACGACCTCGCCGCGCGCGTGCAACTGCTGGTCAAGCCCAGCGACACGGTGCGCCTGCTGCTGTCCGGCCGCGTGCGCAGCCTCGACGGCACCCCGATCCCGCGCTTCATCGAGCCGGCCTTTCCCGACACCGCCGCGCTCAAGGGCGCCAGCGCGCCGGCGGACGATTATGGCAACACGCCCTTCGCCGACGACAAGGTCTATGGCTCCAACGTGCCCGGCCTCTCTAGGACCAAGCAGCGCGGCGCGACCGCCACGCTGACCTGGGATTTCGCGCCGGGCTACAGCTTCACCTCGATCAGCGCGTGGGACAAGGGCACCAACCTCGCTCTCGCCGACGCGGATTTCACGACCTTCGAGGGCTCGCGGTCGCGCACCGACCTGTCTTCGGAACAGGTGACGCAGGAATTCCGCGTCACCAGCCCGCGCAGCGACCGCTTTAACTGGATTGTGGGCGCGCATTATTTCCGGGAGGATTTCCATTCGGACGCGACCACCGCGACCGTGGGCACCACGCGCTATCTCGATCGCGGCACCGGGCCGGCGCGCTGGCGGCACAGCTATTACCAGAACGTCCTCTACGACCAGAAGGCGAAGAGCTACGCCGCTTTCGGCAGCGCGACCGTCGACTTTACCGACGCGATCAGCCTGACCGCCGGCGCGCGCTACACCTCGGAAAAGCGCTCCGCGACGATCAACATCTACAATCCGGCGGGCGATGCCGCGCGCCGACTCAACACCGTCGATCCGGCCACCGCGCCGACGCCGGCCCGCCCGCTCGTCACCTTCACCGATCCGACGACATGGTGGCTGCGCTCCTCCGTGAGCCTGTCGACTCCGGCGACACCCTTCATCTCCTCGCCGTCGCGAACGTGGAACCGCTTCACCTGGGACGTGACGCCGCAGTGGAAGATCAGCAAGGACGTGCTGCTCTACGCCAAGGTCGCGCGCGGCTTCCGCTCCGGCACCTTCCAGGCGAGCGCGACGGCGGCGGCGCAGTTCGATCCCAACGGCATCGCGCCCGAGGATCTCTACTCCTACGAGGCCGGGCTCAAGACGAGCTGGCTCGATGGCGCGCTGGTCGCGAACCTTTCGGCTTTCTACTATGATTACAAGAAAATACAGGTGCTGGTGCAGGGCGTGCCGGTGCAGGCCGGCGGCACCACCGTGTTTACCGCGCGACTCATCAACGCGAAGGGCTGGTCGAAAGGCATCGAGCTGGACGTCACCGCCAGGCCGGTGAGCGGCCTGCGGCTGACCGGCAATCTCGGCCTGCTCGACACCGAGTATACTGACAACTTCATCCCCAATAACCCCAACACCGGCGCGCTGTTCGGCAAGGGCAACCAGTTCACGCGCGCGCCGCATTTTTCGGGCGTGATCGACGCGGAGTACACCGTGCCGCTCGGCGCGGTGAACCTCTCGCTCGGCACCGACTGGAGCTACCGCACCAAGCAATATTTCACCGTCAACGCGCAGGAGACCGACCCGGCCGCCAACGACTATCTGGTGAGCCGCTACCAGCGGCAGACCGGCTATGCGCTCGGCAATGCCCGGATCGCGCTCTCCGATCGCGACGAGCGGCTGAGCCTCCAGCTCTTCGTCCGCAACCTCACCGACAGGAAATACAAGATCCTCACCTTCGGCACCCAGCAGGGCGCCCGCCTCACCACCTATGGCGAGCGCCGCACCTATGGCGCCGCGCTCAGCGCCCGTTTCTGAAACGCAAGGAGATCCCGGCATGACCAGCTATCCGACCGACATCTGGTACACCCGCTGCCCGGTGCCCACGCCGCTCGGCATCGCGATCAACCTCGGCCTCATCGAGCAGGCGTTCGAGCCGCGCGGCGTCACCGTCCACTCGATCCAGGACAGCGGCAACGCGGCGGCGCGCGAGAGCCATATCGACCACCATCTGCCGCACAGCTTCCGACAGGGCGGCAGCGTGCCGGCAATCTGGGCGAAGGCGGCGGGCGCCGACACGCGCGTCATCGGCCTTTCGTGGGTCGACGAGAGCCAGGCGGTGCTCGCCTTGCCGGGCTCGGGCATCGAGACCGCGCGCGACCTCAAGGGCCGCCGCCTCGCCCTCCCCCGCCGCGCGAGCCAGAAGGTCGACATCTTCCGCGCCACCGCGCTCAGGGCGCTGCTCGCCGCGCTCTCGCTCGAGGGGATCGGCGAGAGCGAGGTCGAATGGGTCGACATCGACGCCGAAACGCCGCCGGGCGAGGACAACGGCCTGGGCATCGCCCGGCGCGGGTGGAGCGGCCGCCCGCTCTACACCGCCGAATTCGCGGCGCTGGTGCGCGGCGAGGTCGACGCGATCCACGTCAAGGGCTCGCTCGGCCATGAGTTCGCGTTCCTCGGCGGCGCGCATGTCGTGGTCGACACCGGCTTCCATCCCGACCCGGCGATCCGCGTCAACAATGGCGCGCCGCGCCCGCTGACGGTGGATGCCGCCACGATCGACCGCTTTCCGCACGTCGCCGAGGCGCTGCTCCGCTACGTCATCGCGGCGGGCGACTGGGCGGAGCGGCATCCCGCCGAGACGCTGCGCTACCTGACGCACGAGACCGGCTCGCCCGAGCAGTTCGTGCGCGCGGCCTATGGCGGCGACACGCTGCACCGCCGGCTCAAGACAACGCTCGACGCCGCGTCGGTGGCGGCGCTCGGCGGCTTCGCCGATTTCCTGTTCGAGCGCGGTTTCCTGCCCGCGCGGGTGGATGCCGCCGCCTGGATCGACCGCCGCCCCTGGGACGCGATCGCCGGCGCGGCGCCGGCGCGCGACGCCGCCTGACCACGAGTTACCGGCGCTGCCGGTTACCCGGCCGTCCAGGAGCGCTCCCCGGACGGCCGGGACCAGAACGGAAGAGATGATGACAGCAATCGGACACAGGGTCTGGATGGTGGTGGCGCTGGTGATCGCGCTCGTCGCCGGCGCGTCCTGCTCGCGCGAGGGCGGCAAGGAGGGCGGCGGCGGCCGCTATCCCGCCACGCTCACCATCGCCAGCATCGCCTACCCGTACAAGGGCGAGCAGCGCTACACCGGGCAGACCGCGATCATCATCGACCAGGGCTGGCTGAAGGCGCAGCTCGCCAAACGGGGTGTCACGCTGCAATGGCTCCCGGTGCCCACCGCGATCGGCGCGCCGATGATCAACGAGGGGTTCGCGGGCAAGCGTGTCGATTTCGCGAGCTATGGCGACTTTCCCGCTCTCATCGCCAATGCCGGCGGTATCGCGACGCGGCTGATCGTGCCCGTGGGGCGCGGCCAGAACGTGTACCTCGTCGTGCGCAAGGGGCTCGCCGCACGTGGCATCGAGGATCTCAAGGGCAAGCGCATCGCGCTGCATCGCGGCCGGCCGTGGGAACTGCCCTTCGCCAAGCTGCTCGATCAGAAAGGCCTCAGGCAGAGCGACTTCCGCATCCTCAACATCAATCCGCCCGCGAGCCTCGCGGCGCTGGCGGCGGGCGACGTCGACGCGGTGGTGCTGCTTTCCGACGGCATCCTGGCGGAGCAGAAGGGTTTCGGCCGCATCCTCTGGTCGACGCGCCAGGCGCCGCCCGACTGGCGGATGCGCGCCGAGCTGTTCGGCCGCAAGGATTTCGTCGACCAGTATCCCGAACTCACCCAGCTCGTCGCCGACGCCTATGTCCGCGCCGCGCGTTGGTCGGCCGATCCCGCCAACCGCGCGAGGGTTATCGACTATGCCGTGCGCGGCGAGGCGCCCCGCAGCGTGATCGAGGCCGAATATGCCGACCCGACGATCGCGTGGAAGGACCGCTTCTCCCCCCTCTTCGACCGCACGCTCGCCAGCCATTACGAGGCGGCGGCCGACTATGCCTTCGCCCGCGGGCTGATCCGCAAGCCGGTCGACGCCGACGCGCTGTTCGATCCGCGCTTCGTCGCCAGGGCGCTCAAGGAGCAGAAGCTCGAGGGCTACTGGCAGCCGGCGGGAGGGCCGCTGACATGACGCGCGAGGATGGCCTCTTCCTGGGTCAGTTCATGGCGCTGTCGGTGGTGAGCGGGCTCACCGTCGGGCTCGGCAAGATCGTCACGACGCTCTACGCGCTGCACCTTGGCGCGACGCCGTTCCAGATCGGCGTCGTCTCGGCGATGGAATCGATCGGCATGGTGCTGGTGACGGTGCCGGCGGGGTTCATCATCGCCCGCTACGGCGCGCGCGGCGTCTATTTCGCCGCCAGCCTCGGGCCGATGTTCGTCAACCTGCTGCTGCCGCTCTCGACGAGCTGGATCGCGCTCGCACTGGGGCGCTGGACGATCGGCCTGTGCATCCCGTTCCGCATGGTGTCGATGAACAGCGCGTTCCTCGAGCGGCTGCCGCGCCTGGGCGCGGCCAAGGGCGGCTGGTATCGCGCCTCGCTCACCGGCGGCATCGCGATCGTCGGCCCCCTGCTCGCCTCGGTGCTGACGACGCAGGCGAGCGTCACGACGATCTTCTGGATCGTCTCGGCCCTGTTCGCGATCATGGCGGCCTTCTCGCTCGGCTTCCTGCCCGAGCGGTCGGGCGGCGCGGCCGCGCAGGAGCCGAGCCTCCTCGCGCAGGTTCAGGCGCTGCTCGCCCATCCAGGCGTCGCCGAAAGCTGCCTTGCCGAATTTGCCAACAGCGCCACCAACGCGGTGTTCTCGACCTTCATCATCGTGCTCGCCGCCGGCATGGCGGGGCTTACCGCGCAGGACGGCATCCACGTCCTGCTGTTCCAGGGCATCGTCGTCGTCGCGCTCCTGTTCCTCAGCGGAACGCAGGTCGCGCGGTTGTCGACCCGCGCCGCCTATGCGCTGAGCGTCACCGCCGCGGCGGGGGCGCTGCTCAGCCTCGCCTTCGCCACCGGGTTCGCCGGCCTCGCGATCGGCGCCGCGCTGCTTGCCACCGGATCGGCGGTGCTGCACCTCGTCAACGTGCGGATGCTCGTCGCGCTGCCGGGGGGCAAGAGCAAGGTCGCGGGCTTCTACAACCTCGCCTCGATGACCGGCTCATCCTCGGGCGCGATCGCGGCGGGCGCGTTGACCGAGATCGTCCCGTTGCAGTCGGTGTTCCTTCTCTGGCTGCCGGCGCTGCTCGTCGCCGCCTTTGCCGTCCAGACGCTGCACGGCCGCCAGACGCGCGCCGCCCGGCTCGCGGTGCAGGAGGCGTGAGACCATGCTGAAGCGCCTTTCCCCGCTGCTGCCGCCCGCGCTCCTGCTGCTGGTCTGGCAGGTGGGCGCGACCTCGGGCGCGATTCCCGACCAGGTGCTGCCGCCACCCGCCGACGTCGCCCGCGCCGCCGCCGCGCTGTGGTCGACGAGCGAGCTTGGCCGCCATCTCGAGGCGAGCCTCGGCCGGCTCGTCGGCGGCTATGCGCTGGGCGCCACGACCGGGCTCGGCTTTGGTGTGGCGATCGGCCTCAGCGCCGCCGCGCGCGCTCTGTTCGCCCCGCTGTTCATGGCGCTGCGCCAGGTTCCGGTGCTTTCGTTCATGCCGCTGCTCGTGCTGCTGCTCGGCATCGAGGAACCGTTCAAGATCGCCATCGTCGCGATCACCAGCTTCTTCCCGGTCGCGCTCGCCGCGTTCGACGCGGTGCGCGACGCGCCGCGGAGCTGGTTCGACGTAGCGCGGGTGTACCGGATTCCGCCGGCCGTGTTTCTCCTCCGCATTCTGGGGCCGGGGACGGCGCCGGCGATCCTGACCGGGCTGCGCATCGCGCTCACCCGCGCCTGGCTGGTACTCGTCGCGGCCGAGCTGCTCGCGGCGGACAGCGGCATCGGACAGATGATGGAGATGGGGCGGCAGCTTTTCCGCCTCGACGTGGTGCTGGTGGGTGTCGTCCTCTCGGGCCTCATCGGCTTCGCGCTCGACGTGCTCATGCGCCGGGCGGAGGCACGGCTGCTGCGCTGGAGGGCGGCATGAGCGGGCGCGCCCTCCCCCGCTGGCCGCTCGCCCTCGTCGTTCCGGCGGCGCTCCTCGCGCTGTGGCAGCAGGCGGCGACCGGGCCGGCGGCCGGGATGCTCGCGCCGCTGCCGGATGTCGCGGCGACGTTCCGGACCGAGCTGCGCGACGGCCAGCTTGCCACCGACGCGCTGGCGACGCTGCTGCGCGCGCTCTCGGGTTTCCTGTGCGGCGCGCTGGCCGGCACGATGCTTGGGATCGCCATGGCGCTGTCCCGCCCGCTCGAACGATCGGTGGGGCCGCTGTTCCACGCGCTGCGGCAGGTGCCGCTGCTCGGCTGGCTGCCGCTCATCGGCCTGTGGCTGGGCAATGGCGACGATGCCAAGTTCGTGATCGTCGCGCTCGCCGCCTTTTACCCGAGCGTGCTCAACAGCGTTGCGGGCGTGCAGGGGGTCGACCGGCGCTATCGCGAGGTGGCGCGGGTGCTGCAGCTTTCCGCGCCCCGGCGCTTCGTCCATCTGCTGCTCCCGGCCGCCGCGCCGCTCATCCTGACCGGGCTCAGCCAGGCGCTCGCCTTCGCGTGGATCGCCGCGATCGGCGCGGAGCTGCTGCTCGGCGGCGCCAGCGGGCTCGGCGCGACGATGAGCGTCGGCCAGGCGCAACAGCGGATCGACATCGTCCTCGTCGCCATCGTCGCCACCGGCGCGATCGGCTTTTCCCTCAATGCGCTGCTGCTCCGGCTCCGCCGGCGGCTGCTGCGCTGGCAGACCGCATGACCCAGGCACAGGAGCGCTCCATGACCTCGCCCCAACCGTCGTCCCCGCTGACCCGTCCGCCCGAGCCGGCGCACGGTCGCGTCGGCGCGCTCCAGATCAGCGGGATTTCCAAGCAGTTCGCGATCAAGGGCGAGCCGCTGCCCGTACTTGCGGGCATCGACTTGTCCCTCGCGCCTGGCGAGTTCGTCTCGATCGTCGGGGCGAGCGGGTGCGGCAAGTCGACGCTACTGCGGCTCATCGTCGGGCTCGACACCGATTATCAGGGCGACATCCGCCTGGACGGGCGGCGGATCACGGGGCCGGGGCTCGACCGCGGCATCGTGTTCCAGGATCACCGGCTGTTCCCCTGGCTCACGCTCGAGCAGAATGTCGAGCTGGCGCTGCGCGGCACCGACGTGCCCAAGGCGCGCCGCGCGCGGATCGTCGCCGAGCATATCGCGCTGGTGAACCTGTCCGGCTTCGAGAAGGCCTATCCGCACCAGCTCTCGGGCGGCATGGCGCAGCGCGGGGCGATCGCCCGCGCCCTCGTCACCGAGCCCAATCTGCTGCTGCTCGACGAGCCCCTGGGCGCGCTCGACGCGCTCACCCGCGTCCATGTCCAGCGCGAGCTGCAGCGCATCTGGATGCGCCAGCGATCGACCGTGCTCATGGTGACGCATGATGTCGAGGAAGCGGTGTACCTGTCCGACCGGGTGATCGTGATGGCGCCCAACCCCGGCCGCATCCGCCGCATCGTCAGCATCGACGCGCCGCACCCGCGCGAGCGCAGCGCGCCGCTGCTCCACCGGCTGCGCGACGAGATCCTGGCCGAGCTTGTCGACGCGCCCGCGCCTCGGTCCGAGAACCTCGTCCCCTTTCCCGCCCCGGAGAGCCGCTGATGACCACCGTCGACCGTGACATCCACCACCCGATCGAGCCGCTGTTCCGGCAGCGCTGGTCGCCGCGCAGCTTCGCGGGCGAGCCGGTGCCGGACAGCGTGCTGGCGAGCGCGTTCGAGGCGGCGCGCTGGGCGCCCTCGGGCTATAATCTCCAGCCCTGGCGCTTCATCGTCGCGCGGCGGGGCGATCCGGCCTGGCCGGTGTTCGTGGCGCTGCTCAATGAGCGCAACCGGCTGTGGGCCGCCGGGGCCGGGGCGCTGATCCTCATCCTCTCGCAGCGCGAGACGGACGTGCGCGGCCAGCGCGGTACCAATCCCAGCCACAGTTTCGACGCGGGCGCTGCCTGGGGCAATTTCGCGCATCAGGCGCTCGCGCTCGGCTGGCACACCCACGCGATCGGCGGGTTCGACCGCGCGGCGGCGCGCGCTCAGCTCGGCGTTCCCGACGATTTCGCGGTCGAGGCGCTGGTGGCGCTCGGCCGGCGCGGGCCGCTCGACAGCCTCGACCCGCAATTTCACGATCTGGAACGGCCAAATGGCCGCCGCCCGATCACCGACACCGTCTTTGCAGGCCGCTTCGGACAGCCTGCCTTCCTGCGCGAAGGAGCATCGGCATGACCCTCAACATCTATTGGCAGATCGACAGCGCCGCCCAGCCCGCGCGCGCGGAGCCGAGCCGGCGCCCGGCCTGGTCGGCCTCGCTCGCCGATCCGCGCGGGCCGCTCGCCGACCGCACGCATCACTACGGGCAGATCGCGCGCGCCGCCGCGCTCACCGCCTTCGACGGTCTGTTCATCCCCTACCGGCCGGAGAGCGACGACAGCCAGATCCTCGCCGCCGCGCTCGCCCGGCTGGTGCCGACGCTGCGGCTGGTGCCCGAGTTCCCCGCCTCGATCGGTTCGGCGGTCTATGCCGCCAAGGAAGCCGTGAGTTTTCAGCGCGCCACGCACGATCGGCTGGGCTGGGCGATCGCCCATGGCCGCTCGGCCGAGGAACGGCGCGCGGACGGCGACGTCCTTCCCGACGGCGAGCAGGCGGCACGGCTGGAAGAGTTCCTCACCGTCGCGCGCGGCGTGCATGGCGGCAAGGGCTACAGCTTCAAGGGCCGCCATTTCGAGGTGCTGAACGGCGGCTTCGACGCCCCGCTCGACCGGGTGGCGTTCCCGACCGTGTTCCTGCAGGGCGACGGGGAGGACGACATCGCCGTCTCCGCCCGCCATGCCGACGTGCATCTGTTCGGCGACCTGCCGCCGGACGTGCTGCGCGAGCGGATCGAGACGCTCGACGCGGCGGCGCTGGCGGCGGGGCGCACCGTCGCCTTTGGCCAGCGCATCGCACTCACCGCGCGCGAGACGCGGGACGAGGCGGCCGCCGTGCGCGGCGCGGGGGGCATCGTCGGCGATTACGACGGCGTCGCGGGCGCGCTCGCCGAGCGGGCGCGGATCGGCGTCAGCCACTTCGTCCTCACCGCCGAACCGGGGCTTGAGGAAGCCTATCGCATCGGCGCCTCCGTCCTGCCCCGCCTGCGCGCGCGGCTCCGCACCGCCTCTCTCGCGGCCTGACCGAACAGGAGACCAGCCATGACCACCGATTTCTTCTGGCGCCTGCCCACCCATGGCTGCCACAGCAGCATCCGGCGCGGCAATTACGATCGCGGCGACTGGTCGCCACTCGCACCCGGCAACCAGGCGCCGGGGCTCGGGCCGAACGGACAGCCCGACGGCTTCGCCTATATCGACCATCTCGCCGAGATCGCCAAGGCCGCCGAGATTTCCGGCTTCCAGGGCGGGCTCATCCCGTCCTTCCCCAACACCGACGATCCGTGGGTCATCTCGCCGCTGCTCGCGCGCGAGACGCGGACGTTCCGCTTCATGATCGCCTTCCAGCCGGGCTTCAAGAACCCGGTCCACGCCGCGCGGCAGATCGCCAGCCTCCAGCGGGCGACGGGCGGGCGGACGCTGTTCAACATCATCACGGGCGGCGGCGGACCGGCGCAACTGTGGTGGGGCGACAGCTTCGCGCATGACGACCGCTACGGCCGCACCACCGAGTTCCTCGACATCTGGCGTGGCCTGTGGGCGAACGGGACGTTCAGCTATGACGGCCGCTTCTACCAGGTCGACGGCGCGACCCTGTCCGACCTGCTCCGGCGCGAGGACTATCCCGAGATCTGGTTCTCCGGCTCGTCCGACGCGGCGCTGCAATCGGCGGCGAAACATGCCGACGTCTACTTGAGCTGGCTCGAGCCGTTCGACCAGATCCGCGACAAGTTCGCGCGGGTGAAGGAGCGCACCGCCGCGCTCGGCCGCCAGCAGCGCTGCGCGATCCGCGTCGACCTCGTCGCCCGCCCGACCGAGGAGGAGGCGTGGCGCGACATCCGCGAGGGGTTCGCCAACGTTTCGGACGAGACGCGCGCGCGCTGGCGGGGGCAGGCGACGGATTCGGTGGGCGCCGCCCGCCAGTCGGCGCTGAGGCCCACCGAGGCGCGGCATTATGACGACCTCATCATCGCCCCGAACCTGTGGGGCGGGTTCAACCTGCTGCGCGGCGGCCCCGCGCTCGGCATCGTGGGCAGCTACGAGCAGTGCGCCGAGCGGCTCGACGACCTGATCGCGCTCGGCGCCGACGGCTTCATCCTCGCCGGCACCCCGCATCTCGAGGAAGCCTACCGCGTCGGGGAGGAGGTGCTGCCACTGCTCGGCCGCCGCACCGCCGCGCTGCTGCAGGCGGCCGAATAACCATCCCACCCAGGAGACCTGCCATGACCGACCTCAATTCCACCATCACCGATTTCGCCCGCGAGGCGGCGATCGACGCCGGCATCGCCTTTGCCGAGCTGCGCGCCAACGGCACCCTCTCCGCCTCGCGCACGATCAACTTCGTCGAGCGCGTGCCCGGCGAGGACGCCGCCGTCTCGATCGGCCATCCCAATCCCTTCTCGCGCGATCCGCAGGCGAGCGTCGTCATCCTCGCGCTCGACGGGACCGTGCTGCGGGGTGACGGGCGCGGCGGCGGCGGCGGATCGCGCTACCTCCCCGTGCTGCGCGCGCATGACGACATCACCACCGTCAGCCACATCCACACGCCCTATCTCTCCTCCTACGCCCAGGCGCATGGCGAGTTCCCGTTCTTCTACGTGCCGGTGCGCCGCTGGACGCGGGCGGAGAAGCTGCCCGTCTATATCGACCGGCGCGGCGGCGAGGCGGCGTTCATCCTCAAGGTGCTGGCGCAGGACGCGTGGACGCCGGGCATTGTCGAGGCGAACGGCGGTTCGACCGTCTGGGGCAAGAAGGGCATTCTCGCGCTCGCCAGCTATGTGACCCTGCTCGAGGAAGGCGCGCGCTTCCAGATCCAGGCGCAGGCGCTTGGCGGATCGCAGCCCTTCGGCCCCGGCGTGCTCGAGGCGCAGTGGCGGATGTCGGGGCTCATCCGCCCCGACGATGTCTTCGACCGGGACGTGCCGGCGATCGCGGCGGAGTGACGCCATGACGAACGGCGGGAGCACGACCGAACTCGATCGCGGGCTCCCGCCGCCCGTCGCCCCCGCCCCGCGCCCGATCGGCCGGGCGCGGCCGCCCGAGCGCATCGTGATCGTCGGCGGCGGCTATGCCGGTGCGCTGATGGCGGTGAACCTGGTCCGCCATGGCGCGGGCGTCGTCACCCTCGTCGAGCGAACCGACCGGGTGGCGCGTGGCGTCGCCTACAGCGCCACCCGGCAAGACCTGCTGCTCAACGTCCGCGCCGGCAACATGAGCGCGCTGCCCGATCAGCCGGCGCATCTGCTGCGCTGGCTGGACCGCCACCATCCCGGCCGGCGCTCCGATTTCATTCCGCGCGCGGTCTATGGCGACTATCTCGCCGCGCTGCTCGCGCAGCAGAACGCGCAGGCCGGCGGACGCATCGCCATCCGGCGCGGCGAGGCGGTGGATCTGCGCCGCACCGCGCGCGGCACCGATGTGATCCTGGCCGATGGCGACATGCTGCCGGCCGACAGCGTCATCCTGGCGCCGGGCAATCTGCCGCCCGCGCCGCTGCCCGCGCTCTCGGGCATCGCGCACGACCCGCGCCTCTATCGCGGCGATCCCTGGCAGCAGACGCTGAGCGGCGGTCTGGCGGCGGACGAGGCGGTGCTGCTCGTCGGCACCGGGCTCACCGCCGTGGACGCGGCGCTGATGCTTGATGCGGAGGGGTTTCGCGGCCCCATCGTGGCACTGTCGCGGCGCGGGCTGCTGCCGCTCACCCATGGCGCGCAGGCGGTGCCGATCCCGGCGCTCGGCACGCGGCCGCCGACGCGCGCCTCCGCGCTGCTCCGCGCGATGCGGCGGCAGGCGCGGACGATCGGCTGGCGCGCCGCCGTCGACCAGTTGCGGCCACTCACCCAGATCCTGTGGAGCGCCGCGTCGGTCGAGGAGCGCGCGCGCTTCCTGCACCACCTGCGGCCCTGGTGGGACATCCACCGCCACCGGATCGCGCCCGAGATCGGCGCGCGGATAGCGGCGCTGCGCGCCAACGGGCGGCTCTCCGTCCAGGCGGGGCGGCTGATCGCGGCCGAGCCGCAGGACGGCGGCGCGCTGGTGAGCTGGCGACCGCGCGGTGACCGCCATTCGGTCGCGCAGCGTTTCGGGCGGGTCATCAACTGCACCGGGCCGGCCGCCGACCTGCGCCATATCGATGATCCGCTGCTCGCCAATCTCCTGGCGCGCGGGCTGATCCGCCCCGACGCGCACCATATCGGCATCGACGCCAATGCCCAGTCCGAGGTGATCGGCGTCGATGGCCGGCCCAATCCCGACCTGCTGGTCATCGGGCCGATGACGCGCGGCGCGTTCTGGGAGATCGTCGCGGTCCCCGACATCCGCGTGCAGAGCTGGTCGATCGCGCGCCGGCTCACCCACTCGCACTGGGTCGAGGGGGATGGGCTCTGAGCGGCGCCGCCGCGCCCGCGGCCCGATCCCAGGGCTTTCTTTCCCGGCCGCATCCGTTACCCTCGCCGCCATGGATCAACCCGCCCTGCGCGAATATCCGTCCGCTCCGCCCCGCCGCGCGCTGGGGTCGAGCGACATCGCCATCGCGCCGCTCGCCTGGGGCATGTGGCGGCTGGCCGAGGGCAGGCGCACCGCCGCCGAGGCCGCGCGGCTCGTCCATGCCGCGCTCGACGCGGGGATCGACCTGCTCGACACCGCCGACATCTATGGTTTCGACGGCACCGCCGGCTTCGGGACAGCGGAGGCCCTGCTCGGCGAGGTGTTCGCGGCCGAACCCGGTTTGCGCGACCGGGTCGTGCTCGCCACCAAGGGCGGCATCCGGCCCCCGATCCCCTACGACCAGAGCGCGGATTATCTGCGCGGCGCGATCGACCGCTCGCTGGGGCGGCTGCGGGTCGAGCGCATTGATCTCTACCAGATCCACCGACCCGACATCCTCGCTCATCCGCAGGACGTGGCCCGCACCCTCGACGACGCGGTGGCGGCGGGGAAGATCCGCGCGCTCGGCGTCTCCAACTTCACCGTGAACCAGATCGCCGGGCTCAACCACGTCCTCGGCAACAAGCTCGTCGCGACCCAGCCCGAGATCAGCCCGCTGCGCATCGAGGGGTTCAGCAATGGCGAGCTGGATCAGGCGATGATGCTCGGCCTCACCCCGCTCGCCTGGTCGCCGCTCGGCGGCGGACGGCTGGCCGATCCCCGGACCGCGCGCGAGCACGCCGTGGCCGCCGCGCTCGACAAGGTGGCCGGCGCGCAGGCGGTCTCGCGCACCGTCGCCGCCTATGCCTGGCTGATGGCGCACCCGGCGGGCATCGTGCCCATCATGGGCTCGCAGCAGCCCGCGCGCATCGCCGAGGCGGCGCGGGCGCGCGACGTGCGTTGGACGCGGGAGGACTGGTACGGCGTCCTCGTCGCCGCGCGGGGAGAGGCGCTGCCTTGAGGCGACGCTGCCTCCAGGCCGCGCGCGGATGATCGCGACGAACGGCTGTCCGCGCGGCGCCCCCCGGAGCGTCGGGCGGGCAGGCGTCGGCGGCCTTACCGCCCCAGGCGCGCCACCAGCGTCACGACGAAGGCTGTCGACCAGCCGAGCGGCAGCACGCCGTTGATCCCCTCGATCCCGGCGCGCAGGCGCCACTGGGTCGCGATATGATGGTCCGTGACGCCGATCGCCGCATAGCTGATCGTCGGGAAATGGACCGACGTCTCCGGCCCGCCCACCGCGCCGATCGCGGCATAGAGGACGGCATAGAGCCAGATTTCCGCCCGTGGAGCGCGAACAGCGCGATCACCGTCGCCATGGTGAAGGCGATGGCGCGCGGCGAAGAGGTGGGGAGGTGCATCGCCCGTTCCTCGCGCGTCTCGCCGCGCGGCTCTCGCGCCAGCAGCGCGAGGCCGACGCCATGGATCATCACCGTCAGCACGTCGATCAGGGTGGAGAGGAGAAGCTGGTGGAGCATCGCGCCCGTCATCGCCGCCCGCCACCGCGATCCATGCGCTAAATCACAGGTCGCCGCGGCCGCGCGGCCCAATCCCTCCAGATCCGAAGATTCTGTTGCCTGTCCACCCTTTTTGTTGGACAAGGAGGCGCAGGGCATTTCGGGGCTTAAGGATGTTGTCGCTCGTCTATCTCAGCGTCGCCGCCAAGGGGCTGGAGAGGAACGACCTGCACGCGATCGGGGAGGAAGCGCGGCGGTTCAACGTCTCGCAGGGGATCACCGGACTGCTCGCCTATAATGGCCGCCATTTCCTCCAGCTGCTCGAGGGGCGGGGCAACCGGGTGGAGGAGCTGCTCGGCCATATCGCGCATGATCCGCGCCATCATGACCTCGTCGTGATCCGCCGTGAGGAACGGGTGCTGCGCGAATGCGGCGGCTGGTCGATGCTCGTGCGCCTGGTGCCGGTGGAAGGCATCGGCGCCTCGCTCGAGGGGGGGGAGGACGCGCTGCCGCCGGGGCTGGCGCCCGACACACGGCTGCTCTTCACCAGCTTCGCGTCGGTTTCGGGCGGAACCGCGCGGGCGGCGTGAGCGGGGCGGGCGGTCAGCCGCCCGGTATCGGCACCGCGGCCGGATCGGGGGTCAGCTCGAGTAGTTCGATCGGTGGCCCGCCAGCGACCCAGGGCAGCGTCAGCCGCCAGCGGAACTCGCCGACGCGCTCGAGGATGCCGGCGCGGTCGCGGTCGGCGGCAGCGCCATAGGCGGGTGCGGCGGCGCCGGGCCTGTCGGCCGTGGCCCCCAGGAAGACGAGGCGCTGGTCGCGGCCGGGCGCGGCCGCGATGTCGGCAAGGCCGGCGCCCTGCGTGGCGCCCGGCGTGGCGGACGCGGCGGTCGCCATGTCGGCCCCCTCGTCCCACAAGCGGCCGCCGGGCAAGCGCGATCCGGTCGCCTTCATGAGGACGAGCTGGTCGCTTTCCACCGCGACGAAACAGGTGAACGGCCTGAACGCCTCGAACGCCGGCACGCGGCGCGCACCCGGCGCGGCGCCGACGCGCCGTCCCAGCGTGACGGTGCGGCAGAGATAGGTGCCCGGTGGCGGCGTCGCGCGGGGGAGAGCGCCCCTGGGATCGAGCAGCGCGCCTTCCTTGTCGATGGCGCGGGCGAAGAGCGGCCGCGCCTGCGCGAGCCCTTCGGCCCAGGCCTGGTCGAGCCGGGCGAGGCGGTCGGCGTCGGCGGCGGTCGCCACCGCGCGCCAGCCCGCGCTCGCGCTCGGCTCCTCGACCGAGACCAGCGCGACAGGCGTGGGATGCGCCAGCCGCGCGCATCCTGCAAGCAGAAGGGCGAGCAGCGCCGGTCCCGGCAGGAGCGGCCGCGACGCGGATCGGTGATGTCCAGCCATGCTCGTCCCTCGCGCTTGGTGCCGCGCCATAGGGGCGCCGCCACCTTACCGAAACGTAAATCGCTTTGGTTAACGAAGAGTAAAGGCCACCGGCCGAGGCGGGATCGCGACCAGCCGTGGCGCGCGGGCGAGCGGCGGCGGCTGGCGCGCTCAGCCCGGCCGGCGGACGAACCAAGGCACGAGATCGGCCTTCTGCGCCTCGTCGATGACGCGGCGGCCTTCCGGCCCCTGCGAGACCATCACCGTCTCGCAGGTCGCGACGCAGAGATCGTGCTGGAAGGCGGCGGAGTAGATGGTCCAGCTCGTCCGCCCGATCGCGCCGAAGCCCGAGGCGATCGTCATGCTGTCGGGGAAATGCGCTTCCTCGACATAGCTGCACGCGACCGCCGCCACCAGCCAGCGCACGCCCTTGTCGCGGGGATGGCGGCCGAGCTGGTGATGGAAGCGGATGCGCCCGGTCTCGAACATGTCGGCCATGGCGACGTTGTTGACGTGGCCGAGCGGATCGAGATCGCTGAAGCGCGTCGGCACCTCGATCGTGAAAGGATAGCTGGAAAGGTCGAGACGCCAGGGCTCGGGCTTGGCCATCAACACGCGCTTTCGGTTGCGGGGGCAAAGGCGGCGGCATAGACGATCGCTTGCCAAAGGCCAAATGCGTCTCCCCGGCGGCCGGCGCTTCATGAGGATGTTGCGGCAAAGATGACACAGATCGGCGAGGTGACGGTCGCGCTCGACGTGCGCGCGGCGCTCGGGGAAGGGCCGCGCTGGCGGGCCGGCGACGCGCGGCTCTACTGGGTCGACATCGCCCGCCGGGAACTGCACCGTTTCGATCCCGCAACGGGTCGGGACGAGGCGCGCCGCTTCGCCGAGCCCGTGGGCTGCCTCGCCTTCGCGCGCGACGGGGGGCTGGTGCTGGCGATGCAGGACGGGCTGGCGCGGCTCGCGACCTGGGAGGCGGAGCCCGTGCCTTTCGGCGACCGGCCGCTCGCGGGCCGGCCGGACCTGCGCTTCAACGACGGACGCACCGACGCGCGCGGCCGCTTCTGGGTGGGCAGCGTCAACACCGCTAAGTCGTCGCGCGACGCGGCGCTCTACCGCTTCGAGGCCGATGGCGCGGCGACGCTGATCGAGGGCAACATGCTCACGTGCAACGGCGCGGCGTTCAACGCGGGGGGCACCCGCTTCTGCCATGCCGACACGCCCAGCCACGCGCTGCGCGGCTATCGCGTCGATGCAGCCGGCGAGCTCGTCGACCGCGTCATCCTCCACCAGTTCGAACAGGGCACCGGCCGCCCGGATGGCGGCAGTTTCGACGAGACCGGCTATTACTGGACCGCGCTGTTCGATGGCGGGCGGGTGGTGCGCGTCGCGCCCGACGGAACCATCGCCGCCACGGTGCCCCTGCCGGTACCCCGGCCGACGATGATCGCCTTTGGCGGCGCGGACCGGCGCACCGCCTATGTCACGAGCGCGCGCGCCGGCCTGGCCGAGGATGCACTCGCCGCCGCGCCGCTCTCCGGCGCGATCTTCAGCTTCCGTGTCGACGTGCCGGGCGTGGCGGAGTGGCCGTTCGGCTGAGGGCCATCCCGTGCGCCCGTGGAAGCAGGGGCCGAGGGTCCAGGACCATGGCGCTCGTGGCCGTGGGTGCCCGCTTTCGCGGAAACATGGTTGTGGCTCAGCCCTCGTCGCCGAAGATCGCGATCTGCCGCTCGATCCCGCTGCCGGCGCGGGCGCGGTACATGCCCGGCGTGCTGAAGCGCCAGCGCGCCCCGCCATCGGGCGTGGCGACGATCATCCCGCCGGTTCCGCCGAGCGCGCCGAGGTCGGCAAAGGCGGCGGCGAGCGCCGCGTCGACGCTCTCGCCCGCCAGCCGCATCCGCGCGCCGACCTCGTGCGCGAGCGCGCCGCGGATGAAGAACTCTCCCGCTCCCGTGGCGGAGACGGCGCAGCTGCGATCGTCGGCATAGGTGCCGCCGCCGATGATTGGCGTGTCGCCGATCCGGCCCCAGCGCTTGCCGGTCAAGCCCCCGGTCGAGGTCGCGGCGGCGACATGGCCGTGAACGTCGCAGGCGACCGCGCCGACCGTCCCATATTTGACGTCGCGATCATACCAGTCCTCGCCGCGCGCGCGCACCTTGTCGAGCTGTTCGCGGCGTTCCGGGGTGGCGAACCAGTCTGGATCGGCCTGTTCGAGCCCCTGTTCGACGGAAAAGCGGTCGGCACCCTCGCGGCTCAGCAGCACGTGCGGGCTGGCGGCCATGACGGCGCGGGCGAGGCGCACCGGATGGCGCGTGCGGGTGATGCCGGCGACCGCGCCCGCCGCGCGCGTCGCGCCATCCATGACCGCCGCGTCCAGCTCGATCCCGCCTTCATAGGTGAAGACCGCGCCCCGCCCGGCATTGAAGGCGGGATCGTCCTCGAGCACGCACACCGCCGCCTCGACGGCATCCAGCGCCGCCCCGCCCCGCGCGAGCACCGCTTCCCCCGCCGCGAGTGCCGCGCGCAGCCCGTCGCGGGCGCGCGCCTCGGTCGCGGCGTCGATCGTGTCGCGACGCAGATCGCCGCAACCGCCATGCACGACGAGCGACCAGGAGGGGGCAAGGGACATGGAGAACTCCGGGAGTGGACCGACATCACTGTGGATAGGATGCAACAACGGGCGAAATAAAGGCCCGCGACACCAGTTACCGCTGGACGATCGGTCGCTTTGGCCGTTGGACCGTTCACGCCATATCGCCCGGCAGCCTCTTCGTACAGGATCGTCATGAGCCAGTTTCGCGCCACCCTCGCTCTCGCCGCCGTGGCCGGCGCCATGAACGCCTCGCCCGCTCATGCCGGCGCCTATTATCTCCAGGAGCAGTCGGCGACGGAGATCGGCCGGGGTCTCGCCGGTGGCGCGGCGGCGGCGGACGACGCCACCGTGCTCGCGTACAACCCGGCGGCAATCACCGCGCTCGACGGCGTGCAGGTGGCGGGGGGCACGAGCGCGATCTTCGCCACCACGCGCCAGCGCGACGCGGGTACGACGCGGAGTGGCCCCGGCGCGGTGCCGGCCGTTGCGGCGGGCGGCGGCAACGGCGGCAATCCGTTCGACAGCCTGATCCTGGTGCCCAATTTCTATGTGAGCGCGCCAATCGCGGACCGGCTGTGGGCAGGCTTCGCCGCGACGGCGCCGTTCGGGCTCAAGCTCGACTATGCCGACGATTTCTTCGGCCGGTACGATTCGACCTATTCGAAGCTCACCACCTACAATCTCCAGCCGAGCCTCGCCTACAAGGTCAGCGACCATGTCTCGGTCGGCGGCGGCATCGACGTGCAATATGCCAAGGCGACGCTGGTCAACGCACTGCCCAACCTCACGCCGGGGTCGCCCGATGGCCGCCTGGACGTGTCGGGCGACGACTGGGCGGTGGGCTGGAACGCCGGCCTGTTCTATGACAGCCCCACGATTCGCGCCGGCCTCCATTACCGCTCGGGCGTCAAGCACGACCTCAAGGGCCGCTATGTCATCAGCGGCCTTGCCGGCCCGCTCGCCGCCGCCAATGTCGATACCGCTGTTGCCGCCCCGCTCGACCTGCCCGACATCGTCACCGCGAGCGTGAGCGCGCGCGTGCGCCCGGACCTGCGGCTGATGCTGACGGGCCGCTGGTACAACTGGTCGGTCTTCAGGGGGCTGCGGCTGCGTCCCGAGGGCCGTGCCGAGCAGTTCAAGGAGCTCGACTACAAGGATAGCTGGAGCGTGGGCGCGGGCGCCGATTACGCGGTGACGCCGCGCGTGGCGCTGCGCGCCGGGGCGATGTTCGACAGGACGCCGGTCAACCGCTCGCTCCAGACCACGCGCGTGCCCGACGGCAACCGGACCTGGCTGACGCTGGGCGCCGGGCTCAGGATCTCCGACCGGGCGACCATCGACCTGGCGGCCGCGCATGTGTTCGTCGATCCCAAGCCGATGGACCGGGCCGATCCCTTCTACACCGGCACGGCGGCGGCGATCACGGTCGACACGCGCGCGACATCCTCCGCGCATGTCGACATGATCTCGGTGGGGATGGCGTACCGCTTCTGAACCGCTCGCCTCGCCGGGCCCGGCGCGCTATAGGCCCGGACGACGAGCATGTGGAGCGAGCACCATGTCCGAGCATAATCCCGGCCTGCGCCCCTGGCGCGACATCGCGCGGCGCAAGTGCCGGACGATCATGGTCGGCACCGTGCCGGTGGGCGGCGACGCGCCGATCACCGTGCAGACGATGACCAACACGCCCACGTCCGACGCGCGCGCGACGATCGACCAGATCCGCCGCTGCGAGGAGGCGGGGGTGGACATCATCCGCGTCTCCTGCCCCGATGTGGAGAGCACCGCCGCGCTCAGGCAGATCGTGCGCGCCGCGCGCGTGCCGGTCGTCGCCGACATCCACTTCCACTACAAGCGCGCACTCGAGGCGGCCGACGCGGGCGCCGCCTGCCTCCGCATCAACCCCGGCAACATCGGCAGCCAGCAGCGCGTCAGGGAAGTGGTCGACGCCGCCAAGGCCAATGGCTGCGCGATCCGCATCGGCGTCAATGCCGGCAGCCTCGAGAAGGATCTGCTCGAGAAATACGGCGAGCCCTGCCCCGAGGCGCTGGTCGAAAGCGCGCTCGACCATATCAAGCTGCTCCAGGACGAGGATTTCCACGCGTTCAAGGTCGCGGTGAAGGCGAGCGACGTGTTCCTTGCCGTCGCCGCCTATATGCAACTCGCCGACGCGGTCGACTGCCCGCTGCACCTCGGCATCACCGAGGCGGGCGGGCTGATCGGCGGGACGGTCAAGAGCGCGATCGGCATCGGCAACCTGCTCTGGGCGGGGATCGGCGACACGATCCGCGTGTCGCTCTCCGCCGAGCCGGAAGAGGAGGTGCGCGTCGGCTACGAGATCCTCAAGTCGCTCGGCCTGCGCACGCGCGGCGTGCGCGTCGTCTCCTGCCCGAGCTGCGCGCGCCAGGGCTTCGACGTCATCCGCACCGTCCAGGCGCTCGAGGAACGGCTGCAGCACATCCGCACGCCGCTCTCGCTCTCGGTGCTGGGCTGCGTCGTCAACGGGCCGGGCGAAGCGCGCGAGACCGACATCGGCCTCACCGGCGGCGGCAACGGCAAGCACATGGTCTATCTCTCGGGCGTCACCGACCACACCGTGCAGGACGCGGGCATGATCGACCATATCGTCCGGCTGGTCGAAGCCAAGGCGGCCGAGATCGAGGCGGCGCAGACCGACGCGGGAGCCAGCGCGGCGGCTTGAGGGCGCCGAGCCCCTGCGAAAGCAGGCGCACGATGGCATCTGTGGACAACCGGGCCGCGACCACCGATAGCGCCCCCATGTCCGCCCGCCGCGCCTCCCCGGCGATTGCCTTCGCCGTCGCCTGCCTCGGCATCGCGATCTTCTCGCTGATGGACGCGGCGATGAAGCATCTGTCGATCGCGATCGGCGCCTATAACGCGATGCTGTGGCGCACAGCGATCGGACTCGTCCTCAGCGGCGCGCTGGTGCTCGTCCAGCGGCCGCCACGACCGGCCCGCGCGGTGCTGGTGCTCCACGTCTGGCGCAGCGCGTCGGCGGGATTGTCGATCCTGCTGTTCTTCTGGGGTCTCGTTCGCGTGCCGCTCGCGCCGGGGATCGCGATCAGCTTCATCGCGCCGCTCATCGGGCTGATGCTCGCCGGGCCGATGCTCAAGGAGCGCGTGCCGCCGCGCGCGGTGATCGCCTCGCTCGTCGCCTTCGGCGGCGTGCTGATCGTGGCGGCAGGCCAGCTTGGCGGCACACCGGGGCCGGGGGCACTGAGCGGCATGATCGCCATTCTCGTCGCCGCGCTGTTCTACGCGGTCAATCTCGTGCTTGCCCGGCGGCAGTCGCAGGTCGCGAGCCCGGCCGAGGTCGTGCTGGCGTTCAACATCGTGGCGGGCGCGATCTACCTGCTTGGGGCGCCCTGGCTCGCCGCGCCGCCCGCGCTCCACCACCTGCCACTGCTCGCCCTCGCCGCGCTCACCTCGGTCGTCTCGATCATGCTGCTCGCCTGGGCTTATGCGCGGGCCGAGGCGCACTATCTGATGCCGGCGGAATATACGGCCTTCGTCTGGGCGGCGCTGCTGGGCTGGGTGGTGTTTCGCGAGCCGGTGACGCCGGCGACGGTCGTCGGCGCCGCGATCATCATCGCCGCCTGCCTCTGGGCCGCGCGCCAGCCCGTCCGCCAGTCGCATGTCGACCCGGAAGCCGGCGCTTGAAGGACCACAGCTCGTGACCACCATCCGCCCCGCCACATCCGCCGACGCGGCGATCATCTTCGCCTTCATCTGCGAACTCGCCGACTACGAGCAGCTGCGTCACGCGGTGCGCGCCACGCCCGAGGGGATCGCGGCGCGACTGTTCGGCCCGCGTCCCTGTGCCGAGGTGCTGATCGCCGAGCTGGACGGCGCGGCGGTCGGCTTCGCGCTCTTCTTCCACAATTTCTCGACGTTCGAGGGGCGGCCGGGCGTCTATCTCGAGGATCTCTACGTCCGTCCCGAGGCGCGTGGCGCGGGGGCCGGAAAAGCATTGCTGCGCGCGCTCGCGCGGATCGCGCGCGATCGGGACTGCGCCCGGCTCGAATGGGCGGTGCTCGACTGGAACGCGCCGTCGATTGCCTTCTACCGCTCGCTCGGCGCGCGGCCGATGGACGAGTGGACGGTGTTCCGGCTCGACGGCGACGCGCTCGACCGGCTGGCGGAGGCGGAACAAAGCAAGGACTCTTGACGCCGACTCCGTGAGGGAGGATGGTGCGCGCGCGGTGAAACGGCGCCGCGGATCGGGGACAGACAGACCATGGCCACCCGCGCACCGGCCAAGCGCACGCCCGAATGGCGCGCGATGCTCAAGCAAAGCCTGCTGCGGAGCGGCGCGCTCCTGGGCGCGGTCGCGCTGGTCGCGCTCGCGCTGTTCCTGACGCTGGCGCTGCTCAGTTACCGCTCGACCGACCCCTCCTTCAACACCGTCGCCGGGCCTGAAGTCGCCAATCTGATGCGGGCGCCGGGCGCCTATGCCGCCGACATGCTGCTCTGGCTGCTCGGTGTCCCGGTGGCGCTCGTCCTGCCGCTGATCCTGGCGAGCGCGCGGCGGCTGTGGGGCGGGCAGGACATGGCGGGCTGGCAGCGGCAGCTCGCCCAGTGCCTCGGCGGCTGCACCCTCCTCGGCCTCGCGCTCGCGCTGCTACAGCCCGATCCATTGGTGGCGCTCCCGGCCGGATGGGGCGGGATCGCGGGGCTGCTCTCCGCGCGCGGCCTGCTGAGCCTCGCCGCGCCGCTGGAGCCGACGGCGCTGTTCTGGGGCAAGGCGGCGGTGATCCTGCTCGCGGCCGTCGCGGGCCTCTGGCTTTGGGTGCGTAGCCTGGCGCTCGAAAAGCCGCTGTTCCGCCTGCCGCGCCCGAGCCTCCCCGCGCTCCCGCGTCCCACCCTCCCCGGCTGGCGGCGTGTCGACGATCGCGAGGCGCCCGCGCGCGATCCCGAGCCGCGCAAGCCCGTCGATACGACTCCCAAGCCGCCAATCTCGATCCAGTCGCCCAGGGTGAACAGCGCGCCCAAATCGATCCAGCCGGTGAGCCAGGACGACCTGTTCGGCAACAGCTCGCTGCCGAGCCCCGACCTCCTCACCCCGCCGCCGCCCAGTGCCGGGGTCAGGATCGACAAGGCGGGGCTGGAGCGCAACGCGCGCCTCCTCGAAAGCGTGCTCGACGATTTCCACGTCAAGGGCCACATCACCGAGGTCCGCCCCGGCCCCGTCGTCACCATGTACGAGCTGGAGCCCGCGCCGGGCATCAAGGCGAGCCGCGTCATCCAGCTCGCCGACGACATCGCGCGCAACATGTCGGCGCTTTCGGCGCGCGTCGCGACGATCCCCGGCCGCACCGTCATCGGCATCGAACTCCCCAACGCCAATCGCGAGGCGGTGGCGCTGCACGAACTCATCACCAGCACCGCCTTCGCCGGCGAGCAGGCGCAGCTCCCCATCATCCTGGGCAAGAACATTTTCGGCGAGCCGATCGTCGCCGATCTCGCGCCCATGCCGCACCTGCTGATCGCCGGCACCACCGGATCGGGCAAGTCGGTGGGGCTGAACTGCATGATCCTCTCGCTGCTCTACCGGATGACGCCCGACGAGCTGCGCCTCATCATGATCGATCCCAAGATGCTCGAGCTCAGCATCTATGACGACATCCCGCACCTCCTCTCGCCCGTCGTCACCGAGCCGGCCAAGGCGATCCGCGCGCTCAAATGGGCGGTCGAGCAGATGGAGGACCGCTACCGGATGATGGCCTCCATCGGGGTGCGCAACCTCGCCAACTATAACGAGAAAGTCCGCGCCGCCCGCGCCAAGAACAAGCCGCTCGGCCGCCGCGTCCAGACCGGCTACGATCCCGAGAACGGCAAGCCCGTCTATGAGGAGGAACAGCTCGATTTCCAGCCGCTGCCACAGATCGTGGTGGTGGTCGACGAGCTGGCCGACCTCATGATGACCGCGGGCAAGGAAGTCGAGTTCCTGATCCAGCGGCTCGCGCAGAAGGCGCGCGCGGCGGGCATCCACCTCATCCTCGCGACGCAACGCCCCTCGGTCGACGTCATCACCGGCGTCATCAAGGCCAACCTGCCGACGCGGATCAGCTTCTTCGTCACGTCCAAGATCGACAGCCGCACGATCCTGGGCGAACAGGGCGCCGAGCAGCTGCTCGGCAAGGGCGACATGCTCTACATGCATGGCGGCAAGGGGCTGATGCGCGTCCACGGCCCCTTCGTGTCCGACGACGAAGTGCGCGCGGTCGCCGACCATTGGCGCGGCAAGGGCCAGCCCGACTATATCAGCGCCGTCACCGAGGAGCCCGAGGACGGCGGTTTCGCGCTGGAAGGCGTCGATCTGGGCGACGACAGCGCCGACGCCAAGCTCTACCGCAAGGCATGCCAATTGGTGTTCGAGAACCAGAAGGCCTCGACCAGCTGGCTGCAACGCCAGCTCCGCGTCGGCTACAACAGCGCCGCCCGCCTGATCGAGCGGATGGAACAGGAAGGCCTGGTGGGGCCGCCCAACCACGTCGGCCGCCGCGAAGTGCTACGCGACGAGAACGGGCAGGTGGTGTGACGCTGCTCGAGCCGCTTCACCTGAGCCCGGATACCCTCCCCAATTCCTCCTGCGAGCGGGAGGGGCGGCGAGGCTGACTGAGCGCCACGCGAGGTTGGCGACGGCGGGAGTGGGGCTCCGCCCCGCTCGATCGTCAATTCACTGGTCGTTCAACGGGAGCGACGCAAAGGGCCGGCATGACCATTATTCGTCTTCAGATTGTGGCAGCCGCGCTCGCCTTCGCCGGCGTCGGAACAGCCATCATCATCGCCCCCGCCGCCGCCGCCGCACAGACCATCCAAGCTCCCGATCCCGCGCTCGCGCAAATCTCCCGCCATCTGCGCGCGCTCAGCACGCTCACCGCGCGGTTCACGCAGACCGACCGCAACGGGCAGGTGCAGACGGGCACGCTCACCTTGAAGCAGCCGGGCAAGATCCGCTTCCAATATGATCCGGGCGTGCCGCTGCTCATCGTCGCGGACGGCAACTGGCTCACCATGATTGATTACGAAGTGCGGCAGGTGCAGCGCTGGCCGATCAGGAACTCGCCGCTCGGCGCGCTGCTCGATCCCTCGCGCGACCTGACGCGCTATGGCCGGATGGTGCCGACCGCCGATCCCGATGTGCTGATGGTCGAGGTGCGCGACCCGAAGCATCCCGAATATGGCACGCTCTCGATGGTGTTCCGCCGCAAGGCCGGCGCGCCGGCCGGACTCGAGCTTTACGGCTGGGTCGCCAGGGACGCGCAGAGCAACCGCACGAGCATCAGGCTCACCGACCATGTTTATGGCGCGCCGGTCGCCGACAGCGCCTTCCGCTGGCGCGATCCCCGCCCGGCAAGCCCCAGGGGGCGATGAAGCGGGCATCCGGCGCGACGATCGGAAACGCGCCGCCTGTCATTCATCGGCCGCTCATCTGAGCGGGGCTAGGAACGGGGTGTGGCGAGGTTGGCGTCGCGGGATTTCCCCCCTGTTACCCGCTGGCGCGACCCTCGCCACGCCAAGCAGAGACCCCCGTTCCCTGCCCCCGGAGCGGGGGTCTTTGCCGTCCGGCGCCCATCGTCGCGATCCATGCGCATCCCGCTTCCATCTTGGCCGATGAGCGACTAGGGCGGCGCCATGCCCAAGCCCTTCAGCATCGCGACCTGGAACATCAACAGCGTGCGTGCCCGGCTCGACATCGTCGAGCGGTTCCTTTCCGAAGTCGGCCCCGACATCCTGTGCCTGCAGGAGACAAAGGTGGTCAACGAGTCCTTCCCCGCCGGCCTGTTCCGCCAGTTCGGCTATAATCATCAGGTGCTGCACGGCCAGCCGATGCACCATGGCGTCGCGATCGTCAGCCGCATCCCGATCCGCGAGGATGACCGGCTCGACTGGCAGGCCAATGGCGAGGCGCGACATGTGGGCGTGCGGCTCGATAACGGGTTGCGGCTCGAGAACGTCTATGTCCCCGCCGGCGGGGAGGAGCCCGACCGCGCCGTTAATCCCAAGTTCGGCCAGAAGCTCGATTTCCTCGGGCGGATGATCGCCTGGTCGGAAAAGCTGGCCGTGCCGACGCTTCTCGTTGGCGATTTCAACGTCGCGCCGCTCGAAAGCGACGTGTGGAGCCACAAGCAGCTCGCCAACACCGTCAGCCACACGCCGATCGAGCGCGAGTTGCTCGACCGGCTGCGACGCGCGCACAACTGGGTCGACCTCGGCCGCAAGTTCGTGCCGCCGCCCGGCCGGCTCTATACCTGGTGGAGCTACCGCGCGCAGGACTGGGCGAAGTCGGATCGCGGCCGCCGGCTCGACCATATGTGGGCGAGCGCCGAAGTGGCGGAGAAAGCGGTGGCGCACCGGGTGGTGGAGGAGTGCCGCGGCTGGGCGCGGCCGTCGGACCATGTGCCGGTGATGACCGACTTCGTCTTCGAATGACCGACCGCGCCGCCGCCCGTGCCATCGACGCGCTGCGCCGGGGCTGGCCGGTGGCGATCGCCGGCGCGGACGGCACGCTGAGCCTGCTCCCCGTCGAGGGGGCGACCGATCTGACGCTGCCGGCGTTCGACGCGGACGGGCGCGCCGACCTGCTCCTCTCCGCCGCGCGCGCGGCGACGCTCAAGATCGTCAACCAGCGCGCCGCCGCCGATCCCGAGCAGCCGGCGATGATCGCGCGGGAGGACTGGATCGACGCGGCCTACGCGATGGCGATCGCCGATCCGGTGCGCGATCTCGCCACCCCGCTCAAGGGACCGTTCCGCGCCCGTCCGCTGATCGCGGGAGACGCGGCGCGCGTGGCGCTGCGGCTCGCGCGGGTCGCCGGGCTGCTGCCGGCTTTCTTTGCCCGCGAGGGGCTTCACGAGGGCGAGCTGACCGTCCCGGCCGACGCCATCGCCGCCTATGAGGATGGCGCCGCGCTCGCCATCGCGGCGCGCGCGCGCCTCCCGGTGGCGGCGAGCGAACAGGGCGAGATCGTCGCGTTCCGTACTCCCGACGATCCGCGCGAGCCGGTGGCGCTGATCCTCGGCGCGCGCGACGGAACGCCGCCGCTGGTGCGGCTGCACAGCGAATGCCTGACCGGCGACGTGCTGGGCTCGCTCAAATGCGATTGCGGGCCGCAGCTCCACGGCGCGCTTCATGCCATTGCCGGCGCGCGCTGGGGCATCCTCCTCTATCTGCGGCAGGAGGGGCGCGGGATCGGCCTCGTCAACAAGCTGCGCGCCTATCAGCTCCAGGATCAGGGCTTTGACACGGTCGACGCCAATGTCCGCCTGGGCTTCGCGATCGACGCGCGTGATTTTTCCGTGGCGGCGCGGATGCTGACGCTGCTGGGCGTCGGCGCGGTGCGGCTGCTCACCAACAATCCCGCCAAGGTCGCGGGACTCGAAGCGGCCGGCATCGCGGTGGCCGAGCGGGTGCCGCACGTCTTCGCGACCAATCCCCACAATGAGCGCTATCTGGTCACCAAGCGCGACCGCACCGGGCATCAGCTGTGAGCACCGACCTCCGCGTCGATGTGGCGCGGCTGAGGGTGGGGCTCGGCGACTGGGAAACGCCGTGCGTCATCGGCCGGAGCGGTGCCTGCCCCGCCGAGGCGAAGCGCGAGGGCGACGGCTGCACGCCGCGCGGCCGCTGGCCCCTGCGCGCGGCGCTGCTGCGGCCGGGGCGCGTCGCGCATCCCGGCGCGCTCACGCTCCCCTGGCGCTGGACGCGCGCGGGGGAGGGGTGGAGCGACGATCCCGCCGACCCCGCCTACAACCGCCCCGTCGCCCTGCCCCGCCCCTTCTCCGCCGAGACGATGCAGCGCGCCGACCAGGCTTATGACGTCGTGCTGATCCTCGGCCACAACGACGCACCGCCGGTGCCCGGACGCGGCAGCGCGATCTTCCTCCACCTCTGGGGACGAGGCGCCGACGGCGCGCCCAGGGCGACCGAGGGCTGCGTCGCGATCGCGCCCGACGCCATGGCCGCGCTGCTGCCGCGTCTGACCCCCGGCATGGCCGTCGTCATCGGCTGAGCGGCCCGGTTGCGACCGACTTCGCCGCCGCTATAAGGAAAGTCGCCGCGCGGGGCGGTGGCGAGGCGAAAGGGGCCGGATGCATATCCTGATCGGGCTGGCCGGCATCCTGCTCATCCTCGCGGTCGCCCTGCTGCTCTCGACCAACCGCCGCGCGATCCGCCCGCGCGTGGTCGGCGCGGCCTTTGCCATGCAGGCGGGGATCGCGGCGCTCGTGCTCTATGTGCCCGCCGGCCGGATCGCGATCGCGGGCATGGCGGGCGGCGTCGCCGATCTGCTCGGCTATGCGCAGGCGGGCACCGACTTCATCTTCGGCCCGCTCGCCGGACCGGAGGTGGGCGGCCGCAGCTTCGCGATCGCGGCGCTCCCCGTCATCATCTTCTTCGCGAGCCTGATCTCGATCCTCTATTATCTCGGCGTCATGCAGTTCGTCGTGCGCTGGGTGGGCGGCGCGATCCAGCGCGTGACGGGCATCAGCAAGGTCGAATCGCTGTGCGCCGCCGCCAATATCTTCGTCGGGCAGAGCGAGAGTCCGCTCGTCATCCGCCCCTATCTGGCGAGCCTCACCCCCTCGCAGCTATTTCTCGTGATGACGGCGGGCATGGCCGGCGTCGCGGGCACGATCCTCGCCGCCTATGCGGCGATGGGGATCAAGATCGACTATCTGCTCGCGGCGAGCTTCATGTCGGCGCCCGGCGCCATCCTGATGGCCAAGATCATCATGCCCGACGATCCCGACATGCCCGTGATCGACCCCGTCGTGCTTCCCGACGCCAGCCATGAGGAGGAGCGGCCCGCCAACATCATCATGGCCGCGGCGCAGGGCGCGCAGACCGGAGTCAAGCTCGCCGTGGCGGTCGGCGCGATGGTGCTGGCGTTCGTGGCGCTGGTGGCACTCGCCAACGGCCTGCTCGGCGGCATCGGCAACTGGCTTCACCAGCCCGGCTGGAGCTTTCAGGCGCTGCTCGGCAAGGTTTTCGCGCCGGTGATGGCGTTGCTCAACATCCCCTGGGATCAGGCGCAGATGGCGGGCGGCCTGTTCGGCACCAAGGTCGTGCTCAACGAGTTCGTCGCCTTTATCGACCTCGGACGGATGCAGGGGGCGATGGCGCCGGCGACGGTGGCGGTGCTCACCTTCGCCTTGTGCGGCTTCGCCAATTTCTCCTCGATCGCGATCCAGATGGCGGTGACCGGCAGCCTGGCGCCCAATCAGCGCCCGATGATCGCGCGGCTCGGCATCCGCGCGCTCGTCGCCGGGAGCCTCGCCAACCTCATGAGCGCGGCGCTGGCGGGCCTCATGCTGTCGATGCGGTGAGGGGCGCGGCGTTGCGCCGACCATTTTACCCGAAATGATCGAGGGCGTTCAAATAGGCCGCTTGGCCTTGCGCGCCGACCAGACCATAAGCATAGTAGGTGACATCGTCGATCACGAGCAGTCCCTCGTAAGCGAGCTTGGTGATCGGTCCGCCCGACGCGCTCTGAATCTGAACGCGGCTGTCGTGATCGAAGCTGACGTCCAGCTCGCGGTTGCGGCCAAAGGCGATTATGCCGTCATTATTGCCATCGTAAATCTTCTCGCGGGTCAGGACGAGGTCGCCGCCGTCGAAATCGACGATCTGGTCACGTCCCGTATCCCCCCGGTTGTCAAAGATGAAGAGGTCGCCACCCTTGCCACCGGCCATGCGGTCATCGCCCGCACCACCTTCGATGATGTCCGAACCCTCCTTGCCGCCGATCCGGTCGTTGCCGGCAAGGCCGACGATCCGGTCATCGCCCTCAGTGCCCGAGAGGTCGTCGGCGTCCTCGGTACCCCTGATCGTCTTGTCGCTCGCGGTGACATTGACATCGACGATCGCGACGTCGGTCGCGCCGGACCCGTCAGTGATCGTGTAGGCAAAGCTCGCGCCGCCGACATAGCCAGCAGTCGGCGTGAAGATCACGTCATCGCCGCTGATGCTCACGGTGCCGTGCTGCGCATCGCTCACCGACACGAGCGAGAGCAGGTCGCCATCGGGGTCGCGGTCATTGGCGAGCAGTTGCGCGATCGAGAAGGCGGTGGGCGTGCCATCGGTCGCCTCAAGCCCGTCATCGTCCACCGCGACGGGAGCGTCGGGTGTGGCGAAAATCGAGAAATCAACAGTCCCCTGCGCGCCCAGCGTGCCGTCCGACGCCCGGTAGACGAAGCTGTCGGTTCCGTAGTAGTCGGCATCCGGGGTGTAGACGAAGCTGCCGTCCTCATTGAGTATCAGCTGGCCATGCTCCGGCATCGTGATCAGCGACACCGATAGCGGGCCGCCCTCCGGATCGCTGTCGTTGACGAGCAGCCCCTCGGCCGCCGCGATCGTCAGAACGCCGTCTTCGTCGAGACTGTAGGCATCGCCCGACACCGACGGGGACTCATTGGCGACGACCTCGCCGTTGCGCACTTCGAAGACCCAGAGGCCGTCGACTCCCGTGTTGCCGGGCGTCGTGGGAAGCGCGGACACCGCAGCCGAATCCCCGGACTGCGGCAGTTCGTAGACGTTCGTACCGTCGAGAAGGTTGTAACCCGCGCGCGCGGCGAACCTGCCGCTTGCGACGCCGATCGTCCATTCGATATCCTCGTACCGGAACACGATATCGAAATTGCCTGAGTCCCGATCGAACAACTGCAACTGAAAGTTGTTCTTGGGAAATATATAAGTTCCGTCTCCGATTTGGTCATACACGAAATATCCATTCACGTTCGACCATGTAATCGTAACGACATCACCGACATCATCCAGATCGAAATAAATTGGCTGACTGCCGGTCTCAACAACGTACGCCTCATTCTCTGAAACATCCGTGTCGGGTTCAAAATCGTACTCAGATCTCGTATCGACATCAGCCCAGAAAGGGGCGATGATGCTCAGGCCATTCGCCGAGATGTCCGACGGCGTATAATCTCCAAAGCCCTCGCCAAAGGTGATGTTACCATTGGTGTTGACGAACAGGCTGGAATATCGGGTGTCGCCGATCTGAATGCCATCCTCGAACACGGCGCTGATGTCATACTCCGTGAAATCATCGTCGTTGCGCGGAACTTCCGTTTCCCCGTAGCCCGCGCTGCCACCGAGTCCACCGACAAGCGTACCGCTTCCACATCGGATCGATCAGACGAAGATATCGCGCCAAATTCATCGTCGGCCGCGACACCGACGACACGCTGGTCGGCGGCGTCACCTGCGAAGTCTATCTGCGCGGGCTGCTGATCGAATGGGCATGGATCAGCGACCCCTATCGCGGACAGGGGCACGGCCGCGTGCTGCTCGAGCGAGCGGAGGCGGAAGGCCGGGCCAGGGGCGCGGTGATGGCGCATCTCGACACCTTCACCTTCCAGGCGCGCGGCTTCTACGAGCGCTGCGGCTACATTGTCTTCGGGGTGCTTCCTTACACCAACGGCGTCGAGCGCTATTACATGCGCAAGACGCTCAGCCCGGCTCAGTAAGGCGTCCCGTCCTTCCGCATGAAGCCGCCGCCCGCCGGCAGGTGCATGTCGACATCGGGATAATGGCAGGTGCCCGCCGGCGCCCGGCCGATCGCCAGCAGCACGCAGTCGGCCTCGCTTTCGTTGACGATGTGATGGCCGTTGCCGTCGCCCCTGGGGAACACCGCGACGTCGCCGGGTTTCAGCAGCGTGCGACCCTGCTCGTCGACCAGCACGCCCTCGCCCGCGATCATCACCACCAGCTCGTCCTCATCCTCGTGCCAGTGTCGCTGGCTCGACGCGCTGCCGGGCTTCAGCACGACATGGTTCGCCCCGAAATCGGTGAGGCCGAACACCGGCCCCAGCCGCCGCGACCATGCCGGCATGTTGGGGCGGATAGCTGGTGGCATTGGTCATCGGGATCGCGTCGAGATCGACCTTGGGCATGGGCTCGCTCCTTCCTTTCGGCGCCGCTTGGCGATAACGCGGGGACCATGCCCATGACCAGCACCCTCACCGACCCCGTCGCGCTCGCCGAGGCGCTGATCGCCTGCCCCTCGATCACGCCCGCGCGCGGCGCCGCCTTCGACGCGCTGGAGGGGATGCTGGCGCCGCTCGGCTTCGCGGTCGAGCGCTTCGTGGAGGGCGAGGCGCCCGACGGCCCGGTCGAGAACCTGCTCGCGGTGCGACAAGCGGGCGAAGGGCCGCATGTCGCCTTTGCCGGCCATCTCGACGTCGTGCCGCCGGGCGAAGGGTGGGCAAGCGACCCCTTCGTGCCGGCGCGGCGCGGTGACTTGCTCCACGGGCGCGGCGCGGTCGACATGAAGGGCGCGATCGCCGCCTTCGTCGCCGCCGTGGCGCGGAGCGAGGCGCGGCCCGGCACGATCAGCCTGCTCATCACCGGCGACGAGGAAGGGCCGGCCATCTTCGGCACCGCCGCGCTGATGGAGCGCATGGCCGAGCGCGGCGTGCGCCCCGACCTCTGCCTCGTCGGCGAGCCGACCTCGGTCCACCGGCTCGGCGACATGGTGAAGATTGGCCGGCGCGGATCGGTCAACCTGTGGATCGCGGTCGAGGGCGTGCAGGGCCATGTCGCCTATCCGCATCTCGCGCGCAACCCGATCCCGCCGCTGCTGCGCATCCTGACCGCGATCGCGGCGATCACGCTCGACGAGGGGAACGACTGGTTCCAGCCGAGCAACATCGAGATCACCGACGTGACGGTGGGCAATCCCGCGACCAACATGATCCCGGCCAAGGCGACCGCGCGGCTCTCGATCCGGTTCAACAACCTCCAGCGCGGCGAGGCGCTGGTCGAGCGGATGCGGGCGCTCGTGGAGAGCGAGGGCGGCACGCTGACCGCCCGCATCAGCGGCGAAGCGTTTCTGACCCCGCCCGGCGCGCTCTCCGCGCTGGTGAGCGAGGCCATCACCGAAGTGACCGGCCTTGCGCCCGAACTCTCGACGACCGGCGGCACGTCCGACGCGCGCTTCCTCCACCGGCTCTGCCCGGTGGTCGAGTTCGGCCTCTGCAACGCGACGATGCACAAGCTGGACGAGGCGGTCGCGCTCGCCGATCTCGAACAGCTCTCCGCCATTTACGGCGCGGTGCTGCGCCGGGCGCTGGGGTGAGCGACGGCCCGGCGTTCACCCCGCGCTCAGCCCGGCGGCACTATCTTTTGCCACCCTCGCGCCTTGCGCGTATACTCAAGTCGATCCGACCGTTTTGAAAGTCCGCCTGAATGCCCGTTTCGCCCGCCTTCCGCGCCAGCCTGCTGCGTCCGCTCGTCGTCACGGGCGCGCTCGCGCTCATCCCCGCGACCACGGCCGCGCTGGCGCAGGCCGATGCGGTGAACTACCGCTCGCTCGACCTCATCATCCAGGTCATGCAGCGTGTGAAGGCCGACTATGTCGAGCCGGTGAGCGACGAGAAGCTGGTCGAGGGCGCGGTCCAGGGGATGCTCGCCAGCCTCGACGCGCACAGTTCCTATCTCGACGTCAGCGACTATCAGAACCTGCGCACCCAGACCGAGGGGAGCTATGGCGGGCTCGGCCTCTCGGTGACACTCGACAACGACGTCGTGAAGGTCATCGCCCCGACCGAGGACACACCCGCCTGGCGCGCGGGGATGAAGGCGGGCGACTATATCACCCATATCGACGGCCAGCTCATCTACGGCAGCACGCTCGACGAGGCGGTGGCGAAGATGCGCGGCGAGGCGGGCACCTCGGTCAAGCTCACGGTGGTGCGCGAGGGGCGCGAGGCGCCGTTCGACGTGACGCTGAAGCGCGAGATCATCGACTTGAAGCCCGTCAAGTGGAAGGTCGCCGACGGCATCGGCGTCATCAACATCAACAGCTTCTCGGCGCGGACCGGCGACGACGTCCGCATGGCGATCCGCGGCATCGACAAGTCGCTGGGCCACAAACCGACCGGCTATGTGCTCGACCTGCGCTCCAACCCCGGCGGGCTGCTCGACGAGGCGGTGTCGGTCTCCGACGCGTTCCTCGACAAGGGCGAGATCGTGTCGCAGCGCGGCCGCAACCCCCGCGACAGCGACATCTATTATGCCCGCGCCGGCGACGACGCCGCCGGTTTGCCGGTGGTGGTGCTGATCGATGCGGGATCGGCCTCCGCCTCGGAGATCGTCGCGGGCGCGCTGCAGGATAATCACCGCGCGCTCATCATGGGCGAGCGCAGCTTCGGCAAGGGCAGCGTCCAGACGCTGCTGCCGCTCTCGCGCGACACCGCGCTGCGCCTCACCACCGCGCGCTACTACACCCCATCGGGCCGGTCGGTGCAGGAAGGCGGGATCGAACCCGACATCGCGGTGCCGCAGCTCTCCGACGCCGATTACAAGAAGCGCCCGCGTTTCCGCGAGACCGACCTGCGCCGCCACCTCATCAACGAGGCGAAGGTGGACCGGATCGAGCTCGAGAAGGACGGGAAGGACGACCCGCGCTTCGCCGCGACCGCAGACGATCTCAAGAAGCAGGGCATCGACGACTATCAGCTCCATTATGCGCTGGCGACGATCGCGCGGCTCCAGCCCGGCGGGAGCCAGGTGGCGAGCCGTGCCACCGCGAAGATCATCCGCCGCGACTGAGCCGCCATGTTCGCCGACCGCCTCTCGCTCGCGCGCTTCGTCGCGGTGATGACGCCGGCGCTGCTGATCGGCGGCGCGCTCTGGTTCCAGTTCGTGCGCGGGCTGCATCCGTGCGAGATGTGCTACTGGCAGCGCTGGCCGCACCTCGCCGCGATCGCGCTGGCACTGGTCGCGATCGGCCTGCACGGCAACCGGGCGGCGAGCGGCACCTTCACCGCGCTCGCGGCGCTCGCCATCCTGACCAGCGGCGCGATCGGCGTCTTCCACGCCGGGGTCGAATATCACTGGTGGCAGGGCCTCACCGCCTGCTCGACCACCGGGCCGAGCGACGGCGACATGCTGAAAGCCATCCTCGCCTCGCCGCTGGTGCGGTGCGATGCGCCCGCATGGACGCTGTTCGGCGTCTCGATGGCAGGCTATAACGCCTTGATCTCGATCGGCGCGGGCCTGCTGACGCTCGCGCTCGTCGCCACGATGCGGAGGACCGCATGACCGATACGCCTCGCCAACCCGGCAGCCCCCGCCCGGACACCGACGCGATGCTGCGCGTCGACCAGGCCGGTGAATATGGCGCGACGCGCATCTATGCCGGCCAGCTCGCGGTGCTCGGCGACCGGCACCCGGCGGCACGCGCGATCGCGCACATGGCGGCGCAGGAAGAAGCGCACCGGCGCGACTTCGACGCGATGCTGGTGGCGCGCGGCGTGCGGCCGACGCTGCTCCAGCCGCTGTGGGATCGCGCGGGTTTCGCGCTCGGCGCGGTGACGGCGCTGATCGGCCCGGAAGCCGCCATGGCCTGCACCGCCGCGATCGAGACCGAGATCGACCGCCATTATCAGGCGCAGCTCGACGCATTGGGCGACGATGACCCGGAACTCGCGGGCAAGATCAAGGCGTTTCAGGCCGATGAGGTCGACCACCGCGACTCAGCCCTGGCCGCAGGCGCCGAACGCGCACCAGGCTATGCGCTGCTGTCGGGCGCGATTCGCCTCGGCTGCCGCGCCGCCATCGCGCTGTCGCGGCGGATCTAGGCCGTTTTCATGATGAGGAGTGTTCCCATGCGCCCGACTGTCCTTCTGGCCCTGGCCGCCCTCCTCCCCATACCCGCGCTGGCGCAGGCGCCCGCCGCAAACCAGCCGCCGAGCGACACGGTGAAGCAAGTCATCGTCTATGGCGACGATCCCTGCCCGGCGAGCGTCGGCGAAGAGATCGTCGTGTGCGCGCGCCTGCCCGATGGCGACCGCTATCGCATTCCCAGGGAACTGCGCTCCGACCCCAATGATCCCAAGCTCGAAAGCTGGGCCGCGCGCGCGCAGTCGATCGAATATGTCGGACGCAGCGGCACCGACAGCTGCTCGCCCGCCGGCGCGGGCGGCTTCACCGGCTGCTTCGCCCAGATCGCCCGCGCCGCCAAGGCCGAACGCAAGACGATGGGCGACGCGAGCTGGAAAGACCTCGTCGCGGAGGAGCGCGCCCGGCGGCTCGGCACGATCGACGCGGATTCAAAGGCGATCGAGGCCCAGGTCAAGGCCGAGGAAGCCAGGGCGCAGGCCGCACCGCCACCTGCTCAACCCGATGCGCCGCCGCCCGCCGACCCCGGCAAATAGCCGGTACAGGCGCGGTTCATCGGCAAAGGTGGAGCATCCCCCCATGACACCGCGCCTCTTCCCCGCCCTGGCGCTGCTCGCGGCGGGCTTCAGTCCGGCGGTGGCGCTGGCGGCGGAGGACAGCGACCAGCAGTCGCTCCTCGTCGTCTATGGCGATGATCCGTGCCCGGCCGGCACCGGCGACGAGATCGTGGTGTGCGCCCGCAAGCCGGAGTCGGAGCGCTACCGCATCCCCAAGGCGCTGCGCAGCAAGGCGGCGGTGGTCGGCGGCCCCGGCTGGGCAAGCCAGGTCGCGACAATGGACCAGGTCTCGCGCCAGCTGCTCCCCAACAGCTGCTCGCCGATCGGCAGCAACGGCTTTACCGGCTGCACGATGGCGATGCTGCGCCAGTGGCACGCCGAACGCCAGCTCGACGGCCAGCTGGAGAACGCCAGGCCTTGATCGCTGTGAGAACCCGTTCGCCCTGAGCTCGTCGAAGGGCCGCCCTTTTCTTGAAGGGAGAAAACGGGGCTTCGACAAGCTCAGCCCGAACGGACCTCGTCTTCAATCCCGCGGGGCGCCCATCTTGCGGATGAAGCCGATGAGGCCGGTCTGGCGGCTGCGCTTCATCCGTTCGGCGTCGAGGATGGTGCGGACCTTCGCGAAGCACTCGTCGGCATCGTCGTTGACGAGCACATAGTCATAGCCGTCCCAGTGCGCCATTTCGCTGTAGGCGCGCGCCATGCGGCGGTCGATCACGTCGGCCGGATCGGTCGCGCGGGTGCGCAGCCGCCGGTCGAGCTCTTCCATCGACGGCGGCAGGATGAACACGCGCACGACGTCGCCGCCCGCGATCTGGTAGAGCTGCTGCGCCCCCTGCCAGTCGATGTCGAACAGCACGTCGCGCCCCTGCGCCAGCATCGCGTCGACCGGCGCGCGCGGCGTGCCATAGCGATGGCCGAAGACATGAGCCCATTCAAGGAACTGGTGTTCGGCGACCATTTCCTTGAAGGTCGGCACATCGACGAAATGATAGTCGACGCCGTCCTGCTCTCCCGGACGCATCGGCCGCGTCGTCGCCGAGACCGACATTTCGAGCGTCGGGTCCGAGGCGAGCAGCTTGCGCGCGATCGTCGACTTGCCGGCGCCCGAGGGTGAGGAGAGCACGAAGAGCAGGCCACGACGCTTGAAGTTGTGCGGATCGGTCTGGATGCTGTGGGCCATGCGCGCTAGTGCATCGGGCAGGGCGCCGCGTCAATATCGTGGGCAGCGGGCAAAAGGGGAACGCATGGGCAGGACAGACCGGCGTGCGCTGCTCGTGGGGACCGCGATCGTCATCGCCGCGGCCGTGGCGCTGCTCGCCATGGGCCGGCATCCGATCTGCACCTGCGGCGTCATAAGGCTGTGGGGCGGCGACGCGCATTCGCCCGAGAACAGCCAGCAGATCGCCGACTGGTACAGCCTCTCGCACATCATCCACGGCTTCCTGTTCTACGCGCTGCTCCGCTGGCTCGCGCCGCGCTGGCCGCGCGCCTGGCGGCTCGTCGTCGCCGTGGCGATCGAGGCGGGGTGGGAGCTTCTGGAAAACTCGCCGCTCATCATCGACCGTTATCGTCAGGCGACGATCGCGATCGGCTACACCGGCGACACGGTGCTCAACAGCCTGTCGGACATCCTGATGATGACGATCGGCTTCCTCTTCGCGGCGCGGGCGCCGGCCCGACTCACGATTGGGCTGGCCATCGGCTTCGAGCTACTGGCGCTCGCGGTGATCCGCGACAATCTGACGCTCAACGTGCTGATGCTCGCCTGGCCGATCGACGCGATCAGGACGTGGCAGGCCGGGGCGTGAGGGCCGCCGGGGCACCGGCACCGGACCGCCCCGCCGCCATGCCTTGCTGGAGCGCGGCCTTCTGGTCTTCGTGCGCGCGGTCCTGCCGGCGCTTGCGCAGCGTGCCCTGAAGGAGCAGCGCGCCATCGAGCACCAGCGCGGCGGGCGTCGAGCGCTTGAGCAGCGCATTGAACGCGAGCCCGCCGACCAGTCCCGCGAGACCCGCCTGCCCCGTCTGGGCGCGGACCTGATCGGCGAAGAGATTGCGCGCGAAGATGGGGATCATATCAGGCCTTCCCTCGACTATCACCCCGACCACTTCCGTTCGTTTCGAGCGAAGTCGAGAAACGGATGCGCTGAGCCAGCGTGTCTCGACTTCGCTCGACACGAACGGAAAGGGCGGCGTTGCCGACGTCAAACGCGCGAGGGGCCGAGCATATCCGCCGGCACGACGAGCGCGTCGAATTGCGCCGGGTCGACAAGCCCGCTCGCCAGCGCCGCCTCGCGCAGCGTCGTCCCCTCCTCGTGCGCGCGCTTGGCGATGCTCGCGGCCTTGTCGTAGCCGATGGCGGGCGCGAGCGCGGTCACGAGCATCAGCGAGCGCTCGACATGCGCGGCGATCCGGTCGCGGTCAGGCTCCATCCCCTCGACGCAGCGCGCCGCGAAACTGTTGATCCCGACGGCGAGCAGGTCGATCGAGCGGAGCACCGCCGCGCCGATCACCGGCTTGAAGACGTTGAGCTCCAGATGCCCCTGCAGTCCGCCGACGGTGATCGCGGCATGATTGCCAATCACCTGCGCGGCGACCATCGTCAGCATCTCGCACTGCGTCGGATTGACCTTGCCCGGCATGATCGAGCTGCCCGGCTCGTTGGCCGGGAGGATCAGCTCGCCGAACCCCGCGCGCGGCCCCGATCCCAGCAGGCGGATGTCGTTGGCGATCTTCGTCAGCGCCACCGCCAGCGTGTTGAGCGTGCCCGACAGGTGGACGAGCGGATCGTTGCTCGCCAGCGCCTCGAACGCGTTTTCGGCCGGGTGGAAGGGATGGCCGGTGAGGTCGCGCAGTGCCGCGCAGACATCCCGCGCGAAGCCTTGCGGCGCGTTGAGCCCGGTGCCGACCGCGGTGCCGCCCTGCGCCAGCCGGTTGGTGCCATGCTCGATCGCGGGCTCGATGCGGCGACGCGCGCGATAGACCTGGTTGGCCCAGCCCGACGCCTCCTGCCCCAGCGTCAGCGGCGTCGCGTCCTGGAGATGCGTGCGGCCGATCTTGACGATGTCGGCCCAGTGGGCGGCCTTTGCTTCGAGCGCGCGCTGGAGCCGGTCGAGCGCGGGGAACAGCCGCCGCGTGACCGCGAGGCTCGCGGCGATGTGGAGCGCGGTCGGGAAGCTGTCGTTCGACGACTGGCCCATGTTGACATGGTCGTTGGGATGGACCGGCGCCTTGCCGCCGCGCGTGCCGGTGAGCAGCTCGTTGGCGCGCCCGGCGATCACCTCGTTGACGTTCATGTTGCTCTGGGTGCCGCTCCCCGTCTGCCAGATGACGAGCGGGAACTGGTCGTCATGCGCGCCGTCGATCACCTCGGCGGCGGCGGCGTCGATGGCGTCGGCGATCTCCTCCGGCAGGCCATGGCCGCGATTGACCCGCGCCGCCGCGCGCTTGACCAGCGCCAGCGCGCGCACGATCGCGACCGGCATCCGTTCGGAGGCGCCGAAGGGGAAGTTCTCGATCGACCGCTGCGTCTGCGCGCCCCAATAGGCGGCGGCGGGGACGTCGATCGGGCCGAGCGAGTCGCTTTCGGTGCGGGTGTCGGTCATGCTGGTAGTCTCCCGGCACGGTGTTCCTGCGAAGACAGGAACCCAGGGTTATCCGTCGCGCGAGACTGCCCTAGGCTCCTGCTTTCGCAGGAGCACGATGGCGTTCACTTCTTCTTGCCGAAATCCACCGTCACGACGTTCGACCCGTCGGCGCTGCCTTCCGGCGGGGCGTCGTTTTCGGCGGCTTCGTGAGGTTCGGGCGCGCCTTCCTGTTCCTGGACCTGGAATTGCAGCGCGAAATTGACCGCCGGGTCGACGAAGGCGCTGATCGCGGCGAAGGGGATGACGAGGTGCGCGGGCACCTGGCTGAAGGTCAGGCTGACCTCGAAATGTTCGTCGCTGACCTTCAAATCCCAGAATTTGTGCTGGAGGACGATGGTCATCTCGTCGGGGAAGCGCTCGGCGAGGTGGCGGGGGATGCTCACCCCGGCCGCCTGCGTCTTGAAGGTGATGTAGAAATGATGGCCGCCGGGAAGCTGCCCCGTCGCCTCGACTTCGCCCAGCACGCGGCCGACGACGGCGCGCAGCGCTTCCTGCACGATCTCGTCGTAGGGAATCAGGCTGTCGGGCGGAGCTTCGGCCATGGCGCTTTCTGTTAACCACGGGTGCCCGCCCGTCAAGCGCCCGCGCCCTCGGCCCGCCCGATATCTGCGTTGCGTGGGCCGTCCGCCACGCTATAGGGGCGGCCATGCGCACCGCCGAAGTCCTCCGCGAGACCGCCGAGACCGCGATCCGCGTGGCGATCAACCTCGACGGGACGGGTCGCTACGCGGTGTCGACGGGGATCGGCTTCCTCGATCACATGGTCGAGCAGCTCGCCCGCCATGCGCTCATCGACCTCGACGTGAGCGTGCGCGGCGACCTCCATGTCGACCAGCACCACACCACCGAGGATTGCGGCATCGCGATCGGCGAGGCGGTGGCCAGGGCGCTCGCCGACAAGCGCGGCATCGCCCGCTATGGCGAGGCGCACGCGCCGATGGACGAAACGCTGACCCGCGTCGCGCTCGATATTTCCGGCCGCCCGTATCTCGTCTGGAAGGTGCCGCTCAATATGCCGCGGCTGGGCGAATGGGATACCGAGCTTATCGAGCACTGGTTCCACAGCTTCGCGCAGAGCGCGGGCATCACGCTGCATGTCGAGACGCTCTATGGCAGCAACAACCATCATATCGTCGAAAGCTGCTTCAAGGCGCTGGCGCGGGCGCTGCGCCAGGCGGTCGCGATCGACCCACGCAAGGGCGATGCGATCCCGTCGACCAAGGGCGTGCTCTGAGCGGCGATGACGGGCACGGTCGCGCTCATCGATTATGGCGCCGGCAATCTCCGGTCGGTGCACAATGCGCTGAAGGCGGCGGGGGCGGTTCACGTTGAAGTGACCGCTGATGCGGATGTCGTGGCGCGGGCGGACCGCATCGTCCTGCCGGGTGTTGGAGCCTTCCGCGCCTGCCGCGACGCGCTGGTGGCGGTGCCGGGCATGGTCGAGGCGATGGGCGAGGCGGTGACGCGCCGGGCCGTCCCCTTCCTCGGCATCTGCGTCGGGATGCAGCTCCTCGCCGAGGCGGGCGAGGAGTTCGGCCGGCACGAGGGGCTGGGCTGGATCGGCGGGACGGTGCGGCGGATCGTGCCCGCAACCCCGGCAACCAAGGTGCCGCACATGGGCTGGAACGACGTGACGATCGCCACGCCGCACGCGCTGATCGAGCCGGGCGAGGCCTATTTCCTCCACAGCTACCAGTTCGACGGCGCCGACCCGGCGCATGTGATGGCGGTGAGCGACCATGGCGGCCCGATCGTCGCCGCAGTCGGCCGCGACACCATGCTGGGGGTCCAGTTCCACCCCGAAAAGAGCCAGCGCTACGGCCTCGCCCTGCTCGAAAGGTTCCTCGCATGGCGACCGTGACACGGGAACGCATAGGACGGGAGGATGCCACCCCATGACCCTCATCGTCTTCCCCGCGATCGACCTCAAGGACGGGCAGGTCGTGCGCCTGGCCGAGGGGGACATGGACCGGGCGACGGTCTATGGCGACGATCCCCCCGCGCAGGCGATGCGCTTTGCCGAGGCGGGCGCCGGGTTCCTCCATGTCGTCGATCTCGACGGCGCCTTTGCCGGCCAGTCGGTCAATGGCGCGGCGGTCGAGGCGATCGTCGCGGCGTTCCCCGGCCATGTCCAGCTCGGCGGCGGCATCCGCGATCGGGCTGCGGTGGCGCGCTGGTTCGACATCGGCGTCTCGCGCGTCGTGATCGGCACGGCGGCGCTCAGGGAGCCCGACTTCGTGCGGGCGGCGGCGGCCGAGTTCCCCGGCGGCATCGTCGTCGCGGTCGATGCGCGCGACGGCTTCGTCGCGACGCAGGGCTGGGCGGAAACATCGGACATGCCGGTGATCGACCTCGCCCGCCGGTTCGAGGATGCCGGGGTCGCGGCACTGCTCTTCACCGATGTCGGGCGCGATGGCCTCCTCAAGGGCTGCAACATCCAGGCGACGGTCGACCTCGCCCGCGCCACCGACATCCCGGTGATCGCGAGCGGCGGCGTCGCCGGCATCGCCGACATCCGTATGTTGAGCCTCCACGCGCAGGACGGGATCGAGGGCGTCATCACCGGCCGCGCGCTCTATGACGGGCGGCTCGACCTCAAAACAGCGCTCGCGGTGGCGGCGGCGGGATGAGGTGATGACCGTCCGCACCCGCGTCATCCCCTGCCTCGACGTTGCCAATGGCCGTGTCGTCAAGGGCGTCAACTTCGTCGATCTCGCCGACGCGGGAGACCCGGTCGAGCAGGCGCGGCTCTATGACGCCGCCGGCGCCGACGAGTTGTGCTTCCTCGACATCACCGCCAGCCATGAGGCGCGCGGGACGCTGCTCGACATCGTCGCGCGGACCGCCCAGGTCTGCTTCATGCCGCTCACCGTGGGCGGTGGCGTGCGGAGCGCCGAGGACGCGCGCGCGCTGCTGCTCGCCGGGGCGGACAAGGTGGCGGTCAACAGCGCCGCCGTCGCCCGGCCCGCGCTGGTCGCGGACTTGGCCGACCGTTTCGGTAGCCAGTGCGTCGTCGCCTCGGTGGATGCGCGGCAGGTCGCCGAGGGGCGGTGGGAGATCTTCACCCATGGCGGCCGCCGGGCGACGGGCATCGACGCGCTCGCTCATGCCGCCAGGCTCGCCGAGCTGGGCGCGGGCGAGCTGCTCGTCACCTCGATGGATGGCGACGGGACGCGCGCGGGCTACGACCTCGCGCTCACCCGTGCCATTGCCGATGCGGTGAGCGTGCCGGTGGTCGCGAGCGGCGGCGTCGGCACGCTCCGGCACCTCGTCGAGGGCGTGATCGAGGGCCATGCCAGCGCCGTCCTCGCCGCCTCGATCTTCCACTTCGGCCAGCACAGCATCGCGCAGGCGCACGCCGCGCTGGCGGCGGCGGGGATCGCGGTGCGGCATCCTAGTTAACGTCGGCCCGCTTTACAGTAACCATAAGCGTTGAGCGGCCGTTTACCACGGCGTCCACCCGCCCGCGCCGTGGCCGCGATGCTGGCACGGCGCCTGCACCGCCTGTCCGCATGAGGGGTAAGCGAACCGGGCTGCGCATCGCGGCCGGCATCATCTGCGCGATCGGCGTGCCCGGCGCGGCCTGGGCGATTGACGGGGCGGCGCGGGCCGGCGTGCCGGTCGGGTCGAGCGCGGTCCTGCTCGGCGCCGCGGCGGTGGGGCTGCTGGTCGGGCGCATCGGGGTGCCGCAACGCCCGCGTTAAGGGCCACCGCAAGCGAGGTGGGCCATGGGGTCGGCGCCGGGGAGACTGGACCCTCTCCCGGCGCCGGCCTTATTAGCGATTGACGCCGCCCGCGCGCTCGGCTGAATGGCGGCCATGCAGGCGAGCCTCGACCGACTGGAAGCCACGATCCGCGCGCGCCGCGGCGGCGATCCCGATGCGTCCTATGTCGCGCGCCTGTTCGCGCAGGGCCGGCCGCGCATGGCGCAGAAGCTGGGCGAGGAAGCGGTCGAGGCGGTCATCGCCGCCATCGCCGGCGATCGCGACGGTCTGGTCGGCGAAGCGGCGGACCTGCTCTTCCACCTCGCCGTGCTGCTCGCCGATTTCGACCTCGGCCTCGCCGATGTCTGCGCCGAGATCGACCGGCGCGAGGGGCTCTCGGGCCTCGCCGAGAAAGCCGCCCGCCCGAAGGATTGATGCCCATGCCGATCGACGCCCGCCAGCCCTATGACGACGACAATGTCTTCGCCCGCATCCTGCGCGGCGAGATCCCCTGCGCGGCGGTCTATGAGGACGACCACGCGCTCGCCTTCAGCGACATCGCCCCGCAGGCGCCCGCGCATATCCTCGTCATCCCCAAGGGGCGCTATGTGAGCTGGGACGACTTCTCGGAACGCGCGAGCGAGGCGGAGATCGCCGGCTTCGTGCGCGCGGTGGGCGCGGTGGCGCGCGCCGCCGGCCATGTCGAGGCCGGCTATCGCCTGCTCGCCAATGTCGGCGGCCATGGCGGGCAGGAGGTGCCCCACCTCCATGTCCACATCCTCGCCGGACGGCCGCTCGGGCCGATGCTGATGCGCGGCTGAGCCTTACGCCCCGCCGTGCACCTCGAAATCGACCGGGATGTTGCCCCGAGTCGCGTTCGAATAGGGGCAGACCTGATGCGCGTCGGCAACGAGTTTTTCCGCCGCCGCCTGATCGAGATTCGGAATCCTGACCTCGTGCCGCACCGCGAGGGTGAAGCCCGGCCCGTCATCCTGCTGGCCGATGGTGACATGGCCGGTCACCGTCGATCCGGCGGCGTTGAGCTTCTGCATCCCCGCCACATAGAGCAGGGCACTATGGAAGCAGGCCGAATAGCCCGCCGCGAACAGTTGTTCGGGATTGCTGCCACCGCCCGGCCCGCCCATCGCCTTGGGAATGGCGAGGTCGAGCGTGATGAGCCCGTCGTCGCTCTCGACATGGCCCTGGCGTCCGCCCTGGGCGGTGGCGACGGCGGTGTACAATGGCTTCATTTCGCGGGCTCCTGCTGTGGACGCTCGCGACCCTAGCCGCTTTCTCTGACCGTTTCAGGTCAAAATGACGCGGTCAGCGCACCACGGCGCGGAATTGCAACATGCCTTCGCTGCCCGGCGCCACCGCCGGCAGCGTCCAGCGGACATGGGTGATCCCCTCGCGCCCGCTGATGCTCGCGAGCGGCACGAAGCGCCTGCCGCCGTCGAGCGACACCAGCGCGCCGGGCGTCGCATGATCGCTGAGCGTCAGCCCCGCCGGCACCGCGTTGGTGACGACGACATTGCGCACCGTGGCCGCCCTGGCGTTGCGATAGCGCGTGGCGAAGAGCAGCGTGTCGCCCGGCATGGCGAGCGCGGGCGGGGTCAGCACCGTCTCGCTGCGCCCGGCCCTGGTCACGGTGCGTTCGGTAAAGACATCGTTCGACAGCGAAACCGCGGGCGCGGCGGCACTGGCGAGTGTCGGCAGGCCAAGGGCCAGCGCGGCGGCAAACATGCGCATCATGGGACCGTCTCCTCGACCGGCGCGGGACGCGCGGGTCCGATTCCATCCACCATGGTCGCAGCAAAGCGTGAACCCCCGCTTTCCGAGCCGGGTTAACGCGGCATCAGCCAGAAAGGGGGGGAGGCGCCGTGGGTCACGGCCGGGGTCATGGCGGCAGGGCCTGTATCGAAGCTATGACGTGCAATTCCGATCTGTTTTCCAGTTTTGCCATGCGCACAAGTTGCTCGGACCTCGGACCGAACCGATGCCGCAGAACGCCGTGAGGATCGACCGGAGCCGCTCGATCGGGGCGTCTGCCTCGCCTTTGGCGGCGATGGCCTCGGCGCGCTTGCGGGACTCCCCGAGCGCGAAGGCGCGGAGCGCGATAAGCCAGGGCATCGGGGTTGCGACGGGCCTGCAGAAGAAGTTCGACTGGGTCGGCGTCGCCGCCGCGGGCGTTTCAAATGCCGCGGGCGGGTGGGTTGGCCGCCACGTCCCGGTCAAGTCGGCCTTCGCCTACAAGGCGCTGACCGGCGGTGCCGCTCTCCTCGCCAACGCCGCGACCCGCTCGCTGATTGAAGGCTCCGACTTCGGCGACAACATCATCGCGGGCCTTCCCAGCGTCATCGCGCAAACGGTCGGAGGATTTGTCGAGGATGCCGTGGCTGGGCGTGGGAAGCCCAAGACCAAAGATCCGGACGAGATCATAGTCAATGATAAGGCATTGGCGGAAAAAGGAAATCGCGCCCTAGCTCCTAACGCGTCAGCACTGATCTATGGCGACTCAGCCACCGCAAAGCTGCTCGGCGCAGACCCGAGCACAATAAGCTATATTCAGCAGCGTGAAGAACTCGTGGCCGAATACGTCAGTAGCGCATACGGGTCTGACCGTGGTGGCGGCTTGTTTCAGAGCAGTTTATTTAACGAAAGTTACAACAATGTACCAACTTTATCGTTCAGCGAGGGAGATCTCGCCAGACGGCAAGCCTACTTCGATGACCTGGTCAGCAAGGCCGGTCCCAATCCTAGTGCTGCGGTGGCGGCGGACATCGCGCGTATGGGCGGCGCGCTCGATTATAATCGGAAGATTCTCGCTCAGGCATCGGCTTATGCCGATAAGCAGATCACTGAGCTTCTACGCATGGCAGTGCCGGCAGTGGACATCGGAATCGGAGGCTACAATGTAGTCACTGGTGACGGTACCATAGGGGACTACGCAGCTTTGACAGGGGCGATTCCCGCCGGAGCGGTCGGTAAACTGGGTGGAGTAGTTGTTGAGGGTACAAGTAGCTTCCGGAGAGGTTTGCTACGTTTGGATCTCTTAGACGATATTTGGGTGACGCTGGAAAGGGTATGGAATAGCACCATATCGTCGAGCAGTCCCAATTAGGCAGATTTGGAGCAACCGCAATACATAACGTCGACAATATAGTGGCTATTCCGAAGGAATATCATCATATAATAACTGGATTTTATAACTCAAAGCCCCTGTTCACGGGAGGAAAGACAGTCAGAGAGTGGCTTGCTACCCGATCTTTTTCAGAGCAATACGATTTTGGAATAGAAAAACTCGCTGACATTCTGGGGTATTGATCGATGATGGATGATGTTGATCAGATTGCTAACGCTGCCCATCTTCATGGAAAGTTCATGAAGGAAGTAAATCATGTTGAATCTAATAGGCAGTATGACAAGTTGATGTTAATGATATCGGAGATACGTTTGTTGCCCGACCGTGGAAAAAACGTCCTTTTTAGTTTGATGAAAAGTGATGATGATTTCGTAAAGCTCTTTGCAGCAACATACCTGTTACCTTTGAGTGCTGACGTAGCATCTGATGAACTTGAAAAGCTAGCAAAAAAAGGGGAGGCGGCTTCGTTTGATGCTGGAATGGTTCTCAAGGAGTGGCGATCGGGTAGATTGATTTTGGAGTTACGGTGACAGTTTACTTAACCCCCGGATATCGATGACGTGGGCGGTCATCTTCAGTCGAATACGGCGACAGTTTACCAAACACACTGAATTTATTACGTGCGGGCAATGGCTCGTCTTCGACGCCTGGTCTTGCCCGGCGACCCCTATCATGTGACGCAGCGCGGTAATCGGCGGCAACCGACCTTCTTCGAGGGATTACGGGATTACAGTGACAGTTTACTAAATCCCCAAACAGGTCGCCTCCACACCTCACCCGGTCGCCCCCCACAGCGTCCGCGCCTCGATGAACCCGCGCTGGCCATTCACGTCGAACGCGCACCAGCCGTTGCCGCAGTCGGAGACGCGGCCGACGACGCCGGGCTCGGCGCGGTAGAGGATGCGGGCGGCGGGGTCGGGCGCGAGGCGCATCGGCGCGGTGGCGCCGCGCACCATCGCGGTCGCCTCGTCCTTGAGCAGGCGGACGTGCATCCAGCCGCGCGCGCCGTCCGGGTCTTCGATCCGGCGCCAGTTGGGATAGGTCTCGATCACCTTCACGGGGAGGTTGCGGCGGTGATAGACCCAGTTGGCGGGATAATCCTCGCTCGGGCCGACGCGCATCCGGGCCTCGTCCTTGGCGATCGCGGCCCAATAGGGGGGCTTCTTCTCGCTCTGCGCGCCCAGGGGTGCGGCCAGCGTCACCGCCGCCAAGATCGCAAACCTGATCCGCCTCATCGCCACGCCTTGTCCCCCGGCCAGCGTCCTTGCCATGCCGGCCCGCGCGCTTCAACCCGCGTGGAGCGTCGGGGGCTCAACTGTCGGGTTCCTGCGAACGCAGGAACCCAGAGCCGCCAGCGTCGCACTCGTCACCCTGGGCTCCTGCGTTCGCAGGAGCACGACCATGTCAGCCCTCGCCGCGAAGATCGGTGAGCTTGCGTTCCCAGGCGAGGGCATGGGCGATGATCTCGCCCAGGTCGGCGTGGCGGGGGCGCCAGGGCAGCGTCGCGAGGATCGAGCTGTTGTCGGAGACGAGCGAGGGCGGGTCGCCCGCGCGCCGCCCCTCGAACCGCCGTTCGATCGTCATGTTGGTCACCCGGTCGACGGCGTCGAGCACTTCGAGCACCGAAAAGCCCCGGCCATAGCCGCAGTTGAGCGTCAGGCTCCGATCGGGCTTCGCGACGAGCGCTTCGAGCGCGCGGACATGCGCGTCGGCGAGGTCGCTGACATGGATATAGTCGCGCACGCCCGTCCCGTCGGGCGTGTCGAAATCGGTGCCGAACACCGAGACATGGCTGCGCTTGCCCAGCGCCGCCTCGACCGCGACCTTGATAAGGTGGGTGGCGCCCGCCGTCGACTGGCCGCTGCGCGCTTGCGGATCGGCGCCCGCGACGTTGAAATAGCGCAGCGCGCCATAATTGAGCGGATGCGCCTTCGCCACGTCGGCGAGCATCAGCTCGGTCATGAGCTTGGACATGCCATAGGGGTTGATCGGCCGGCGCGGCGTCTCCTCGCGCACCGGGCTTTCCTCGGGGATGCCGTAGGTCGCGGCGGTCGAGGAGAAGATGAAGTGCCGCACCCCGCAGCGCACCGCGCTCTCGATGAGGTCGCGGCTCTTGGCGCTGTTGTTGTGATAATATTTGAGCGGGTTCTCGACCGATTCGGGGACGATGATCGACCCGGCGAAATGCATGATCGCGCCGACATTGTGCTGTCGCATGAACGCCTCGACGCGCGGCTGGTCGGCGATGTCGCTTTCGAGGAAGGGCACCCCCTCGGGCACGGCGAAGCGGAAGCCGGTGACGAGATTGTCGACCACCGCCACGCCATAGCCCGCGTCCCTGAGCGCGAGCACCGCATGGCTGCCGATATAGCCGCCACCGCCGGTGACGAGGACGAAGGGTCTGTCGCTCACGATTATCTCCTGCCGCCCCGCGCGCCTGCCTTAGGCGGCCGGCGCAGCCGCCGCAATGCTCAGGATTTGAGCTTCCACCCGCTTTTGAGCACCGCATAGGTGATGACCCCCATCACGATCGTGACGACGCCCAGCACCACCGCCGCGCTCGCGACATGCGTGTCGGCTTCGGAGAGGAAGCCATAGCGGAAGCCCGAGATGATGTAGAAAAAGGGATTGGCGTGGCTCAGCGCGCGGAAGGCGGGGCTCAGCCGGTCGATGGCGTAGAAGGTGCCCGAGAGCAGCGCGAGCGGGGCGATCACGAAATTGGTGACCGCCGCGGCATGATCGAACTTCTCCGCCCAGATCGAGGTGAGGACGCCGAGGAAGGCGATGAAGGTCGGCCCCACGATCCCGAAATAGAGCACCGCCCAGCCATGGACCGGCGTCACATGCACCCCCGGCCACAGCGCCATCGCGAGCCACACCGCGCCGCCCAGCAGCCCGGCGCGCGTCACCGACGCGGCGACGAGCGCGAAGAGCAGCTCGCCGGTGCTGATCGGCGGCATCAGATAATCGACCAGCGTCCCCTGGATCTTGCCGACGAGGAGCGAGAAGCTCGCGTTGGCGAAGGCGTTGTTGATCATCCCCATCGCGATGAGCCCCGGCGCGATGAAATCGGTATAGGGAACGCCGAGCACGGTGCGCGTGGCGCCGCCCAGCGCGACCGAGAAGATGACGAGATAGAGCAAGGTCGTCACCGCCGGCGCCCAGATCGTCTGCGTCTGCACCTTCATGAACCGGCGGCATTCCTTGCGGTAGAGCGCGTAGGTGCCGGCGAGGTTGACGTTGCGGATCACCAGCTCGCCCGGCTCGTGACGGATATAGGGCTTGGCCGGCGCGGCGATTTGGGGCTGTTCGTTCATCGGTGCTTCGCCTATCGGGTGCGTTTCGCACCGGCAAGGGGGTGGGGACGTCGCGATTGGATTTACGCGGCCCGATCCCATATAGACGGCCACGAACGACAGAGGAACGACGATGTCCTGGACTGACGAGCGCATCGAGCAGCTCAAGCAGATGTGGGAAAAAGGCATGACGGCGAGCCAGATCGCCGACGAGATGGGCGGCGTCAGCCGCAACGCCGTCATCGGCAAGGCGCACCGCCTCGGCCTGCAGTCGCGCCCCTCGCCCGTGAAGGCGGTCGAGCCCGCAGCGCGCAAGGTGCCGTCCGCGCCGCGCGATCCGGTGCCCGCGCCGGCGCCCGCCGCGGCCGCGCCACCGCCGCCGCCGCCGGTCACGGTCGCCGCGCCGCCCCCGCCCGTGCCCGCCGAGCCGCCCCTGACCGACAGCGCCGCGCCGCCGCCCATGCCGCGCATCGTCTCGGTCGGCCCCGGCGGCTTCCTGCGCCAGGGGCCGGGCGAGCAGCAGCAGCCCATCCCGCCCGCTCCGCCCCGCCGCCTCGTCCCCGCCAAGCCGAGCGCGGAGATCGCCGGCAAGACGAGCCTGCTCGACCTCACCGAGCGGATCTGCAAATGGCCGATCGGCCATCCGGGCGAGCCCGACTTCCATTTCTGCGGCGAGAAGGTGAACCCCGGCTTCCCCTATTGCGTCGAGCATTGCGGCCGCGCCTATCAGGCGCAGCTCCCGCGCGGCACGCGCCGCCCGCCCCCGCCGCTGCCCTTTGGCGGGCCAAGGGTGCGCTGAGGCAGAGCATGGCGCTTTGCGCCTCCGTCCGTGTCAAGCGGCACGGCGGCGGCCCCCTTGCACGCCGCCCCGTTGAGGGGGCGGTTGGGTGGGGAATGTGCGGTCGCTGGCGTGGACGCGAGGCTTCGCCCCATCCCCCCTCTCCTGCCTTGGGCGCAGTCACGCGCCTGCGACCAACCCGCCGTGGAGGGGGATGAGGTACGGCATCCCCCGATTGCGATGACATCTGCGCGCTGTTCACGCGCGACAGCCGCCCCCACCCATCGTGGCTTTTGTGCAACGCACCCGCGGCGGATGCCGCAATCGATTGTTAGAAATCGATTGCATTGATCTTGCGGCACGGTTAATTTCCGCTCCAGTGCACAACCGACGCCGGCGCAAGCATGACGGCGATCATCAGTGGAGGGGTTATGCGAACGTCCCGATTCGATCTTTTTGCGGCTGCCCTGCTCACCGGCACGGCGCTCGGCGGCCTTGCCGGCACGGCCCGTGCGCAGGATGCCGCCGCGCCCGCCCCGCAGGGTGACAGCGCCGCCCCGGCGACCGACGATCTGGAGGAGATCGTCGTCACCGGCATTACCTCCAAGAACCGCAAGCTCATCACGGCATCCGCCGACATCACCTTCGCCAACGAGGCGGACATCCTGCGCAAGGCGCCCAAATCCACCGCCGAGCTGCTCGAGGTGGTGCCCGGCATCTTCGTCGAGGGCACGGCGGGCGCGATTTCCAACAATTATTCGGTGCGCGGCCTCCAGGGCGGCGGCCAGGCGTTCGTCCAGCTCGAGGAGGACGGGATGCCGGTCCTCTACAGCGGCGGCGGCGCCGACCGCTTCTTCCAGAACGACATCACCATCGAGCGACTGGAAGCGGTGCGCGGCGGCTCCTCGGGCATCCTCAGCACCAATGGCGCGGCGGCGACGATCAACTTCATCTCACGGATGCCCAACCACGACGAGTTCGTCGGCCTCGCGCGGGCGAGCGCCGAGAATTACGGCAAGTATCGCGGCGAGTTCTACGCCACGGGGCCGATCACCGATGCGCTCGCCTTCAACGTTGGCGGCTATGTCGGCGTCGATCCGGGCGTGCGCGACAATCCCTATGACTACCGCCAGTACAATGTGAAGGGCGCGCTCGAATACAAGTTCCCCGATGGCGGCCTCGTCCGCCTCTCCGGCCGGATCGGCGACCGCAAGGACGCCTATTATGCCCCGCAGCCGTTCCAGTCGAAGAGCAACGGCGATCCGGGCGACGTGCCGGGCTTCGACACCCAGTTCGGCAATTATGGCGGCAACGCCTTCGGATCGATCGACGTGCCCGTGTCGACCTTCGTCGAGCCCGATGGCTTCCGCACGTTCCGCTTTTCGGAAGGCGTGCGGTCCAAAACCAAGCAGATCCGCCTCGACCTCGAAAAGCCGGTCACCGACTCGGTCGATCTCTTCGTGCGGACGCGCTATCTCGACTACAAGTGGGATTTCAACGGCATCTTCCCCGGCGGCAACAGCAGCCTGACCGCCGCGACCAACTATCTCACCGAGAGTTCGGTCTCGCCGATCCAGAGCCTGTTGACCTCCGGCCGCGCCGCCTTCCCGACCGCGACGCGCTTCGGGATCAAGGATCTGACGAACGGCCGGGTGATCGCCGGCAACGACATAGCGAGCCTCAACGCGCTCAACGGCAATGGCCTCCTCCAGCGGTCGGTGCTCAACCATGACGTGCAGGACGGGCGCGACTATGGCCTCAATGCCGGTGGCCGGTGGGAATATGATGGCGACAGCTTCGGCAATTCGCTGACCGCCGGGCTCATGTATTATTCGACTCGCTACAAGCAGAACCAGTCGGCGACCGCCTCGCTCGTCAACGACGTGCGCAGCGACGCGCATATCTACGACATCGTCGCGCTCGACGCGAACAATGCGGTCATCGGCACGCTGAGCGACAACGGCCTCATCTCCTACGGCGATTGGGGCGCGGGCATCCGCAAGTACAAGACCGAGTCGGTGTCGCTCTACGCCAATGACGAGCTGCGCATCGGCGAAAAGCTGCGCATCGACGGCGGCTTCCGGTACGAACATATCTCGGCGACGCAGTTGGACGGCAATGCGCTGGCAAACAGTCAGCCGGTGCCGACAGGCACGAGCGGTATTCTGACGACAGTGGGCTCGGCTTGGGACGGCACCTATAGCCGGACCAAAAAGAGCTACGGCAAGACCGCATGGACGATCGGCGCCAATTATCTCGTCACCAACAATCTGTCGGTTTACGGCCGTTATGCCGACGGCTTCCAGACCAACGGCGTCAATCGACCGACCGATGTCATCCTGTATGAAGCTGGCGTACGCTACCAGGGTCATGGCTTGGTCGCCTCGGCCACGGTGTTCCGAACCGAGTTCGACAAGCAGTTCTACGAGACGATCCGGCCTACCGATCAAACGCAGCGTGATCGCTTTCAAGCCGACCTGCGCACCAACGGCATCGAATTCGACCTAAATTACCGCCCAGTCGATTTCTTCACGCTCGATTTCGTCGGCGTGTTCCAGAAGCCCAAGTTCACCGGCGCGACGATCAACGGGGTCGGTGCACCGGAATATAGCGGCAACCGGCCAGAGCGTACGCCTAAAACACTGTTGACGATCACGCCGACTTTCAAGCTGCCCAATGACTTGGGCGAGGTCTATGGCCGATACAAATACGTCGGCAACATCTTCGCCGACCCGGGCAACGGCATCAAACTGCCGAGCTATGGCGTGACCAGTGCTGGTATCAGCCTCAACATCAATGAAAAGCTGACCGCCGAATTCCATGCCGACAACATCTTCAACGTCGTAGGCCTGACCGAAGGCAATCCGCGCGACGGGCAGGTGCAGGCGGTCGGCACGTCGGGTTACTTCTTCGGCCGTGGCATCTACGGCACGACCTATGGCGGATCGGTCACCTTCAAGTTCTGATCGAGACGTCGACGAGACAGCGGGTCGCCTTCATCGGCGACCTGCCTATGGGGGCTGGGCCCCGGCAAGCGCGCTGCACCGCCTTGCCGGGTCCCGGCCCTCACGCTTAATGCCAGATCCCATTTATGAGAGGATGACGGATGACGGTGCTTGCTGCCAATCGGGGTGTTCGCCGGCTGATGCTGGCCGCGACGCTCGTCCTGACCACCGCGTTGTCGGCCGCCGCCCCTGCCAAGCCTGCCGCCCCGCCCGCGCCCCTCGCCTTCACCGTGCGCGAAGGACTGAATATCAACGCCTTCACGCGGCAGGGGCCGGTCGCGGCGCATCTGCTGCTGCGCTCGGGCAAGCAGCCGCGCATCCTCGTCGCCTTCCCCGCCGGCAACAGCGGCGTCGCGCTGTGGTTCGCACGCGCGGGGCAGCCGGTCGCCTGGACGCTCGCCACGCCGCCGCGCCCGCTGACGCAGCGCGATGCGAAGGGCCGTCCGCTCCACGGCATCGTCGCCGAAGCCAGCACCGATGCCGCCGAATTGACGCTCGACCGCGCGGTGCTGTCGAACGTTCGCGTGCTGCGTGACGTGCAGGCCGGCGTGCCGATGCCCGATGGCCTTGACGCCAAGCTGACGCGCGGCCCCGCCAGCCTCGATTGGGCGCGCGACCGGCTCGACGGCAAGGGGAGCTATCGCCTGCGCCTCGACATTCTCTCCGGCCGGCTCGACGGCGACCGCATCGTGGCGAGCGGCAAGACGCCGATCCGGCTGCGCATCACGGCGCTCAGCGGCGACCCAGCGCTCACCCCGATCGGCAGCGCGGCGCTGCTCAACGCCAGCGCCGCCAAGGACCCCGACGCACGCAACGCGCTCGAATTCCTCTCCTATCAGGAGAAGTTCCTCGCCGGATCGTGGCGCTTCAACACCTATTTCGGCCGCGACACGCTGATGTCGGTGCGCCTGCTCATGCCCGCGCTTCAACCGGCGGCGGTCGAGGCCGGGCTGCGCTCGGTCCTTGCCCGGCTAAAGGACGATGGCGACGTCGCGCATGAGGAGGATATCGGCGAGTTCGCCATCCTCGATCACCGCCGCAAAGGCGAGCCGCTCACCGACGCGCCGGTCTACGACTACAAGATGGTCGACGACGACTATATGCTCGCGCCCGTCACCGTCGCCTGGCTGCTCGACGATCCGCGCGGGCGGGCGCGGGCGGCCGCGTTCCTTGCGGCGGGCGACCGGCGCGAGGGCGGCAGGGCGCGGCGCGCTGGCGACGATCTCGTCGCCAACCTGCGCTTCGTCCTCGCCACCGCCGCGCCCTTTGCCGAGGCGCCGCGCTACGACCGGCTCATCAAGATTCGCGACGGCTTCATGGCCGGCCAGTGGCGCGACAGCGACGAGGGGTTGGGGCGCGGCCGCTATGCCTATGACGTGAACGCCGTCTTCGTGCCCGCCGCGCTCGAGGCGGCGGCGCGGCTGCATGACAGCGGCTTGCTGAAGCCCTATCTTTCGGCCGGGGACAAGGCCCTGTTCGCCCGCGCCGCGACGATGGCGGCGCGCTGGCGCGAGGCGGCGCCACCCCTGTTCGCGCTCAGCATCCCGGCCGACCGGGCGAAGGGTGCGGTGGGCGACTATGCCCGCGCGCTCGGCCTTGATCCTGCGCCCGCGCTCGCCGCGCTGGGCGACGCGCCGCTGCGCTTCCAAGCCATCTCGCTCAACGCCGATGGCAGCGCGGTGCCAGTGGTGCACAGCGATGTCGGCTTCGCGCTGATGTTCGGCGCCCCCGATCCGATGAGCCTCGACATCATGCTCGATGAGGTGACGCGGCCCTTCCCCGCCGGTCTCATGACCGACGCCGGCATGGTCGTCGCCAATGCGGCGCTCGCGGGGCCGGAAGCGCAGCAGCGCCTGTCGCCCAACGCCTATCATGGCGCGGTGGTCTGGTCCTGGCAGCAGGCGCTGATGGCCGCCGGGCTCGCCCGCCAGCTTGCCCGCGCCGACCTCCCCGCCGCGAGCAAGGCCCGCCTGCGCGCGGCGCAGCGCCAGCTCTGGTCGGTGATCGCGACCGGGCGCGCGATCCGCAACTCGGAACTCTGGTCGTGGCGCTATGCCGACGGCCGCTACATCATCCGTCCCTGGGGCGAGAGCGAGGCGGACCCCGACGAATCGAACGCCGCGCAGCTGTGGAGCACGGTGTATCTGGGGGTGCGGCCGCCCGAATAGCCCCCGCTCAATTATCCCGGAACGCCCGCTCGAGCTGGTCGCGCAGCGGCTTGGTGAGGTAGGAGAGCATGGTGCGGCTGCCGGTCTCGATGAAGATTTCCGCCGGCACGCCGACCTTGAGCTTCACCTCGGGCGCGCGCGCGAGCGAGGCGGGGTCGATCTGGACGCGGACGGCGAAATAGCTGCGCTGGCCGTCCTTGTCGGTGGTCCGCTCGGGCGCGACGACGACGACCCTGCCGCTCACTTCGGGCGTCGCGGTCGAGTTCATGCTGGTGAAGCGGATGCGGGCGTGCTGGCCGGCGCGCACCTGGTCGATGTCGGCGGGGCTGATCGCGGCTTCGACGATCAGCCGGTCCTGGTCGGGCACGATTTCGAGGATGGTCTCGGCCGGGCGGATCACGCCGCCGACAGTCGAGAAGGCGAGCTTGTCGACGATGCCGTCATAGGGCGCGCGGATGAGGCTGCGCTCCTGCGCGTCGGTGGCCGAGACGCTGCGCACGCGCTGCTGGTTGTAGCTGGCGTTGAGCTGGGTGAGCTGGTCGCCCGCCTCGGCCCGGCGCGTCTGGCCCATTTGCAGCCGCTGCTCGCGCGCCTCGCTGATCCCCGCCTGCGCCTGGGCGATATTGGCCCGAAGCGCGGCGATGCGGCCCTGCAGGTCGACGGCGGTGCGTTCGATCTGGTTGACGCGGCCGATCGTCACCAGCTTCTTGTCCCACAATTCCTTGACGCCCTGCCGCTCGGGCTCAATGAGCCGCGCCTGTTCGGCGAGCGCGGCGATCTGCGCCTGGTAGGACGCGATTTCCTGCTCGCGCTGCTGGATGCGCGCGTCGAGCTGGCCAGCCATGCCCGCCTCCTCGCTGCGCCGGATGGCGAACAGCGCGCGCTCGTCGGCCATGGCCTTGGTCGCCTCGGCATCGGTGCGGCTCGCAAGTTCGGGCGGGAAGGCGATGCTGGGCGCGCCGAGCTGCTCGGCCTCCAGCCGCGCCTGCCGCGCGAGCATCTGGTCGGCCGAGAGGCTGGAGAGCGCCGCGTCGGCGCCGGTCACCCGGTCGTCGAGGCGCAGGAGGATCTGCCCCGCCTTCACATGCTGGCCGTTGCGGACGAGGATCGCCTTGATCGTCCCGCCGAGCGGATGCGCGACCTGCTTGACGCGCGATTCGACGCCGACCTGGCCCGCGCCGATCACCGCGCCGCCGATCGGGATGAACGCCGCCATGCCGCCGATCACGAACACGAGCATGAAGAGAAGGATGCGCGCGCGGCGGATCGTTTCGCCCATCTGCGCCTCGGGATCATGATCCGTCCCGGCGGCGGGGAGGGCGGAGCGGAGCAGCGCGGGGAGCTGGGTCGCCATGGTCGTCAGGCTCGCTTGGCTTTGGGAGCGGTGCCGGCGGAATCGATCGCCTGCGGCTTGGGCATCACGCGCGCGAGCACCTCCTCCTTGGGTCCGAAGGCGACCATGCGCCCGGCCTGGAGCAGAAGGAGCTGGTCGACCTGCGACAGGACGGACGGGCGGTGCGCGATGATGATGGCGATGCCGCCGCGCGCGCGCACGCCCGCGATCGCCTGTTCGAGCGCGGCGTCGCCGGCCGTGTCGAGGTTGGAATTGGGCTCGTCGAGGAGGACGAGGAACGGGTCGCCATAGAGCGCGCGGGCGAGGCCGATGCGCTGGCGCTGCCCGGCCGAAAGCTGCGCGCCGTCGACGCCGACCATGCTGTCATAGCCGCCCGGCAGCGTCACGATCATGTCGTGCACGGCGGCCGCCCGCGCCGCCGCGATCACCGCCTCCGATGTCGCGTCGGGATCGAAGCGGGCGATGTTCTGGAAGATCGTGCCCTCGATCAGCTCGACCGTCTGGGGGAGATAGCCGATCGACCGGCCGAGCCGCTCGGGCTGATACTGGTCGAGCGCGGCGCCGTCGAGCTTGACCGCGCCGCGCACCGGCTTCCACAGCCCGATGAGCGCGCGGCCGAGCGAGGACTTGCCCGCCGCGCTCGGCCCGATGATGCCGAGCCCCGCGCCCGCGTCGAGCGTGAACTCGACGCCCTGCACGGTGACGGTTTGCGTGCCCGGCGGCGCGACGACCACGCTTTCGACCGTCAGCCGCGCGCGCGGGGGCGGGAGCAACGTCTGCGGCTCGTCGTCGGCGGGGAAGGCGCGCAGCAGCTCCTCGAGCCGGCGCCAGCCCAGCCGCGCGGCGGCGAACCCGCGCCAGTTCGCGATCGCGCTGTCGATCGGCGCCAGCGCCCGGCCCGCGAGGATCGAGGAGGCGAAGATGACCCCGCCGCTCGCCTTGCCGTCGATCACCAGCAGCGCGCCGACGGTGAGAATGAGCGACTGGAGGAACAGGCGCGAAATCTTGCTGATGCCGCTCAGCGTGCCGACCGAGCGCGCGAGGACGTTCTGCTGCGCCATATAGTCGGCGTTGATCGCCTGCCAGCGGTCGTGCATCCGCTCGCGCATCCCGAGCGCGGTGTAAAGCTCGACATGGCGGACGGTCTCCTCCGCCGCGCCGTTGCGCCGGGCGGCGATCTGCGACACCGCCGCCGTCCCGTCCTTGGTCGCGCGGTTGGTCAGCCAGGTGAGGCCGAGCATCACCAGCGCGCCGACGAGCGCCGTGAAGCCCAGCCAGTAATGGAGCAGCGTCAGCACCGCGAGGAAGAACAGCACCCAGGGCAGGTCGATCAGCGCGATCGGCCCGCTGCCGGTGAGGAAGCCGCGCACCTGGTCGAGGTCGCGCATCGGGGTGAGCCCGTCGCCGGGGAAGCGTTTGCCAAGCAGCGGCGCCTGGCTGATGATCGTCTGCACCCGATGCGAAAGCTGCCGGTCGAGCAGCACGCCGACGTCACCGAGCAGCCGCGAGCGCATCTGGTCGAACAGCCCCTGCATCACATAGACGAAGGCGAGCAGGATGAGCAGGCCGAACAGCGTGGGAATGCTGTGGCTCGGCAGCACCGAGTCGTAGACCATCATCATGTAGATGGACCCGGCGAGCAGCAGCACGTTGAGCACGCCGCTCAGCGCCGCGATCGTCCAGAACGCCTTGCGATAGCGCCCGATCGCCGAACGCAGTTCGGAAACCTCCCCCCGTGCCGATGCCATAAGTCCCCGCATTCCCCGGCGCCGCTCCCTAGCCAAGCGCCTGATTCGCTTAAAGCGCGGCCTGTTGCGGATTGATGACACGCCTCTAGCGGCTGATCGCCGCCCGCTCAACCGTCCCGCGCCGGGGCGTTGTCAAGCGGCGCGGGAGGGCGCAGAAAGGACGGGGGAGGCGCCATGGGCGGAGGCGTGGTGATTGCGGTGGCGGCGCTCTATGCGGCGCTGCTGTTCGCGCTCGCCGCCTGGGCCGAGCGGCGCGGCGGTCGGAACCCGGTGCCGCGCAGCCTGTCCTACCCCTTCGCGCTTACCGTCTACTGCACCAGCTGGACCTTCTTCGGCGCGGTCGGCATGGCCTATCAGGACGGCCTTTCGTTCCTCCCCATCTATCTCGGGCCGATTCTGCTCTATGCCTTCGGCGCGCGCTTCCTCTCGCGCCTCGTCGCGGCGACGCGGGCGGAGGGGGCGACGACCATCTCCGACTTCATCGGCGCGCGCCATGCCAGGAGCCGCGCCGTCGCCGCGCTGGTGACGCTCATCGCGCTGCTGGGCATCGTGCCCTATCTCGCGCTCCAGCTCCGCTCGATCGGGACGAGCTATGTGCGGCTTGCGGGCGGGGGCGATCCGGTGGCGATCACCGCGCTGTCGGCGCTGCTCCTCGCGCTCTTCGCCATGCTGTTCGGCACCCGCCGCTTCGACGTGGCGAGCCGCAGCGAGGGGCTGCTCTTCGCCGTGTCGGTCGAGGGCGTGACCAAGCTCGTCACCTTCCTCGCCGCCGGGCTGTTCGCCGCGCTGCTGATCGGCACGCTGCCGGTGGCGCGGCAGGCGGCGGGCTGGTCGCTCCTCGCCGAGCGGTTCGCCCCGCGCCACATCGACGCGGAGTTCCTCATCGTCGCGCTGATCTCGGTCTGCGCCATCCTTTGCCTGCCGCGACAGTTCTACATCGGCGTCATCGAGGCCAATTCGCCCGACGATCCGCTGCGCGCGCGGCGCACGTTCATCGCCTATCTGGCGCTGATCGCGGTGACGGTGGTGCCGGTCACGCTGGCGGCGCTCGCGCTCCACCCCAATGGCACCGCGCATCCCGATCTCGTCATCCTCGACATGCCGCTCGGCGCCGGCGCGCACGGCATCGCGCTCCTCGTCTTCATCGGCGGCCTTTCCGCCTCCACCGCGATGGTCGCGGTGGAGACGCTGGCGATGGCGACGATGGTCTCCAACGACCTCTTCGCCCCGCTGCTGCTGCGGAGCACGCGCTGGCGCGAGCGGCGCGACATCGGCCGCGCGATGCTCGACGTGCGGCGCTGCACGATCCTGGGGCTGATGGCGGTGGCGTTCGGTTTCGCGCTGCTCGTCCCTCCCGGCGCCCAGCTCGCGTCGATGGGACTCATCGCCTTCGCCGCCATGGCGCAGATCACCCCTGCGCTGATTCTCTCGGTCCGGCGCGGCGGGCGCGATCCGGCGGCGACGCTGGCCGGGATCGGCGCGGGCGGCCTCGTGTGGGCCTATACGCTGCTCGTGCCCGCGGTCGCCCCGCCGGCCTGGCTCGCGCCCCTCCGGGGCACCGCGCTCGATCCGCACGCGCTGCTCGGCATCGAGGGGCTGCGGCCGGTCGGCCATGGCGTGCTGTGGAGCCTGGGCGCCAATCTCGCCGTGATGGCGCTGGTCCGCGCGCGGCGGTTGCAGCGCCCGCGCATCTCGATCGCCTTCGGTCCCGGTGCCGATCTGCCCGCGATCCACGATCGCGATGCGCTCATCGCCCTCGTCGGCCGTTTCGTGGGCGAGGCGCGCGCCCGCGATGCCCTGTCGGGCGGCACCGCGGCCATCGACCGCGCCGCCGCGCGCACCGCCGAGCGGCTGATCGCCGGCGTGGTCGGCGCGCCGAGCGCCCATGCCCTCATCGCCTCGGCCTTGTCGGGCAGCAGCCTCACCGTCGAGGACGTCACGAGGATGCTCGACCGGACTGGCCAGAGCCTGCAATTCTCGCGCGACCTGCTCGCCGCGACGCTCGAGAATATCGAGCCGGGGGTGAGCGTGATCGACCGCGACCTGACGCTCATCGCCTGGAACAGCCGCTATCTCGACCTGTTCGACTATCCGCCGGGCATGATCCGCGTCGGCACCCCCGTCGCCGATCTCATCCGCCACAATGCGCTGCGCGGCGAATGCGGACCCGGCGAGGTCGACGCGCATGTCGAGCGGCGCCTCGTCCACATGCGCCGCGGGCAGCGCCACAGTTTCGAGCGCGTGCGCCCCGACGGCCGCGTGCTCAAGACGGTGGGCGGGCCGATGCCCGGCGGCGGCTATGTCATGTGCTTCACCGACGTCACCGCCGAGGCGGAGGCGCGCGCCGCGCTCGAGGCCTCGCGGGCGCAGCTCGAGCAGCGCGTCGCCGGCCGCACCGCCGATCTGTCCGCCGCCAATGCCGCGCTCGCCCGCGCGACCGCCGACAAGACGCGCTTCCTCGCCGCCGCGAGCCACGACCTCCTTCAGCCGCTCCACGCCGCGCGCCTGTTCTCCGCCGCGCTCGACCGCAAGCTCGGCGAGGGCGAGCGGCCGCTGCTCGGGCGGATCGACCGTTCGATCGACGCCGCCGAGCAATTGCTGCGCACGCTGCTCGACATCTCCAAGCTCGACGCGGGCGGCATCACCCCCGCGCCCGAGCGGTTCGCGCTCCGTCCGCTGCTCGCGGAACTCGCCGACAGCTTCGCGCCGCTGGCGGCGGAGAAGGGCTTGCGGCTGCGGCTGGGGCCGGGCGACGCGGTGGTGAAGACCGACCGCGTCCTGCTGCGCTCCATCGTGCAGAATTTCCTCGCCAATGCCGTGCGTTACACGCATCGCGGCGGCATCCTGCTGGGCCTCCGCCGGGCGGGCCGCGATGTACGGATCGCCGTCTATGACAGCGGGCCGGGCATCCCGGAGGCCGATCAGGCGCGCATCTTCGCCGAGTTCGAGCGGATCGCGCCGCGCGACGAGGCGGGGGTCGGCCTTGGACTCGCCATCGTCGAGAGGACGGCGCGGCTGCTCGGCCTGCCGATCGCCGTGGCGAGCCGGCCGGGGCATGGCAGCGGCTTCTCGATCACGCTTCCGCGCGTGGCGGAAAGGAGGGTCGCGACGACGGTATCGGGCGAGCGGTCGGTGGCCGACGGCGACCGGCCGCTCCGCCTCCTCGTCGCCGATGACGACGCGGCGGTGTGCGCGGCGATGGGCAGCTTCCTCGCCGGCCTCGGTGACGAGGTGGTCGTGGCGCGTGAAGCCGCCGGCGCGCTCGCGGCGCCGGGACCGTTCGACGCGGCGTTGCTCGACCTCGATCTCGGCACGGGGATGGATGGCCTCGCCCTCGCCACGACGCTGCGCGAGCGGATGCCCGGCCTTCCGGTCGCGATCGTCACCGCGAGCCACGGCCGCGACACCGCCGCGCGGGCCGAGGCGGCGGGCGTGACGCTGTTCGGAAAACCCGCCGATCCCGCCAGGCTCACCGGCTGGCTGGTGGCGGTGCGGCGGGATCAGCCGGCGGCGGCGCGGCGCCGCTCGGCCTCGAAGGTTGGCGGCTCGACGACCGCCGCGCCCAGCCGGCGCAAATCGACCGGATCGGTGAACTCGATGCCGATCCGCTCGCCCGACGACCAGCGCGACACCGCCGCCACGACATAGTCGCGCGCCAGCCGCACCTCGAAGCGGGTGCCCACCGGCACGTCGTACAGCCCCTCGATCATCGCGCCGCTGCCCGAGATGTTGCGGATGCGCGCGGTGTAGCGATAGCCGCCGTTCACCAGTTCGACGGTGCGCAGCATCGTCTTGCGCTGCTCGCGGCTCACCTTGGGGCCGACGGCGGCGATGTGCGTCTCGTCGCGCACGAAGCGGGCGTCGACCGCCTCGGCCGACATCGGCCGGCCGTAGATGAAGCCCTGGATGTGCGAGCAGCCGAGCGCGCGGATCAGGTCAAGCTCGTCGCAGGTCTCCGCGCCTTCCGCCGTCGTCTCCATGTCGAGCGCCTCGGCGAGGCTGACGATCGACTTCATGATCGCGGCGTTGCGGCTGCCCTTGATCGCGGCGCCGCGCACGAAGCTCTGGTCGATCTTGATCTTGTCGAACGGCGCGGTCTTCAAATAGCCGAGCGAGCTGTAGCCGGTGCCAAAATCGTCGAGCGCCAGCCGCACGCCGATGCCCTTGAGCCGCTGGAACATCGCGTCGGTGTCGTTGTCGTCGTTGAGGAACACGCTCTCGGTGATCTCCAGCTCGAGCCGGCCGGGCGCGATGCCGGCATTGCTGATCGCGCTCATCACGATCGAGGGCAGCGCGGGATTGGCGAACTGGATCGGCGAGACGTTGACCGCGATGCGCGTGTCGCCCGGCCAGCGCGCGGCATCGTTGCAGGCGGTGCGCAGCACCCACTCACCGATGGCCGAAATGAGCCCGGCATCCTCGGCGATCGGCACGAACTGCGCCGGGGAGATCGCCCCGCGCTCGGGATGGTCCCAGCGCAGCAGCGCCTCGAAGCCGGCGATCCGCTCGGTGGTGGCGCACACGACGGGCTGGTACTGCATGTGCAGCCCGCCGCTCACCAGCGCCTGACGCAGGTCGTGCTCGAGCTGGCGCCGGTCCTCGGCGTCGGCGTGCATGTCGGGCACGTAAAAGCGGTGGAGACCGCGCCCGTCCGCCTTGGCGGCATAGAGCGCGAGGTCGGCGTTGCGGATCAGCGCCTCGGTCGTCACGCCGTCGTCGGGCGCGACGGCGATGCCGATCGAAGCGCCGATCACGACCTGGCTGCGCTCGATCTCATAGGGTTGGGACAGGCTGGCGATGATGGCCTGCGCCAGACGCCCCAGCTCCGTCCGGTCGACCGTGCCGGGCAGGATGATCTTGAACTCGTCGCCGCCCAGCCGCCCGACCTGGCCGCGATCGCCCACGACCCGCAGCAGCCGCTGCGCGACCCGGCGCAGCAGCGCGTCGCCGGCGGGATGACCGAGCGTGTCGTTGACCTCCTTGAACCGATCGAGGTCGAGCAGCATGAGCGCGCACGTGCTCGTCCGACCCAGGCGGTCGACGATGCTCTGTTCGAGCGTGCGCAGCATCTGCACGCGGTTGGCGAGGCCGGTGAGCGAATCGAACTTGGCGAGCCGCGTCGCCTCGGCCTGCGACCGGCGCATCTCGGTCAGGTCGGTGCCATGGCCGCGAAAGCCCTCGAAATGGCCCGCCGCGTCGAGCACCGGCTGGCCCGAGATCGACCACCAGCGCTCCTCCCCCTCGATCGCGGCGCGCACCGCGATGTCGGAGAAGGCCGTGCGCGCCGAGAGGTGGAAGCCGATGGTGCGCTGCCCGTCGCTCGGCTCGGCGGCGGTGGCGGTGGCGGAATGGACAAGCTCGGTCAGCGGCCGTCCGGCCAGATCCTCGTCGCCAAAGGCGCGCGCCAGCGTCGCGGAGATATAGCTGATCCGCCCGTCGCGATCGGTCTCCCAGAACCAGCCGCGCCCGGCCTCCTCATAATCGGTGAGCAGCCGCTCCGCGCGTTCGCCAAGCAAAGCCTCGGTCTGGCGGCGGACCAGCGTCGCATGATCGACGCGCGCCTGGCCGATGCCGACCAGGAGGATGCCGAGCAGCGAGACGATCGCCGCGCCAACCACCGGCAGGCTCGGCGCGGCCAGCAGCAGCGTCGCCGTCGCGCCCGCGGCATAGCCGAGCGCGAGCACCCGCTGCGCGCCGAAGATCGCGGTCGCGATCAGCGCGACGCTGAACTGGGCGAGGATGATGTCCGGCCGGGCCTCTATCGCGCCGACCAGCGGCCACAGCCCGAAGGCGGTCGCCGACGCGGTCGCGAGCAGCAGCATGACCCACATCCGCCGGTGCGGCGCCACGCGATGAAAGGCCGGCAGGCGCGTCGCGAGGCAGATGGCGGCGTCAATGAACAGCGTGCCCGCCAGCACCGCGCCCAGCGCGATGCCCACCGGCTGCCCCAGACGCGCCGGCAGCCCGAGCACGAGAAAGCCGGCCACGACGCGCGCGAGCAGCACCAGCGGCCAGAACCGCGCGATGCGGTTCATCGCCGGCGGCACCCAGCGCGACGCCGAGGCCGCGCCATGATCGGCGAGACCCATCGACACCAGCGTACCAGGCCGGTCCCTCACGGGCCGGTCGGAGGAGCGGGAGATGCGCATGGCGGCATCTTGGCAAGGACTGCTTTAGGAAGCGTTTAGGAATCAATGCAGTCTTTGCACGAAAGCGCGGATCTGGCGTCTTGATCCGCAGCCTTTGTCGCCGGCGGCGCCGGCGGCGGGCCGGGCTCTGGGCGGGAGCGGTGGCGACGTGGCTGGACCGACGAGCCGCTGGTTGGCTTCGCCCGCCGTTGCGCTCATCCGGCCCGACCCGGACAGCGCTCGACCGCCGCCATTGGTGTCCGCTCATTTGCCAGGCGCGGCGCCCTTGATCGCATAGGCTTTGCCCCAGGCCATCAGGCCGCTCAGAACGGGCTCGAGCGTGCGGCCGCGTTCGGTCAGGGCATAGTCCACCCGCGGTGGAACCTGGGCGAACACATGGCGGGAGACAAGTCCGTCGGCCTCCAGTTCGCGCAACTGCTGCGTCAGCGTTCGCTGCGTGATCCGGCACAACAGCTTTCGCAGTTCGCCAAATCGCTTGTTACCCCCGAGCAAGCGGTAAAGGATCACGCCCTTCCATTTGCCGCCGATCAGATCGAGCGTCGCCTCCATCGGGCACTCGACGACATTTTCGGCTTCGTGGCGCTGCTTTCGCATCCTCATGACTCCTTTAGTATCAAACACGTACCTATATGCGCTATTACTGCCTACTTCCCCAAATGATTTCGAGAGGCAATAGGGGTGGTGAAGGAGAAGCGCGATGCCCGATCCGATGTCGCCGATGATTGCCTGGCTCGTAACGACGATCGTCCTTACCGGCCTGCTGTGGGTACCCTATATTCTGGAACTGCTGATCCACCACGGCCCGGTCAACGCGCTCCGCGACCCCGATGGGGCGATCGCCCATGGCCACGGCTGGGCCGTGCGGGCCAAGCGCGCGCATTACAACGCGGTCGAAAACCTCGTCCTGTTCGCGCCGCTCGTGCTCCTCGTCCATGGCCTCAGGCTCGAGACGCCCGCGACGGTCGCGGCGGCCGGGGCGTATTTCTGGGTCCGTGTCGCCCATTACGGCGTCTACACGCTCGGCATCCCCTTCGTTCGGACGGTGCTGTTTCTTGCGGGTTTTGCGTGCCAGGCGGTTCTGGCGCTGCGCCTGCTCAGTGCATTCTGACGGCGGAGCCCTGCGATGAAGCTCTATTACGCGCCGTCTTCGCCCTTCGCGCGCAAGGTCCGCGTCCTGATCGCGGAGAACGGCCTGGCAAACATCGACGAGGAGGCGGTGAACCCCTTCGACCTCCCGGCTGCACTGGTCGCGGCAAACCCGCTGAGCAAGGTTCCCTCGCTCGTCCGCGATGACGGCAGCGTTCTCTACGACAGTCCGGTCATTTGCGAATATCTCGATAGCGTGAGCGGCGGCGCGCGGCTCATTCCGGTGGATGGGGCCGCCCGCTGGGCCGTCCTTGGGCGGCAGGCGCTGGCCGACGGGCTGATGGAGACAACCCTTTCGCTCGCGCTCGAGACCAATCGGCGACCAGAGAACGAGCGTTCGCCGCAATGGATCGCGCGGTGGTGTGCGACGATCCGGCGAACCGTCGCCGTGCTCGACTCGCGGATCGCGGACATCGGGTCGGGCATGGATCTGGGTGCGATTGCCACGGCCTGCGCGCTTGCATATCTCGACTTGCGCGCGGCCCAGCATGTCGATTGGCGAACTGGTCACAATGAGCTGAGCGACTGGTTCGCCATGTTCGCCAACCGGCCTTCCATGCGGTCGACCGAGCCCGCCTAGCCATGTTGAGACTTGTTGGCTTTGCGACCTGGGCCGCCCTCGCGGGAGCCTTGATCCCTGTCATGGCGGTTCTCAATGGCCGGCTGGGACGAGTGCTCGGCGAAGCGCTTCATGCGTCCGTCATCCTGTTCCTCGTCGCGCTGGCGACCGCTGCGACCATCGCGTTGCTCGCGACCGGGCACCTGCCACGGCTGAGCCTGCTGTCGAACGCCGCGCCGATCGATTTCGCGGGCGGAACAATTGTGGCCTGTTATGTCATCAGCGTCACGCTGCTCGCGCCCCGCTTTGGCGTGGGGAACATGATCCTGTTCGTGATGACCGCGCAGATCGTCACGTCAGCGATCATCGATCACATCGGCCTGCTGGGCGCGGCCAAGCACCCCGTCACGACGCTTCGGATCGTCGGACTGCTGGTGGTGTCGATTGGCCTGGCGATCACGCAGGCGGGCAGTGCTCACCACCCGCGGACCGGAAGCTGACGTTTCGCAGGTCCATGGCTTCACGAACAAATGTCCGGCCAGGGCGTCGGCAGCGCTTCCGCGACCGAGCAGCGCGGCCCTACCGCGCCTCCGCCGCCAGCGCGTCGATGATCGGGCGGATGGGCGTCACATCATAGCCGGCGAGCGCGGCCGTCTCCGCGATGGTCTCGGGATCGTCGCCGGCGCGCGCGCGGCTCAGCGCCCAGAGCAGCGTGGAGCGCGTGCCCGATCGGCAGAACATCAGCACGCGCGCGTCTTGTCCCGCCTCCGCCATCGCCGCGTCGAGCGCGTCGATCTGCCAGGGCGCGAAGCCCGCGTGGGTGACGGGTATCGCGACATAGGCCATGCCGGCGCCGCGCGCCGCCGCCTCAATCGCGGCGCCCGGCGGCTGATCGGGCGATTCGCCGTCGGGGCGGTTGTTGATGACGAGCGACACGCCGAGCGCGGCGGCCTCGGCGATATCCTCCACGCCGATCTGCGGCGCGACATGGATCGTGGCGGTCAAGGGCTTGAGCATGGCCGCCTTATCGCGCGGGTCGCGCGCGCTGGCAACGGCTTCAGGCGGCGGCGCGCGCCGCGACCCGTTCCTCGCCCCGCCGCACCACCGGCCGGAAGACGAGGCTCAGCAGCAGCGGCTCGCCTTTCGACAGCGAGGGCGGCGGCACCAGCAGGAACGCCGCCTCGCCCGCGGCGCAGCGGTAGAGGCCGGGCGCCTGTTCCTCCATCCCCTCGAACAGGAGGCCGTTCGCGTCGATGCCGTCCTCGCGCTCCTTGGGCTTGAGGAACTCCTCGACCTCGTGGAAGCTCGCCTCCTCGATCTGGACCCAGTCGCACAGCCGCCCGAGCTGGACGCCGGCGGTGTATTGCGCCGCCCCGACCGGGATCAGCGCCTGGTACCAGCCCTCGATCGTCGGCACCGCGTCGATCTCGACCACCACCGGCTCGCCGCGCGCGTCCATCAGCATGACGGGCAACTTGAGCGCGCCGACGTCGAAATCGCTCTTGCGCAGATCGAGCCCGAAACGGCGCGAGGCAAAGACCGAGAGGTTGATGGGGAGGCCGTGCTGGCGCAGCTCCCCCGCGAGATAGGCGCGCACGACATTCTTGATGTAGAAGAGGCCGCGCCGCCGCAGCCCGTCGGCCGCGCTCTCGACATCGACGAACTTGAGGACGTCGCTGGTGCCGAGGTTCACGTCATGCGCGAAGTCTTCCAGCACCGCGACTTCGCCGGCGGTGGGCAGGAAGAGCAGCCGCGCGAGGATCGCGACGCTCATCCGCCGCCGTGCCTCGGGCGTGTCCGAGCGGGCGGGGCGGACGAAGCCGCGCCCGGCATGGGCGCAGAAATCGAGGCAGGCCGCCTGCACCGCGTCGCGCACCGCGCTCTGCGCGTCCTTCATGCCCGGCGACTTGCGGACCGGGCTGCCGTCCCTGCGATAGTCGACCACCGACCCTTGCGCGACGGTGCACAGCTGCTCGACGATCGCGATCGATTCGGAGAGCGCGTGGAGCAGCTTGAGGTCGTGGTGGCGATGGTCGACGAAGCCCTTCTTGTCGAAGCCGCTGATCGTGGTCTCGCGCAGCAGCAGGTAGCGGCCGGCGATCGAGAGGCCCATGCGATCGCGCAGCATCGGTTCGCACAGGTTCTGGACCGATCCGTTATAGCCCAGGTCCACGAACATCACGCTGTCGCCCGGTTCCACGCCATGCCCGCGCAGATGGGCGATGAGGCGATCGGCGAACTCGGCCGATCGCGCGACGGTGCGCCGGACAGCGCCCTTGTCGGTGACGGCCCTGGCGAACTTCTCCTTGCTCATCCGCCCAAGGCGGGTCACGTCGTCGCGCGGGTAGAGGAGCTGGCGCGCGAAGACCTCGAGATTGCCGACATACAGCTCGGGGAGGAGGTAGCGGCGGATCGCCTCCACATCGGTGAAGCCCGAGGCGCCGGCGGTGAAGCGGCTGATCTCCACCATCGCGCAGCGGTCCGCCAGATCGGGATAGCGGGCGAGGAACGCCTGCGCGGGGAGATAGCCGTCGCGCAGCAGGAAGAGGAGCTTGGTCGTCTTGCCCGTGGCGGCGTCGAGCGCATCGGCCTCCTCGCGCAGCCATCCGGCCCAGCCGTGCATCAGCGGGCCGAGCACGTCATGGCCGAGGCGCGCGGTCTCGCTGTCCTCGGCGCGCATCGCGATCTGCGCGCGGTGCGGCTGATAGGCGGGATGGGTCACGCGCGTCGCGGGATCGACGATGGACGCCGCCGTCGCCTCGAGCCGCAGGCGCTGCTCGCTCTCCTCGTCGAACTGCTTCAAGTGGACGGTGTGGATGCCGAGCCTGGTCGGCGCCACCTGGTCCGCGACGTGATTGTCGCCGACATGGATGATGCTGCCGGGCGACACGCCGAGCGCGGCGAGCACGGGGACGAACAGCCCGCCCGCCTTGCTCATCCCATGTTCGCACGAACAGAAGATGCGGTCGATCATCGCCGCGACGCCCTCGCCCGCCGCCGCCGCGATCAGCGCGCGCAGCCGGGGCTCGGTGAGATAGGTGTCGGAGACGACGATGATCCGCATCCCCCGCCGCTTCGCTTCGGCCATGAGGTCGCGCGTGGGCGCGAAGCCGTAGCAATGCGCAGCTTCGGCGTCGAGTTCGACCTGGATCGCGGCGGCGCGCTCCGCCTCGCTCGCCTGCGGCATCAGCTCGGCATAGATCTCGTCGAGCGTCACCTCGTCGCGGTCGTGGAGATAGGGGATGACGCGCCGCGCCTTCATCTCGCCCCAGCCGCGCGCCTCGACCCCGCCGCCGGGGAGCGGCAGGTCGGCGAACAGGTCGGCCGGCGCGTTCATGTTGCGCCACAGCAGCGTGTCGAAACAGTCGAGCGAGAGGATGCGCACCCCCTCCGGCATCTGGTCGAGCACATGGGCGAGCGCATGGGCGCGAACGGCAAGCTTCATCGGAACGGTCCCCTCGCATCCGCGCGCGCGGACGATCGGTCCGGTTATTGAGGAACAAGGTTAGCGGATGGTTAAGACGGTGTTCCTACCCGAGCTGGCTTCGGGAGGGGGACCGCCAGCCGCAGGCTGGTGGTGGAGGGGGCTTGCGACAACCGCCGACCCCGCCAGCCCTCCCCGCCGCGGCCAAGCTCGCGCCTGGCGCGCCAGGCCGCGCTGCCCCTACCGTGAACGGTAGGGGATGAGCGCGCGCGATCTACTCTCCTCCCGCCTGCGGGAGGGGTCGGGGGAGAGCCTAAGCCGCCCGCCTCAATTCACCACGATGCACGTCTCTCCCGCCACCTTCAGCTTGCCGCAGAGCAGGCTCGCCTGCGCGGCGCTGCCGGCGTCGGCGCGCAGGCGGTAGAAGGTGGTGTCGCCGACCTTGGCCGACTGCACGCTGCTGGTGAGCGGCGCGAGATAGGTGAAGCGCTTGGAAAGCCGCGTCCACGCCTCGCGCGCATTGGCGTCGCTCGCATAGGCGCCGAGCTGGATCATCGGGCCGCTCGCCTTGCCGCCGGGGTCGGGCGCCTTGGCGGGCGTAGCCGGGGCGGTCGTCACCTTCGCCTCCACGCGCGATCCGGCGGCGGGGGCGGGCTTGTCCGCGTCGGCCTTCGTCACCGATCCGCGCGACACACCCGTCATCGGCGTCTCGGGCACCTTGCCGAGGTCGAGCTTGGCGGATCGTTCGGCGCCCTCGCTGGTGGCGAAGCTCGTGTCGCCCTCGCCCTGGAAGGCCTTGCCGCGCGCGTCGTTGGCGGGGGTCTTGTAGTCGCCGGCGGGCGCCGCGATCAGCTTGCCCTCGCCGGTGTCGCCGCCGCCGGCCGCCCCGCGCGACTTGAGCCAGTACGCGCCGTAGATGATCGCGCCCAGCACGATCAGCCCCGCGACGACCAGCCCGATCAGCCGCGCGGGCGACACGCCCCCGTCGTCATCCTCCAGCGTCGCCGGCTCGAGCCAGGGCAGCCTGTCGCCATCGTCGAGGTTGAGGCCGTCGCGCACGTCCGCCATGTCACTGCATCTCCGTCAGCGCCTCTACCCCCATGAGCGCGAGGCCGTTGCGAATGATCTGCCCGATTCCGTCGGCGAGGAAAAGCCGGGCGGCGGTGAGCGCCGCATCGCCGGCCTGGATGACGCGCAGCTCGGGCCGGTCGTTGCCCAGATTCCACCAGCCATGGAAATCTGCCGCCAAGTCATAGAGATAAAACGCGATTCTATGCGGTTCGCGCGCGCTCGCCGCGCTTTCGACCACGCGCGGGAACTGCGCCGCGCGCTTGACGAGGTCGATCTCCTCCGTCCCAAGCCGGGACAGGTCGGGCGCGGGCAGGCTGGCATGGACGTCCGCCACCTTGCGGCCCAGCGAACTGATCCGCGCATGGGCATATTGGACGTAGAAGACCGGATTGTCCTTCGACGCCTCGACCACCTTGGCGAAGTCGAAGTCCATCTGCGCGTCGGCCTTGCGCGTCAGCATGGTGAAGCGGACGACGTCCTTCCCCACTTCCTCGACCACATCGGCGAGGGTGACGAAATTGCCGGCGCGCTTGGACATCTTGACCGGCTCGCCCTCGCGCAGCAGCCGCACCATCTGGACGAGCTTGACGTCGAAGGGCACCCGCCCCTCGGTGAGTGCCGCGACCGCCGCCTGGATGCGCTTCACCGTCCCGGCATGATCGGCGCCCCAGATGTCGATGAGCTGGTCGGCGCTCTGCGCCTTCTGGAAATGATAGGCCATGTCGGCGCCGAAATAGGTCCAGCTGCCGTCCGACTTGCGGATCGGCCGGTCCTGATCGTCGCCGAAACGGGTCGAGCGGAACAGCGGCAGCTCGACCGGCTCCCAGTCGTCGGGCAGCTCGCCCTTGGGCGCGTCGAGCGTGCCGTTATAGACGAGGTCGCGCGCGCGCAGCATCGCCTCGGCCGCCGCCGGCTTGCCCGCCGCCTGCACCGCCGCCTCGGACGCGAACACGTCATGATGGATGCCGAGCAGCGCGAGGTCGGCGCGGATCATGTCCATCATCGCCGCCACCGCGCGGGCGCGGAACAGCGCCAGCCAGTCGCCCTCGGGCGCGGCGGCGTAGCGGTCGCCCAGCTCGGCGGCGAGCGCCCGCCCCACCGGCACCAGATAGTCGCCCGGATAGAGCCCCTCGGGGATCGCGCCGACATCTTCGCCCAGCGCCTCGCGGTAGCGCAGGTGGACCGAACGGGCGAGCACGTCGACCTGGCCGCCGGCATCGTTGACATAATATTCGCGCGTCACCCGATAGCCGGAGAAGGCGAGCAGATTGGCGAGCGCATCGCCCACCACCGCGCCCCGGCAATGGCCCATGTGCATGGGGCCGGTCGGATTGGCCGAGACATATTCGACATTGACGCGCAGTCCCGCGCCGACGTCCGAGCGGCCATAGTCGGCGCCGGCCTCGTGGATCGCGGCGAGCTCGTCGCGCCAGATGTCGGTGGTGAGTGTCAGGTTGATGAAGCCGGGGCCGGCGACGCTGGCATCCTCGACACCGGGGAGCGCGGCGAGACGGCTCGCGATCGTCTCGGCAAGCTGGCGCGGGCTGGTGCCGGCGGGCCTGGCGAGCACCATCGCGGCGTTGGTGGCGAGATCGCCATGCGCGGGATCGCGCGGCGGCTCGACCGTGACGCCGGCGCGGCCGATCCCCTGCGGCAGCACCCCTTCGTCGGTGAGGTCGTCGAGCAGCGCGTGGAGGCGGGCGGTGAACCGGGCATAGAGCGTCATGGCGAGCCCCCTAGCGCCGGATCGCGCGGGACGGAAGGGTGGAGCGGTTCTGCAATGCCGTGCTCCCGTGATGGGTTCAAGCGAGGCTCGTGCCTCGCTTGAACCCATGACGGGTGAGACATTGGCTACCACGGACCCCCGCCTGCGCGGGGGAACCTGGAATGTCACCGCGTCACATTGTACTGGAGCTGGTCCTGCGTCAGGTTGAAGCCCACGAGCAGCTCGAAGCTGGCGCGCTGGATCGCCGCGCGGACCTGCGGGTCGGCGAGCGGATCGAGCGCGGCGTCCTCGTCGCCGGGCTTGCGATCGCGGGTGATGCGCTTTTCGACGTCGGGCGGCAGCGTCGCGGCGGCCCGGTCGACATAGGCCGACGCGGTGGCCGGGGCCGTGGCGCGCGTCTGCCCGGCGGGGAAGCTCAGCCGCACCTGCCCGATCCGCTTGGCGACGACGGCGGTGCCGCCGCGCACCACGGTGGAGAAATAGGGCAGCACCACCTCCCGCGCCGCGCCGGCATCGCGCCGCACCGCCTCGACATCGAAGCTGGCCACCGAATAGATCTGCCCCCCCTGGTCGTTGCAGCTCACCTTGAGGTTGGTGATCGTGGCGACCACGTCGATCGCGCGCGCGTCGGTGCCGCCGGCGGGATCGAACAGCGTCACGTCGCCGGTGTAGGTGGGAATGGACACGTCCGGGCAGGCCGACCGCACCTCGAGGATGCCGCCGGTCGCGTCGATCTCCCCCCGCCTGGCGCAGGCGGACAGGGCAAGCACCGCGCCGAGCGCGACGAACAGCGAACGGGAAATGGGCACGGGAGGACGATCCTTAGACTGCGGAGACGCAAGGGCGGTGCCCGTCTTACCGGCGGCGGTCGCGCGGCGCAATGGCGCGCGCCGTCGCGGATCGGCCCGCCACCCCAGCACTTCCCGCTTCCCCCCGCGCCGCGCTTGGCCTAGACGCTGCTGGCATGAGTGCCTCGCCCGATCGCCCGCCCCTGCATCTGCTCATCGCCGCGCCGCGTGGCTTTTGTGCCGGGGTCGACCGGGCGATCACCATCGTCGAGCGCGCGCTCGCCAAATATGGCGCGCCGGTCTATGTCCGGCACGAGATCGTCCACAACCGCTTCGTCGTCGACGCGCTACGCGCGCAGGGCGCCGTGTTTGTCGAGGAGCTGGACGAGGTGCCAGACGCCGCGCCGGTCATCTTCTCGGCCCATGGCGTGCCCAAGGCGGTGCCGGCCAATGCCGAGGCGCGCGGCCTTGCCTATCTCGACGCGACCTGCCCGCTCGTCTCCAAGGTCCACCGCCAGGCCGAACGGCAGGTGGAGGCGGGGCGGCATATCCTGTTCGTCGGCCATCGCGGCCACCCCGAAGTCATCGGCACCTTCGGCCAGGTGCCCGAGGGCGCGATGACGCTGGTCGAGACGGAGGCGGATGCGCAGGCGGTGACGCCGCCCGATCCCGCCAACCTCGCCTTCCTCACCCAGACGACGCTGTCGGTCGACGACACGCAGGCGATCGTCGACACGCTCAAGGCCCGCTTCCCGGCGATCATCGGCCCGCGCGGCGAGGACATCTGCTACGCCACCTCCAACCGGCAGGGCGCTGCCAAGGCGATCGCCGCGCGCAGCGACGCGGTCTATGTGATCGGCGCGCCCAACAGCTCCAACTCGCTCCGCCTGGTCGAGGTCGCCGAGCGCGCCGGCACCCGCGCCCGCCTCATCCGCGGCGCGGCGGAGATCGACTGGGACTGGCTGGCGGGCGTCGGCACGCTCGGCATCACCGCCGGCGCCAGCGCGCCCGAAGTGCTGGTGCGCGATGTGGTGCGCGTGCTGGGCGAACGCTTCACGCTGAGCGAGGAGGAAGTGGAGACCGCGCAGGAGGACATCGCCTTCAAGCTGCCGCGCGGGCTCGAAGCCGCCTGAGCGCAACGCGTGGCGGTCTATACCCAGGTGCCGGCGGAGAGCATGGCGGCATTCCTGCGCCGCTATGACGTGGGCGAACTCGTCTCGGCCAAGGGCATTGCCGAGGGGGTCGAGAACAGCAATTACCTCATCGAGACGACCGGCGCCGATGGCCGTGGCGCCCGCTTCATCCTGACGCTCTACGAAAAGCGGGTGGACCCCGCCGACCTCCCCTTCTTCATGGACCTGCTCGATCATCTGGGCGCGCGCGGGTGCCGGGTGCCGCGCTTCATCGCCGACCGGGCTGGCGCGCGGCTGCAGGATCTGGCCGGGCGCCCCGCCTGCCTGATCGAGTTCCTGACCGGCATCTCGGTGACCGAGCCGACAGTGGCGCAGGCGCGTGCCGCCGGCGCCGCGCTGGGCGCGCTGCACGCGGCGGCGCGCGACTTTGCCGGCCATCGGCGCAACGCGCTCGATCCGGCGGGCTGGGCGCGGCTCGCCGCCGCCTGCGCCGGACAGCTCGACGCGATCGCGCCGGGGCTCGACGCGCGGGTGGCGAGCGAGCTGGCCTATCTCGCCGCGCACTGGCCCGCCGGCCTGCCGCGCGCGGTGATCCATGCCGACCTCTTCCCCGACAACGTCCTGATGCTCGGCGAGCGCGTCACCGGCCTCATCGACTTCTACTTCAGCTGCACCGACATCCGCGCCTACGACCTTGCCATCACCCACAGCGCCTGGTGCTTCGACGCCGATGGCGGCGTCTTCCATGCGGATCGCGCGGCGGCGCTCGTCGGCGGCTATGACGCGGCCTTCGGGCTCGAACCGGAGGAGCGCGCCGCGCTGCCGCTGCTCTGCCGGGGCGCGGCGCTGCGCTTTCTGCTGACGCGCGCCTATGACTGGATCAATACGCCGGCGGACGCGCTGGTGACGCGCAAAGACCCGCTCGCCTTTCTGCGCCGGCTGGACACCTATGCCAGCGCCCCGCCCGCCGAGCTGCTGGGCGGATGAGCGAGCTGCCGCTGGTCGAGCTGTTCACCGACGGCGCGTGCAAGGGCAATCCGGGGCCGGGCGGCTGGGGGGTGCTCATCCGCTCCGGCGCACATGAGAAGGAACTTTCGGGCGGCGAGCGGCTCACCACGAACAACCGCATGGAGCTGATGGCGGCGATCGAGGGGCTGAACGCGCTCAAGCGCCCCTGCCGCGTGATCCTCTCCACCGACAGCCAATATGTGAAGGACGGCATCACCCGCTGGATCTTCGGCTGGCAGAAGAACGGCTGGCGCACCGCCGACAGGAAGCCGGTCAAGAATGCCGAGCTGTGGCAGGCGCTGCTCGCCGCCACCGCGCGGCACCGGATCGACTGGCGCTGGGTGCGCGGCCATGCCGGCCACCCGGAAAACGAGCGCGCCGACCGCCTGGCCAGTGACGCGGCGCTGGCGGCGGGCGCGACCTGACGCTCGGTTCGCCCTCGGCCCGGCGAAGGACCGCGCGGCCCCGCGCCGCGACCGGCCCCCTCACACCCCCGCCAGCAGCCCTTCCTTCGCGATCCTCTCGCGCCAGACGAGCGGCGCGAGCGCGTGGACGTTGGCGCCGGTCGCATCCACCGCGACGGTGACGGGGAAATCCTCCACCTCGAACTCGTAGATCGCTTCCATGCCGAGGTCGGCGAAGCCCACCACCTTGCTGCCCTTGATCGCCCGCGCGACGAGATAGGCGGCGCCGCCCACCGCCATGAGGTAGGCACTCTGGTGGTCGCGGATCGCCTCGACCGCCGCCGGGCCGCGCTCGGCCTTGCCGACCATCGCGAGCAGCCCTTGCTCCAGCATCATGCGGGTGAACTTGTCCATCCGCGTCGCGGTGGTGGGGCCGGCGGGGCCGACCACTTCCTCGCCGACCGGATCGACCGGGCCGACATAATAGATGACGCGGCCCTTGAACTCGACCGGCAGCGGCTCGCCCTTGGCGAGCATGTCGGCGATGCGCTTGTGCGCGGCGTCGCGGCCGGTGAGCATCCGGCCATTGAGGAGCAGCCGGTCGCCCTGTTTCCAGCTCCGCACCACTTCGGGAGTCAGCGTGTCGAGGTCGACGCGGATCGCCGCCTTGTCGGGCGTCCAGTCGACGTCGGGCCATTCGGAGAGCCTGGGCGGTTCCAGATAGGCCGGACCCGATCCGTCGAGCACCAGATGCGCGTGCCGCGTCGCCGCGCAATTGGGGATCATCGCCACCGGCTTGGAGGCGGCGTGCGTCGGCCAGTCCATGATCTTGACGTCGAGGATGGTCGAGAGCCCGCCGAGCCCCTGCGCGCCGATGCCGAGCGCGTTGACCTTGTCGAAAATCTCGATGCGCAGCGCCTCGATGTCATCGCGCGGCCCGCGTGCCTTGAGCTGCGCCATGTCGATCGCGCCCATCAGTGATTCCTTGGCGAGCAGCATCGCCTTTTCCGCCGTGCCGCCGATGCCGATGCCCAGCATTCCGGGCGGGCACCAGCCCGCGCCCATCTGCGGCACCATCTCCAGCACCCAGTCGACGATGTTGTCGCTGGGGTTCATCATCTTGAACTTGCTCTTGTTCTCGCTCCCGCCCCCCTTGGCGGCGAGGTCGATCGAGACCGTGGCGCCCGGCACCATCTCGACGTGCAGGACCGACGGCGTGTTGTCCCTGGTGTTCCGCCGGGTGAAGGCCGGATCGGCGAGGATCGAGGCGCGCAGCTTGTTCTCGGGCATGAGATAGGCGCGCCGCACCCCCTCGTCGATCACCGCCTGGAGCGAGCGGTCGCTCGCCAGCCGGCAGTCCTGCCCCCATTTGACGAAGATGGTGACGATGCCGGTATCCTGGCAGATCGGCCGGTGCCCCTCGGCGCACATCCGGCTGTTGGTGAGGATCTGCGCGATCGCGTCCTTGGCGGCCGGCGACCGTTCCGCCGCATAGGCATCGCCCAGCGCGCGGATATAGTCCATCGGATGATAATAGCTGATGAACTGCAGCGCGTCGGCGACGCTCTCGACGAGATCGGCTTCGGTGATCGTGACGGTCATGGGCGGCCCTCGGGTGCGATGGCGGATGCGCGCGGCTATAGGAGGAGACAGGCCGGAGGCAAGTCCGCTTGATCCTCCCCGCTCGCGGGGAGGGGGACCACCGGCCCCAGGCCAGTGGTGGAGGGATCCTGCCTCGATCGTGGACACATTCCTCTGTTTCCAAACCTTAACACCCGTCCCCGCCCAACCGCCCACACACCCATCCACAGCAAAATATTTTTCGTTCCCGCTCTTCCCCCTTGCGCGAGTCGCAAGATCAGGAAAAGCACCGCGTCGCTGCACTGCAACATGGAATCGGCGCCCCCTGGCGAGGCTATGCGGCGGGGCCGGAGAGGCTTAGCACCGCATTTACCCTCTTGCATCGCGACTCGGCTGTGGCACTATCCATGGTGTCGAGCGCAACGGGGGCACTCTATAGCTTGTGGTGGAACGCGGCGGACCTTTCCGCCGCGCAAGGGATTGTTGTCCTTTCATCCAGGCGATCGAGACCCCATGTGCAAGGGCGGGCAGGCCGGCTTGACCGAATCGAACGAATAGAGAACATCTGGGGGCGTATCATCATGGATTTTCGCGATGGGCAGGACACGGGGCACGCAGATGTTGGTGACATGGTGATGACAGCCGATGTGATGGACAAGCCGGCGACGAAACCCGCCAAGGCACCCGCCGCCCCGCCGCGCGCGGTGGCATCGAACGCGATCATGGACCGGCGCTTCGCCGTCGCGACCGATGCGTCGCGCGACGCGCTGCTCACCGATTTCGGCAAGGAGACGCTGCGCGACCGCTATCTCCTCCCCGGCGAGGGCTATCAGGATCTCTTCGCCCGCGTCGCCGCCGCCTATGCCGATGACGAGGGCCATGCCCAGCGCGTCTACGACTATATCTCGCGCCTGTGGTTCATGCCCGCGACGCCGGTGCTCTCCAATGGCGGCACCGGCCGCGGCCTCCCCATCAGCTGCTATCTCAACAGCGTCGACGACAGCCTCGAAGGCATCGTCAACACCTGGAACGAGAATGTCTGGCTCGCCGCGCGCGGCGGCGGCATCGGCACCTATTGGGGCGCGGTGCGCGGCATCGGCGAGCCCGTGGGCCTCAACGGCAAGACCAGCGGCATCATCCCGTTCGTCCGCGTCATGGACAGCCTGACGCTCGCCATCAGCCAGGGCTCGCTGCGCCGCGGATCGGCCGCCTGCTATCTCGACATCTCGCACCCGGAGATCGAGGAGTTCCTCGAAATCCGCAAGCCCTCGGGCGACTTCAACCGCAAGGCGCTCAACCTTCACCATGGCGTGCTCGTCACCGACGCATTCATGGCGGCGGTGCGCGACGGCGCCGAGTTTGAACTGAAATCGCCCAGGGACGGCAGCGTGCGCGGCAAGGTCGACGCGCGCAGCCTGTTCCAGAAGCTTGTCGAGACCCGGCTCGCCACCGGCGAGCCCTACATCGTCTTCGCGGATACGGTGAACCGCGCGATGCCCAAGCATCATCGCGACCTCGGGCTCAAGGTGTCGACCTCCAACCTCTGCAGCGAGATCACATTGCCCACGGGTCGCGATCACCTGGGTAATGACCGCACGGCGGTCTGCTGCCTGTCGTCGCTCAATCTCGAAACCTGGGACGAGTGGAACGGCGACAGGCAGTTCATCGAGGATGTGATGCGCTTCCTCGACAATGTGCTGCAGGATTATATCGACCGCGCGCCCGACGAGATGGCGCGCGCCAAATACAGCGCCAGCCGCGAACGCTCGGTGGGCCTGGGCGTCATGGGCTTCCACAGCTTCCTCCAGGCGCGCGGCATCCCCTTTGAAAGCGCGATGGCGAAAAGCTGGAACCTCAGGATGTTCCGCCATGTCAGCGCCAGGGTGAACGAGGCCTCGATGGTGCTCGCGCAGGAGCGCGGCCCCTGCCCCGACGCCGCCGATCAGGGCGTGATGGAGCGTTTCTCGTGCAAGATGGCGATCGCGCCGACCGCGTCGATCAGCATCATCTGCGGCGGCACCTCGGCCTGCATCGAGCCGATCCCCGCCAATATCTATACGCACAAGACGCTGTCGGGCAGCTTCGCGATCAAGAACCCGTATCTCGAAAAGCTGCTGGTCGAGAAGGCGAAGGATTCGACGAACGTCTGGAACTCGATCCTCGAGCGCGGCGGTTCGGTCCAGCATCTCGACTTCCTGAGCCAGGACGAGAAGGACGTGTTCAAGACCAGCTTCGAGATCGACCAGCGCTGGCTGATCGAGCTCGCCGCCGACCGCACGCCCTATATCGACCAGGCGCAGTCCTTGAACCTCTTCATCCCCGCCGATGTCGAGAAATGGGATCTCCTCATGCTCCATTTCCGCGCCTGGGAGCTGGGGGTCAAATCGCTTTATTATCTGCGCTCGAAGAGCGTGCAGCGCGCGGGCTTCGCCGGCGGCGTCGAGGCCGACAACACCCCCGACCTCAAGAGGATCGAGGTGGAGGTGACCGATTATGACGAGTGTCTGGCGTGCCAGTAGCGCCTACCCGTGATTTTACGTCGGAAGGGGACATCACATGGATGACATCGACGCCACAACGAGCCTTCTCGCCACCATCGGCGCGGTCACCGGGCTGCTGGCGAGCATCCTGCTGCTCGTCCAGTCGTTCCGCGTGCCCGAGAAGGCGATGCGGATGCGCGTGCTCGCGGGCTTCTTCCTCGCCGTCGCGGCCGCCGCCTGGTTCGTCCTGCGCGCGCCATGAGCCATGCGCCGCTTCATGATCCCCTCCCGTTCACGGGAGGGGCAGCGACGCTTGGCGAGCCGCAGGCGAGCCTGGCTGCAGCGGGGTGGGCTTCCCGCGCCGGCGATCGTCGCGCCGTCCCCTCCACCCCGCCGCTGCGCGGCACGGTGCCCCTCCCCGAGCACGCTCGGGGAGGTATGGAACGGCCCTACAGCGCCTCGCCGTCCTCTTCCTCCTCGAAGGTCACCGCGACGTCGCCATTGGCCGAGAGGCGCACCGTGCCGTCCTCGACCTCGGCGACGAGGCCGAGGGGGATATAATGGTGATGGCTTTCGTGCCTGCCGTCCGCCCCCTCGATCTGCGCGCCGCTGTCGGCCCTGGTGAGCTTGATGCGGTCGCCCTCGACCTTGTCGACGGTGCCGACATGCGCCCCGTCGGCGCCGATCACGTCGGCATGGTCCTGAATCTGGCTTGCGTCGACCATCTGTCCGTCTCCTTGCATAAAGTGCGGGGGCAGAACGCACGACCGCCGGAAAAGCCGCGCCCGACCCAAATTGAAATATGCGCATGAACATGGTAATGCGGATATTCGGAGGTGACGCATGAAGACCGATCGACTGACGTTGCTCATCAGCCCCGCCGACAAGGCCGCCATCAACGCGCGCGCCGAAATGCTGGGCATTTCGGTGAGCGAACTGGTGCGGCAGGCGGCGCTGGGCTATGATCCCGAGGAGGCGCGGGCGAAGGAAGAACTCGAAGCCCTGCTCCCCGATTTTCATGCCGCCGTCGACCGCATGAATGCCACGTTCGACCGGATGCTGGCAAAGGCCGAGGCGCACGACCGCGAGATGGAGCGGTTGCAATCCCCCGAATATCGCGAGGAGGTGCGCCGTCATCTCGAGGCCAATCCCGACGTCGACTGGGACTGGATCGCCAAGGTCCGCAGCGGCGCGCTGCACGGCAAGGCGCGCGCGGCATGAGCTTCTGGCGCGATCTCCTGAGCGATGTCCGGCGCCTCATGCTGATGGACGACAAGGTCGCGCGCATGGAGGCGCGGCTGGACAGGACCGACGCGCAGCTCGCCAACCATGAAACGCGGCTCGTGCAGATCGAAACGGTTCTGTTCGGACCGATCTCGCCGGACCGGCTGAAGTTGCCGCGATGATCGGGATGATCTTTTCAGGTCTCGGTATCGTCGTTCTACTCGAAACGTTCGGATTTACGGAGTAACCCTTATGCCTCTCCTCCAAGCCTCCAAGGTCTACAAGCCGTTTGAATATCCGTGGGCCTACGAGTACTGGAAGCGCCAGCAGCAGGTGCACTGGATGCCCGAGGAAGTGCCGCTGGGCGAGGATTGCCGCGACTGGGCGCAGAAACTCTCCGAGCATGAGCGCAACCTTTTGACGCAGATCTTCCGCTTCTTCACCCAGGCCGATGTCGAGGTGCAGGACTGCTATCACGACAAATATGGCCGCGTGTTCAAGCCGACCGAGGTCAAGATGATGCTGACCGCGTTCAGCAACATGGAGACGATCCACATCGCCGCTTACTCGCACCTGCTCGACACCATCGGGATGCCGGAGAACGAATACAGCATGTTCCTCGAATATCAGGAGATGCGCGACAAGCATGACTACATGCAGCAATTCGGCGTCGACAATGACGAGGACATCGCCCGCACCCTCGCCATGTTCGGCGGCTTTACCGAGGGGATGCAGCTCTTCGCCAGCTTCGCGATGCTGATGAACTTCCCGCGCTTCAACAAGATGAAGGGCATGGGGCAGATCGTGAGCTGGTCGGTCCGCGACGAGAGCCTGCATTGCGAGGGGATCACGCGCCTCTTCCACGCCTTCGTCGCCGAGCGGCAGTGCCTGACGCGGGCCGTGCGCGAGGATATCATCGACTGCTGCCAGAAGACGGTGCGGCTCGAGGACGCGTTCATCGACCTGGCGTTCGAGATGGGGCCGGTGCCCGGCATGACCGCCAAGGAGATCAAGCGCTACATCCGCTACATCGCCGACTGGCGGCTGGGGCAACTGGGCTTTTCGCCGATCTACATGATCGAGGAACACCCCCTCCCCTGGCTCGCGCCGCTCCTCAACGGCGTCGAGCACGCCAATTTCTTCGAAACCCGCGCGACCGAATATTCCAAGGCCGCGACGCGCGGCAACTGGTCCGACGTCTGGACGAGCTTCGACCGCCGCCAGAAACTCAAGACCGGCGAACCCGTGGCGGCGGAAAATGACAGCGAGGACATGTTCGCGCGGGCCGGAGTGGCGGCGGAGTAGAGCTGACATCGGGACGATCAGCGACCTGCCACGGGTGATTTCCTTTAGCTGGGATGAGCGTCCGGCCGGGACGGGGGCGGAGGAGACGGAGCGCAAGCCATGCACTGCGCCATGTGCATGTGAACGAGGGCGGGCAGGCCGTCATCGCCGATCAATTCCGCCACCACCACGCCGGGGGGCACCGAAATGCAGAATCCGCCGAACAGGCCCATGCAGCCGGAACCGGCGCGGCTGGCAGCGGCCCCGCGATGCTTGGCCATGACGAGGTAGGGAACGGCCTGTCAGTCCCCGGCGATCAAGGGCGCGAAGCGATGCCGGATGCACGGCGGCAAGGGCAGCGGCGCAGCTGAGGGCAACCGCAACGCGTGGAAGCATGGCGAGCGATCTGCCGAATCTTTGATGGCGGCGCGATACCTCAAAGCGATTGCTCGACTTTTGAATTGATTTGCTGGCAATGCTGTCCGCTGGTTTGTGAAAGCCGCTGCATATGGCGGAATTACTCGCCTTTCAGGGCATGAGAATGCAACCTGATTTGCTGGCGCACTGCAAATTCAAACTGATTGAGAAGTGACCATGCTGCAAAATCGGCCTAATCGACAATAAAAACAATGGCTTCTCCGATGCGACCTGTCGCGTAGGGTGTGCCGGTCAAGCCGGTTTCAAACTTCGCCACTGACACCAGACTTATGGACCACCTAGGGACCAAATCATGCCCTTGATTTCCAGTGGATTTTGCGCCCGTATGCGGCATCCGAGCGATCCGGTGGTCATAGGAATTGATTGAGCATTTCTACGATTTGTACCGCAATTGTTCGCGACTGGGGACCAAATAGCCTACATTGAAGATCGATCCCGCTCGCCCTGAATGCGCTTCTGGTCGCCGATCTTGATTTGCAAGTTGAGCTGGGATTGGCACCAAAGATAGAGAATCAACGACGCCCCACGTGAAAGGAATAAACGACCCCACTGGCGCGAGCGCGATGGCCATGTTCGGAATCATGCGGGCGTCAACTGTGCGGTCCGAGAACAAATGATGAGCCGCTTGGCCCCGCGCGTCATCGCCACATACAGATGGCGACGGTCCATCTCAGCTGGATCGAGAATGACGGCGGTATCGGCTTCAAGCCCCTTGAGTAGCAAAGTGCTGCCGACTGTCCGCTTGGCCAATGGTCGGCCAATCAGGCGTGACCGTTCCCTCTCCTGTACGGCCGCTTCCGCGGGCGCGACATCAGGGCAATCGTCGCAGCTTTTGAGCATGCGAAGCGCGCCGCGCAGGATCGCGGGCCGATGGGTGCGAACGCCATGTTCACGTCCGATCTCGACCAAAAGATCGGCGGCCAGGCGATAGGATGGCGCATCGACAAGCTGCACGGCGAGCGCTTCAACCAGTGACGCGGGACGCCGTTCGCGCCCTGCACGCAAGGTTGCCACCCGGTTGAGCAAGTTCGCACCACCAGTGTTGGTCATCACCGTTGTGGCGAAGGTCACGACATGCTGGAGAAGGCCAGCCGATGCGAGATCGAGACCTTCGCCGAAGGTCAGAAGATCACGCATATCGACATTCTCGACGGTGACGGCGCCATGGATCTGACTGGCGAATTGGCGTTGCCCGTTCGGGCTTTTTGAATCGGCGATGATGAGCACTTTTTCGCCCTCGGCCGCAGCGACCGCACCCGCGCGGAGGCGCCGTTGATGATCCTCGCTCCCATCGAGATGGACCCAGCTGAGATTTGGCGGGGCGGCCGTAAGATCAACGCCCTGATCGGCGATCAGCGCGCGGCGTACTTCGAGAAGATAGCGACCAAAGCCTTCCTCGCCGGCATTGATCCAGCGCCACGGTTCAGTGAGTTCGGCAGCTATCGGGAAATGCGTACAGACATGCTGATCCCAGTCAGCGAGGGCGTTGCCTTGGAACCCAAAGATCGCTTGCATCGGATCGCCGAGCACGCAGGTGCGCAGGCTTTGAGACGCGAACGCGACAATCGCGTGCTGAACCTCAGAACAGTCCTGATACTCGTCAACGATCAGGCGGTCGTAGGTTGCGGCCAGCACGTCGTTGATATGGCCGTCGCGCAAGAGCAAGGCTGCCGCATATCGGATCGCCGGATAATGCGCTTTTGGATTGGTGACTGAAAGGATGGCTGGGTCGTGGCCCCCGCGCTTGGGAAACAGCGAAAGCAAGCGCATGCACCAGCCGTCGATCGTCGCCAGGCGATAGGTGCCAGTTGCGACACCTGCCTTGTCGAGCCGGGAACGAAGCGCCGCCACACCGGCATTGGTGTGTGTGAGGACGAGGATCGGCTTCGGCCCCGCGTGGCGCGTGAGCGCCTGGGCGATTAGATGGGTCTTACCGCATCCAGCCGGCGCGGTGACCGTGCCGCGATTGATCGCCAGAAGGTCGACATCAGGCACCGTGGCACCACTGAAAGATCCCGCTGATGACGGTTTGGAAGGCAGGATCTGCAGTCTGGTAGTCGGGACCGATAATCTCCCGCGCCGCGTCTTCCATCCAGCTCACGGTCTTGAACCAAGCGTTCTTCTTCCCTTTGGCTGCGGTCGCCAGTATCTGCCGGGTCTGTGGCGTCACCGGGCCGCGGCACTGCGCCAGTGTCAGCATGTTGTTCGACGCAGCGGTGATATGCTCCCCGATCAGCTCCTCGCCATGGAGTTCGACCGCGTATCCTAGCAGTCGGTGAACGGCGTGATCGCTGACGCCATGAAAGATCGCATGTTCCAGCGCTTGGCCCGGCGCCCATTTGAAGAGGGCGCAGCCATTGAAGGTGAACAGGCCTTCCTCGGTCGCGTCGGGTTGAACGTCGTCGTCGCGCAGCGAAGCCGTGCGGAAACCGAGATTGCGCAGCACATTGGCGCGGCCGTAGATCTTGCCGACGCCGCCCGCATCGACGAGCGCGGCGCCAGCCGCATTGATAGAGGCATATCCTTGCGCGGTGAAATGCAGATCGAGGCCCCGGATAAGGCCGACCTCACTTGCGCCTTCGCACACTAGCACCGAGCGAGACAGAAAGGCCTCGGGATGGGCGCGAATGGTGCCTTGAATCGGATCGGACAGCCCAACGAGATCTAGCTTGTGCGCGCCTGCCATCTTGCGGACCACCCAGAGCTGATCGCCGCGTAGTTCGCGCAGCGCAACAGGCGAATGGGTAGTCACGAACGCCTGAATAGGCGGGGGCGCCTCCTTGGCGCCGATCGAGCCGAGCAGGCGGATGATGCGATGCGGCTCAAGCCCATGTTCGAGTTCATCGACGAGGAGAACGCTCGATTCTTTGGCCGCCTTTCGCTGCAATCCGGCAACGAGCAGCCGTGTCGATCCGACGCCAAGCGCCCGCAGTGGCACGCCATTCTCACCGTGAAGGGCGACGGTGCCTCCACTGAACGAAACCGAATGCGCGTCCAGCATGGCTTTTAGCTTGTCGCCGGCGGGAATACCGAGCTCACGTGCCGTCTCGGTGACGAGCTTAAGCGTTTCGCCAAGCTGCGCGTCCGCGAGGTCTCCAAACGCCTTTCGGGCATCACGGGCAGCGCTGGCTAGCGCTGCAGAGGTGTCGGCTTTCTCATCGGTTAGGCGGTTGAGAACCGACCCGCGTCGCCAAGCGAGATTGTGCTCGGCGAGCGCGCCAATGCGGGTGGGCGAGAGGCGTGTGCGATCGCCCCAGGTGAGGTTGCGCGAGAGCCCCTGTGCCCTGGCACGATCGGAAATCAGCGTCCAGACTGGGTCCAGATCGCTTTCAACGGTGAGCTGGACTGTGAGAACGGTTTCCTTGCTGGATTCCGGTTCATCGTCGATCGCTCTGGTGGTTGCGTCGAAGCTGCGAACGAACGGGCCATAGGTGTCCATGTTCTTGAGCGCATCGGACAGGTCGCCGATGGTGATCGCGACGATGATCGGCGTCGTGACATCGAGCCCGTGAAAATCGGCATCGGTGAACTGAACGGTGCGGCGGGCACCGAGACAATAATCAATGGCATCAAGGATCGACGACTTTCCGGCGTCACCTGGTCCAATTAGACAATTAATGCCGGCAGCGGGAAACCATTCGAGCTTCTCGATGCATCGAAAGTTGCTGATCGCGATGTGGCGAATCTGCGCCATATTGTTCTCCGTTTAGGGAACGGACTATCGCGTCGTGCGATGGCTGACCAGCACAGGCAATGCATGGGCATTCAAATGACGCGAGCACACCGCGCCAGCAGCGTCAGGCTAGTGTCGGGAACCAGCACCGACGGATAGGGATCACCCACCGGCGCGAACGCGTTCTCCTCCAAGATCGCCAGCATCTGCGCCGTTTTCGTCGTTGCATAGATGCCGCGATCTTCCGCTAGTTTCACGGCTTCGCCAACCAGTTTGCGCCCAAGCCCTCGTCCGCGCCAGTCTGGATGGACGACCACCCAACCAAGCTCGACCGGATAGGAAGCGGCCTTGGCTTGCGCATTGGCTTTGACGAATTCGCCGACGTGATGGGCTGCAAGTGGCGTCTTGATGGCTGCCGTTCCGATGAGTTGATCGGCCTCATACAGCATGACTAAGGCGACGGCATTGTCTACCAGACTGGGAAGAACTGCGGGGTTCACTTCACCCGCCGCGGCGACGAACGCAACAAATGCAGCCTTGTCGGCCGATGTCATCTGGTAAGCGATGTGCCTGCTCCACCTTGCGGGGGTGAGAAGCGGCTGCGAGTTCATGCTGATGGACGATGATGCGGCGCTTGGAGCTATGCCGGGGTCAAGACACCGGGCTAGGCCGGAGCCGATCCG
>JAESFG010000282.1_pt1 | contig 103800 bp, 76 predicted proteins | sample 9269371 | NCBI WGS metagenome assembly JAESFG01 (sample SAMN14506227, study PRJNA617093) | algae metagenome | isolation source: Aetokthonos hydrillicola CCALA 1050 (B3-Florida) and co-occurring... | place: USA: South Carolina | collected 2013-01-01
GGATGACAAGGCTGATGCCAACCTTCGCGGCTATGCGGCTTCTGCATTAAGCAACTTCGGCACAGCAGGGGCAAAATACATTCCTGATATCCTCACTATTCTCAAGGATGACAAGGCTGATGCCAACCTTCGCGGCTATGCGGCTTCTGCATTAAGCAACTTCGGCACAGCAGGGGCAAAATACATTCCTGATATCCTCACTATTCTCAAGGATGACAAGGCTGATGCCAACGTTCGGCGCTATGCGGCTTCTGCATTAAGCAACTTCGGCACAGCAGGGGCAAAATACATTCCTGATATCCTCACTATTCTCAAGGATGACAAGGCTGATGCCAACCTTCGGCGCTATGCGGCTTCTGCATTGAGCAGCTTCGGCACAGCAGGGACAAAATACATTCCTGATATCCTCACTATTCTCAAGGATGACAAGGCTGATGACAACCTTCGGCGCTATGCGGCTTCTGCATTAAGCAACTTCGGCACAGCAGGGGCAAAATACATTCCTGATATCCTCACTATTCTCAAGGATGACAAGGCTGATGCCAACCTTCGGCGCTATGCGGCTTCTGCATTGAGCAGCTTCGGCACAGCAGGGACAAAATACATTCCTGATATCCTCACTATTCTCAAGGATGACAAGGCTGATGCCAACCTTCGGAGCTATGCGGCTTCTGCATTGAGCAGCTTCGGCACAGCAGGGACAAAATACATTCCTGATATCCTCACTATTCTCAAGGATGACAAGGCTGATGCCAACGTTCGGGGCGAAGCGGCAAGAGCATTAAGCAGCTTCGGCACAGCAGGGGCAAAATACATTCCTGATATCCTCACTATTCTCAAGGATGACAACGCTTCTATCTTGGTTGGTGACGAAACAGCAAAAGCATTAAGCAGCTTTGGCGCAGCAGGGGCAAAATACATTCCTGATATTCTCTCTTTTCTCAAGGATGACAAGGCTTCTGGCTACGGTCGGCGCTATGCGGCTTCTGCATTGAGCAGCTTCGGCACAGCAGGGACAAAATACATTCCTGATATCCTCACTATTCTCAAGGATGACAAGGCTGATGCCAACATTCGGGGCGAAGCGGCTTCTGCATTAAAAAATGTTAGACAGTTAGACTTGCAAGAGGTTATCATTATCCTCAATTATACTGAGGAGCCAAATCAAGGAGAGTTTTCGTTAGACCACGGAAACTTTGAGTATTGGCGATTTTTAACCTATTTTCTTGGGGGTGGTACTGATGAGGTGAAAACGCTGCTCACATGGCTTGGCAATCCTAAAGAAACTCCTCATAAACTTACAAATGCACGAGGCGAAGGCGTAAAAACACTAGAATTGTTTCTTAAGATCTGGGATATTAGTAAAGGACTGAGACTACAAAAAAACCTAGCTCAGCAAATTGCTGAAGTTGCTAACAAAGTTCCAGATTGGAAACTGCAGGACATTACTTTACTTCAAACCCACTACGAAAACCTCAAAAAAGGTGGATACAATGACGCTAACACCGTAGTAGCAGTCATTAATAATCTCGAGTTTTGGAAGTGGTTTTTCCTAGCCAAAACTATTCTCCTCATTCACTTTGCTATTTGGCTAACGCTGATCCTAACCTATCCCAAATTTCCTCAAGTTCTGGCAATCTTTTTCTGGAACCTTTGGTTACGTCGTATTGTCGGTTTTGGTTACATCGGCTTACTCTTGATCTGTGTTCCTTGGTTGCGTCAAAGATTATTTGCACCATTCAAGCGTTCTCTACTGGTAGATGCACGATTAGATAATTTTAATGACCAAGACTACTTTAAAAAATCTTTTACCAAGGTTCCCCCAGGAACTCCCCCACCAGAAATTCAACCAATCACCCAAGCACTACCAACTCTCAAGGGACAAATTGTCCTAGAAGGTGATTCTGGTTTAGGCAAGTCGATGTTTTTGCGTCATTTGGTGAAAAATTCTCAGCGAACGGTTGTTTACCTACCCGCTCAAAAATGCGATCAAGGTGTTATTGAAGCAATCCAGGCAAAGCTAAAGGAACAGGTACAAGATACAAAATTTCTAAAAAAACTAATTTGCTTGGGGGCGATAGATATCTGCATTGACGGACTTAACGAAGTTACTGCTGACACACGGGCAAAAATTTCCCAGTTTGTAGAAAACTCATTTCAGGGTAACATTATTATGACTACCCAGCCTCTAGAATGGATACCCCCGTCAACAGCAAAGACTTATGAATTGCAACCGCTAAACGATGCACAAGAAATACAGGAGTTTTTGATTTCTCGTCAGCCATCACTTCTTCAAGAAAACCAGTCTAAAAAAACTGATTACCAGCAAGCCTGCATCCGCTACATCGCAGAAGTTTTCAATGACCAACAACCACCAGAAGATTTAGAAGCTGCTAAGCGGATTCTTTCCAACCCAATGGATTTAACTCTGGTCGGTCTTATGCTCGCACAAGGCGAACAACCAGATCTATTTCGCTTGCAAGCACAACAATATCGGCTCATGGCGGCAGAATATCAGCAAAAATGGAAACACGAATTTCCACTACCAAAATTCTCACAATTAGTATACCAGATGCGGCTTAACGACGAAAGCGCCATACCTAAAGATGAATTCGAGCAAGAACTCATAAGTATGGAAGATGAAAAATATAAAATGGTCGTGAGCCGTCAGTGGAAGAATCTAGATGGAGAACCACAGAAAAGCTGGTACTTTCGCCATGATAAAATTATGGAATTCTTCCTTGTGCAAAACTTTCTTGGCAAAAGTGAAGAAGTCGAATCACGTATAAATGAACACTTAGGCGACCCCCGGTTTCGTGGTGTCTATCTATTGTTAGCAAACTTACTCCCTTTAGAAGTTGCTTTAGAACTGAGAGAAAAATTAATCCAACACGCTGTTAATACCAAGGACTATACATTGGTTGGAACATTTGTCCAGTTGCTAACGTTGCGATCGCCTCAGTGGAAACAAGACGACATACAGCAGTTATTACGCAACCAGGAACAGAAAACGAAAAGTTTGGATCTAGCAGTTCAGTTTTTAGAACTCCTTGGTGCAAAAGTAAAACGTAAGGAAGGACTCTACCTTACAATTGAAACTATTGAAGGTCGGCTTAGTACCTACACTCCTTTACCAGTAGTGCTAACTATAGACACACCAACTGATCGAGATGTGAACCAGCTTGTTCAAGTCTCTGAAAAATTACCATTAGACTATCCTCAGAGGGTTGCGATTCTTTTCTACAAAGTTTCTCCTGACACCACAGCTAGAATAGAAATGGCAAAAGTGAGGTTACGCGATCGCTTTGTTTTGATTCCCATTCCTTTAACATCGGTAGAAAAAGCACTACCAGACCAAAACAAGTGTAGAGGATTGCTGGAAGAATATGTTGATCGCTATCTCCAGCGTGCTGACTTCTTCGATGACAGGAACGCCATTAGTGACACATTCTCTTTCTTTGGTAGAACCGAACTATTGGAGCGTCTTCGAGAAGAACTCATTAGATATCAAGGAATTGGGCTATTTGGATTGCGCAAGTCGGGTAAAACATCTGTACTATTCCAGCTAGGCTTTTTGTTGCGGGAGCATCCAGTTGTACACATAGATCTGCAACAGTATGGAGGGTCACGCTATGGCGCTGAGCTATTCAATCATATCCTCCAGAGTTTGTATAGCCTAGAAAGTGATACTATGGCCTATAGTGAGCCATTACCAAAAAATCAGCCAGCAGCAGAGTTAAAAGCAGAGTTTATCCGGAGAATCAATGACTTTGCTCTTGCGATCGAGAAAAGTAAAAAGTATAAGTTACCCATCCTTTGCTTTGTAGACGAAGTAGAAAGAATCATTCCCCATCAAGAAGACTCACGGGAGAAAGCTGAAGAATTTAATGCTTGCTTTGAAGCACTGCGCGTCTTGATTCAAAAACACCGTCAGATGTCACTCCTCGTTGCTGACGTACACCCAGATTGCAATCGAATTAATAACTGGAATCAACAAGGGGTAGCGACTAATCCAGTTTTTGAGTTTTTCAAAGAAGTCTTTTTGTCTCCTTTTTCAACAGAGGAAACAACAGACATGCTGACTAATATTGGTGAGTTGATGGGTTTAGAGTTTGACGAAACAACCCTTACACAAATCCATCAGCAAAGCGGTGGACACCCTTTTGTATCTCGCCAACTTACTCGCTTTTTAACCCAAAAAATCAACGATAAAAATACAAACTCTTCTCAAGGTGGTCATATTCTGATTGAATGGGCAATGGTAGAGCGTTTTGTAGACAAGGTTTTTAGCCAAAAGGGAGAGTTGAGGAATTATTTTGAGCGGAGCATTTGGGAAGATTTAGAAAAACGCCAATCTGAAGTGGCGATTTCAGTTCTCCAAGTCTTAGCATGCAACGAAAACTCTCCTGAGAAAGTCACAGCAAAAGCGTTGCTGAAGAAACTTCAAGGTAAATTTACAGACGATCAATGCTTAGATGCCTGTACGTTGCTTACAAATGTGGGATTATTGTATCACGGTGAAGTGAATAATGAGGATTGTTACTATATCCGGGTGCCACTTTTATCACGTTGGATTCAAATGCGAATGACACAGGAGGAGATTGAAGAATGGCGAATTTGCCAGTAGAACGTCCGTTTGATAACTTTCGAGTGGCAATTACAGACCCTTCTCACTTCTTTGGGCGCACCGCCTTACTTGATACAATACTTCAGTCCCCATTCCAAGTGAGAATACTTTTAGCCGGACGGCGGTTAGGTAAGACGAGTGCTTTGCGTGCTATTGAATGGAATTTACTGAACCCAAATACTAATTTTTCCCGGCGAGCATTTCCCGTTTTGATCAATTTACAATTAGAACAGCCCAAGGATTTAGACAATTTACGTTATCTCCTCATTGCTAGATTACGGGAAGGAATAGAACGCTGGAAAGAAGTTCCTACGGCTGGGATACAGCAAATGTACCGTGACTTTCTAAGTCGCGTGAAGGGTGGGGAAGTTACAATCAGCTTTCTAAAACAGATAAATATTAAGCTTAATATCAATAATCCTGATTATGAAAGACGGTTGGATAACGATAGCTTTCAATCAGCATTCCTCAAAACTTTAGACGAACTGCGTAATTTGAAATTTGAAGGTGTCTGTTTTTTGATTGATGGGGCTGAGTTTATTGTACGTCAAAACTGGGCGAGCGATGCTTGGTCATACCTGCGGGGATTGAAAGAAACGGGTACAGCGATAAATTCTTTTTTGGGTCTGCTATTATCTGGCTATCGAGATTTGAAGGAGTATCAGCAGCGTGTGGGATCTCCTTTGCTGAATATAGCAGAAGTTGAATGGTTGGCTCCTTTGAGTGAGCAAGAAGCAAAAGAGTTGATTGGCGATCGCGCTGAGCAAGAAGAAGTTTCTTTAAGTGAAGAAAGAATAGCTTCTATTCTGGAATGGTCTGGATGTCATCCATATTTAACACAACAAACGCTGAATATCATTTTTGATTCTCACCATCAAAAAGAATTTGACTCGAATTTAGTTGCTAAGTTGTTACAACATCATCAGAATGACTTTTCTACATGGTGGAATGCAGCAGAGAAATCTAGTCATTTTAGTGAAGTTGATTTTGGTTTAATAACCCTCAAGATGCTGCTGCGTGTGGATTTGATGTTAGTAAACCTACTCCCTTTAATGGGGAACACAAGGCTGGTCCCTTGGGATTTATTACTCGACCTAATGCTCAAACCAATCTCGGGCCCTTATGCCTCAAGCCTAACACATCAACAAACCCGCCCACTTGCGATCCTTAAGATCGTAGGGAAAAAATGCTGTTAATGAATTAATGTTACGTGCTTTAAGATAGTTGAGGGTTGTCTGGACTCAGAAAACCCTCAACTTTGTGGGCTTTTTACTCGAATTGTTGTAAAATATTAAAAATACTTAACATTAAGAAATTAATATTTCATCAACCAGGTATGGAGTCTACAACAGTTTTAGTCGTTTCCGTTGCTGCTATTGTCATCGCCATTACTGCGGTGTCTATTTACACCTCTTTTGGTCCTCCTAGTAAAAACTTAAGTGATCCGTTCGAGGATCATGACGACTAGCCCCCCTACGGGAAAGTCAAAAGTCAAAAGTCAAAAGGGTTGTACTCTAGGTTCAGAGTACTAGTACGGCTTTAAGAAGTAAAGTAAAAAAAAGCTTATCACATAAGCTTTTTACTGTTTTTAGTGATATCTTTTCTTTATACTTATATTTACAGGCTATAACGTTTCCTACCCAAAGGTTTCTTTTGTAACATGCCTTACGCCTACTCTAGTCGTTATCAAAGCAGACTGTTTAACTTTGTCAATCAGCAATCTCGGCGTTTAGGCGATCGCCTACAGAGTTCCTTTCGTCATTTGCAGGTTGCAGCAAGTTGGTCTTTAGAAGCATTACTTCACCCAGTCCACTTGCTTCTCCAAAGAACAATCGATTCACCAGCTAGACAACTCAACCGAAAGGAACAAACAACCAAGCAATATCTACAAGAAAGTTCCAGCAACTTCGGAACCCAGACTATCCCATCAGGTGACGCCCCTATTCAACAAGTATTACATGCAGTCGAGGATCTGCAACGAAAGGTTGTAGTCCAAGGAATTGCTTCAGAGCTTGTCAGCCGCAATTTGGTGTTAGTCAGTACTGACAATCAAATCCTCAATATCTTAACACAAGAGCAGCAAACAAAATTACAAGACAGAATCCTTACAGAAATTGCTAAATACTGGCGCGAGTCGCGATTGACGGCGGAAAAAAACGAGACCAAATTGTTAACCGAAATTGATCGCTTATTAACAAAGCTAAGTTCTCCTAAGCCCAAAAATACACCAGCGCTAGTAAGTCAAACCACAGGGTATGAGATATCCGCGCCGAACGCTTATCCGATAGTAGCGTTACTAGATACCGCCGTTGCCAAGTTAGAATCAAATGCACTAGTACCAGTGCAACAACAAATTTCCTCCCTTTACCAGACAGTACAAACTCAACTGAATATTTTTGTTGAGAGACAAGAACAATTAAGCACAGTAGAACGTACGAGAGAAAATCAAGGGTTGAATATACAACTTTTGATTTGGCAAGCGATCAATTTCTTTTTTGGCAAATCTTCTCAAGGACACGTTGAAGGCAATAAGATAAATAGCTACCCAAACCTCGTAAGCGCAGCTACCCATGGGAATGATTCAACATCACAGGAAGGACTAACACTACGGCATTCTGCAGATCTTACTGAGCTTGGGCTAGGTAGTTTCATGAAAAGACTTTTGGAAAGTCCACAAATGCGAAGCTTGGCGTTGGTGGAATCTCCTTGGCTCTCCCAGAAGGATTTTTTTGGTGAATCCAAACCTACCAGTGAACGAGGCAATAATGAAGAGTTATTGTTACCATCTCCACAAACAAACCCTCAGTTTCCTTCTAGTCCAAGAAATTTAATTAAAACATACCAAAAGTTTTTCCAAAAATCGAAGTCAAGTTTTGGTTTATCTCAAGTAACAACAAAAGTTAATGAGTTAGCTCCATTAACAGATGTAAACAAGCAAGGAAGGCTTAAAAAACTTGGTTCCCGTTTTTCCATAGCTGCATCGCTAATTAATCAGTCTCGCACAGACAGCAACAAAGGAGAACTTTTTCAGCAGGGCTTTCACACCACTGAAAGAGAAGCAAAACCAGACTGGATAGAAACTCAAGCAGAGATCATTGGCTACGAGAAGCACCCCTTGGAGTTAATCCTGGAATGGCTTGATCGTATGATGCTTTTCTTAGAAGAGATATTGTTGAAAATTTTTCAACGTTTGCAGAAGCTATGGCAAAAAAGATAATCTATCTTGTGGTTACATAATCTATTGTATTACTCCAACAGCGTCGAACAGCTGTAAATTCATCCAACAGTGAAAATATACCTTTAATATAATCTTTTCCAATCCATTTATTTGCTCTTACAAATCCACGTTCGATCAGAGACTGACGTAAAGTCATATCATCCCAAAGAGACTTAATCGCAAGAGCAATCTCTTCTGTATCTTTAGGATCAACTAACAAAGCTGCGTCACCTAATTGTTCTTCAGCACCCGAGACTCTGGAAGCAACTACAGGACAACCTAAAGCAAATGCTTCTAATGGAGGTAAATTATCGGGACCGAAGAATGTTAAAAAGGTAAGGGAAAATGCATGATAGTAAAGAAGAGTCAAGTCTTTTTTAGGAACGAACCCAAGAAAGTATACCTGTTTAGATAAATCGAGATCACAAACTGTTTGCCTAACGTATTTTTCGTTTCCGTGATCAGAACCAGTAAAGACAACTGGAAAATTAATACCATACTTATCTTTTAACCATTTTACAGCTAGTAGCAACCCAACATGATTTTTGTGTGGCCAAAACTGAGCAGGATAAAATAGATAGTTGTTGGGAAGGTTATACTTTTTAAGTATGTGTTCTCCATCATCTACGACACTATCCAAGGCAAACCCTGGCGTGGGAAAAGGCAATACCTTAATACGCTGTGCTGGGACTTGATATAATTGATTGATTTCAGCTTTTCCTGCTTCTGTACCTGTCAGAACAAATGCTGCTCTTTTTAACTGTGTTGCGTAACTCTGCTCGCGCATATCCCATTCTCCTTTTACACTAACTTCTGGGAAATATGGCTGCATACGGTGTTGTAAATCCCAAACTGTCATGATGTAGGGCACTTCCATTGTCAAGCAATCTGGTCCTGTCTCCCAAATAATATCAATGTTGTTGTTTTTAAGAGAAGTTAGGATAAATTTTCGATGCCAATTCTCTATGTTGAATTTTACTTTTTTATAGTTATTTAATTTTTTTAAGACAGCATCTCGTATTGCTAAAAAACGATATTTCCAGCGTATTTTAAAGGAAGTATAAAGAGATATGTGTTCGATATTTGTCCATTTGGATAACGCGTTAGGAGATTGTTTATTAGTGCTAAATATAATAAAACTATGGGAACTATGGGAACAAAAATTTGCTATTGATTCCAAAATTTCATGGCTAAATGTATAGCCACCACCAACTTCTGGTAATCCTCCCCTAAAAATTATACCAACTCTCATCTATCCTCTCCCCACAAAGTAAGTACTCCAGGTATCAAAACCGGCTTTGTGATCGCTCATCCATTCCCGGAAGTCGATAATTTCCATTTGAAATCTCTGAAAGAGTAGTTCAATCTCTGGTTTAAATAAGTAACGCATTCGATGCGTTTCCCAAAGTTCCTCTACAGCATGATTACTTTTATCCTTAATGAATACTTGATAATTAACATCGACCCAATTTTCATTGGCATACATCACAGGTTCAGCAATTCTAGTGACTTGAATTTCTTCATCTTCCAGACGCTTTACTCTAACCGTCGGGCGATCGCTTAACACGGCTGGTCCGTACCATACATCAAATATAAATATACCCCCCGGCTTGAGATGTTCCTTGACAGTCGCAAAAGCCGCTAATAAATCCTCATTTGTTGTTTGGTAACAAATGACATGAAAAAGCGAGATGATAACATCAAATGTTTGATTAATTCGCAGATGACGAATATCGCCGTGGTAAAATTTCAATCTAGATGCTAAATCAGGCGGTAGCTCACCAAGACGATCATAAGCTCGTTCCAGCATTCGGTCGCTGAAATCTACGCCTTGAATTTTGTATCCCTGCTTTGCTAGCTCAATTGCGTGAATACCTGTCCCACACCCTAACTCTAAAATATCGTGTGCATTGGATGCATGGGTTTGAATCAGCTGGTGAATAAAGTTTGATTCCCCATAGTAATCTTTGTCTCGATAGAGAAGATCGTAATAACGGGCATAGCTGTGAAATACGCTCATTTCAGTAACTCCTTAATTGCTATGGCTACCCGTTCTATTTGTTCCTCTGTAATCGCTAACCCACTTGGTATATAAAATCCTCGACGAGCAATTTTTTCCGCTACTGGATAAGATTCCCCTTCAAATAAACCCATTTTTTTGAGTACAGGTTGCTCATGCATACACCAAAAGAAGGGACGAGTTCCAATGTGAAGTTCTCGCAGATATTGCATTGCTGCTCCGGCGTCAAATGGAACTTCGTCTTTCAAGACTAAACCATATACCCAATAGATATTGTCTGCATATTCTGTTTGCGGTAATGGTAACTGTATCCCTGGAATATCTGCTAGTAACTCTGTATAGAGTTGACCCATCCTACGCTTACGTACAATAAACTCATCTAAACGCTCTAATTGAGCAACTCCAATAGCTGCCTGCAGATTACTCATCCGCATATTCCAACCTAGTTCTTCATGTACAAAACGTTTTTGGGCTTGAAAGCAGAGATTTCGCAAACTAGTGCATTTTTTTGCTAACTCTTCATCATTAGTCAGCAGCATTCCTCCTTCGCCTGTGGTAATATGCTTGTTGGGGTAAAAACTAAAGGTACTAATATCACCAAAACTCCCACAAGGACGGTTTTTGTATGTCTGACCGTGCATTTCTGCTGCGTCTTCAATGATCTTTAGGCCATGCTTGTCTGCGATCGCCAAAATCGGGTCTAAGTCGACAGGTAGCCCGTAGATATGCACTACCATAATTGCTTTAGTTCGGGGTGTGAGTTTTGCCTCAATTTGGCTAACATCCATATTCCATGTGTGGGGGTCACAATCTATCAAAACAGGAATACCACCCGCACGAATAATCGCCGCTGCACACGAGATAATTGTGAAAGTTGGCACAATTACCTCATCCCCTTTACTAATTTCTAATGCTGCAACTGCTGCATCAAGAGCGACAGAACCGTTGCTGACAGCAATACCATATTTTCGCTGTACACGCTCTGCTAGTTGCTGCTCAAATTGTTTAACAAATGGTCCTTCTGAAGAAATCCAACCCGTGTCAATACTTTCGGCTAAATACTTCTTCTCATTACCATTAAGTAATGGTTCATTAACAGGAATAGGTGAGTTCAAACCTTTTTTAACTCCAATATCTTTCCTTGTTCAGAAGTGACACCAGTAAACCTGATTTTGTCATGTTCACCAAGATAGGGACCTTGCTTTACCTCAATCATTTCTACTTCTTCAAGAACCTCAAACCCGTGACCACCAGAGACTAGTAAAATAACATCACCCGCTTGTAAAATACGGCTTTCTAGATAGCTCTGTTGATTGTTATAAAAGTCTACTCGAAGCTTACCGCTCTTAATCAGAAGAACTTCTTGTGTATAGACAACTTCTCTAACAACAGGGTTATGAATATGAGGTTCTATAACCTTCCCTACAGGATGACGCATATACGCCAGCTGCTGAGAAAGGTCATTAGGAGTAAAAAAGTGAATTCCTGGTTTATTAAAATCTTTCGATACAATTACCGCAAGAAGCTGGTTGCACTCGTCGGTGATGTTTTCTATCATTTTCCCAAGTAAATTTAGAGATATACGTTTAATTTTTAAAGTTGACAAGTTTTACTACTTGACTAAAGTTTAGCCGAAATAGCTACTCTAAAGCAATAAGCAACGGTATCTCGTGAGGATTTTTTTACATTGTATTTCTCGTAATTACCTTATCAGTCTATAGTGCAATATGTAGATTATACACCAGTTAAGTTCGGTATAAATAATTAGTGGAGATAGTAAAAAAAATATCTGTCAATTAACCCTCAAAAATATGGGTATTTAATACATAGTCAATATAAAAACTTTGCGATTTTTCCGGATAATGTGTTGGAATCGATGAATGTATAAACACTATTAACTTAATAATCCCGACGAACACCATTGACAATTGGCTTAACTTCAGAAGTGTCAGAAAATGGATCAGTTCCACCAGTCCAGTTGAAATCACTGATACGGAAACTAATACCACCTAATTGTAAATCTGGGTTGTAGCGTAAGGTAATGCCATACGTGCGGCGACTATATTCTAAAACATAATCTGTACTCGTGCTTCGTCCTGTTTCTAGGTTAATCGAGGTTTGAAAACCGAACCGGAATGGACCATATATTTGCTGCGTAATTCCAGCAGTTAAAACTTTGGTATCAACAACGCGATCAAACAAAAAAGGCGACGAGCCATTGTTTAAGCCTTGGGAGTAACTGAGAGTAAAGCCGGTGTAGTCTAGAAAAGGACGAGAAAAATGCCCAAACTGTCCTGCCAGACCAATAGTCCCAGTTAGGGTAGATTGATTATCACCACTGGTATAATAACTGTTTGTTCCAGTCACCCCAGCATTCAAGTTCAAGTAAGGAACCACCAAGTATGGTGTGTATCGCAATCCTCCAGTCGGGGTGGATGGCAGTGGCTTACCACCCCATAACGGTATAGTGCCACTCAAAGCAACGCTACCTTGAAGACGACCTAGAGAGATGCGAGTATTATTACTTCCCTGTTGTTTTAGTAAGTCTTGGCGGTCAGTGTTAGCATTAATGTACTGCGCTCCACCTTGATAACTAAGGTTAATCCCACTCTTTGCTAAAGGGATTATTGGAGAGGTGACGATACCACCAAGACTACTTTGGACAGTTTGAAAGCCAAGACTACCGTTGTAAAGACGGTCTCGGTAGCTATATTCTAAAGCTAGCGTGTGTGGATTGCGATCATCGCCAAAACTCTGACGTAATCGTAAGCTTGCCCGTAAAGTATTTTCTACGTTACCTAAATCTAAACTGGTTAACTGTGCAGAGCCTTTAATTGTAGTTTGTGGACTTAGAACCGCGTTTACCTTTGTTTTTAAACCAAATAGTTCTCCAACATTACCAGGATTTTGTACTGCTTTTTGGACTAAAAACTGGGGCGTTACACTAAAGCTAGCTCCTGGTTGATTAATAACTTTAAAACCACGCTCAATAAACAAACCTCTCCTGTCGGTGCCATCGTAGCCAGCAGCAGCTATTGTGGGAGTTACATTACGTTCACTACGGTCAATTGTCTGCTCATCCTTGGGAATGGGTATACTAGTTCGTTGATCAAATACCAACCTTTGTCGCTGTGTTTTGATCTTGTCTTGTAAGGGAGACTCTCGTGTTAGCGTGACTTTATCTGCTCTTAATACCAGTTCTGGGGGAGAAAAAGGGTCATTGGTAATACTAACGTTTCTAGCTTGCCAACCTCTAGGATAAAAATCAACGTTTGCAGCTTCAAAGCGTAAGCGCCTAACTTGACCACCCTGTTTTGGGTTTGGAAGATTGCTTGCAGTTCTTGAACCCCCTACTGTAACGTTGATACCCCCACGGTTACTAACTTGTAGTGGTTGATTAGAACTGATGCGATCGCTCAATGGACTTTGAGGAACACCACCTGTAGTTATATCGGTAGGTAAGAAAGATAAATCTCTTTGGGCAGAGCGTATATTAATATCCCCTCTGGCAGATTTCAACTGCCCGCTATCCTGAATAAAGTTGTATGTAAAGCGTTGTCCACGTATTACTTGATCACCCCGGGTCAATACAACATTTCCTTCACCTACAGCGATCAAGTTATTTATGTTTACTTGCAGGCGATCGGCATCTACTATTGAACCGTCAAATCTCACTACGACTTTACCTTCAGCAGTGATAATTCCCCTTTGCTCGTCATACTCTTGCCTATCTGCAACAACTTCAATAACTCTCCTTGTTTGTGGAGGCGTGTTTGTAGGTGAAGACTGAGCTTTTGGGGTACTGCTTTGTGATGGTGGTAGAGACTGTTGTTGAGAAGTTGGATTTGGCGTTTGTGTTTGATTTACCTGATTGCGTGCTTTAAATTCTATTGTGGAGGGTGTTGGCGCTGAGTTAAATTCTATTGCATTTGGCTGTTTTGCCGTAGCCGTATCATTCTGGTTTTTCGCTTGGGCTAATTTCTCAACTAAGAGTTGTGCTTTGGTTTTAGATAAGTTGTTGCTTTTTGCCAGTGTTAGATCAATCTGCTTTTTATTTGATGAGTTTTGAGGCGAAATTTCTGAGTTGCTACCCTCTTTTAAAGGATAACCAACATTCAGATCTTGACCTAACGAAGCTGCACTTTTATTAGTGGGGATCGGTGAAAACTCCGGCGGGAACGTTTCCGGTTTACTTGGTGTTGATAATACCTGGGAGGTTACTAAATCATTCTCTGCTGAATTTTCTTGAGGAGTTGCTAAGGTTAACTTGACTACTGATTGTAAATCCTGTTTGGCAGTAGTTGAGACAAAATTTTCACTTTGTACAGGTTTTAGGTTTGGACGCGGTACAGGTGGCAGAATTGGATGAAGCATATTTCAGCAAAATCAAGCTAACGAATAGCTAATAAAGGGTAGGACACTCTCATGCTGTGTAAACCAAAGCATGAAAGCACCCGTTTGGAAGGATCATTTACTTTGCCTTCCGAATGCATACCTTCTGCCTATCCGGCAACTCCGGTTAATTTATCACGTTTTTACTCTAAATCACGACGACCTGGGTTACGAGCTGGATCGTTTGACAAAAATCCAAAGATAAATATAGTCACGAAGAAACCAACAACAATATAAACAGCGATTTTTAAAGTCAGCATTGGGAGAGCTCCTATATAGTATGAAAAGCTTCTCTATCTGCTACTCGCAGTAAAGATAGCTTTCTTATCTTACCTAAAACTCGTCCCCTTTTTGAGGACTCTTTGTAAGAGACTAAGGTATTTAGCAACTTTTGCGACTCGTAGATGAACCTTGGGCAGAAGTTAGAGGCTCAGATCTTGAGACGTTGAAGGGTAAGCTTAGGTTTCCCACGCGTTCTCTATTTTTTTCCAATAGGCAGAGGAGTAACGCACCGTTTCAATCCTTCGGTTCCCGAATATAAGGGCGAATGCCATTCGCCCCTACGCATCGTATCTGTTGTTTTGTTTTAGACAATTGGTATTATTACTCTTTTCGGTGCGTTACGCTACGCTAACACACCCTACGCTGACTTGGAATATAATTGATTTTCCTTTCTCCACGTTTGGGGGGGTACTCCGTGGTGTTGGCGAAACTGGCGGGAGAAATGGCAGGCGTTTTGATATCCTACTATTGTGGCGATTTGTTCGATTGTTTGACTGGTTTCTTGAAGCAAGGAACGTGCTGCTGCCATTCGGCGTTTAACAATCCAAGCGTTTACAGTTTCTCCTGTCTGCTTTGCAACTCGGTTTGTCAAGTAGGCTGATGAGTAACCAACTGCTTCAGCTACGTCACATAAGGTAATTCCTTGATGATAATTAGCTTCAATAAAATCGAAAACTTCTTTAAGTTGAGGAAGGGATGGAAAAAATGACTCAGAGTCAGTGGATTGAGTTCTGGTTTCAGACTGGGGTTGCTGACAGCACGCGGCATACCAGTACTGCATGACTTTAGCTTGCTTTTCTAATCGGGTTGCGATCGCTCTTAGCAATTCCTCTACCGTAGCAGGCTTCGTTAGATAGTCATCTGCACCTAAATCCATCCCTTTACGAATATCCGCCTTAGTATTACTGCCAGTCAGAAAAATAAACGGCGTGATTGCTGTGACTGGATCTTGCCGGAGTGCAGTCAGAACATTAAAACCGCTCATATCTGGCATGAAAATATCACAAATCACTAAGTCAGGTAAATGTTCTTGCGCTTGTTGGATACCAATCACGCCATTCTCTGCGCCTATAGTATCAAAACCTTCGGCTTGAAGACCATCTAAGAAAATGTTGCGGGTTGTAGCATCATCTTCAATTACTAAGATTTTTTTCGACAATTCATGTACCATTGTAAAATTCCCAGAATTTGCGAGAGCGAGTAGCTAATAATTTTTCGCGTATATATTCAACAAGCATTAGGACTTATGTAATAAAAAGGAGTCAGAAATCAGAATACAGGAGGAGCCACTTCTGCAGGAGGGTTTCCCTCTGTAGGAATGTGGCGTTCAGAATGCACCACCCATCAAGGGATGATGTTGTAGGAAAAGTTTCAACACCTATCTCGTCCACTCATAGACGAGGTTTTAACTAGTATTTATCATTCTGACTCCTGACTCCTGAATTCTTCTTCATGAACACTCTAAATTATGAATTTTGAAGTATATTCAATGGCTGAACATTAGTTGATGGAAGTTTTACAGTAAAAGTAGTACCTAATCCAACTTCACTTTCGACATCAATTTGCCCTTGATGCAACTCAACTAAGATTTTAACAATCGATAAGCCTAGACCAGTACCAGGTATATTGTCGATATTACTACCTCGATAAAATGGTTCAAATATTTGTTGTTTATCTACTAATGGAATGCCAATTCCTACATCTTTAACTTTAAAGACCAAGTCTGGTTTTTGGCAAGAAAGTTCTAAAGTAACTGCGCTGGTTGCAGGAGAAAACTTTATTGCATTTGAAAGTAAATTGGTAAGGATATGCTGAAGCAGTTTTGGATCTAGGTATATTGTGGTGCAGTCACCTTCACTAATAAAATCGATTATCTTTTGGTTGCCGCTTGCTAGCTGCATTTGTGCTACGATATCGCGACAAAACTGATTAATGTCAAGCAATCTCGGCTCGCATTTTAATTTTGCTGCTTCTGCTCTACCAAATAGCAAAAGCTCATCGAGTAAATCACTGATTTGATTAACCGCCGCTTGAATTAAATCGAGATAAGATCGGTTTTTCTCCTCAGTCCATTGATGTGTATGACGCCTAAGTAAGTCAGCAGAAAATGCAACAACATTAAGCGGAGTTCGGAATTGATGACACAGCATGGAAACAAAACGTTCTCTTAGTTCACTCAACCGTTTTGCCTGATCAAGAGCTTGCCGCAGCTCTGTCTCTGCTTGCTTGTAATCAGTGATATCGATTGCTGTGATCATTCGAACTTGATTATTTGCAAAATCCACAACTCCATCGAGTAATTGCACTGTACAAGCTAACCAGCGAGCTGTACCATTCTTCGTATGAATTTGGATTTCCTGATATTCACAACAGGCAGTACCATCTTGCTTATGTACTTGCCTCAGCCTCTTCTTGGCAATTAATTTGTCAATATTAAAGTTATGAGTTAGTTCATGCCTGGTGTAACCAGTCAAAACTTCTGCTGCGCGGTTTACATAGCAAATACAACTTTCTCTAATTAAGAAAATGCTGGCATCTGTATTTTCTGCTAAAATACGGAATCTAGTTGCATTTAGTTTTAGTGCTTCTTCTGTTCTCTTAGCTTCAGTAATATCCCAAATACTCCAAACTCTGCCAATAACTTTGTCACCTAAACGGTGCGGCTCAGAGTAGTGTGCAAAAATCCTTCCATCTTTTAATTCTATTAAATCATAGCTTTCACAATCCGACTGACTGGGTGCTTCCCAAATAACTTGATGAAAAACCTCTGGCTCTTTAACTTGGTTTTCTAAAAAATCTTTAGTTTGATTACACTTTCTCGATATTGCAAGCGATTTGGGTAATTGCCACATATCTAAAAATTTCTGATTGCAGTAAAGAATTTCTCCTTCAAAATTTACTGCGAGTACACCATTTGCTGTAGAGTTAAGAGCAGAACGAAGAAGACAAAGGGTTCTTACTAGCTCAAACTCTGAATAGTGATATTCATCAACTTCCAGTAAAAAACCCTCTGCCAGATTTAGAGTTTGATTTATATCTTGCTCTTTTGTCAACTCTTTTGTTGAATTTAAGCTTCCGCTTTGCTCATTCTTCTCACGAAGAAAACCACAAATCAACTCTTGATCTTGATTTTTTCTATAAGTGATAGTGATCTCTCCAAAAAATCTCCGATTTTGCTTGGTTCTATAGCTTGATTGATAAGTAATCAAATGCTCTTGTTTAAGAGTAGATTTACAAAAGCTTTCCTTCAAACTTTCCCATTGATTTGACCAGTCTTGTAGCGAAAAATTTATATCTAGTTCCTGCAATGTCATGGAAAGTAATTCTTCGCGAGGATACTCGCTAATATTGCACATTGCTTGATTGACAAATAGAAACCGTGCATTCTTGTCTAAACAAAAAGCTGCTTCTACAGTAGAGTTGATCAAGATTTGAGAAAATTTCAATTCTTCTAGCTGTAAGATCAACTGAGATTTAGATTCAACAAACATATCTTCGCAAGAAGTCATTGCCTCTCCACCACCCTTTGCTATAAGTCGGCTTTACAGAAGTCAACGGGCTTACTATCAAAGCTTCCCAAATTTTTTACTGTCAAGTTAGTGACTAGCTTATCCTGTACATTAATTTATCATATTTTTACTAAACTTTACACAAATTTGCGGAACTTTAGGAAATGTGTTTTCAGTGGTCTGATACTTTCTGTATCAAACTATATTACATGAGCAATTGAGGAGCATAAAGACTTTTTCAACTTCAACGCATCGTCTCAAGGTTTACTCTTCGGCTCTCAGCCCTTCACACAGGAAGTTTTAAAGGTTGAGTCTTTGCTCTGTTGAGGGTCTTGTCTACTTTCATTTAGCTACATGCCGTGACGCAGGATTTAGTAAAACTAGTACCTGGCTTACCTTATGAGAATCAGGGTAAGTTCTCATAAATTTAATTTTTCTTAACTTAATTTTTCATAATCCCAAGCCTATCAGTTAAAAGCAATACATTTAACTTTTGTAAATAATATACGCTGTTTTATTCATCTGTCATACGGAGTATAATACTTATGTGTATTCAAACACAAAAAAAATAAACGTAGTAAATGTACTGCCTTTAAATGCGGCAGATTATACTTAATATCCACTACTCAAAATGTTACAATTATTACTAATAATGTATGCAAAATATCAAGGCTAAGTCCAGTCATTGGAAGGACTGACTCTCAGTTTTCTCATAAAGAATTAAGCTCGACTTGGATAAATCCGTGTGGAAATTTATTTTATTGTTTTATAGAAATAGGCAAAATATAAAAGTGAATATAATTGGAGCGGTCATAAAATTTATAGATAATTTTACTCGAATTGTTAGGACTCATATTTTATTTATAGCAAGTTATACATAATTCTAGCTTTCTTTTCAAGATCCACTATTCGATGCCTTTTGAATTCATTCAATCTACCAAAAGATAGATTTTTAAATCCTCCTTAAGTGTGAGTAATTTTGACTACAATTAATATCAAAAAAATAGACAAACCGATCAAAAAAAATTTCATTGCACCTTTGTCTTAAGCTTTTGTAGTCTTGTGTCCATAGGCAGGGTTTCGATTCTCGCTTTCTGAATATACAAGTTTTTTATTAAAGGTAAAAGCTTCAATTAGTTCTAGTCTTGATTAAGTAGAAGAGAAAACAGTCCCTGTCAATAAACATGAGTAAGACTGTAAACACTAACGCAGCAACTTGGCAATATTCTCAGGATTTTAGGGCATACGACAATGAGTCAAAACTATACTGAAACAACCCACGCAATTAATGGCAAGTTAAACCAACAGCTTCAACTCGATAGTTTAGTAGCATCTGCAACAAGTTCTACACAAGAAGTCAATCGCGATAAAAGCACCTCTGTTTTACAAGAAGAAGTAGAAAATTCTCTCACTGTCGCTGATGCGATCGCCCAAATGTTGGAAAATTTGGGAGTTTGCTGTGCTTTTGGGGTAGCAGGCGGTGCAATGGCGACTATTTGGGGTTCGCTCTCTAGCAGCCTCTTGCAAGTGCTAAATTTTCGCCATGAATCAGGTGCAGCCTTTGCGGCGGTAGAGGCTTATTTTGCTAATGGTAACCCAACTGTAGTATTCACAACAGCAGGACCAGGTATCACAAATGCTTTGACAGGATTATTTGCTGCACGTGGCGAGGGTGCAAAAGTGATTTTACTCTCCGCTTGTACTTCAGCACCACAGCGTGGGCGATGGGCAATTCAAGAAACCAGTCATACCACACTACCTGTTGAAGGAATTTTTACATCAGGAGCATTGTTTAACTATGCCACCACTGTGGAATGCGCTGCTCAACTGCCACAAATTTTTCGCTCGTTAGCACTCGGCTTGTCCCAGCCAGGAGGATTTGTTGCTCATTTGAGTATTCCCACAGCGGTGCAAACAAGCTTAATAGATGAGGTAACTTTACCTCAGCTAAGTGTTTCTCGCTTTCCCGTGACAACTAATACTGAAGCGATCGCCAAAACAATAAAGCTACTCTCTGAGGGACCTTTTGCCATTTGGGTAGGTTTTGGTGCTAGAGATGCTGCAGATGAGATTCGTCAGCTTGCAGAAAAAACTGGAGCAGCAGTTATGTGTTCTCCTCGTGGTAAAGGCATTTTTCCTGAAGATCACCCCCAGTTTGTGGGTGTTACAGGTTTGGGTGGTCATACTTCAGTTATGAGTTACATGCAGCAACAAACCCCATTACGGACACTTGTGTTAGGCACACGCCTTGGTGAACCAACATCTTTTTGGAATCGAACGATGGTTCCACCAGGGGGTTTTGTGCATGTGGATATTGACCCAACAGTACCAGGCGTTGCGTATCCACAGGCGGAAACGTTAGCAATTCAATCTGATATCAAAGCATTTCTCCAAACACTCTTAAGTTGTGAAGAGTTACTACCAAGTAGACCAACATCTGTATCACTACCTCACCCTGAACTAGAACGAATGAACGCAGATGAGGACGCTGTTGTAAGACCAGAAGTCTTAATGCAAGTCATTCAAGAGGTGATTGTTGAAAGCAGTGATGCCATTGTAATGGCGGAGTGTGGTAACTCTTTCACTTGGTCAACGCATTTTCTGCGATTCAATCAAGCGAACCGTTACCGTGTGAGCACCGGAGTGGGAGCAATGGGTCACGCTGTCACCGGAGTTGTAGGAGCAGCCTGTACACACAAAGGTAAAGCCGTCGCCATTGTAGGAGATGGAGCAATGTTGATGAATAATGAAATCAACACCGCCGTCAAATATCAAATTCCTGCTATTTGGATTGTACTCAACGATGCTCGTTACAACATGTGCCATCAAGGAATGGCCATGCTAGGAATGACAGGAGCAGATGCAACAATTCCTGAAGCTGATTTTGCTGTCATTGCTCGTGGTATGGGGGCTGACGGTGTACGTGTTCATAAGGAGTCTGATATTCGAGCAGCATTAGAAGAAGCGATCGCCGCAAATGGCCCATTTGTTGTCGATGTATTGATAGATCCAAATAGGCGTGCCCCATCTAAAGGACGTAACCAAGGTTTACTAGCAGCACAAGGCGTCAAATCCACACCAGCTAAAAAGACTGAAATGATTTCATTTCCAAATATTTAACTGTTTACCACCAACAAAATTAAGGAGACAAGAGTGAACCTTTTTGAAACTGTAGGAGAAATGGGTCACGAGCAAGTTCTATTCTGTCATAGCAAAAATCCAGACATCAAGGCAATCATTGCTATTCATGATACAAGTCTCGGATCTGCGATGGGAGCGACAAGACTATGGCCCTATGTGAGCGAAGAAGCTGCTTTAAAAGATGCTCTACGTCTAAGCCGTGGAATGACCTACAAAGCTGCTTGCGCGAACATTCCCGTTGGTGGTGGAAAAGCAGTAATTATTGCTCATCCTAAAGACAAGACTGATGAACTGTTCAGAGCCTATGGGCGCTTCATCGAGCGTCTTAACGGGCGTTTTATAACAGGTCAAGATGTGAATCTTACACCAGAAGATGTAAGAACAATTAGCCAAGAAACTAGTTACGTTGTTGGTGTAGAAGAAAAATCAGGTGGACCTGCTCCAGTAACAGCTTTAGGCGTTTTTCTTGGAATACAAGCGGCGGTAGAATTTGGCCTTTTGAGTGAAAGTCTACAAGGGGTTAAAGTAGCAGTTCAAGGTTTAGGCAATGTAGGCAAAAATCTTTGTCAGCAGTTGCATGAAAATGGTGCTAAACTTTTTGTTACTGATATTAGTAAAGAAAAAACTGAGGAAGTCAAAAGACTTTTTGGTGCAACTGTTGTAGAACCTGATGAAATTTACTCTCTTAACGTCGAGGTATTTTCACCTTGTGCTTTAGGTGGAATTATCAACAGCGAAACAATTCCTCTCATCCAAGCTCCAATTATTGCGGGTTGTGCTAACAATCAACTAGGAGAAGAAAAAATCCATAGCCAAATGTTGGCTAAAAAAGGAATTCTTTATTGCCCTGATTACGTGATTAATGCAGGAGGACTCATCAACGTTTACAATGAGATGATAGGGTACAATGAAGAGAAAGCGTTTCAGCAACTGCATAATATTTATGACACCCTGATAGAAATTTTTGAGATAGCTCAACAACAGGGAGTGACCACTAATGGTGCTGCTAAACAGTTAGCAGAGCAAAGAATTATGATGGCTAGAAGCCTCAAGAATCAACAAAAAAGAATTCAGGAGTCAGGAGTCAGAATTCAGGAGGAGCTACTGCGTTGGGGAGCCAGTTCTGCAGGGAGGCTTTCCGTAGGGTAGCACGTGGCGTTCACAATTCAGTATGAGTTATGGGCGACTGTGAACGGTAGGGACGAAGGAGTGTCAGCAGTGCGGTGAGTCTGGGAGACTAACGAAACTTAAGTGTTTAAGGAGTGAGTAAGTAGTGGAAAAAAATACGTTTGCAACATCAGCTTATATTGCAACATCACCAGAGACTGCGTTTGAATACCTTTGCAGTTTAAAAAATTTGGATGATTGGACGCTTTTTAGCCGAATGAAAGAGCAAGTAGACGAAGATACTTGGATAGGCTCAGCGTCTGGTTACCACAAGAATCTTTACTATCATGTTAAGAAGTTAGAAAATCCTCTTTTCTTTGGCATTGAGTGGCATTGTGGGTTTGAGTATCAAAAATATTTCCAAGTTTATCCTGTTCTGCTTTTTCCTCCCGACTATATTGAGCCTGGAACAGATGAAAAAGGTGTGTATTTTCATTGGCTAAGCTTTGTAGATCCAAGGCGACAAACCCAAATGATTATGCAAGGAATTCATACCGTACATACTTCGGAGTGTCGTTCTCTTAAAGCTATTTTAGAGCGTAAGGCTGGTTACAAACAAGCAGCAAAAGGACGCTACTTTATCGATACTGACACTATTTATGTCGATGCACCTGTTGAAATAGGTGTTAAGTATTTATCAAATCTCCGAAATATGGATGAGTGGGCGCATTTGGTACGACCATTTGGTGAAATTTCTCCTGAGTCCGGAGAGTTTCTTGATGAGTATGACCAAAAAGTAAATATTTCTCTGCGGTTACACACTCTGAGTAAATATTATTTGCTTGAGCAAGAATATTTCTATCCTGATTATCAATTTTATCAACGCTCTGTCGCACTGTTGATTCCGACTGCTTACGCTTTTGGTGATCCATCTGCACCCGGTTTCATCCTCCACCAAATTACATTCTGGAAACCAGGAGAATCTTTGCCTCACGGTAAACTCCAAATTGAAGATTTTGGTGCTGAGGCTATGAATATTAAACGTATGCTTGAGGCTAAGGCTGGTAATTTAGAGTCATTTAACCGTGGAATGAGCTATTTGCCACAAACTCAGGAGTTACTAGTAACAGCGAGCAACTAAGAATTATGTTTGCAGTACTTGCTGATAATCTAGATAATCCGAAAGGTTTATGCTTTGCTCCTGATGGTAGTCTCTACGTTACAGAAGCTGGTGGAGGAGGAGAGGTGGTTGGTGTTCCATCTCCAAGTGGCCAAGGTATTTTATATTATGGCACGAGCGGTTCCGTAACAAGAATTGAGAATGGTAAAGCAGAGCGTGTATTAACAGGACTTCCTTCGGTTGCATTTCCAGATGGTACTGGAGCTGCTGGGCCTCATGATATCAAATTTGATTCCACAGGCAAGCCTTATGTTCTAATTGGATATGCTGCTGATCCAGCTTTGCGTGATGCCAAGTTAGGTGAGACTGATCTAGGAAAAATCATTACTCCTGACTTTAATACTAATTCTTGGACAACTATTGCTGATCTAGCAGATTATGAACTTGCCAATAATCCTGATCAAGCTGAAGTGGTTAGCAATCCTTTAGCTTTGTTGATAGATGAAGGCAAAATTATTGTAGTTGATGCTGGTGCAAATGATCTGCTGAGGGTGAATACAGACGGAAGCCATCTGCACGCGATCGCTGTGATCCCCAAACAAACATTGATCAATCCAATTTTTCCAACTTTGGACTCTCAATCTTTTGATCGAGGACACGTACCACCTCCTAGCGCCTATCGACACGCACAGCCGTCGCAGATGCTAATCCAGTCGGTACCCACTGGAATCGCAAAAGGTCATGATGGTGCTTATTATATCAGTGAATTCACTGGATTTCCATTTCCAGAAGGTGGGGCAAAAATTTATCGATTAAGTTCTGAGGGAGAACTGAAGACTTATGTAGAAGGCTTTACTCAACTGATTGATTTAGCTTTCGATGAAGAGGGTAACTTGTATACTTTAGAACATGCTAATCAATCTGGCTGGAAAGGTAAGCTAGATGGAACTTTGATTAAGATAGCCGCTGACGGTACTCGCACAACTGTGCTGAGTGGAAATGGCTTAGAGTCACCTACTGCTTTAACTATCGGTGCTGACGGTGCTATCTACGTCATTAACCGAGGAGGTCGTCCAAAACAAGGGCAAGTTATCAGAATTAAGAATCCAACTTAAAAACTGGTCTTCTACGCGCAAAACCCAAACTTTGGACAATCAATTCCAGAATTTCAAGCCAACTAATGCATACGCCTCTTGCTGAAGAAGCGATCGCACCAAATGCTTGATTTCCATGTTCCCACCATTGGGACTCTTTTCCCTTTCAAGCAGACAAATTACCAAAACTCAATCTCAAACTCCAAAGGTATGAAACTCAAATCATTTGCCCTGATAATTGCTTCTGTTGGTCTTGTTACTGCTATGAGCGCAAAGGCTGCACGAGCTAGTTCTTATGAAGTAGTCGCTGACGGTCTTGATAACCCACGTGGTATAGCGTTTGATGCTGATGGCAATCTTTATGTAACAGAAAGTGGTCGTGGAGGTGACGGTAGTGATGGAAGATGTATTCCATCACCCAGTGCAGGGTACATTCCTTTATGTGCGGCTGAAAATGGTAGTGTTGTCAAAATCGCTCCAGACGGAACGAAAACAACCGTAGTATCTAATCTTCCATCGATAGCGTTATCACCTTTCGGAGAACAAGCTGCTGGACCTGCAGATATCAAGTTTGACTCTAAAGGCAATGCTTATCTATTAACTGGTTTAGCTGGTGATCCGAACCTACGGGATTCAACGTTAAAAGAACCGCAACTAGGACATCTGTATAAAGTAGACTTAAATACTGGGAACTTAACTGATCTTGCCGATATAGGAGCTTATGAAGCAAAAAACAATCCTGACGGCACTGATATCATTTCTAACCCTTATAGTTTCGCCATTAAGGGCGATTATGCTTACGTCGTTGATGGCGGTGGAAACGCTATATATAAGATAGCTCTGGATGGTAGCGGTATTAAAGACGTAAAAGCTTTTCCTCAAGAACTTATACCAGCAGACCAACTTGTATTCCCTCCTAAACCTCCATCGGATGGAACTTCATCTTCAGAAGCAAGCTCAACCCCCCCAAGCGGCGATTTACTACCTCCTGGTTATACAGTCACCCCAGATGGTAATGTTGTATCAAGCCAATCAGTACCCACAGCGATCGCGATCGCTCCTGATGGAAGTCTAACAGTCACAGAGTACACTTACTATCCCTATCCAGAAGGAAAAGCTCGTCTGTGGAGCGTTGACGACAATTTAACTACAATAGGAACAGGTGTTAACAATACCCCATTAACCGGCAAAGAGATTGCTACTGGCTTTACCCAACTGACTGGCGTAGCATACGATAACGAAGGCAATACATATGTATTGCAAAGCGTGAATCAGTCAGAATGGAAGGCAATTCAACAGGGTGGTGAGATTATTGGTGACCCAAGCGGCTCGTTAATCAAAATTGCCCCGGATGGTACTCGCAAAACTATCCTGAGCGGTAAAGGATTAGAAGCTGCGTCTGGGATAACTCTTGGACCCGATGGCAATTTATATATCTCAAACAATGCCCGATTTGCAGGAAAAGGACAAATCATCAAAGTTCGTTTGCACCAACGCCAGAAGCTACGCAAACTCCAACAAAAGGTCGGTAAAAAATTCCTAGAGCAGATAGAAGCTTTCTCGCTCACAAACGGCTAAAAAGTTAAACGCTGAAGACAAAGCGCATCTACCATATCAAAATTTTTAGCTTAAAAACGCAAGTAGGCTACAAGCAAGTATCACTTCCACTATCGGTATGGAAACATGGGATTAGTAAAAAGCTTGTCAATTGGCTTAGTCAGCACCAGCCTTATGGTCACTGTACTAGCAACCAACGCAAAGGCAGAAAAGGCTGGATCTTTATCTTTACAGTACGACACCTCTATTGGTAGACCTGCTAACTTACAACAAGGTGAGTTCCCAGGTGTACCCGGAACACTTGCTGTTCCCCAAGGTATAGCTGTCGACGAAAGTGGGAACATATACATTAGTAATGGTCGAGGTATTGATCGTGTTGATGTATTTGACAGCCAAGGCAACTACATTAGAGGAATTGGCAGTAGTGGTAAAGGACCTGGACAGATCGACGAGCCATTAGACGTCAAATTCAGCCCTGTTGATGGCAACCTCTATGTAGGCGATGGTTTCAACAACCGTATTGATGTATTCGATCGTAACGGTAACTTTGTTAAATCTTTTGGTTCCTTTCAAGGTCCTATAGAGGGGCGGTTCTTCTTTGGACCTGGGGGTATGCAGTTCGACAAAAAGGGTAACTTGTACGTCACTGATTTTACTGCTGATGTCGTTAAGGTGTATGACATAGACGGTAATCTCATCAAAACTTTTGGTAGTACAGGTACTGGACCTGGGGAGTTCCAAGGTCCGGCTGGATTAAACATATCTAAGCGGACTGGGAACATCTTTATAAATGACCAATATAACAACCGCGTTCAGGTCTTCAATCCACAAGGTAAGTTTCTGTATACCTTTGGCAGTGAGGGTCAACAACCAGGTCAGTTTCAACAGCCAATCGGTATCGAACTGGATGAGCATGACAATATCTATGTAACTGATTCTATCAATAGCCGTGTACAAGTCTTCGATAAAAAGGGTAACTTCCTGACTGCATATGGTCAACCAGCCCGTAATGCGTCTGGCGAACTTGTACTACCTCCGGCTATAGGTGGTCCTACTCCCTACGGCGACCCTATTGACCTCACACCTGGTGTCTTTAACTGGACTGGTGGTGAACATTACGCCAATGGCAAGCTATATGTGGGAGACTTCTACCAAGGTCGTGTTCAGGTGTTAAACGTGGTTAAGAATAAGAATTTAAGACAATCCTCTTCTTCTCGAAGGTACTAAGGAAAATAACTCGAAAAAACGGGGTTTTCACTCACGTGAACCTAATTTGTTGATAAGCCTAAACCGAAATATCCAGTAATGCGGGCAAAATGCCAACTATTACTTCGAGAATGAATGGTCTGATATCTTGTACCTGGGCTGTCAACCAGCCAGCGATTTAAATCGCTGGCTGATAGCTAAAGTCCTCTCAAGAGGACTGCTCAAGGATTTCAGTCCATTTCAATGGAATGCGCGCTATTAGCCCGGAACTTCAGTTCTGGGCGGGATATCGGGCTGGTTCAATCGTCCTGTAGGCGGGAGCTTAGCGTAACTACAAGCGTTTCAAGTCGGAAAAGGCATGAATAACTATGTATTCTGCAACTTATTTAGAAAAAGATATTTTTGATGTAGTAGATCTACTCCATTGTTGGCTAAAACGGCATGTTATACAAGAAAGTCTTTCTTGGCTAGAACAGAAGATAGAACAAATAGGAAACAGTGCTAACCCGCAAGTGTTCTTTACTGCTTTTAGTGCTGTACCTCGTTATACAGGTAAAGATGATTTAAAGCTAACATCTGAAGATTTGAAAGCAGCCTCAACAATCCGAAGGGATTGGAGTCCTAGTCATTGGAGTGTAGATCAAGCTGCTCGCGCCCTCCTGGTACTTGCTTTACCACATCGGAATGCTGAAAAATATTTGCGGATGCTTGAGCAGGTTTTCATCACTGCTGATGTAGGAGAATTAGTAGCACTTTATCAAGCTTTACCACTTTTGCGGTACCCAAAACAATTACGTGGTCGTGCGGCTGAAGGTGTTCGTAGCAATATGACGGCGGTTTTCAACGCCATTGCTTTACGAAATCCTTATCCGAAAGATTTTTTAGACAATCTAGCATGGAATCAACTAGTGCTTAAAGCCTTATTTGTAGGCAGTCCTCTGCATTTAATTCAAGGATTTGATCAGCGCGTAAATCCTGAACTAGCAAGAATGCTTGTTGATTATGCTCATGAACGCGATCGCGCTAACCGTCCCATATCTTACGAACTTTGGAGAGGAGTAGGGAAATTCGCTGACACTGGAATGCTAGCAGATCTGGAACGAGTACTTGCACAACCTCATCCTCAAAGCACAGTATCGTTAGGAAAAAGCTCAATCGAGCAAGCCGCAGCAGCTCTTGCTTGTGCTGAATGTCCTTTACCAGAAGCTCAAAAACTCCTTAGCAACTATCCAGATTTACAAGCCGAGATTCATGCAGGCTCTCTTTCCTGGAATAGTTTAGTCTACAACATCAATAACTAATTACTAGCATATGATATTTATTGATCCCCACATTCACATGAGTGCTCGCACCACATACGATTACCTGATCATGCGAGAGTCAGGTATTGTTGCTGTGATTGAGCCTGCCTTTTGGTTAGGACAACTCCGTACTAACGTAGGCTCATTTCAGGACTATTTTAGTAGTATAGTGGGATGGGAGCGATTTCGCGCTTCTCAGTTTGGTATAAAGCATTACTGTACAATTGGATTAAATCCCAAAGAAGCTAATAACGAGGCATTGGCAGAAGATGTTATGGAACTTTTGCCACTGTACGCTTCTAAGGAGGGAGTTGTAGCTATTGGTGAGATTGGCTATGATGATATGACTCCAGCAGAAGACAAGTATTTTCGCCGACAGATTGAACTAGCAAGATTACTGGATAGTATAGTACTGATTCATACACCACACCGCAATAAAAAAGCTGGCACAAGCCGCAGCATGGATGTTTGCATTGAGCATGGGTTATCACCATCGCGAGTGATTGTCGATCATAATAATGAAGAGACAGTGAAAGAAGTTTTAGAGCGAGGCTTTTGGGCTGCGTTCACTATTTATCCTCATACAAAAATGGGAAATGCTCGGATGGTCGAAATTGTTCGCCATTACGGGAGCGATCGCATCATTGTAGATAGTAGTGCTGATTGGGGGATAAGTGATCCTCTTGCGGTACCAAAGACTGCTCAACTAATGCTCGACAGAGGAATTCCAGAAAATCACGTGCGAGCAGTGTGCTACGAAAATGCACTTTTAGCTTATAGCCAAACTGGCCAAATGCAAGCCTCCGACTGGCTCAATCCCTCACCCATCGATCAGCGGCAGATGTTCAGCGGTAATTCTGTACTTCGCGGACAAGATCCAATTGTAGAGTCTACTCGCGAGTACGTATTAATTGAGTAAATAAAGAACTCAGTCAAAATGAAACAAGTTTCACCGTCAAGCATGAAGAAGGAATATTCTCTATTCCCCACCCTACACCCTACACTCTACACCCTGCTCCCTACTCCCTCTTTTTGGCCATATCTACAATTAATGCGACCGGCAAACATTGTTACTGCTTGGGCAGATGTTCTAGCAGGATTTGCCACTTCAGGAAGCATTATATTTAGCAGTGAAATCTATAGTGGGGAAACACTTATTAATTTGATACCATTAATATGGTTGCTTCTATCTACTACTGGTTTATACGGCGGTGGTATTGTATTTAATGATGTTTTTGATGCTGAGATAGACGCTAAAGAGCGACCAAACAGACCTATTCCTAGTGGCAAAGCATCTTATTGGAAAGCAACGTTGTTAGGAAGTCTACTATTAACTCTTGGAGTACTCGCAGCGGTTCAAGTTTCTTGGTTAAGTGGCACTTTGGCTTTTAGTATTGCGGCTGCGGCGATGATTTACAACGCTTACAGCAAGCATCACCCTGTTTTTGGTCCGCTCAATATGGGGATTTGTCGCGGTGGCAATCTATTACTTGGTGTGAGCGTAGTTTCATCAAAAATACCAGAGTACTGGTTTTTAGCCTTGCTTCCTATTATTTACATTGCTGCTATTACTACATTAAGCCGCAATGAGGTAAATGGAGGTGACAGTAATAATAGTGTTATAGCACTACTACTAATCAGCATAGTTATTGCGGGGCTTTTGGGACTCTGTTTGTTAAATAAGAATCACTTGCTGACAGTATTACCATTTATCGCTTTATTATCCGTGCGAGTTTTGATACCCTTTGTTAAGGCTATGCATCAGCCCACTCCAGAAAATATCCAGATAGCTGTAAAGGCTGGGGTGCTTTCACTGATTGTTGTAGACGCCACAGTTGCCGCAAGTTTTGGGAGCCTACTTTACGGACTACTCGTATTGAGTCTGTTACCAATTTCGATGCTACTCGCACAAATATTCAGTGTCACATAAAGCTTGTATATGAAAATCGTGTGAAGGTGAGAATTATGACAAAAAATGTATAATGAGCAGGTGTGTTTAAAATAGAGCTTTCTAGGTAGTACTACTACAAACTGAAGATAGAGTACAAACTCTACAAAGCTCACACCTGCAGCCGATCTCCACCGAAAACATAATGCGAATTTTGATTTATTCCTACAACTACAGTCCAGAACCAATTGGGATCGCTCCTCTAATGACTGAATTGGCAGAAGGATTGGTGGAGAGAGGTCATCAAGTGCGGGTTATAACAGGAATGCCCAATTATCCTCAGCGTCAGATTTACGAGGAGTATCGCGGTAAGTGGTTTGTTACCGAACAAAAAAATGGGGTTACTATTCAGCGTAGCTACCTGCGAATCAAATCTAAACCGAACTTAATAGATCGGCTGTTATTAGAGTTGAGCTTTGTCACAACGAGTTTGCCGCAAGCCCTCAACGGTTGGCGTCCTGATGTTATTCTTCTTACGGTTCCTCCTTTACTGGTGTCCCTACCAGCAACCTTATTGGGTCGATTGTATAACTGCCCAGTAGTGTTGAATCTCCAAGACATTTTACCGGAAGCTGCAGTATGCATCGGGCTAATAAAAAACAAGCTGATGATCCGCGTTTTTGAAGCTTTAGAGAAGTTTGCTTATAAGCACGCACGTACTATCAGTGTAATTGCTGATGGGTTTGTGGAAAATTTAGTGAACAAGGGCGTCCCCGCGAACAAAATAGTTTGTATTCCCAATTGGGTGAACGTCAATTTTATCCGTCCCTTCCCCAAAGAAAACAATGCTTGGAAAGCTTCCTATCAACTTGATGGAAAATTCGTGGTGATGTACTCAGGTAACATTGCTCTTACACAAGGGTTGGAAACAGTAGCAGAAGCGGCGGGTTTATTATCTCACATTCCAGAAATTGTGTTTGTCATTGTAGGTGAATCAACAGCTCTCAAAGCTCTGGAAAAATATTGTCTTGTTTGTAAGGCTGCTAATGTTTTGCTTTTGCCACTACAGCCACGAGAAAAGCTACCTGACATGTTATCAGCAGCAGATGTGGGATTGATTGTGCAAAAGCGCAATGTGATCTCCTTCAATATGCCTTCAAAAATACCACAATTACTGGCAAGTGGTCGCGCGATATTAGCTTCAGTTCCCCCTAATGGGACTGCTGCAAGAGCGATCAGGAATAGTGGCGGAGGTATAGTTGTTCCACCAGAATCAGCAAAAGCTTTAGCTGCGGCTGTACTAGATTTATATAACAATCCAGAAAAGGTAAGTGAACTGGGTAAAAATGGTAGAGAGTACGCTGTAGAACACTATAGTTTTGAGCAGGCGATCGCTCAATATGAAGCACTATTTTCTGAAATACTCGCTCGTTCCAAGTCCAAAGGAAATGTTTTAAGAAAACTGTATTCCAGCAAATCAATTGCTGATATCTAAATTGTTGTTAGTAGTTAGTGTTTGTCTGACAACTAACAACCAACAAACACCTTGTTATGAGTCAAGACTTACATAAACAAAATGACCGAAGACTATCTCGAAAAGTTACCATTATTGGTGGACGAGGTAGGATGGGAAAATTTTTCACCGATCAACTAGTTGCCGACGGGCATCACGTTAGTGTTTTGCAAGCGTCAGATTGGGAGTACGCAGAACAACTATTGAGCCATGTTGATTTAGTCTTAGTGAGTGTCCCAATTGAGCGAACGGTAGACGTAATCAAGCAAGCAGCTAAATACCTCAAACCAACCACTGCTCTTGCTGATCTGACAAGTGTCAAAACTGAACCAGTCCAAGCAATGTTGGATAACCATAATGGTCCAGTTATGGGACTACATCCCATGTTTGGTCCAAATGTTACATCATTTACTGGACAAAAAGTCATTGTTTGTTCAGGACGAAATGATGATTCGTTCCAATGGTTCTTAGATTTCATGAGCAGCCAAGGTGGAGAGCTGATCTTATGTTCACCTGAAGAACATGACCAAATGATGGTGATTGTTCAGGCAACACGGCACTTTTCTCGATTTAGCCTGGGTGTTTTCTTAGCCCAAGAAACAATTGATATAGACCGTAGTTTATCATTATCAACGACTAACTACAGTCAAGAAATCGATATTGTAAAGCGCCTGTTTGCGCAAAGTCCACTTTTGTGCGTGGATATTATGCTAAATTCAGAAGAAAGATGTGAGGCCATCACTAAGTTAGCTAATACTTACAGTTACTTAGCAAAGTTAGTAGCACAGAAAGACAGAGCAGCATTAATCGAAGAATTTCAAACGGCTCAAAGCTTCTTTAACAAATAAGAAATATCTTCTAATGGTAGTGCGATATAAGCGTGCAAGGTTCTTGCACTCCCTCATCCTAAGCTTTCACTTCTACAAAAATTGAGAAGATAAAAATATGGTACTTGCTTTCACAAGAAAGACTATAAATCACCTACAACCGATTCATCAAAGCATCTCGGTTACTTTTGAATATAATGTTTACTTTACAACTTATTTGTTTGACGTAAAAAATCCTCTGCTGGTGCAAACAATCGCCACAGATCAACAGATAGGAGTTAAGAAATTTGTAGTAGTCGTCGATGGAGGATTGCTAAAGTTTCACAAAGATATGCTTAGGCAATTATACATGTACACTCAGTATCATTCAGATACAATGATGCTGGTAGCAAAACCGCTTATAGTTCCAGGCGGAGAAGCAGCTAAAAACGATCCAAACTTATTAGAACAAATTCACCACTTAATAGACAAAGCTGGACTTTGTCGTCACTCTTACATATTAGGAATTGGAGGCGGTGCAGTATTAGACTTGGTAGGATATGCAGCAGCAACAGCCCATAGAGGAATTCGCCTGATCCGTATTCCTACAACAGTCTTGGCGCAAAATGACTCTGGCGTGGGAGTCAAAAATAGCATCAATGCTTTTGGTAAAAAGAATTTTCTTGGCACTTTTGCTCCACCTTATGCTGTTTTAAACGACTCGGCATTTTTAATTTCTTTAGATGATCGTGACTGGCGTTCCGGAGTTGCAGAAGCAATTAAGGTAGCTTTAATTAAGGATGCTAACTTCTTTAGGTTTATCTCTAGCAACGCCAAAGCTCTTGCCAATCGAGATATAGATGTTATGCAAGAGGTAATCTATCGTTGCGCTCAGCTACACTTGGAACACATTGGTAACTCTGGGGATCCCTTTGAAAAAGGTTCATCACGTCCTCTAGATTTCGGTCATTGGGCAGCTCATAGATTAGAACACTTAACAAATTATAGATTACGCCATGGAGAAGCAGTAGCTATTGGTATTGCTTTAGATAGTACCTACTCGTGCTTAGTAGGACTAATTTCTCAAGTAGAGTGGCTACACATAGTCAATACACTTTTAGACTTAGGCTTTAAATTATACGCTCCAGAACTTGCCGAACAACTATCAAACATCGAACACCCTCGCTCTTTGTTTCGAGGTTTAAAAGAATTCCAAGAGCACTTAGGTGGAGAATTATCTCTAACTCTTTTACAACATATAGGCAAAGGTATTCAAGTTCATGTAGTTAATTTATCTTTGTACAAACAGGCAATTTCTCTACTAGCTAATTATTAGAAGAAATGAAAATCGATAAGAATCTTCACTTGACTTATTGCACAAATATTCACCCTGGTGAAGAGTGGAGCCAAGTCTTTACTAACTTAAAACGCTATATTCCAGAACTCAAAGCACGCTTAACAACTGATAAACCTTTCGGAATTGGATTACGCCTAGCAGACGTAGCGACAAGAGAACTTTTACAAGGAAATACCTTAGCTGAGTTTCAGTTATGGTTGAAGGTACATAACTTATATGTCTTTACTTTGAATGGCTTCCCTTATGGTGGATTTCATGGACAAGTTGTTAAAGACCAAGTTTATGCACCAGATTGGTCTAAGCAGGAGCGATTAGACTACACGCTAAGATTAGTAGATATCTTAGCAAAGTTATTACCTGCTGGGATGGATGGTAGCATTTCCACACTACCGTTGTCATACAAGCCTTGGCTTCAAGAAAATCAAACTCTCCGAAAATCCATTGCCAATACAGCTAGCCTACACATAGCGCAGGTAGTAGCTCAAATGGTACGTATCCGCATTGATACAGAGAAGTTACTGCACCTAGATTTAGAACCAGAACCAGATGGATTGATTGAAAATGCTGCTGAAGTGGTTGATTATTTTGAAACGCATTTACTACCCATAGGTGGGAGTTATTTAGCAGAACATTTGGCTATTCCGCTGGAAGCAGCTCAAACTCTTTTACGAGAGCATGTACGAATTTGTTACGACACCTGCCATTTTGCGGTTGGTTATGAAGATCCAGTCTCGGTTTTTCGGGAATTTCAAGCAGCACAAATTCAAATCGGGAAGATCCAAATTAGTGCTGCATTGCGGGTGAACATACCTAGTAATATTAAAGAACGTACTCAGATAAAAGAGCGGTTACAAGATTTCGCTGAATCTACATATTTACATCAAGTTGTTGCGCGCGATCGCAATGGACAACTGCTTCATTATCCAGACTTGGAAATTGCTTTGCCTAATCTAGAGCATACGACAGATAGTGAGTGGCGGATTCACTTTCATGTTCCAATTTTCATTCACGATTACCAACTATTGCAGTCTACTCAAGACGATATTGTAACTATGTTGCAACTGGTTCGTAGCCACAATATATCTAAGCATTTGGAAATTGAGACTTATACCTGGGATGTCTTACCTCAGCAAATGAAGCTGGATTTATTAGCATCAATTGAGCGAGAGTATGACTGGATTTTGAAGAAGAATTCAGGAGTCAGAATTCAGGAGTCAGAATGGTGATTTTTATCGAAATAAAAAGGAGTCAGGAGTTAGAATGCACCACCCATAAAGGGATGGTGTTTTAGGAAAAGTTTCAACCCCTATCTCGTCCACAAGACACGAGGTTTTAACCTGTATTTATCGTTCTGACTTCTGACTCCTGACTCCTGAATTCTTATTCATAAAACTGAAGACAATAAGGAAGTTAAACCTCTTTGTCGATTGGTCAGCCTCCTTTTCCTTGATTCTGACTGCTGGCTCCTGACTCCTTTTTTATTATGCATAAAACTGTTGTTCTCAATGTAGTAGGATTAACATCTAGTCTGTTGGGTGAGCATACACCGTTTTTGTCTCGGTGGATGGGGGGAGGAAAGCTTATATCAATTTCTCCTGTTTTGCCTGCTGTGACTTGTGCTGCACAAGCAACTTATCTAACAGGGAAGTTGCCTAATGAGCATGGGATTGTTGGTAATGGCTGGTATTTCCGCGATGATTGTGAAATTAAGTTTTGGCGACAGTCTAACAAACTTGTTCAGGCTCCTAAAGTATGGGATACGGCGCGAGCGCTAGACTCATCTTTCACCTGTGCTAATTTGTTCTGGTGGTACAACATGTATTCGTCTGCGGATTATGCAATCACTCCCAGACCAATGTACCCTGCTGATGGAACGAAAATTCCTGATATTTATACCCAGCCGCAAGAATGGCGATCGCGACTTCAAGATGAACTAGGTCAGTTTCCTTTGTTCAATTTTTGGGGTCCTAATACATCCATTCGTTGCTCTCAGTGGATTGCTGACTCAGCTAAGTGGGTTGAAGAGTCTTGCAATCCCACATTAACCTTGATCTATCTGCCTCATTTAGACTATTGCTTACAAAAATTTGGCCCAGATCAAAACTTAGTTGCAAAAGACTTACAGGAAATTGATGCTGTTTGTGGTGATTTGATTTCATACTACGAAAATCGCGGCGCGCAAGTCATCGTTTTATCAGAATATGGAATCACGCCTGTATCCCAACCTGTTCACCTAAACCGGATGTTGCGCCAACAAGGTTTGCTGAATGTACGGGAAGAACTAGGAAAAGAACTCCTTGATCCTGGAGCAAGTAAAGCTTTTGCTGTTGCTGATCATCAGATTGCTCATGTTTATGTGCAAGATCCTTTCTATATACCCAAAGTGCGATCGCTCCTAGAAGCCACAGAGGGAGTTGCTTACATCTTAGATAATAACGAAAAATCTACTCACCATCTGAATCACCCTAGATCAGGAGAGTTGATAGCAATTGCTAAACCAGAAGCCTGGTTTACTTACTACTATTGGCTTGATGATAATTATGCTCCTGATTTTGCTAGAACAGTTGATATCCATCGTAAGCCGGGATACGATCCTGTAGAGCTGTTCGTTGACCCTCAACTCAAATTTTCTAAGCTCAAAATAGGTTTAACACTACTGAAAAAAAAGCTTGGTTTTCGGTACTTAATGGATATTATTCCCTTAGATGCTTCTTTAGTACGTGGCTCTCATGGCTGTATAACAGAGCAACCCGCAGATCAACCCTTATTTATTACTAAACAAACTCATTTACTTGACTCTGAATCAATACAAGCAACCGATGTTTGTCAGCTAATTCTCAAGCATCTTACAGGGGGTTGATTTTTGAACAAGGAGGTAGGGCAATACTGCATAGGTTTTGCCCGAAATTTAGTCCTGAACTAAAGTTCCGGCTAAGAGCTAAAGTGAGCTAAAAGCTCACTGGGTAATCTTCTAACACATTAAAATGGGTTTGGGCTTTGAGCCGGGAAATAAATTTCCCGGCTCTTAACTTATTCAAGTTGTGGGTGATTAACGGCATATTTGTCCGTTAATCACCCACGATGGATTTCAATACTGCTCGGTTAAGCAAAATGGTAGGTTGGGTAGAGCGCATAAGCGAAACCCAACAAATCCTTATAAATGTTGGGTTTTGTTCCTCAAACCAACCTACATTAAATTTAAATTTTCGGCTTAACCCAGCAGTATTGCGATGGATTTCCCTCTTCAAGTGTTGAGTGGTAATTACATTTTCATACTTTTACTTACTTTTCATAAATTTTTGGAAATTATTCCTTAATAATATCAGACTATTTCTGACTAATAGAACTTGTCAAATTTACCAGAAAAATAGACAATTTATAGCAGCTATTTATAGCTAATCTAAAACAAAAAAATATTAAAACTATAACTCTCGTGAACTTTAAAGCCCTGCTTTATCTGGGGTAATTAACAATAAATAACCAATTCCTATTAGCTCTATTTTTTCAGTTTTAGGATCGTTTTTTGTTACAATTTTTATGGCGGAAAATCGTTAGTTAGCACTCTTTTTAACTACGTATCCAGGGAAGTTATTATGAAAATTAAAATGAGTAGAATTGTGGTGAGTATCTCTCTAGTCACTGCGTTAGCCCTCAATTGTGCATTCGTACTGAATGTCTCTGCTCGAAGATCTGATGTGGAGGCATTTAGTGAACAAAATCTCTGCTTGAATCAACTTCAAGGGAAGATCTTCGCTAGAACTGAGCTATTTTTTGGTTTGTCAAAATCAGACGGTTCAGTAGTAAGTGAAGAAGAATTTCAGACCTTTATCAACGACGTCGTTACACCCCTTTTTCCTGATGGGCTTACCTTATTAACTGGCAAAGGTCAGTTTAAGGATTCGAGTGGAAAAGTACGTCAAGAAGGATCGAAGCTGTTGATCTTATTCTATCCTTTTGACCAAGAAAGTAACAGGAGAATTCAACAGATCCGTCAAGCATATATAACTACCTTCCAACAAGAGTCCGTGTTACGTGCTGATAAGCAATCGTGCGTATCCTTTTAAATTTGAGATGGACGATGATACGTTTATAGCAATTCTTATTTGTGTTAAATACACCTCGCTATGAGGGCAAACGCTGTCTGCCCCTACAAATGTACTGCACTTAATTGAGAATTGCTATATACAAAATTGAATTGTTGCGTATACGCCCTAAGTGGCAAACGTATTGAGCCGCGCGTACCTGTGAAAACAGGATATTAAGACGCTCATGGTCTTAAGAATCTCCGTCTCTTTAGAGCGGAGAGTGTCAATCAAATAAGCGATCGCCTCGATGTAATCGGTTCGCCATTTGGTAAGTTTGTTCTTGCGATCGCATAGTCGGTGCATGAGCTGCCAAATAGCGAGCTGCTGCAATCAATACGTGAACCCCTGCCTGTGTGCCACGCAGCAAACTATACTGACGAAAAGCAGCTTCTATTTCTTGAATAACATGAAAGCTACGGTCTTCACGTAATAGCATTTTACCAAGAACAGCCAAAAGCTGATCCGGATTTCCACCACTATAAAGATATAGAGCGACTAATGTCCCTGCTTGATTGACTTGTTGTTGCCGATCCAATAATTCTTTTAGTTCATTAAGTAAGTTTTCTGGGTTGTCTACAATTTCATTTGGTTCTGGCAACGGTGCTGATGGTATATTTAAAAAGCGGTTAAGATACACGCTCATTGCAGCATCAAAGACACCCCGCAATAATGCTTGTGAGCCGACTCGGCGTAATCCTTGATGGACAGCATTTGCAAAGGTAAAAGTATGATGCGCTGTATCCCAGTCATTAAAGTCGTTGTTAGTGTGGAAGCGGGCAATTCTTAGTGCTGCTGCATAGGCTACAGTACCGGCTAATTGTTCTTCAGTGCAACCCGTTCGTAATGCTTCTAACAAAGAGTTGGCGATCGCTCTCGCATCATCACCCAATAGCACCGTCACCAGTTCATCTCGTCCAACCCACGTTAAGCGGTGATCTCGTCCCACTTCCAACGCTGCTGGTAACTCTGCAAAAGCATCATTTAAAATCGCGACCAAATCTACTGGATAACGCCAAGAATTAGACTCTTCCATACGTTCGGCGCTAGCATACTCAGCAACCAGACTAGATAAGACTGAGTCTGCATCTTGCCAATTTGTAGCATCTAGAGCTTCTAAGGCTTTATTTGTAAAATCTATCACATGACCAACATCTATATAGCGATGATCAGTTGCAGCGGTAAACAACATTTCAGCTATTTGCTGCTGATCAGCACCTCCATGAACAGCTGATACCAAACAACGTTCTGCACCTTCACCATCCCGTACTTCGACAAACTGACAGAACCATCTTTGTAGTATGTCTATATCTTGCGCAGCATTGGGTAATGGATGAACCCCAAAACGCGGTGGTGCGCCTGCACAATCACGAGCAACAGATGAAAGACCATGATAAAGGGCGCGGGGTCGATCTTCGGGGTCGAGGTATGGTAGTAAGTTCATCATACAAGTGTGGATAGTCAAACCTGATCCCCAGCCTGCTTTACGATAACGTACTCCGAAGTCTAACCCAATGCGAAACGGTTCACTTGGTGGAACACCCACATCCAGTAACGCGATGACTGATTTGGCAATAACTAGGGAAATACCTTGCTCTAAACCATCTTGGAGGCGTTGACGCTGATAAGTGAGAGGATCTGTATGGGGTGCTAAATCTACCCACACTTGACCATCTTGGATCTTTACTGGAAATGCACGCACATCATCAGCCCAAGCATCAAAAGTACCACCGCTTGCAAGATCGAAACGGGCATGATGCCAGTGACAAGTTAAAATACAATCTTTGACCGTTCCTCTATGTAAAGGAAAGCCCATATGTGGGCAACGATTATCTATAGCGTAAATTTTATCACCTTGATAGAAAAGAGCAATAGCCTGTCCTTCAGCATAAACTACCACATAACCAGACGCTTTAACCTCCGCCACTTGAGCAACGCTTACGTAATGCTGAGTGCCAGTAGTTGATTCCAACGCTTGAGTCATAATGCATCTCCTCCCCTGGAAGATGACAAGTCTTTTCTTTCACTTTACCTGGCTGTGCTCCAAGAGGAGGAGCTTGTATTATTATGTAACTTAGTCTATGTTGGGGGCTTTGTACTCCCAATTATAAATTCGTAATTAAAAATTCAGATAAAATGTGATCGGGATGAATTCTTAAATCAAGGACGATAAATAAGGATTAGAAATAATGGAAGTCCTAAAAAGAGCGATCAAACCGCGAACTTATATATCGTTCCTTTACATCTACCCAACGACTTGGGGAACTGCTGGCGATATCTGTTTGATTCGTGAGTCTGTAGCTATTTCGAGTGCATCTAAGTTTGTCGGGCATAAAATCAAACTAGTCATACCGAAAGGAATGGAGCGCGATCGCGTGGCTGGCTTTCCAGTTATAAAAGTTGCAGGTAATGTAGGCGATGGACATCCAAAAGATCACCCGTCGGAATGGGAGGCTTATGATGGTATAGATATAGAAATAGTTCTAGCAGCGCTGAAACCATGGGGCTTCAAGTTGATTGAATAAACCAGCCATAATACGAGGTGCAAGGAACAATAGCGCGCTGGAAGACATTACTTAGAGGGTGTTTGAAAAGTCGGACAGTTTGTAAAAAAGCTCTCTGGTATATACGCTGTGAATAGATGATAAACAGCACCGAGAGAGTAGCATGAGTAAAGCTACCAAGTACAACCTAACCCGCGACCAATACGAATTGATTAGTGACCTGATTCCAGAAGCTAAACGAGGTGGACGGAAGCGAGAAGTAGATATGTGGGAAATTTTATATATTTCACTTTTATATATTTCACTTTGTGGTAAAATCAATCCTGACTGCTAAGCTTTCCACAACGCATCCGCTGCATCAGCTAATGATTGTTCGGAAACAATTGCTAAGGTAGCCAAATTAAAAAAGTTGCCAATACAAGCTGCGAGTTTCAGAATTTTCTGAGTGCGGCTTGGAGTTTTGTGTATCTGAATCTTAATATATTACTTTTATCCGATTGGTTTTTAGTACTATAAAAGGTTTGTTAATTTTTCAAGAAAAAGTATTGTCATGAAAATTCAAATATGTAAAGCTTATATCTTACAATCAAAAAATCCTAACATCCCTGCAATAACTTCTTCCTTTTATACCTTATTCTAAACTATGACAACTCACAATTATCCAACAAAAGGAGGTCGTCCCATTGTTGTTGGTGGCTCAGTCGCTAACGCTCTTGCAACACCCACTCTTTGCCTTTGTCCTCCAAAAAGTTGATGGGGATAACGTAGAGCAAATTGTGCTGGCTCTAAACCTACTAACTGCAAAAGCGCATAAACTGGTGCCTTGAGATTACCTTATATTGGAAGCAATGTAAATTGAACCTAAACTAGAAAACGAGCGATCGCTGATTCTAATACGCACGTTTTTTTGTTAAGAAACTTAAAAAAGATTTGTAAAGGTGGGATTTATTGACCAGGCAAATCCCCAACTTTATTCTAAATTTTTCTATAAAAAGTCATTTTTTTTGAAAAAAAAATCTTGTTTAAAACCCTGAAATCCCCTATAGTTGATTTCAATATCTGAATGTAACAAAAAATTTGATCTGCCTGCTTAAGTTTGAAGGAGGGAAAAGAATTCTCTTCGCAATTTCTCGCGAGGTTGATTGAAGAGACATGCCAAAACAACTGAGTAACCAAGGATTTACTTTTGAAGCAGAAAAGTTAAAAAAAGTTCCTCTCTCATTACAAAAATATAACCTAACTAACATCACACAATGTTTTTCACAAATAATTGGCAGAAAATATTCATCATTACAGGACTAGCACTTTGTACTTCCTATATCTATCCTTGTAATGTTCAAGCTAAATCTTTACCTAGGAAAAGCAATATACTAATAGCCGAAGGTTTAGGTGGAATAGTCCGAAAAATTAGCATACAAGAAGTACCACCCACAGTAATAACTGGTGCAAAAACAGTGACAAATGCTGATTTTACCGAAGGTAGAACTCAAATAAAGTCTGATGGTTCCTTAATATATATAGTTAGGGGGAAAAACCAACAGGGTTTTAAAGTTGAAGTACAATCTACTTCCAGTGGGACTATTGTTCAAGTTGACGAAGAAATAGATTCTAGTGCAATACCTGAAAGTGTTGTGAGCGTTTTTAAGCGATGGGCTCCAAATGACAAACTGATTAGCACATGGCGGAGTACCCGTCTTGGAGAATTTTACTATCAATTTGTGATTAAGGATGTTTGGTTAGAAATTCCGAATGATGGAAATAAAGTAGTCATTTACCGAAAACAAGTTCAGTATTAGTCAATTAAAAATCTAACCATCGACTCTGAGCAACACTCGTGAAGACATTTACAATCGTTCATTGGCAGACTGTTTTTGCTGCACTATCATTAACAACAATTACTCTAACCACTAATCCTGCTGCCGCTCAAGTACTCAGGGGAACTGGTGATTCTTTTGCAGCACCTCTCTATCAAGGTTATAGCAAAGAATACGAACGACAAACAGGTGAAAAGTTTAGATATACTGTTGTTGGTAGTGCAGGCGGTATTCGGTTATTTGCGAATAAGTCTGTAGATTTTGCAGGTACTAGCTTAATTCCTACTCCAATAGAGCAAAATCAGTTCAAAGCTGGTTTGCTAATGATACCGACGGGAGGAGGAGCGATCGCTATTATTTACAATCTTCAAGATGTGAGCGCTGAAGTCCAGTTATCCCGTGATACATTGGCAAAAATATTTACAGGTCAGATTAGCAATTGGCAACAAGTCAATCCCCGCTTTCCTAATAAAAAGATTCAAGTTGTCGTTAATTCTCAAAGTAGCGGTACTAACTTTACTCTTACTAAATATTTGCGAAAGATTACTGGTGGAAAAATAGAAGCTAGTAGGAACCCTAATTGGGGATTTCAAGTCTTCTCAGCATTCGATGAAGATAGTTCGATAGCGGGAGAAGTTGTCAGAGTTGATGGTGCTATTGGCTATGTTCAAACAAGTTTTGCTCATCAGAGAGATCTACGTATAGCTCAAATTGAAAATCGGGCTCGACGTTACGTCAAACCAACTTTAAAGGAAACAGAAAAAGCTTTAGCTAAAATCAAATTTAATGATGACTTTACCACTGAAGATATTATTGATCCAGAAGACGGTTATCCATTAGTGAGTTTGAGTTGGTTACTATTCTCTAAAGAGTATGCAAATCAAGATATTTTAGAAAAAAACAGGAAGTTAGTTACATGGATTTTGACTCAAGGTCAAGAATTGAATCAACAATCGGAGTACACAAAAATCCCTAAAGATGTTGCAAATAAAATTATGGAAACAGCTAAGAGTGAAATGAGGGTTCGTCCTTTTTAAATTATTGTCTATTGTGAATATGTTAATTTTACAGATATGAAAAACTTGGGTATTTTATTACCTTTAACATCAGCAATATTTGGTTATTGTTTGTTAATATTGAATCCGGTATTAGCACAGACAAATCCTACTGCTATTCTGACATCTGAAACTCAAACGAATACCAAGTTAAGACTGAATAATCAGGAAATATTTGGCTATGATTCTATCACTTCTCTTCCTGACGAGCAAATTGAGGTTTCTAAGCTTCTCTCCCCATCCCAGAGAGACTTAAAGAGGGATTTTACACTAAGTCAATCACAACATCCTTGGGAGGAAGAGACCGATGAAGTAATAGATGTGGAACAATTGCGAGATGTCAGTCCAGGAGATTGGGCTTATGAGGCGTTGCGAAACTTGGTAGACAAGTATCGTTGTATTACTGCTTCTCCTCCAGGTACTTTTGACGGTAATCGGGCGATGAACCGTTACGAATTTGCAGATACCCTGAATAATTGTTTGCAAAAATTTCAACGTGGAATTTATAGCTTATCAAATAAATTTGCTACTCAAGAAGAGTTAGCGGTTATGCAAAGACTCCAAGCAGAATTTGCTACAGAACTGAAGGCAGTTTCAAGTCGAATAGATAACTTAGAAGAAAAAGTAAGCTTTCTAAAAGCTCATCAGTTTAGCACTACTACAGTTCTCCGGGGTTCAGTAAATTTTAACTTAATTGGTGCTTTTGGAAACAAAAAAGCAGTTTCTAGAGGTGAAAATCCTAGAGAACAAATCGATGACAATTTGACTCTGTCATCAAGAGCTTCTCTCAACTTGGATACCAGTTTTAGAGGGAAAGATCTCTTACGGACTAATGTTTTCTTTGGAAACGGCAACAGTTTTGGTAGTAGTGTCACTGGTACGAATATGACTCAACTCGTCGGAACCAGTAACACTGACGGCAATCTTAAGCTTGGGTCGTTGTTTTATCAATTTCCCATAGGAAAACAGGGTACGATAGCGATCGCACCTGCCGCAGATTTTCCTACTCGCATTTTTCCTGCGCTTAATCCTGTGAATTCTATCTCAAATTTTGGGGGAGAAAGTCCTATCTATTCATTTGCTTTTGGTGGTGGTGCAGTAGCCTACTATAACTTCACCGATAAAATTGCTGGCGGTGTCAGTTATTTAACTACTTCTGCTAGCAATCCACTTGAGGGGCTATTTGGTGGTCAATATACTCTTTTGTCTCAGGTAACGTATACCCCATCTGATAAGTTAGGCGTCGCTTTTACCTATGGTCGCTACTATGCTTCCGAGCCTGGTTCAAGTATAGATGTAACTGGTGGTAAGGGTAGCTCATTTGCTCAGTTTCCTTTTGGCTCAAGTACTCCAACTTCCTCTAATGCTTATGGCTTACAGTTTACTTACAAGTTGAACAAACTATTTACTCTAGGCGGTTGGGTTAGCTACTTTAATGCTCATGCAGAAGCTTCACCTGTTGTAAGTGGTGTCAATGGTTCAAAAGGCTCTAATGCTGATATCTGGAGTTGGGCTCTAACAGGAGTTTTGGCGGATTTAGGCAAATTAGGGAGCCAATTAAATTTGGTCTTTGGTATGCCTCCCAAAGTGACAAATAATGATATTGCCGCACGAGCGGATCGGGATACCTCTCTACACTTTGAAATATCTTATCGCTATCCACTTACTGATAGAATTTTTATCACTCCTGGGTTTGTATTAATTACCAATCCAGAGCATAATGCAGCAAACGACACGGTTTGGGTTGGATTAATGCGAACTTCCTTTACGTTTTAACAATAATCGTTTATCCAGGACAACAAGCAACAGAAGTTGGTGGGCAATTACTCCAAGATCCTAAAGGTGTTGAGAAATACATGGCGCAGTTCCTTCCAGGAATGATCCTCGCTGGAACTCAGGCTTAGCAATCTGGTTATAGCTCCCACATATCGCTGTTAATATGGTATGTGGGAAAATCTTGTAGTAAGATAGGCGTCTCAAGCATTCTACAATAGATCAAAAATTGTAATACATTCAATTGAGAAGCGCTATACTATCTTAACTATTCGAGCGCCAGGAATTCCTATGTCTAAAAAATTATCATTAAATCGAAACCTGTGTGCTGCTTTTGTTGTCTTTACCGTAGGATTAGTTGGATGTAATAATTTCGCTAATGTCGCAAACACTTCTTACACAACAACCTCCTCGGATGGATCAAACAATAATCTTCCTCGAGTTATAGCAACTACAGGTGTATTATGTGATTTAACCAAACAAATTGCACAAGAGACAATAAATCTCGTTTGTTTGACTTCGCCTAATACGAACCCTCGCACTTATCAACCAAAACCAGAAGATCGCAAAGCAATTGAGCAAGCTAAACTGATTTTTTTTAATGGGTATAATTTTGAACAAGGTGCATTGAAATTAATTAAGGCTAATAAAAAGCCTGTGCCAAACATTGGAGTTGCTCATCGTGCTGTTCCTCAACCCCTACAAATGAGGAAAGACGGCAGAACAATACCTGATCCTTATGTTTGGCATAATGCAAAACATGGTATCAAGATGGTAGAGGTCATTAGTACGTATTTAGAGAAAGTCTTTCCTAAGAATGCCTCATTGTATAGTACCAATGCCGAAAAAATCAAAAATGAACTTACTCAACTAGATGGTTGGATCAAGTCCCGAATCAGCAGCATTCCACCAAAACAGCGCAAGTTAGTTACTACTGACAACACAATGAATTACTATGTCCAAGCTTATGGGCTTTCGTCTATAGGATCTTTTGAAGGTATTAATGTTGAGGAAAAAGCTACCAATCCCTCTGTTAAAAAACTAGTTAAAAACATTACACAAGCTAAAGTACCGACTATTTTTGCCGCAAATACAATTGATCCTAATTTGACTAACACTGTAGCTAAAGAAGCAAAGGTGAAAGTTTCAAAAAGGCAACTGTTTGCCGATGACTTAGGGGATGCAGGAAGCGAGGGAGATACCTACCAAAATATGATGATTGCTAATACCCGTACAATTGTGGAAGGTTTAGGGGGAACATATTTGATATTTCAACCTAAAGGTAAGTAATATGGGGCACCCCTCCGGGGAAGTCAAAAGTCAAAAGTCAAAAGTCAAAACTGGGTAAGATTTCTCTTTTTTCTTTTTTGCTCTCCTCTGCTTCCCTGCTCCCTGCTCCCTACTCTCAATTAATCGGTGCAACCCCTGCCATATCCAAAATTGGTGCGATCAAATCTTCGCGCTTTACTGCCATCATGTGTACACCATGGCACAATTGACGTGCTACTTGTACTTGCTCGGCGGCAATTTTCATTCCTTCTTCCAGAGGATCTGCGGCTTTTGCTAATCTATCAATGATGTATTCGGGAATATTGACACCTGGTACACAACGATTAATAAACTGAGCATTTTTCGCTGATTTTAAGAGAAAAATTCCTGCTAAGATTGGTTTGTTACAACCGGCGGCAATTTGATCCATAAATTTTTCTAGCCGCTCAAAATCTGTAATCAACTGACTTTGAAAAAACTGCGCTCCTGCTTGTAATTTACGCTCAAATCGGCTTTGTAACCCTGACCAACTGGATAATTGTGGGTCAATTGCTGCTCCTGGAAATAAGTCCAGCGCACCATCTGTTAAAGGTTTCTCATTACAATCTATTCCCTGATTTAGTTTATGGATCAGTTGGAGTAAGCGCACCGATTCTAAATCAAATACGCTTTTCGCATCAGGGTGATCGCCAGCTTTAACTGGATCACCAGTTAAAGCTAAAACATTGCGGATACCCAAAGCATGAGCACCCATTAAGTCAGCTTGTAAACCAATCCGGTTGCGATCGCGACATGCAAGCTGACAAATCGGCTCTATCCCATTTTGCAACAAAATCGCTGACGCCACTACCGAACACATCCGTAGAACAGCACGACTACCATCAGTAACATTAACTGCATGGACTCGCCCTTTGAGGGTTTGCGCCATTTTAATCATTAATTCTGGATCTCCCCCTTTAGGAGGCGCTACTTCAGCCGTAACTAAAAACTCACCTGCCTGTGCGGAGCGACGGAAGGAAGTCAAGGAGATGATGTTGTGGGTATTGGACATAAAATTTCACGTTGAATTTTGGATTTTAGGCGCTTGTTTTTGAAAAGCCCACACCTACCCCGTAGGGGAGGTGTGTGGAGTCGTCACGCTAAAATCTAATATCTCAGATTCTACAGTGGTACGGAGTACCCCATTGCGGCTTTGACTTGTGCCAAAGTCTGATTTGCGATCGCCTCCGCTTTTTGTCTTCCATCTCTCAAGACAGACTCCAGGTAGCCTTTTTCCTGAGTTACCGTTTGGTATTTCTCTTGAATAGGCGCAAGAGCAGCAATAACTGTCTCTGTTAGTAATGGCTTAAATTGCCCCCATCCCATATCTTGACACTCAGCAGCCACATCTTGCTTCGTCTTAGAAGAAAGCAACATATATAGAGTTAACAGATTATTACTCTCAGGACGCTCTGGATTGTCAAACTCCAAACCACGAACTGGATCTGTTTTGCAGCGCTTAATTTTTTTTGCAATCTCATCTGGAGAATCAAGTAAATTAATGCGGCTCATATCAGACGGATCGGATTTTGACATTTTCTTCGTACCATCCGTCAAACTCATCACCCTTGCTCCTTCCTTGCGGATCAAAGGATCTGGTAACTTTAGCACAGGCTGCTCTGGTTTAGCAAATTTGTAGTTAAAAGTATTGACAATATCGCGCGCTAGCTCTATGTGTTGTTTTTGATCTTCCCCGACTGGTACTTTATCTGGTTTATAAAGCAAGATATCAGACGCCATGAGTACTGGGTAGTCCAACAACCCCAGACTCACATTTTCGCCTTGCTTAACAGCTTTTTCTTTATACTGGATCATATCTTGCAACCAGTTGAGAGGCGTGATGCAATTGAACAACCACGTTAGTTCACTGTGAGCAGACACATGAGATTGCACAAAGATAGTAGAGTGGCTTAAATCAAGACCACAAGCCAGATAAAGACCAGCTAAGCTGTAGGTATTAGCAGCCAGTGACGCTGGCTCATAAGGTACAGTAATTGCGTGCAAATCAGCTATAAAGAGGAAATTCTCGTACTGACTTTGATCTTCTACCCAATTGCGAATCGCACCTAAGTAGTTACCTAAATGCAAATCTCCAGTTGGTTGAACTCCAGAAAGAACTCGTTGCCTACCCATAGTATTTCAATTTACTTTTTTCCAATCCCCGCCGTCTCAAGTTGCGGTCGTAAAACTCATCTAATTATAAATGGGCATAGGGCATAGGGCATGGGGCATGGGGCATGGGGAAAAATAACAAAAGGATGATAAGTAGTGTGAGGATCAAGACGAGTGGAATTCACAGGGTTCAGTAGCAAGAGATAGAACGTTTTCCCTAGCCGCTGATCCCTGGACTCTTCTTCTTTCCTAACTCACAGCAGTTAATTGTTGTTTAAAGAAACTGTCCAGCACTTTCTGGGCTATTTGAGGGCTAGTTAAACCTAATTCTGTCTTAGACTCATTTGGCTCAGCGTGATCTACTAAAACATCTGGAATACCAATGCGTTTGATGGGAACTACGATATCAGCATCTAACAGTGCTTCTGCGATCGCACTACCAAAACCACCCATAACACACCCTTCTTCTACAGTGATGACACGCCCTATCTTCTTAGCTAAGGGGAAAATTAACTCTGTGTCCAAAGGTTTAGCAAAGCGGGCATTAATCACAGTTGCTTCAACTCCATGTTCGCTAAGAATCTCAGCGGCTTGAAGAGTAGGGTTAACCATCGTGCCATACCCTATCATTAAAACATCGTCGCCGTTGCGAACAATTTCACCCTTGCCAATTTCTAACGGCTCCCAACCATCTTCCATTAAAGGAACGCCATAGCCGTTACCACGGGGAAAACGCATAGCGATAGGACCAGAAGTATGGTCAATACCAGTCACTATCATACGCTGGAGTTCTGCCTCATCTTTTGGTGCCATTAACACTATATTAGGAACACAACGCAAATAGGCGATGTCGTACATTCCTTGATGTGTTGGACCATCAGCACCAACAATTCCTGCACGATCTAGGCAAAAGAACACGGGCAAGTTTTGAATGCAAACATCATGAATGATTTGGTCGTAGGCACGTTGTAAGAACGTGGAGTAGATAGCAGCAACTGGTCGCATACCTTGAGTTGCAAGTCCAGCCGCGAGGGTAACAGCATGTTGTTCGGCAATACCTACGTCAATGTATTGATTAGGTAATTTTGCTTGTAGCTTGTCTAAGCCTGTCCCTGTTGCCATTGCTGCAGTAATACCAATTATTTTGGGGTTTTGTTCAGCAAGTTTGACAAGAGTGTGGGCAAAAACTTTAGAGTATCCGGGGGGCTTGGGTGAGCTTGCAGGGATAGCTTTGCCAGTAGCTAAGTTGAAGGGAGATTGGGCATGATAACCTACTTTATCTTGTTCTGCAATCTCATAGCCCTTACCTTTCACTGTGGCTACATGCACCAAAACTGGTCCATGTGTTTTGTGTGCCTGTTGAAAGGTGGTGATGAGTTCTTCTAGATTATGCCCATCTACTGGACCAAAGTAAGTAAAACCAAGTTCTTCAAACACTGCCCCTACTTTCGGAACAGCTAAACGTTTCATCCCTTCTTTAACACGTGCTAACTCAGGCGATAGAGATTCGCCAACAAAGGGGATTTGTTTAAACTGCTCTTCAATATTATCTGCCAGAAACTGCACTGGTGGACTTAACCGCATTTTATTAAGATAGCGGGGAATCGCACCAACGTTCGGAGAGATTGACATTTCATTATCATTAAGGACAACCAGCAGGTTAGTTTTAGGTAGATGTCCTGCATGGTTAATTGCTTCTAAGGCCATACCACCTGTTAGGGCACCATCACCGATGATAGCAACAACCTTAAATTTTTCGCCTTTCATGTCTCGTGCTAAGGCCATACCTAACGCTGCTGAGATGCTAGTAGAAGCGTGTCCCGCACCGAAGTGGTCAAACTTGCTTTCGCAGCGCTTGAGATAACCTGCAACGCCCTCTCGTTGGCGCAAGGTATGGAAATTACTATAGCGCCCAGTGATTAGTTTGTGAGGATATGCTTGGTGTCCTACATCCCAAATAACTTGATCACGATCTAAATCCAATGTTTGGTAAAGCCCAAGGGTTAATTCTACAACACCCAAGCCCGGTCCTAGGTGTCCCCCAGTTGCTGCTACGGTTTGTAAATGCTTGTCTCGAATTTGACGAGCAATTTGTTGCAGCTGACGAATCGATAAACCATGTAATTGATTAGGATGAGTGATTTCACTTAAGTGCATAGCTAATTCTTGACTCAAAAGGTTGTTGGTAAACTGCTTGTGTGGAAATTTCCCACAATCTTCTTTAGAAGTCTATTTTGTTGGGTATAAACCCTTTACAGAGTAACAATAGCACCACTGGGCGGTCTTGTAGATGAAATCCTACTCACAGTAGGATATGGACTATATCAATATCAACATTTTTTGGAGCATTGGGATGACCGCAGCAGTAGACCCCGTAAAGTTGATGAAGCAAGAAGTTGGCAAAGCCGCAGCCGCTCACGTAAAATCTGGTTCAATTGTTGGGTTAGGAACAGGGTCAACCACAGCCTATGCAATTCAGTATATAGGCGATCGCCTTAAGTCAGGGGAACTTAACGATATTAAAGGCGTACCTACCTCGTTTCAAGCAGAAGTTCTCGCTAAACAGTACAGCATTCCTCTAACTACCTTAGACGCTATTGACCACATTGATATTGCTATTGATGGGGCGGATGAAGTTGATCCCCAAAAGAATTTAATTAAAGGCGGCGGTGCTGCTCATACCCGTGAAAAAGTTGTAGATTACTTGGCAGATCAGTTTATTGTAGTAGTAGATAGTGGTAAATTGGTTGACCGATTAGGTTCTGTATTTGCTGTACCAGTAGAAGTTATCCCTATGGCGATCGCTCCTGTGATACAGGCAATTGCAAAGCTTGGTGGTAAACCAGAATTACGTATGGGTATCAAAAAAGCTGGCCCAGTGATCACCGATCAAGGCAATATGGTCATAGACGTAAAATTTGATACCATAGATGACCCAGTCAGCTTAGAAAAAACATTAAATAATATTCCTGGTGTTTTAGAAAATGGAATATTTGTGAACTGTGCAGACTTAGTTCTTATTGGCGAAGTTAAGGATGGTCAGCCTATAGTACGACAACTTTAACACTCGGCGAAAGTCCCTACCCTCAACGAAGAAAATTCGCCCTGAACTAAAGTTCGGGCTCTTTAGCTGGCATTGAGCTTTTAGCTCACTGGGTAATCTTTTAACCCATTTTAATGGGTTTGGGCTTTGAGCCGGGAAATTTATTTCCCGGCTCTTAACCATCCGTTACCTGAAAGTGAGAAATTTCCTGGCGCAAGTCAACTACCGCATCGTTTAACTGCCAAATCGCAGCGTTAATCGATTCGAGAGAGGTGGCGGTTTTCTCGGAGACTTCAGTTAATTGCTGGATCGCCTCGCTAATCTGCTGTGCTCCATCCGACTGTGTTTCCATACCTACACTCACCTGTTGAAACTGAGGGCTAAGGGCTTGTACTTGCTCGATAATTGTCTCCAGTTTAGTGCTGATATTTTTTACATCTGCCGCGTAGTATTCCACTTGTGTGGTGAACTTATCCATTTCCGTCACCCCCGTGCTTACTGCTGCTTGCATTTGCTTGACCATATTTTCAATATCTAGGGTGGCAACTGCTGTTTGGTCAGCAAGACTGCGGATTTCTCTGGCGACGACAGCAAACCCCTTGCCATATTCTCCAGCTTTTTCTGCTTCTATTGCGGCATTTAAGGAGAGTAAATTGGTCTGAGCCGCTACTTTGGTAATGGTAATGATAATACTATTAATGTTGTCAGCTTCTTCACCAATCATTGCTAATTTGGTAGAAATGATCTTGGTGCCAGTTACCAACTGACTTATACTATTTCCCATATACATCAAATCTATTTGGCTTGTGCCAGCAGCAGCAGCAGTTACTTGCGAAGCTTGCTCCACTGCTTCCATTGTCTGTACGAGTTGAAACGAGGTGTCAGCAATTTTTTTAGCTGTGGCTGCAACTTGATTAGTAGAAGCTATTTGTTGATCTAATGTCGCTTCTAGTTCCTTACCTGAACTAGCGATATGGGTGGTGGACGTCGTGATTTGAACTCCAGACTGCTGCACTTGGCGGATTAAGGAATTCAGGTTCTTCGTCATGGTGTAGAAGGAAGCCAATAATTTTGCAATTTCATCTTGAGCCTCAGTGAGTTCCACTTTTGTTGTCAGATCCCCCTTACCGACTTGTTGGGTATAATTTGTCAAACGCCTTAGAGGATTTGAAACAGCTTGTGCGATGGGAATAGCAGCTAACCCCGCTAATATGCCAATACCTACACCTATTCCCCACCCCGCGAGTCTAAGAGTATTCAATGTTGTTTGCACTTGTGCATTAGATACTCCGACACTCAAAATTCCAATGGGTTTTACTGCGTTTGGCTCCAGAGTTTGCTGATGGTCATACAGTGGCTTGTATAAACTGAAACGTGTGAGTCCGGCAACATTGACGAAGCCACTAAAAATTTGCTTGTCATTCAAAACCTTCTCGGCTACTTCCCGCGAAATCCGTGTTCCGATAGCCCTAGTTTTTCCATCAGCGGCAGGAGTAGTTGCACTTACGCGCCAGTCTCGCGCAGACAAAGCAGAAGTACCTGTCTTGGTTTCTTGCTGGAGCTGATCAACAAGTTCGTAATTACGATTGAGCACTGTACCAACAATCGTCGTCCCCTCCAGCTTGCCTTGAATCCGAATCGGGTAAACTGCTAACGTAACTAAGCCCATCTTACCATCGTCAATATCGTAAGTCCCTCGAGGAAAAGGTCGCTGAGCTTGTGACAATCCTTGTATCGGCTGCGTTCTCACTCCAATAGCAGCTTGCTGCTCCAAGCCCAAGCGCTTTAACCACTCACTTTTAAACAGTTCAACTCCAGAGAATCGACGTTGATACAAAAGAGCATCTTTAACTATGGAAATATCTCCTAATTTAATGCCAGTAGGTAAAGACACAGAACGAAATTCCGTCTTTTTGAAATCCTCCCCTGGTAGAGGTGGATATGTAGAAAAATCCTCTTGAACCTTTTGAATATACTGGGCAACGCTTTCACCTTGCGCATTCGTAATTATATAAAAACTTTCTTTAGAATTAAGGGCAATATAGTTAGAGATCAGGTTGCGAAGCACTGCCACCTGCTCGGGACGATTCAAAGACCATTGTTGAGATTCCACAATACTTGCTAAATTTTGGGCTTCTCGCTCCTCGTTGCTTCTAAGGTGATCGAGTTTACCTTGGAGAATATTTGATTGAATGCGCAACCTATTTTGTAAATTTTGAATTAGCTCTGATTGCAAAACAGTCACGAGCCCTTGTGTTGCGACAATAACTGGCAAAACAGCTCCTATTACTAGCAGGAGCGTCAGTTTGCCACGAAAGCTTAAATTGTACCAACGCTGACGCAGTTGCTTTTTAATACTCAAGAAGTACCGATACTTTTTCTCTAACGTTCACTAAAAAGTATGCTACAGTTTATGCAATTTTAACACAAGATTCTTGATTTTGCTTCGTACGCGATCGCGAGTTACATGTTTTCTTTTTAGAATGTATCTCTAAGAACATAGACACTCATGTTGTTAGAGATACATTTTGTAATTACTTTTCGTTTAAGTGGATAGCACGCTGTTTACCTGATAAATGTATCGCACTTAACAGAGATTCCCTATAGAGATTCCCCAGATATTCCAAAATTCACCCAGTGCATTACATCGCACTGGAAATCAAGAACAAGTGAATCAATCCTGTTTATAAGTATTATTTTTAACATTCATTAACCAAATTCTTTCCAACATTAGAACTTGGCGACGGAAAACAATAGCTTTGTACTTTTTATAAGTGACAATGCCTAATAAGAAGAAAACTAGAAAAGCAATGATAGTAGAGCCTATATAAGTGTAGGTCTTAGTGTCAGTAGAAATATTTGGCTCGTTTACTGGCTGAGTGCTGTGATAAGTTGGCATGGGTATCTTCATCAGTTTGATAGTCCGATTGAAAAGACTTCATCAGGAATGTTTTATTTTACGGACTAGTCCAACTGCTTTCCGGGAATTAGGGGATTGGGTACTGGAGAAGAATGATATCGGTATATCTTGAAGTAAGGAAATAATACCCTATGCCCTATGCCCCATGCCCCATGCCCATAACCCTTTAAATTACCTAGGTCGCCCTAATGTTGTAATATATAACACTGCTTCATCATCGGGGATACCAAGAACTTGATTGACTTGGTCATCAAAGAAACCACCGATACCGCTGACGCCTAAACCAAGGTGAATTGCTGCTAAGTTTAATCTTTGCCCCAAATGACCAGCATCCATGTGAAGATAGCGGTAAACGCGATCGCCATATTGAGCGACAGCTGACTTTAAATCAGCCGTATGGAACAGTACTGCTGCTGCATCACGTCCTAAATCTTGACCCAAGCAGAGAAAGTGTAACTCTCGGCGGAAATTTTTAAAGCGAATTTGGCGCAATTCTTGTGCTTTAGGAGCATAATAGTAACAGCCTGCATCAAGACCTTTGACCCCCGAAACAGCAATAAATGTTTCTATTAAATTCAGATCAAAGTAATCAGTTGAATCGTCCAAGCCTTGATCAACGTAGTTTTGAGGTTGATAAGTAAAATCAAGTAAGGCTTTCAGTTCATCCAAGTTTAAATCATCACCACTATAAGCACGTGTAGAGCGTCGCTTGAGAATAGTATCATTTAGCCCTTGTAACTTTTCTCCCCATAAAATCGGTGTGGTGACCATGGAAATTTTCTGACAGAAAGGAAAGTTATATTTATCTTCTATGGATTTTTCCTGTTGTACCTCTGGTAAATTGAGGTTACCAGTTGTACCAGGCTTTATCTGTGTACATTGATGAAAATATGTCAATAATTCACCATCAGGAATGTAAGGATAGTTAATTTCGGTAGCGGAGGGTAAAGTCGTTCGTCCGGCTGGTAAATGCTGTTGAGTATCTAGCAAGTCTGCTAAAGGAACGACGACGAGCGCTCCTTCCTGCTGCACATCAATATAAAGCAATTCGTTTATCATCTCGTCCACAAACCCGCCGATCAAGTGAGGACGATAGTAATTAGCAGCACCAGCTAACTCAATATTTCCTAATAAATGTCCTGTATCCAGAAAAATTCTTCGGTAAGCTCGATCTTCGTACCGCCATGCAGAACGATAAAAAACCGCTGTGATGATTAATGCAAGCTCGGTACTTTCTAAAGCAGGATGAGAAAAGCAAGCTTGTTGCAGCTTGTCCCAAACGTTAGATTCCCAATAATGCATCAGCGAATGAGTCCGGCACTGGTAGTTATATAATCCTGGTGCCAATAATCGCATACCGCGAGAAACCAGATAAACTTCCGCCGGGTACAATCCACCAGCACTAGGAGCAGCTCTTAAATACACTGCGCTTCCTAGAGAAGGCATTCTTGCGGTTAGCCCATAGCTACAAAACAGCAACCGAGATAATCTTTGCCACCATTGAATATCTGAGTCAGAGGTATTTGGTTCTGACTGTTCTTGGAGATAAGATCTAAGATCGAACGCGGAGCCAATTTTATACTCTTTAAACGGCACAGGTTGCTTAGACCAGTCTAACTCCTGATTTCTAGAAGCAAGTCTTTGAGGGTCGTACTTAGTACGTTCGTGGTAGTGCTGAGCTATGGATTGGCGTAGTTCTGGCATAGGACTTTTAATACGCTTGTGCTACCTATCTTGGCATTCCTCTAGCTTATGATTTCGTTGTGGTTAGGACAAACGTTAAAATCATAACGGATAATTAAACACTACCACAGGCTTCCTTCTAATTATGCCACCCTTGCTTAACTCTTGGAAACTATGAATCTAATGAGATGCTGGTAACAATCAAGATGAGCAACCTATTCATTTTGGTAATCGTTGCAATAGATTTTCTGCACTCCGCGCCCATTGAGGATTTCCCTGAGCATCGTATAATGCTCTCGCATACTGTAATACCTGTGCTGCTTGTCGATAATTTTGTAGCTGTATAAAAGCTAGCCCAGCACCATAATAGGCGTTGGGGTAGTTAGAGTTAGCTTGTGCTGATTTTCTAAAAGCTTCTAAGGCTTCTTGATACTTCCCTTGATTAAATGAAATGGTTCCTAGGTTGTAGTAAGCTTCTGGATATCTAGGATTGATTTTTAGTGCTTGATTAAATGCATCTTTTGCTTTATCTAGTTTACCTACTTGGATATAACAGAGTCCTAGGTGGTAAGCTGGTTCTGGTGCATTTTGGCTGTATTGTATTGCTTTTTTAAAAGATGCGATCGCTTGCTCCCATTTTCGCTCCTGCTCTCGAAGGAGCCCTAAATTATAGTGAGCAACTCCCAATTGTGGGTCAATTTCTAACGCCCTTTGCAAGTAATCATTTGCCTGTCGTAAATTATTTCCTTCTAATAAAGCTCCACCTAAATTAGCAAAAGCTAGGGCAAACTCAGGATCCGCTTGTGTTGCTTTATAAAATGCATTGGCTGCTGGTTGCAATTGCCCGGTTTGTCGCAGTGCTAGCCCTAGATTATAGTGTGCTGCTGCTAAATTAGGATCAAGTTCAGTGGCTTTGCGAAAGGCAACGATGCCATCTTGCACTTTGCCCGAAGTGATTGCTTGTAACCCTTCATTTAAAAAGTCTGTAGCACTTTTACCAGCATATTGTGCTAGAACCAGCGGCGGTTGTAGAGATCTTGCGGAGAGGAACTCTTGAGCAGGGGAGAAGAGGAGCAGGGGAGCAGAGGAGCAGAGGAGCAGGGGAGCTCTTGAGCGGGGGAGCAGGGAGTTAAAAAACTTTAGTTGTGGGAGTAGCGCCTGCTTAAAATAGTGGGTTTGTTTTTTGAGACTGGCTTGTGCTAGGAAAACAAAGTTATTTTTTTTCTTCGACGATTTAAAGACTGGATTTTCCTGTTCCCTGTGAATTTTTAATTTGGATTTTCTGTTAAGAAACATTTTTTTGTTCGATTTATTTCACAAATATTTTGTTACACTAGGATCTTTAATTCATAAAAGTTTAATTTTATATACTAATTTTTGTAGTTAGCAAAATTTTTTTAACTAAATCTTACAACAAGATACGATTGTTTGGCGATCCCTTAAAAAGAGGGATAATCTCAAGACAAAGAGGGGACAATTATCGGAATCAATTTTTATCCCTTAATAAATTTAGGACAATGCGGTTAGGGTTTACCAACCGCAAGGGAGGTTTTATGAACGAAAAAGTACAATTGGGTTTGCGAAATGTTGCAATTGTAGGTCCATACTTAAGTGGAAAAACCACCTTACTGGAAAGTTTGTTATTTGTGACAGGAGCGATATCTCGCAAAGGCAGTACTAAAGATAACAATACAGTCGGAGATAGCGCTATCGAATCGCGCGATCGCCACATGAGTGTAGAAGTCAGCAGTGCTAGCACCGAATATAACGGCATTCGCTTCACATTCATTGACTGTCCAGGAAGTGTGGAATTTTCCCAAGAAACGTACAACGCTCTCATAGGCGTTGATGCAGCAATTGTAGTTTGCGAACCCATTACAGAGCGCGTTCTCACTTTAGCGCCCTTGTTTAAATTCCTAGACGATTGGGAAATTCCTCATATCGTCTTTGTGAATAAAATGGATCGGGCTAATATCAATGTTCTAGATACCCTGCACGCAATTAAAGCTGTTTCCAGCCGTCCCCTCGTAGCACATCAATATCCGATAATGCAGGGTGAACAACTCATCGGGTTTATCGACTTAGTCAGCGAAAAAGCATATCAGTATCATCTAGGTGCACCCGCTGATCCGATTCCATTTCCAGAAAATCTTAAAGAAGAAGAACATATTGCAAGAGCAGAAATGCTCGAAGCTTTAGCAGACTTTGACGATCATTTACTCGAAGAACTTTTAGAAGATATCGAACCGCCCCAAGAAGAAATCCTGAAAGATTTAAAACTAGAATTAGGGGCTGATTTAGTTGTACCTGTTTTCTTTGGTGTTGCAGAACAAGATTATGGTGTGCGTCCTCTTCTCGAAGCCTTGCTAAGGGAAGCACCAGAACCAGAAACAACAGCCCAAAAGCGTTTAAGTAAACACAAAGGTAGTACCCCGTTAGCACAAGTCCTAAAAACTTTCTACACTCCCCAAGGCGGTAAGCTGTCCTTAGTAAGAGTTTGGCGAGGCAAGTTAACTGATGGTATTGTCCTTAATGGTGTTCGCGCAGGTGGTATTTATCGCCTCATGGGACAACAGCAACAACCTCTTAATGAAGCTGATACGGGTGAAATAGTTGCTTTGAGCCGATTAGAAGGTATTAAGACAGGGGATACACTTTCGACTGAACAGCAGGTGACAGCATTATCCAAACCCCAAAAGTTAGAACCTGTTTATGCTCTTGCTATTACGCCCGAAAAACGGAACGATGAAGTTAAGCTCAGTGGTGCTATTACTAAGCTGTTAGAAGAAGATTCTTCTCTTCTTTGGGAGCAACATGGCGACACTCACGAGGTAATTCTTTGGGGGCAAGGCGAGATTCATCTGCAAGTTGCCTTAGACCGTCTGCGCCGTAAGTATAATTTACCGATGACAACTCACTTACCACAAGTGCCTTATAAGGAAACTATTCGCAAAACAGCTGCATCGGTTCACGGACGCTATAAGCACCAAAGCGGTGGTCACGGACAGTTTGGTGATGTTTATCTTGATATTCAACCCCTACCGAGAGGCGAGGGGTTTAACTTCAAGGAGACTATTGTCGGTGGTGTGGTTCCTAAGCAGTACATTCCTGGTGTGGAAATGGGTGTACGGGAGTTTTTAGCACATGGTCCGTTAGGCTTTCCGGTTGTAGATGTAGCCGTCACACTAACCAATGGTTCTTATCATACCGTTGATAGTTCTGAACAAGCATTCAAACAAGCTGCTCGTATTGCTATGCAAACGGGTCTATCTAAGTGTCAACCAACGCTTCTAGAACCAATTGTTCGTGTAGAAGTGAGGACTCCTAGCGACTTTACATCGAAAGTGCTGCAACTTCTCAGTGGTAGACGCGGTCAGATTTTGGGGTACGAGGGGATTACCGACTGGCAAGGTTGGGATAACGTTGTAGCTTATTTACCCCAAGCTGAGATGCAAAACTTTATTGTGGAGTTGCGATCGCTTACTCTAGGGGTTGGTTGTTTCCGCTGGGAATACGATCATCTCCAAGAAGTTCCAGAAAAACTCGCCGAACGCATCCTCGCCTGTAGCAATGGCAATGGTGGCAATGGTAACGGTAACGGCAACAAATAGTCACGAATTAACAGCAGTTTTCACCTAAATGAACCACACTGTTTGTAACGGCGCAAGGCATTGCGCCCCTACGACTGTGGTCTAATTACCTGAAAATTGCTGTAACTAAGTTAATCATTCCCGGGGTGGGTAGTGCTAGCATTACCCACCCTTGATCACATTAAGCAGTTATACCAATTCAAAAAATGATTGATACAAATGTAGGTTGGGTTGAGGAACGAAACCCAACACATCAAAGCCTTGTCTTTGTTGGGTAACACGAGCGTTCAACCCAACCTACCCATCTACCCATCTGTTTCATTTTTTTCGTGAAATGGTATTACTTCCTAGCAATTTCGCTACAATTAAAGAAGGAATAGTAAACCAAAAACCCTTGCTTAGTTAAAAATCTATTAGACATCTGGTGAAAATTAATTATGCGTTCCTTGAAATCCTTGCTAAGGGCGAACGCCGTACTCTGCGAGAAGCCAGAGGCTACGCCCCTACATCAATTTCTGGAGATGTCTATTATCTATTTAAGTTACGTACTGAAAATAAAAATTCATAGGACATGCAATGGGTTACTATCACTTTAACAAAAATTTTTACATAGCGATTTTAATCTTAAGTTTGTCAACACTTACCAATGAGCTAACGCCATCGGTTCATGCGCAGACTGTTCGGACTGATACTATAAGAAGTAACTCTAAGGGTGAAGTAAACTTTCTCAACCGAGGACGTGAGAGATTTCAGCGAGGAGACTATAAGGGAGCGATCGCTGACTTTAACCACGCACTAGTATTGAATCCTAATGATGCCAATGTCTACTACAATCGGGCTGTTCTCTTGCATGAACTGGGGGACGATCTCAACGCGGTATCAGATTTTGACCGCGCAATAGAACTTAATCCCCGCGATGCTAACTCTTATTTTCACCGAGCTGGCGCTCGCTATGGTTTAGGAGATCAACCTGGCACAATCCAAGACTTACAGCTAGCAGCGAAGCTTTTTCGTGCGCAAGGAAATACAAAAGGCTATCAACAAGCACAAAATTTAATTAAACAGTTGCAGCATTCTGTCGAATGATGTTTAAGGATTTTGGAGTGCGAGCCGGAAAGCTCGCTCGTTAGTCAGATTGAACTCAGATTGTAGATAGATTCCAGTTTCTTTAAAAAAAGCTATATATCCATAATCATCAATAGAATTTTACCAGTTTGGTGTGTCCATCATTTAAGGAGTGGCAAAATATAGGAATGGCAAGCTCTAATGATACAAATACTGGATGGTCTGCACTTTCTCGTGGTGCACCGTTTGCAGTTATTGTTGCAGTATCAATTTACATCTTATACAGGCTTTTGCCGGTTATAGAGCTAACTGCCCTAGCAGCATTAATTGCTTTAATTTTGAGAACTGTGCTTCGCTGGCTGGAGAAAATTGTCAAATCGCCTTGGTTATCTATTCTTATCTTAATCGGGTTCATACTAGGGTTTGTTGTATTGATTCTTGCAGTAGTCATTCCTAGTCTGATTACAGAAACCCAAAACTTATTGGTGACACTACCACATTACCTAGATGTACTTAATAGACGAATCGAAGAGCTTCACAGAACTAATAGTCTAATTCCAGATATATCCCAGGGTATTGTGCAGCTACAGCGTGCCGCTGACGCATTACTCAAGGAAGTTCCACTTTTGTTACGTGAAACCTTGGGCTTGCCGTTGGAATTTGTGGCGACACTTATCCTATCTTTGTATATGGCCTACGACCCTAAATCACTGATTAATGGTATTCTCCGGCTAGTACCTCGCCGAAATCACCAAAAATTTAAACATTTTCTATCATCTCTAGAGGTGAGATTAAAAGGATGGATTTTTGGGACAGGGGTTGCCATGATATTTCTTGGTTTAGGAGCAACACTTGGACTGTGGGCTTTAGGCATTCCATCGGCACTGGCTTTTGGAATTATTGCCGGGTTGCTTGAGGTGATTCCTTACGTTGGTACAATTGTCGGTACTGTTCTACCTGCTTTAGTTGCCCTTAGCATTTCACCTGTAAAGATGCTCCTGGTTCTCGGATTGTTTTTAATTCTCAACCAGGTAGATGCACACCTCGTTCAGCCTTTGGTGATGGGGAAGCAAGTTAATTTACATCCTGTTATGGTTATCCTGACGTTTCTCGTCATGGGTAAGTTATTAGGTTTCTTTGGTGTACTCTTAGCAGTTCCGATTGCTGCTGTCGTTGTTACCATTATTGACGAAATAACCTGCGAGCAACCAGCTACTGAAGAGGTGACAACCCAATAACAAGAAACTTAGGTGTCTCCTCCTGTTGTGCCTAGTCATTTTGAAAAAAAATCTGAGAAACGCTGAAAAAGGTTTCAGCGATCTTCAAGCAGTGGCGGCTTCAAGCTCTCACTGATTGTCTTTAATTTTGAATTGATTATTTTGAATTTTGACTTGTGTTGGGTAGGTTCTTTTCGTCAGTATCGAGGACACAGACGGCAAGTAGGCTTGCGGTTTCAGTGTCACTCTCATTTTTGCTGACGCCATGAAGATCGCCAGGTTCTTCGACAAAGTTATCGCCGACGTGATACACCTTTTCCGGCTCGTCATTGCGTTTGCTACGAATTGCACCCTTCAGAACCGTTGCATAGATGAAAGACGAGTCTGGATGGGTGTGAGCGGGGATTGATCCACCGGGCGGGTATTCGATCAGCACGACTTTAATGCTCTTGCCTGGCACATTGGGAAGAACGCGCTCAAAGACCAACTTTCCCGTGGGCTGATTGGTAGACAAGTCATGGGTTGAAGCAGCAAATACGGAGTTAGTACCGAATACGGAGATAGAAGCAAATATGGAGATAGCAGCGAAAGCAATTCCCCGGAGAAATCTAGTGAACATTTGTGTTTTCCTTTGTTGATACAACGTAGATACCAATCTTCTGTATGCAGCCATCATTTCACCTCTACTACAGCGGAAATCTAGCGCAAGATTCTATGCAGCACAAGAAACTAACATCCGATCTTCAATATAACAGTAAATTAATGTAACCGTAATTAATCCAAGTAATCCCTTTATTAAATTCATATTTGAAACACTAATAAATAAAAAAATGCTATCTTTTTTTAGAAAAAAGAAAATCTAGAAAATTAATAAGAATAAATCAACCATGCTAAACAGCATGGTCTGTGATTAGGTATAATGATTTTTAAGTTAACAGCTATACATAGAGCTACAAAATTCATTTCGTAAATTCCAGAAAAGCGTCAACATTTTTGTTATCCTATCGAATTGCTGAACTTAAGATGTTTTGCGTTATTCTTCACTAAGAATTTTCACTCTAACTGAAACTGAAGGAAAATTATTCAGATTTAAAGCTGGTAAGTGTATAACTTCTAATACTTGTGTGGTCACTCCTACTCCACCAAGATGAAGTAAAACAGTTTCGCCGTTACGCGGTACAGCTTGCACATAAGCTTTAATTGTCTCTCCTTCTAACACATTTGACTGTGTAATATCAAACGTCACTGGAATCATTGCTCACCTCTACTTTTTTATTAAAACGGTACATATAGGTGTCGGAAATAATACGCTTTCTCTGAAGAATTTGAACCGCAAACCTTTTGAGCGTTAAGGTACTAACGATTTGGTTTCCTTTACCTTCCTACTAAGATACGTGAGACGAACATTTTTGTCAACTTTTAGCGTATATTTATAGTACTGAGAAGATTTTTAATAGTATTGCGGCGTATTATCAGTCTATGAACATCAAAAGATGATTAATCGTTTTTCCACTGCGAATATTAGGATCGTGGAGTAATTGATGATGGACAAATAAAGTGATTTCCTGGAAGCTTCATGAAATAATGGCTAAAAAAAGAGTTAGGAACAAAGACTTGGCAGAAGGTATCGGCATTACCGAAACTTCCGTTTACAGGTTACGAAAAACAGATATTATGCCTCGAATGTCACCCGAACGGCTAAACGCAATTTGTCAATTTCTGGATTGTCAGCCTGGCGATTTGCTTAGTTATGTTCCAGATGATGATGGAGAAACAGCAACAGAAACAAAATGAGCGACTTGTTCTACCAGAACAACTGGTTTCTAAAACTCGTAACAGCATAAGGTGATCGGCACTCACCGTAGCTCGCGATCGCTAATTTGATGGCAGTAATCGAAAATTTTACTAAGAGAGTGCGAGAGCCTGAAAGCTCGCCGTATTTACCCATGGGATGAAAGGCGACACGGGCGGTTTTAACCGCCGTGATCTGCCAGTACATCTATTGTCGTATCCGATTTAACCCAATCGGTAGGGAAATCAGGGGCAGAGCAACAACCCAAAAACGGAAGCCGTTTCCAACTATTCCGATTTAACCCAATCGGTAGGGGGGTGCCTCGTGTTCGGGCTTTAACAACGCAGAGTTTCCAACTATTCCGATTTAACCCAATCGGTAGGGAGGGAAAATCCCTGTAGTAGGCCATGTCAAAAAGTTTCCAACTATTCCGATTTAACCCAATCGGTAGGGAGTTCGTCTAGCAGCCCTTACAGGGTAAGGGTTTCAGAGGCTAAATCGACACCACTGCTAAAAGTATAGTACATCATGCAAAAAATTGAGCAAAACACATACCTCAAACCTAAGCCCAGTAAGCAATCGACACCAGTTAACGAAAAATATAGGGTTTTGGAGATTGGCTGAGTGGTGTCGATGAGCATGTTACAAAATCACCTTAAATATCTTAAAACCTAGATGATATAGTGCTTTGGTGGATCTGCTGGTTTTTGACCGCCAATAGTTAAGACTCTGGAAACCGATTCTTCCGAAATCCAATAAAATCGCAAATTGTCCTGGGACAGTTTAACAAGTTTTTTCGACTTTTCAAAAAGTTGCCGCATTTCCTCCAAAGTTAGAAAACATTCAAACACAGAATACTGTACTCTTCGCCCGTAACCCTCTAGAAAGTTGGATAACTTAGTACGCCTTTTATCATCAGGAATATCATACACGACAACCACTAACATAAGAAAAAAATCAGTTCTAATTCTTGAAGCTTCTTTATAAAGTAGTCAGGAGTCAGAATTCAGGAGTCAGAATGATTATTGGTTTAAAACCTCGTCCGTTGTAAACAAGACAGGGTTTAAAACACCATCCCTTTTTTATGGGTAATGTATTCTGACTTCTGACTCTTGACTTCTGAATTCTGTTTGATCAAAAAAAGCTAAAATTTTCTACCCAGCCCTTAAAAAAGATTCATATGGAACACCAGATAATAAATAACGTTTATACCTTCTAACCTGTAAATGAATTGCATGTCTATATGTTACTTGAGATATTAAATCTGGGTGAGATACTTCTTCATTCATGCGGGCTTCAAATTTTTGTAAAAATTTCTTGCGTGAAGATTGGTTTAAATACACACCCCCTGTGCTTGCAACAACATCAAAATCAGTTGGTTTTACTAAAGAATGATTAATCATATCCAAAACTAAAGTATCAACAATAGGAGAGCGAAATTCTTCCATTAAATCGAAAGCTAAATAAGGCTTTTGCTTTTCACCATAATGAAAGTTACCTATATAGGGAGACAGTCCTTCCGTAAGAATAAAACTCAACACATTATTAAACAAAAGTGTATAACCAAAACTGAGTAAAGAATTGACTTCATCAATAGGGGGTTGACGAAATCTCTGAGAGAAAGTAAAAGCGGAATTAGTAATTAACTTACCAAAAGCTGGGAAATATCTAGCAGCAGCAATTCCTTCATAACCACGCAACGAATCTAAACCATCTATATATTCCAAAGCGTCTATATCTTGATTAATCCCATAGAGAGCTTTTTCAATATCTTCTAATTTCCGCTTTCGATTAAATCTCATCAACAACTGCTTAGAATTCATTAATTTACCTAAAACAACAGCCTTAGACATACTAAATTGGAAATAAGAGTCATTACGTCTTTCTATCTGGATTAGCTGATTATGTAGATTAGTAAATTCTTCACTCCACAAATGACCGTGATATTTACCGTTTTGGCTGAGAAATAATACCGGTATCTGTTCTTGTAAACAGGCTTGAAGTACAGGAGTCGAAAGTTGTATATTTCCGAATACTAAAATTTGCTGCACTTCCCGAATTAAAATTTCAAGTTTGGGTTTTTCTGAAACATGAATAATAAAACGTTGGTAATCTTTATAGATATTTGTTCCTTGTTCAATTAAATATATAGCTGCCATATGTTGATTCCAAATATTTTTTTGCTCATGTGTTGTCTCATCTTCATTTAATGAAGATAATTCTTCTATTTCTGTTGTTTTGAGAAATGGTTGATTTAGAGAGTCAATATCTTGTATATCGTGAGCTAATGTCGCAGCATATTCTTTTTTCGGCTCCGATGAAGGCTTGAGGCTTTTTTTTTACCTTGATTTTTTTCTAGATTTTCTATTCCAGACTTCAGCTTTTCATCTTTAACATTTACAGGAAATATAGCATTTTCTAAAAAACCATGGCCTAAAAACCGAAACCCGTATTCAAAATTAGTAATTTGAGTTTTCTCAGTATGCATCGTCAGTCCCATAGAATTTAGAAGCTCAGAAACTTCTGAGTAAGCTGCAAAAATTCTTTCCTGAGTCTGAGATAAAATTAAGAAATCATCAGCATACCGCACTAATTTTAGATCTGATGAAGAAATTACACGATCAAATTCATCTAGATAAATGTTGGCTAGCATTGGTGAAATAACAGATCCTTGTGGTATACCTTTTTTTGGTAAAACTAGCCCTTCTTCTGTTAGCACGCCAGCAGAAATCCAAGATTTAATCAAACATAAAATTCCTGGATGATCAACATGAAATCTAACTTCTTTTAATAACCTTTGATGATCAATATTATCAAAAAATTTAACCAGATCAGCATCCAAAACCCAAGAGTAACCGCTATCTCGCCAATCAGCGACTTTTTCAACGGCATTTAAATAGGAAAGATTCGGACGATAAGCAAAACTGGCAGGAGAAAATTTCTGCTCGATTATGGGATAAAGAACGTTTAATAATCCTTGCTGAACGATTCTGTCCCGAACTGTAGGTATTTTTAACTCTCGCTGAGTGCCATTTTTTTTAGGAATGATTACTTGCTTATAAGGATGAGGTTCATAGGTGCCGTTAGCAACAGCATCTCGTAATTGATAAATATTTAGTGTTTGATTACTAGCAAAAATATCAATAGTTTCTCTATCTACCCCTGCACTCCCTCGATTTTCTGCTACCTTTTCCCAGGCACGTTGAAAGTTACTTAAAGTGAGAAATTCTTGAATAATTGTATCCATGGTAAGTGGAAATGAATTTGTTTTTCAATATACTTCCTGCACGGAAATGAAAGTTTCCAATACTAAGACAATTAAAAGTGTGTAGTAGTGTGTCTAAGCAAATTTGTTGGGTTGAGAAACTTAGACACCTCTGGCGGTTTTCTGTAGGGTAACCCAACATTTACCATCGTTTGTTGGGTTTCGCTGTCGCTCTACCCAACCTACAAAAATTCTTATCCGAGCAGTATTGCGATTGGTTTAGAATTCAAGGAAGAAGGTTCTTGCGTAGTTAACGTGCTAAATTTTTAATTACAGTTTATTTTTAACGGCAACAAATTCAATATAAAATCCGAACGGAAATCGATTCGTCCAAGTTCGATTTATTAGGTAAGTAGGGAATCACGCGCTGGCTACAGAGCACAAAAGAAAAAACTGAAGGTATATTGCAATCTTACCCATGGCTAGCTGAAGCGTCGATAACCCTAGTTAAGTAGTGCTTTCCCTTGCTCGGCAAGACTTTTACTTATCGAAGACTCTATTTCCACTCATAAGATTTAATTACAAACATACAAGCACAAACTCAAAAAAACGCCAATGAGGCGTATGAAGATCAATCATCGCGTACTAATATTTACAGATGCAGATAATACTATATTCTCAGCCCAAAGTTTTAACAGAAAGATCGATTGAAAGAAAATTCGTCACTATCTAGCCGATCCCAAAGAAGGTAGAGAACTCATTGAAATGGTAATTTATATTGGGTTACCTCCTAGTAAAGAGAGATTTGAAGAACAACGCAAAACAAAAGAAAAGTTTATCTACTGGGTAATCTGTTTATAAATGAAAGGATTGAAGTAGGGTTTTGATAATTTGTGTAAGAAGTCTATTCAGTACCTTGAAAAATCAATATATAGGAGAAAATTACTGATTATGAGTTTATCTAATCGTAATCGTTCACAACTTCGTTCTCATATTTCCTTTAAAGAGGTTCAGAAGGAAACAAACTTTTGGAGATCACCGCTAATCTGGCTATGTGGTTTTACTGGAGTTTTAATAGTTGGAAGTCCTCTTATTATGGATGAATTTACTAATCGAGTGACCAGCGCTTTTATGGTGGATGTCTCTTTGTCAAATCAACCTTATAAAACATCCTTAGAAGCGCTTTGTCACCAATATATCGAGCAGTTAGTTGAGGGTGATATTAATATTCAAGGAAAGTTTGCGGATAAGGTAGCTATATTAAACAATCAGGAATTTCAAGAGCGCGATCGCTTGTCTTTTCAAAAGCAATGCGAACAGATCTCGCTTCAACCACCTGGAATTGGTAAAGCTGAAGGTACATCCTTGATCGATACACTTTCTCGTTTAGAAACAGAGATTGAGCACCAACAAAGCCAAGGGAACAATCAACCCGTAGCAGCAGTAATCGCGATTCAAGCTGCTGAAATGGTCAATCATCAGCGTCAAGACTTTAATCTCATTAAATCAAAAATTGAAAGTATCGTCCAGAAAGGCGGTGCTGTAGTGATGATTGGTCCTGAGGTTGATTTACAAAACCAATTAAGCCGTCAGTTAATGTCGGTTAAGAATACACAAATCTGCACTTATTCCGATAGTCAAACTTGTTTGTCTTGGCTCTTTCAAAAAGCACGGAAATGAACCCTGCCGATCGGCTAGTAATCTATGAACAGTGGGGTGCGTTAAAACGAAGTCGCTAACGCACCATTATTAAGACCTTGGTTGTTATTGATTTTCTCATTAAACAAAGCACAGCACAATGATACCTGAAATACCCCCAAAGCGTAAAGCTAGACTTGAACACTGGCGCAAAATTCCCCAAACAATCCTTAAACAAATGCCTGGATATGACCGTGTACAGATTATGGCAGCGATTGAAGAGTATGCTGAGCATAATTTAGCCAAATCGCAGATCGCTAAATATAACGCTGTGCGCGATCGCCGATTATCGCGCAACCAACGACAGATCGCCCAATTTATAGTCATTATAGCTGGTAGCCTCACATTGTCGATAGTTCCTCAGCTACTTGCTAAACAAGCCGGAAGGGGACCTTTGGCAATATCTGCAGGGTTGATCGGCGGCGGTGTAGCTAGCTTCTATGCTCATGCTAACGCTAGTAAGGTTCTCGTTGGCATGAAGTTGAAAACAGAGACTGAAAACACTCGTAAGTCAATTCTAAATCAGAAACATTAAAAAAAGGGAAATTATGGTTGATAAGTTCAATTACTCTCAAGATAAGCCAGAGGCTGTTTATAGCCAAGCTCAATTAAATATGCTCAATGATCTAGAGGGCGTTCATGATAAGAAACCTGATAAAGAAGCACTACTGATTAGCGTATCCCTGAGTGTTATTGAAGCAGGCGTTGCTTTTTCAATGATTGCTTCTGCGGGTACATTCATCGCTTCAATAGTTGCTTTATTTCCTGTAGCGTTGCTTTGGGCGATCGCTAATTACCATGCCGATAACGTAGAGCTTCCTGAAGCCTACGATCAACTAGTCGAAAAATATCATGAAAAATTGCAGTAATAATTCTGACAAATTTACCACAGAAACTTTTTTTAAAACCGAGTTGATTCCTGATAAAAAAGACTATGGGGAGCAGATGATTGATGCTCGTCTCAGGTGGGTTTGTGGAAATGATCCCTACAGCCTATTGAAAAATATCGGGATGGTTGACTGTCAAAGTGAAATAGATTTTTTTGTGTCTCGCTTACAACAGTTAGAGCAAGAACGAGAGTTTTATATTCATCAAAGGAAGTCTCTATTTAACCAGGAGGAGCAAGAAATTCAAAAGGCTGAACCATCGGAAATTAACATGGTTGGACCAGCTAACATAGTACAGGAAAGAATCAAACAGTGGCAAGAGCAAAAAATCAGCAAACGTGAAATAATTTTTCAACAAGAAATTGAATTAATTGAGCAGAGATATGGTAATATAAAACAACAATGCGAGGAGCGCATTAAGCAAGCTCATGCTAAGTATCAAACTTACTTTCAGATTTGGCAAAAAGAACATACGATAGATTTGGGTTAGGAATGGGTGTGACTCTGGAACAACGATAACTGACATCTTGCAACCCGGCTGAGTCAGCCCGACACCCCGCCCGGAACTTAAGTTCCGGGCTAATAGCTTAAGTCCATTGAAATGGACTAAAATCCTTGCGCAGTCCTCTTGAGAGGACTTTAGCTATCAGCGATTTAAATCGCTGGCTGGCTAGCTGACTAGATGAAGAAGTGTATATTGACTGTAGGGTGCGTTAGGTGAAGCCGTAACGCACCTTGAATTTTTGGCGGTTAATCATACTACAAGCCAAAGAATTATAATACTATTTATCTTTAATAGATAACCAAAAAAATTTTGTAACATGCTCATCGACACCACTCACCCAATCCCTGAAACCCTATATTTTTCGTTAACTGGTGTCGATTGCTTACTGGGCTTAGGTTTGAGGTATGTGTTTTGCTCAATTTTTTGCATGATGTACTATACTTTTAGCAGTGGTGTCGATTTGGGCTCTGAAACCCTTACCCTGTAAGGGCTGCTAGACGAACTCCCTACCGATTGGGTTAAATCGGAATAGTTGGAAACCTTTATTTTTATGGCGTCTTTGTTTATGAATACCACCCTACCGATTGGGTTAAATCGGAATAGTTGGAAACTCTTTTTAACTATGCGAAGTTTTCTAATAACTTCACGTCCCTACCGATTGGGTTAAATCGGAATAGTTGGAAACCTGCAACGAGACAAAGGAGCTTTTTAGTGAAGAAACCCTACCGATTGGGTTAAATCGGAATAGTTGGAAACCTCACCTGGTTGACCGATTGTTTGAGACGCTTGGGTCCCTACCGATTGGGTTAAATCGGAATAGTTGGAAACCTGATCACAGATTGGCAAATTCACAAACCATCAGTGCCCTACCGATTGGGTTAAATCGGAATAGTTGGAAACGTGCTCAAAAATCTTACAGACCGTTGATCGTAAACCCTACCGATTGGGTTAAATCGGAATAGTTGGAAACGATCCATCTCCTGAACAGTTTCCTTGTAAAATTTGACCCTACCGATTGGGTTAAATCGGAATAGTTGGAAACAGTACTTCTTGTAACACCCATGCTTCTTGTAGGCCCTACCGATTGGGTTAAATCGGAATAGTTGGAAACTCTACCATCTTTCCAGTAGAATTCTACCTTCCCTACCGATTGGGTTAAATCGGAATAGTTGGAAACGAGATGGTTTGTTTCCGGTCTTTACAGCTGCCGCTAAACCCTACCGATTGGGTTAAATCGGAATAGTTGGAAACTTGTAGGAGAAAATGAAGAAGGAACGTTTCTTCTTCCCTACCGATTGGGTTAAATCGGAATAGTTGGAAACTTGTGCGCCATTTGGACCGTTTCCTACATTTCCGCCGCCCTACCGATTGGGTTAAATCGGAATAGTTGGAAACTCTATCATTGCTGCTATTGTAAGAAAAAATAGTGGCCCTACCGATTGGGTTAAATCGGAATAGTTGGAAACTTTGGGGCCTACAATTGTCTCGCTTTCAAATGTTACCCCTACCGATTGGGTTAAATCGGAATAGTTGGAAACTAACCGGCTTCCCAATGTTCTCGCAACGTTTTGTACGCCCTACCGATTGGGTTAAATCGGAATAGTTGGAAACAATTAAAGTCGTCACACAATCTATCAGCAATGAATGCCCTACCGATTGGGTTAAATCGGAATAGTTGGAAACAATTTGGTGCAAAAGTTTTATGGGTTTGCGCAAAATCCCTACCGATTGGGTTAAATCGGAATAGTTGGAAACCTTGAGTATCTACTGCGCCAGCTGAAAATCTACCCCCTACCGATTGGGTTAAATCGGAATAGTTGGAAACTGTTCTTCGTGAACCGTATAATATTTATTATTATATTCCCTACCGATTGGGTCAAATCGGAATAGTTGTAAGCAACAGTAATAATTAAAAGCCCCCATATCTGGAACTTAGAGCAGGGTTTTTTTTTTCAAAATTAAAAAGAGTAAGGACTATGTAAAATTTTGTAAAATCACTTAAAAGCTTTTTAGTTGCATGTTGATGCGCTAAAGCGCAACTACAAACTAAGGAGAGTTTTTTTGTACCGATCTACTGAAACGATGGACGGGCTATTTTACCAAAGTTTTTGGAAGCTATCTTCCTCAGATTTTCTACTTGCTTCATTCTCCAGAAAATCATCGCACTCTGGAGAATCATCAGGAAAGATAGTCAGTAACTCTATATCGTCTCCAAACTTCAACAAGCCATTTTCACTTAAATGTTGATACACATTAAATATCTATGAGGGCGAATGGCATTCGCCCCTACACACTGTATTTGTATCAGGATTTTCGGAAATGGTATGAGCGATCGCGCTTGGTAACGGTAGCGCTAAACCGCATCCCCAGCGCTTCAGGGATGGTCCTTCTTTGGGGAACCATTTCTCGTCCCAATCTTGCCAAGGATTGAGAGGGGTTTCCATCACATAAATAGTACCCACCGGAACTGCATATCGTCCCCGTGACAGTCGTTTGGTTTCTCCTTCACCTCCCAGTCGATAGCGAAAAGGTTTGGGACGTTCAGTCAGTACAGTTGCTAGATAGTGGTTGCAATTCCACACCTCGGGAAAACGAGTTGATAAACGATTTGAACCCCAAATAGCCGGAGTAATTAATGCAAAACTTTTACCAACATCCTGTGTGAGAAGATTTCTAGTAGATTGCTCCAGTGGTAAACATTGCACATCTACCATGTGTCCCTCACCCCCAAATCGATACCAACCAGATTTAACTTCGTCACTACACAGATAAACCAAGCAACAATCGGGGTTTAGTTGGACTCCATTTTCTAAAAATAAACTACCTCTTTCGCTATTGTCTTCCAGTCTTTCTAACTTGACTCGCCGTTCATCTTCTCTCAGTTGAGGGTGCAAATGTGGAATTTTTTTCCAAGGAGGAGATGAGCATACTTTGGGAAGCTTATTCAAATCAGTTGATTGTAATTTTTCCCAATCCTGTATTGCTAACCAACTACCACTTTCAAATTTACCTGTAGGTGATTCTCCTGTTTTATTTACCCATTTTTGACACAAACCACACCAGCTTAATTGATATGCAATATCTTCTGTGCCTTCGTTGACTAAACAATTGAAAGGAGTAGGAACATAAAAGTTTTGAGGAGAATCACTTTTTGCCCAAAAAGGACCAGCAAAATATAAAGGTTCTAATCTTGCTTTGAGTTTTTGCTTAAATTTCTTGTCGTCTGGTTCTTTTTGTCGTTCTTCTTCGGCATACTTAGCAGCAAATAAACCAGATAAACTGGCAGCACTAGGCGGAAAACTCGTACCTGAACGTCCTACCAAGTTTTCTGGCGATAAAAATCTGCCAGCACTGCCATATAAAAATCCTAATGGCTCAATTACGACTAAATATTTAAAAAGTGATTCTTTTACTAAATTAGTATTAGGTTCATTGTCTTGTACTTCTATTACTGACATAGATGAAATCCTATTTTTGCAAGATTAATAACCCAGTTATTTAGAGCTTCAATAGTATATTTAGAATCACCTTCTTGATTACCAAGAATACCCGTTTTTCCTTGTGAATCCCATAAATGCTGTTCTAAAATATACTTTTGTTCAGGAAAATAAATACCAAATAGTGCTTTGGCTATATCTATCTGGTTTTTAAAAGCATGACGAGACTCTAGTACCGCTACATCTGCGTAAATATGTCCCCAGTTTGCTTTTTTAGCTGTTTGTTGGTTGCGATCGCCGTTTTGCCGCCCTGCTTCGCGATGCCCGTCTAGGATCCGCCAAGAGCGATCGCAGTATCCCTCCAACACTTCCTGCAAACACCACCAAGGACATACCCAGTCCAAATGATTACCGCTATTAAACAGAATGCGGATTGCTAGACGGTTGCGTCCCTGTTTCTTGGCTTTTTTCTCTACATCTCGGCAATGTTGCAGTATATCTCTCTGCGGAACACCTGGTGCAGCCCAAACAAATCCGACACTAACGCCAATTGGTTTTTGGTGTTGTTTCCATAAAGCATTATGGTTGTCTGGATTAAATTTATAAAACCAATCAAGACATTCTTGAGGTTTAAGCACAGGTTCCTTAAATAAGTTTTCTGCTTCTATTTGATTAAGTCCGGCTTCTGCTAGTGCTTGTTTTAGTTCTGAGTCGTTTTCATTTTTTATGATATAAGCAAATCCCTCTCGAATTTCACTGCTAAGCTTGACATCTTGGTGTAACCCTTTTTTGTTAAATTCTTGATTAAATTCATCTATTTCTTGTTTCGATTCAGGTTGTGATTTAGCTAGCCTATAACTTACACACTTTACTAACTTCACTAAAAACCTTGTTTTTGGAGGAGTGCGATAGAAAACACCTAAAAAATCATCTCCTCCTGCGTAAATTATTCTACCTTTACCGGTATAATTCAAGCTAGGCTTTAAGGATTCTTCCCCCCACTTTAGCATAGCCATACTGAAATCATGGGTATCGTTGTCAGGGTTAGCATCTTGTTTGTTTGACAACGATTTGAGATATTCTCCTGCTTTGTCTCCATCGCCTTGAAACCAGCCACTCCATCGATTATCAGGTTCGATAGTACTCTGATTTTTCTTGTTATTTAATCTATTTAAATCCCGGAATGTTTCCGGAATGTCTTCAGTAGCAATTCCTAAAGGAACACTAATTACTTCCAAAGTTATCAAGCGTTTTATCAGTTCTGGAATGCTCAATTCTTCATCAATGTCAATAATAGCTGCTCCATATTCATGGATCAATTCTGTACGCTCCCCTTGACTAATCTTTGGAAATCTGTCTTTAACAAAAAGAATGAAACCTTGACCATATTTCTCAATTAATCTATTTTCTATTTTCTTATTATTTTGTTTCAATTGCGCGATAATGTGTTCAATAAAGTTCTTTCCTACTGCATAACTAAGATTTTTATAAAATTCTTTAATCTCTGTTTTTTGAGTTTGATAATTCCAGCTATGGGGATGAGTGCTACACAAACTAGGAATAGCTATAGCATCTGCTCCTGACAAAGTTGAACTTTCCCCAGTCCAGTTGATAGCACTCCAGTTGCGCGATCGCTTAATTTCATTTAAATTACTCCGCGCTGCGCTCATTGTTTCACCTTGTCCCCAAAAAAACTCCCAAGCGTAATTTGTCCATAAATTCCATTCCCGTTGCCAAGAATAGTTGCCGTCAACATTATCCTCAATCCATTGGCGACAAGCTTGTGTAACACCATGCCAAGTAGACTTCAAAACCTCCTCAGCATCTTGTCTAGGAAAGTTACCTTTTATAATGATTTGGTTAGGAGTTCCTTGAGTCAGATTAATTGAAGCTGGGGAAACCACCCAAAGTCCTAGATCTGTAGCTTTGCAGCAAATAGCACTAGCGATATAAGACAGAATAAAAGAACTTCCATACAAATCTCGTAATTTACGCGATTTTTCAATAAATCCCTGCACAGGAGCAAAAGTAATTGCAGTGTAAACTTGGTTCATCATAAGCAAGATAATCAAACTCTAAAGAGTGAACAATGATATTTACGGTATCTGATATCTTGTACCTGGGCTGTCAGCCAGCCAGCGATTCAAATCGCGCTTCTGATAGCTAAAGTCCTCTCAAGAGGACTGCTCAAGAATTTCAGTCCATTTCAATGGACTTAAGCTATTAGCCCGGAACTTAAGTTCTGGGCGGGATATCGGGCTGATTCAGCCGGGGTGCAAGATCTCAGGTATGGGAAATGGCACAAAACTACAGAGAATCATGACGAATCAATACTTTCTACACTAGTCCTTTTCGTCACCTAGAAAATGTTATTTAGGTTTTTTTAAGGTTTAGCTAAGGAGCCAGAATACAGGAGTCAGAATACAGGAGCCAGGATACAGAATACAGGAGCCGGAACAAAATTTTTTAACCCTTTTATTGATCCACCAACAACACAGAATTTATACAGTGATTCTGACTCCTGACTCCTGACTCCTGTATTCTTTCTTGTTAACATTTCGTTATAAGCTGGTAACTATACAATATATGGTTAACTCCGTAAAAGATTGTGAACAATCCAATAGACATCTGGTGAAAATTAATGATGCGTTCCTTGAAATCCTTGCTCAGGGCGAGCGCCGTACTCTGCGAGAAGCCAGAGGCTACGCCCCTACATCCCATTTCTGGAGATGTCTAATTAAGAACGCTTAAAGAACATTTTCACTATCCCATAGAGGAGGAAAGCGGGTTTTCCAGCCTTTCACTAAACTTGGAACGAAGCATTGACATTTCCCCTCCACCTCCCGGCTCTCTGCGAAGGCTTGGAAACAGAGGTGTCCAATAGCTTGTTAAGTTAAAGTGGCAGCTTTAAAAAAGCAGATTATGTCTAACTTTGAACAATTTTCCTTGTTTCCCACCGTTCGGCTTTTAGACAATTTAGTCGAAGGTTCACTCAACCAAAGCCAAAATTTGATTACTGCTATGCGGCGATGGAGATTGATCAACTGGTTCTATGGGGATGGAGAACAAAAACTCCACACAGAGCCAAAAGGTGGATTAACATTTAATGAGTGGTGCCAAGAATTCTTTAAATTACAGCCTTCTCATCAATCAAACCACCCTCAAGGTAAGTCACTAGAAAAGATAGCGGATATCTTAAAAGATCATAATTCCCAATGCCCTTGTTATAAAACAATAAAGGATTGGTTGTTTTTCTACGGAATTTCTGTTGCTGATTGGCAACACGATTTGCAAAAGCATCTTGCATTATCAGAGCAAGCTATCCAGCTGATCTTAAAGGATCGTCTTTTTGCAAAAACTCGTAAAACTTTACAAAATGATATTAATTTCCTTAAAGATAAGAAATGTCTTCAGTTTCAATATTCTGTATCTAAAAGACAAAATCAAATTTATCAACTTAATGAATTACCAAGTTGGATTGTAGAAGAAGATCCTCACTCAGGATCAGGGAAACCTAACATTCCTGGTGGCTTAAATCCTACTGAATTAGCTGATTTGGCTCAAGCCTTGGATATGCTAACTTTCCTCGACCCTAAATTAGCTCCAATTGCAGACCAAATTTCTCATGAAGTTTCTGGAACCCGCCGCGTGTTTTTACATGTTGATTATGTTGTGCCTGAAAAAATTCAAGATGAAGTGGATTCGCTTCAAGAGAAGTTACAAGAAAATTGGCGTTCAGATCAAGTTAAACTAATCTTATTTTATTATCACAGTGCTCGTTTAGGTAAAAGAGAGTGTCTTGTCTATCCTGTCTGTATTTACTATGTTCAACGTGCTAAATATCTTTGTGCTTATGGCGTTAATCCTGAAGGACATATCAACTGGTATAACTATCGTCTTGAACGCATTAAATCAGAAAAATTTTTAGAATGGTCAGATACTCGTATTCCTGAATTTTTGTTGATTAAATATCACGGGAAGAATCTTCCTAAACCAGAAGATGTTCAAGATGATATGAAACAAGCTTGGGGCTTTGATTTTTATCAACCCTCTGGCTTAATGTTGCTTCGCTTCAACCGTGTTTTTCATGAGTCGCACATTAAAGATACATTTCGTCATGAAACATTCACTCTTGTGAAAGAGTATCAGGAAATAGCTGAGTTAATTCACAATTATGCTAATCATTCAGAACAAGAAAAGCATCTAATAGAAATTTTGCAGCGTTTCCCAGAAGATGCTTACTATACGGCTTTTTATCGGGAGAATGATAACAATGTGATCATGCGTTTGAGAGCTTGGGGTCCAAATGTAGAGATATTGTTACCTGAAGATTTACGCTCGCGCATGGCAGACGACATTCGAAAAACTTGGAAACTTTACCAAGATTAAACAAACAATCAGGATGCGGGAATCAGGAGGAGCAAGTTCCGTAGCTCCTCCTGACTCCTGAATTCCCTATTATTACCTAACCAAAAATTATGACTTTAAACCCCTTAGAAAAACCAAAATTAGGTTCTCGCTTTGAATCAGCTTTAGTCTATGCAACTCGGCTACATGCTAACCAACTAAGAAAAGGCAGTCAAATTCCCTACATCACTCACCTGTTGAGTGTAGCAGCATTAGTGTTAGAAGATGGTGGCTCTGAGGATGAAGCGATCGCCGCGCTACTTCATGACGCAATTGAAGATCAAGGTGGAGCAAAAATTCGTGAAGAAATTCGTCAACAATTTGGTGAAAAAGTAGCTGATATAGTTGATGGGTGTACAGAATCAGAAGTTATGCCCAAACCTCCTTGGAAAGAACGTAAACAAGAACATATAGAACGAATGCGTCATGCTTGTTTGGAGGTACGGCGAGTTTCCCAAGCTGATAAATTACACAATGCCCGCTCAATCTTAGCGGATTGGTATCGAGAAGGAGAAACTGTTTGGAATAAATTTAAAGCAGGTAAAGAAGGAACGCTTTGGTACTTTCGCAGTTTGCTGGCAGTGTATCAACAAGCAGGTTCAAGTTGTTTGACTCAGGAATTGGAGAGGGCTATTGCTCAGTTGGAGAAAGTTGCCGCGTAATAGCATGACAAGGCAATTCTAACAGCGTCACAAAGCAGTTACCATAACAAACACAACGCGGGCAAGATGCCCGCACTACAATTTAAATATCTTTGTAGATGATAATCGGTAGACTTCAGCGCCCAATTTCAACGTTTTCGAGAATGCCGAGTGCATTAGGGATAAGTACGGCTATGGAGTAGTAAGTACTCACTAAGTACGAAGCGATCGCCTTATCATCGATACCCATAAACTTTACAGACAAACTCGGTTGGTATTCATTAGGGATACCCGTTTTGTGTAAACCTACCACCCCTTGGGTTTCTGTTCCAACACGGAGAACCATAATAGAGCTAGTACCCTGCTTAGTAATGGGAATTTTATCACAAGGAAAAATCGGACAATTGCGCCAAACAGGTACGAGCTTTCCGTTAATCTCTCTGGTTGGGTAATAAACTCCACGACGGTTACACTCGCGACCAAAAGCAGCGATCGCGCGAGGGTGAGCCAGCAAAAAACTTGATTTGCGCCGCCTTGAGAGCAATTCATCAAGATCTTCTGGAGTCGGTGGACCACTACGGGTAAAGATGCGTTGTCTGAGATCAGCATTGTGCAACAACCCGAAATTACGATTATTAATCATTTCGTATTCTTGGCGTTCTCGCAACGCTTCGATAGTCAACCGTAATTGTTGCTCCATCTGGTTCATGGGTTCATTGTAGAGGTCAGTAACCCTGGTATTTACCTGTAAAATGGTTTCAGCAACGCTTAACTCATACTCCCGTGGACTTAAGTCGTAATCAACAAATGTCGTTGGTAGCTGAGTTTCCTGACTATGACCTACCTCCATGTTGATCGCGGCTTGATTATACTTATCCCGTGGTTTCCTCAAAATAGATCTAAAGCGATCAACTTGAGCTTGCAACGTTTCAGACTGGTTTAGTAACTCCCGAAATGCCTGTATTGGTAAAGACAAAACTATCGAGCGCGTAATGGCTCTGAGGGTAACATCCCAAGTATCTTGCGACAGAATTATAGCTTGATCGCCAATATGAGCGCCGTCAGATAAGACATAGGCATCCTGTAAAGCTTGCGCCTCATACTTTCCTGCCTTAAGCTTATTAACTTTACCATGGGCAATTAATAACACCCGGTCGGCGGGTTGACCTTCCTGTACAATGAACTCACCACTAGAAAATTCTTGCTGCACAAAACGGTCTGCCAAGGCGTTGAGTACCTCAATATCCTCAAACCCACGCAGTAAAGGTATTTCGCAAAGTGTTTGCGGAATAACCCGCACTTCGGCTCCTGTATTGGTAAAGCTGACACGTCCATCGCCAAGATTATAAGTCAAGCGACGGTTAACCCGATAAGCTCGACCCGTGACTTCTATCCAAGGCAACATTTGTAATAACCACCTTGGAGTAATCCCCTGCATCTGGGGCGGAGTTTTCGTGGTTTCAGCTAAATTCTGCGCTGCTTTCGTGCTTAAGCTCATTTGTGGTTGCTGGTTCTCAAGCCCGAAATTCAACGGGCTCAAAGCATCTGTCATAATTTTAACTTTTCATCTACTAAATTTACAGTCCTAAGAAAGGATCGAGGATAAGGGAGAACAGCTGTTCTCCCCTATTTTAAGGACGATGTGCGGCTACTTAGAGACCAATTTCTACATCTTCAAGGATTCCTAGGGCGTCAGGAACGAGAACAGCTGTAGAGTAGTAAACGCTAACTAGGTAGGAGATAACTGCCTTTTCGTTAATACCCATGAAGCGCACAGACAAACTAGGCTGATATTCATCAGGAATGCCAGTTTTATGAAGACCAATTACACCCTGGTTGGCTGCTCCTACGCGCATTAGCAGGATGGAGCTAGTACGCTCTGGTGTAATGGGAATCTTATTGCAAGTATAGATGGGAATACCACGCCAAGTCAGACCTGTACTGTTGCCCATAGGAATAGGAGTAGGATAGAGTCCACGACGGCTGCATTCCCGACCAAAAGCAGCAATAGCTCGAGGATGAGCTAAGAAAAAGCTCGGTTCTTTCCAAACAATAGAGATCAACTCATCAAGATCATCCGGAGTTGGGGGACCACTGCGGGTAAAGATACGTTGCTTGAGATCAGCATTGTGTAACAATCCGAAGTTACGATTGTTAACTATTTCGTGTTCTTGGCGTTCCCGTAATGTTTCGATGGTAAGCCGTAATTGCTCTTCAGTCTGGTTCATGGGTTCGTTGTAGAGATCCGCAACCCGTGAATTGACTTGCAGAACAGTTTGAGCGACGCTTAACTCATATTCCCGTGGATTAATTTCATAATCTGCAAAAGTCCCAGGTAATGCTGCTTCCACAAGGTGCCCTGAGGAAACCTCGATTGAAGCTTCCCCTTCTTGGTTTTTGGGTTGGCGCAATTTTGCTCTGAATTGATCCACTTGTGCTTGTAACGCCTCAGACTGGTTGACCAGGTTTTCAAAGGCTGTTTGAGGTAAAAACAAGATCGTGCAACGAGTAAGGGCGGTAAGGGTGACATCCCAAGTATCTTGGGATTCGACTAAAGCGTAGTCGCCAAAATGGTCGCCGTCGGCTAATACATCCAAAACAACTTGATCGTCATACTTGCCTGAACCAATTTTATTTACCTTACCATGGGCAATCAGCAATACTTGATCAGCTGCTTGACCTGCTTGTAAAATAACATCGCCTGCAGCAAATTCTCGTTGTACAAATTGACCAGCTAAAGCATTTAAGACCTCAACATCTTCAAATCCCCGCAACAAAGGTAACTCAGTGAGTTCTTGAGGAATAACTTGTATTTGAGACCCTGTATTAGTAAAGCTGATCCGTCCATCTCCAATTGCATAGGTTAAGCGACGGTTGACTCGAAAGCTACCACCCACTACTTGTACCCAAGGCAGCAGTTTTAACAGCCACCGTGAGCTAATTCCCTGCATCTGGGGTTGAGTTTTGGTGGTTGTTGCTAGCTTACTTGCAGCCTCCGTACTCAAGCTCATTTGCTGCTGTAGAAGATCAATGTCTGAGGTGGGTAAATTTGCAGAACTGGTCATAAAATATCCTCTCTGATTAACAACAAAAAACTGATCTGATTAACTCGATTAGAACGACTCGTACAGTCGAGGTGTCCGTTCAGTTAGGTCTTGTAACGTGCACTCTTACTGTGCCATTCGCGGTTGCCGCCAAGCCATGCGTGCAGACCTGCAAGATACCGCCAAAGCTCCACCGAGGGGACTTTAGACATAATCTCCCGCTGGGCGATTTCGAATTCGCGTACCAAATTATTGTGGATTTCCGCAGTGCGGTTGGTTCCCTCCTGAAGGGAGCAGCCTGTCTCAGCGGCAATAATGACTGGTAGTCCGCCATCAGCGATACCTTGCTTTGCCTCCTTAGCCATCGAGTAAAGATCATTGAGAATAACAGTTGCGCTAGCTGCAATCATGGTGGCTCGGCGGACTGCAGGAATGGAGTAGAGTTCGCCCCGCACTTCGTAGCCACCAATGATATCAATTAGTGTCATGCAAGGTGCAGCGCTGTTGGCTTGGCGAACAGCTAAGTATTCCCAAGCAGGAGGCACACCGCCAGTGATCCGCCAAGTTGCTTCCCAATTCATCGGAATAAACAGGGTGAGGGTACCCAGGCGAACCCGATCGACCTGCACGGGCGTACCATACTCTGCCACGCGATCAATATATGCCGCGAGTGCAACGCGAACCGGGTCGGACTTCATTGCTGCCTTGTATTGAGCGTCGTATTCTGGGTCAAGAATATAAGCCGGATCTAGCGCTGGTTGGGCGAGGGCGAGGCGACGCCCTAGAATGGTGGGATCCGACCCAGCGCGTTCGTCATCGCAGTAATGGTCGTCTACTGCAAACAGAATAGCTATGGACTGTGCAGCCAGCAAGATTCGGTCGGGGTCATCTGTGTCGGGATGAACGAGCATGGCGTAGCGACCGTAGTTGAAAGCCCGAACGGAGTCGAGATTTTCAGAGAAGATCCCGATCTTCTCAGCCCAGTCCATCAGCCTTTCGTTGACATCGTTCCCCAGATCCTCGTCAATGCGAACTGGATCTGGGCAATACAGGGAGGGTATGGTAACCCCTGCTGCAGATTCAAACGGTGGCTGATTGACGGATGTGCTTGGACCTAGAAAGGTGGTGGGCGTGATTGACCCAGTTACAAAGCCCTTGGAGAGGGGCGTTTGAGGCGGCTTAGGGGGGGATGTCGCAGCATTCGGTGTCGAATGCGCTGCGGCTTGTTCACGGTTGCTCTTAAGCAGTTCAACGAGCCGGGCGGCTGAAGTGCCTAGCCCCGTTGGATTTGTCATGAATTTATCCACTTGGCTCCTCGCTTGCATAGAAATTATGATTCATGAAGCCTAGCTAATAGCCAAAACGGCGATCGCGTAGGCTGTAAGCTTCCACAGCTCGCAGGAGATGGGTTCTTGTGAAGTCAGGCCAATGGCAATCGCAGAAATACAGCTCAGAGAGCGCCGCTTGCCATAGCAAAAACCCTGAAGTTCGGTACTCTCCGGACGTACGAATGACTAGATCTGGATCTGGTTGACCTCCGGTCGACAGACGTGCAGAGAAAAGCTCCTCCGTGATCTCGATCTCGCCCGAGGCAACAACATCAGCAATCACGGATTGGATCGCTTCCAGGATATCCTCTCGTCCGCCGTAGGCGATCCCAAGGTTGACCAGCATCCCCGATACATCTTTTGTCTTCTGTACAGCGGTTCGTAACACCCCTGCTAGCCTATCCGGTAGGAGTTTTAGCGATCCGATAGCGTTTAGCTTGAAGCGCTTGGTCTCTACTAGGCGCTGCACCACATCTTCGTCAATCTCGTACAAAGCTGCAAGCTCCCTACTCGGACGGTTCCTGATATTGTCCGTAGACAGCATCCACAACGTCACGATTCGGATTCCCAAATCCTCACACCATGACAGAACCTCAGGAATCTTATTGAAACCAATGCGATGTCCTTCACTAACATCTGCTAGTTTGTTAGCGCGTGCCCAGCGACGGTTCCCATCGAGGATGATCGCAAGATGACGCGGGATATGTCCGTCAGCGTTATCTTGCGGAGGTATGTTTTGGGCAAACATGGAAATTGTTGAGTCCATAATAATTACCGTCTCAAATCGTTCACCCCTTCGGGTTCACCAGTTCCCTACGGAGGAGCCACTGCGGACGCCAGTTGCCTACGGAGGGAAGCCCTCACTTCAACAAGCTCAGTGTACAGCTTGCAGCACTGGCTCGTCTCGGGGTCTTCCCAAGTGGAGCATGTGGCGTTGGAAACCCTCGTGCAGCACTGGATTCACCTGTATGCATAGTAGTTCACTCTTAAGAGCCTTCCCTTGTGGGAGTAATGTTGGCGTCTCCCAAGGGGAGACGCTTCGCGAACGACAATGTTAAAGGGCGGTACTTTTCCTAAGGCACTGCTTTAACCTGATAAAGCTACGACTTAGGATTTTTACATACTTTCACAAATTTAACAACAAATGCAAGGACATTTAAGACAGTTTTAAGGAAATATTTTGATTCTGTCCCTAAAACTTTTAGACTCAGAAAAAACTCTCTTTCTAAAGGAAAGTGTAGTCAGATAAAAATCAGAGATATTAGTCGTTCTCCAAATACATTCGTGTCCTCCAAATTATAACCGTCTTTATTAAAATTACGGAACATTTCTGCAATATCAACTCTTCTTTTAGAGGATGTTTGAAAAGTTGTGAGTTGTCAAATTCTATGCCAATCACCTCACCATGATGCCGCTCATGACAAGGTAAATGAACGTCTCTGAGGTCTTTAAAATGTGTCCATATTGGACACATTTTAAAGATCTAACTGTGATTCTAGGCAGACTTATCTAAGGAATTAAGTGCTTGTTGAGCGGCAATTATGATTGCGCTTAATTGACAATAGCTCAACCCGTTGCTTGCAGAGTTTGTAATGAGTAAAGTTAATTGCTCTGGTGTCAGTTTTTTTATTCCAGTCTCTATATCGAGTAGATCATCAAATGTCTCCTGAGAGCTAGTTGCTTGATATATTGCACTGACTGGTCTTATGGTGGAATTGTTAAAAGAATCTCGATTAGAGACTAAGTCTTGAGATGAGTGCTGGTGTTTCTGTGTATGTACTAGCTGTTTAGCAAGTTCAAGTTGAGCGTCTTGTTTTTCGTAAGTTTCATTCTGGAATTTGTAAATGACTTCATTTGAACCATGCTCAGAATCTACCTCAAAAGCATCGCACCCCGCACATAAAACATTCTTCTTATTGTTCTTCCCTTTGGTATACTCGGCAATAATGGTTTTCGCTTTTGTGTAGGTGATATTTTCACCAGCGCTGGCACGTTTGAGCGCTTCTTTTCTGACTTCTTCACCAATCGAAGGAGAGGCTAGCAGGTATAAAGCTGAAATAGCGATATTCAAATCTGTCAAATTGTCAGATTTGAAATTCTCGTATACTTGCATAAATCTACTGGCAGTTTTAAGACTCCAGTCAAACTCAACATTTAACCAATTTCCAAAGTTCCCATGACCTAAGCGTGTCTTCACATGAGTTAGCTTCTGCCCGATTTCGACTATTGCCTGAATTGTAGTACGCATCAAGCTCTTAATTTCTTTAGTCTCTTGTTGAATGACTATTCGGGTTTCAGTATCGAAGTTTTTATAGTCAAAGTCTACAATTGGCTGAGTGAATTGATAGTCTGAGGCCTTAGATAGCAATTTACTAGAACCCATAGGGCATTATTCCTTCTAACAACTTCCAATTGAGATCCAAATATTGTTATTATTCCATCACATTTAAAGTCTCCTAATCTTGAATAAAGGCTTAAGAAACATTGCGTAGAAAAATAGTAGCTTTTATTACTATTTGTAAGTATACGTATTGTTATTTTTTAATATAAAATGATTTAGATTTACGAATTGACAAAAAAACGAATATATGTTTTTACACCCTCCTTTTGTTTAACTTAAGTTCGATTCGTAGCGAATCGTGTTAAACATAATACAGATTCTTATCCAAGATTCATGATGTTGTCACTCTGAAAAAACGAGTGTTGAATTTTTTGTGTTTTACTAGTCCCAAAAGGTATATGAACAAATCACAATCATGGCATATTGTCAAGCGTCCTGCTGGTAATTGCGAAATTGTCCTCAGCGAGCAAGTAGCTGAGGACGATCCTGAGATTATTGAGCGGTGGGGTTCTTTTACTTCCCAGGAGGAAGCGATCGCGCGTCGCGTTGGGCTAATTAGATCTGGCAAATGTCAACCAATCTAATTTTTTGGTACGCTTGTGTTAGCACCACTAGCAATTTCTTGGCGCAAAACTTCTACTGCTTTGGCAAATTGTGGATCTGCTTGGGTGCCTAGTTTTGCGCGATCGCGCAGCCACAAGTTCTGACGCTGGGTATCGGTTAGTTCCACCTTGACATTTGGGTCAATACCATGCTTATTAATATCACGGTTTAGTGGGGTATAGTATTTAGCAATTGTTACTGCCACTCCTGAACCATCATCCAGAGGACGTACAGATTGCACTAAACCTTTCCCGAAAGTTCGAGAACCAACCAGAACAGCACGTTTATTATCCTGCATAGCACCCGACAGGATTTCACTAGCACTGGCTGAACCTTTATCCACAAGTATCACCAAAGGTTTTTTGGTCAGAGCACGTCCATTTGCCACTTCCCGCTCTACCTCACCTTGGCGATCCTTAGTAGAAACAATTGTACCCTTATCGATCCACATGCGGGCAATTTCCACACTGGAGAAGAGTAAACCTCCTGGATTATTACGTAAATCCAGAACATACCCAGCTACCTGTTTACTTTCTAAATTTTGGATAGCAGTTTGCATTTCTTTCCCAGCATTAGCGCTGAATTGGTTCAGGCGAATATAACCAATATTGCCTGCTGGAGTTTGCTCTTGGGAATACTTCACTGGATGGATTTCAATTTTTGCGCGTGTAATTGTGTAGTCTTTTGGTTGACCATTACGCACAATGCTCAAGGTAACTTGTGTTCCTGCTTCACCTCGGATCAAAGCTACCGCTTGGTTGATATCCATTCCCTCTGTATTTTTACCATTAATTTTGGTAATAACATCTTTAGCCAATAAACCCGCCTTAAAAGCAGGTGTATCTTCAATGGGTGCAATTACAGTCAGCTTCTTGCCATTTTTCTCGTCTAGACCAATTTGGATCCCAATACCGGTAAGTTCGCCAGAGGTATCCACTTGCAGACTCTTGAATTCCTCTGGACTCATGAACCGGGTGTAGGGATCATCTAGCTTCTTAAGCATCTCTCGGATAGACTTGTAAGCTTCCTGCTTATTGTTATAGGATTTGCTTAAATACTCTTTACGTACGGCCTGCCAATCTAAATGATTGAAAGTACCGTCTACATATTGGCGGTCAATAATTTGCCAAACTTCATCTACTAATTCCTTAGGACTTTCTTTAAATAAGGCTTGTCCCTGTGAGTGAATGCCAAAAATAGAAACGGCGATCGTCGCTAGCGTCACCGCCGTAGCACCCAAAACAAGCCCATTTCTTGTAATCACCATAATGAAAGCTACGCCAGACGGAAAATGTGTTAAGTCAGTATGCTCAATCTAACACACACAAAAGTGTACAGACCGAGCATATTCTTTTAATTCAAAAAAATGCTTTGTAATCCGGTTACCTTCATGGTTACTAGTACAAAACTTATAAAAAATTTTAAGGATCTACCCAGCGTCCATCTGCCTTAATTAAGTTAATTAACTCCTCCACTCCTTTGTCTTCTGGAACTTTTTTAATTTCTTCTCTCCCACGATAGAGAGAAATATATCCTGGAGTCTTACCAACGTAGCCGTAATCGGCATCAGCCATTTCTCCGGGACCATTGACAATACACCCCATAACTGCTATGTCTAACCCTGTGAGATGCTTAGTAGCTTCTCGAACTTTGTGCAATACTTCTTCAAGATTAAACAAAGTACGTCCACAAGAAGGACAAGCAACATACTCCACCATTGTTTTACGCAAACCCAGAGCCTGCAAAATGCTGTAGCAGACGGGGATTTCCTTTTCTGGTGGTTCTGTTAGTGAAACGCGAATTGTATCACCAATGCCATCAGCTAACAATGTAGCAATACCAGCAGTAGATTTAATCCGTCCGTATTCTCCATCACCTGCTTCCGTTACACCCAAATGTAATGGATAATCCATCCCATTCTCATGCATCCGCTGTACCATGAGACGGTATGCGGCTACCATCACTGGAACGCGAGAAGCTTTCATAGAAATGACTATGTTGCGGAAGTCTAGGGATTCACAAATACGAATGAATTCTAATGCTGATTGCACCATACCTTCTGGAGTATCACCATAGGTAAATAACATCCTTTCAGCTAGAGAACCGTGGTTAACCCCGATCCGCATTGCTTTACCTTGATCACGTAAAGAAATCACCAAAGGTTCCAGAGTTTCGCGGATTTTTTCTCCAATTTCGTCAAATTCTGCTTGTGTGTATTCGGTTCTGCTGGAGTTAGGCTTTTCAAACACATATAAGCCTGGATTGATCCGTACTTTCTCTATGTGCTTAGCAACTTCTAGGGCAATTTTCATACCATTGTGATGTACATCGGCAACAATTGGCACATCTTGGTAAGTTTTGATTAATTTTTGTTTAATTTCGGCTAAAGCTTTAGCATGAGCCATGCTAGGAACGGTAACGCGAACAATTTCACAGTTTATTTCGTGTAAACGGCGAATTGCAGCTACAGACCCATCTATATCTAGGGTATCTTCATTAATCATGGACTGCACCACTATAGGGTGACCACCCCCAACAGTGACGTTACCAACTTTTACTGGGCGTGTTTTAATGCGCTTGATTGTGGTATCGAAGACGGGTTGACTAGAAGCAGTATCGACAGTAGTAAGCTTAGGCAAGGTTTGCATAACTCATTCAGTAGTTTGGTGTAGCGAGAGTATCAGATTTGAAAATGCTCTGTTTCTCAGATTGCCACATGAAGTGCTAGTTTGGACGATGGAATTCGAGAAAAAGTAACAGATTGTATCAGAGGTTGAATAATTAACCTCGCTACCTGTTGATTATATTTAAATCTGAAGAGAGAAAAAACAAAGGCAAAAGCTCAACGACAGTTACGGGTTTTGGCTTTCATTGTCTGCACAATGCCTAAAATACTCATTCTGCTGTAAGGCTAATTAATGAGGTAAGATATAAATACTCAAGTAAGGATTCCTTACATTCTCTAGTAAAGACTAGGAGGCTTGTCATGCTCGCCAAGTTAACTTCTAAGAATCAACTAACGCTACCTAAGAGTATTACTCGTGAAATCGGGGAGGCTGAGTATTTTGAAGTCAAGGTTGAGAGCGGGCAAATTATTCTGACTCCCGTAAAAATTCAGCGGGCTGATGCAGTTCGAGCTAAGCTGGCAGATTTAGGGCTGACGGAGCAGGATGTGGCTGATGCGATCGCTTGGGCTCGCCAGTCGTGATGGGTTGTCCACGAGTCGTAATTGATACTAATACTGTGATCTCTGCGCTGGTATTTAGAGGTAGAATATCGAGGCTTCGTTTGGCATGGCAGGATGATCTGTTCACTCCCTTAGTTTCTAAAGCGACAACAACCGAGCTAATTCGAGCGCTGGCTTATCCAAAATTTAAGCTGACACCAACTGAGCAGGAAGATTTACTATCAGATTACATACTGTTTTGTGAAGCTGTAGCAATGCCCGATTGCTTACCTGTAATTCCCGAATGTCGCGACCCGTTTGATGTACCTTTTTTACTTCTGGCTGTCGCGGGTGAGGCAGACTATCTTGTGACGGGCGACCGCGATTTACTCAACCTAGAAGATAATTTTTCTTGCCCGATTATCACGGCTGAAGATTTCCTAAATATTATTGATGGTGACTCACCTTAATGTTTCGCTAAAGCAACCAAAACACTATTAGTGACTGCATTTAAATTAGCCAGAAATTATAAATCCCTGTCTAAAAGCTAAATTCCTCTATAAGAGGAATGGAAACGAATGTTTTATAGTTCAATCTTCGATACTTTTGTGGCGTTAATTCAGTATTTATATTTATCATTTATGAGTTAACCCATTTTAATGGGTTTGGGCTTTGAGCCGGGAAATTTATTTCCCGGCTCTTAACTTAACTTGTCAAACACTCCGGAGAAAAAGCATACTCTCCCTTCAACCACTGCACAACCTCATCAGCATAAGGACTGTCAAAAGCTTCATACTTTTTAATCAAATCCTCCCTAATATCCGTAGCAAGTTGATCAAGACCAATATCTTGAAATAGAGATACATCTTTGACTAAAGCATGAGCTAGTTCTGTAGGACATAATTGCTCGACTGCTTCGACAAAAGCATCTGAAGAGGAATAAAATTCCCGACGCTGATAACTCATCGTTAATGTAGTCAGAGGAATTTGTGATAAGAAAGCTTGGTTCATAGGATTGACTGCATGACCAGAAACCAAATCAGACATTTGATAAGGACGGTTCTCAAAAGCTCTGAGATGCAAATATAAACTGATCTTAGCTCCATCATTTACTGGATAGTTGTCCCAAATAAAAGGAAGACGACCAAGCCGTTCTCCTATGTCTTTTAAGTGAGATTCTGGATAAGATTTTGAACAAACTTCTGGTCCAGTCCAAAAAAGATCAATTTTAGGATCTAATTCCTTGCCTAGAGTTTGTAAATAATTATGTGGCCTCTCTCCAAATACTTTATCTAAAATTGGGTCATCTGTATAATATGTAGGACACATAATAAATGTCCCAGCGTTACTCAAGTCTGCTATTCTATGCACAATATCAACTTGAATTTTTGAAATGTCACTAAAATCTCCTCTCATATCATCGAATAAAATTGCTAATATATCTAAATTGAGACTATTAAAGTAACGAATTTTTTTTTCTAAATCTTGAATATCTTGATTTTTATAATTTAGGTAAATTTCAAAGGGACTAAAGCCGATTCCCCATTTAAGTCCTTCGTTATGATAAGAATCGGCAAGATGAATTAATTCTTCTAGATCATCATTTGACCAATTTTGCCGCCAATCTCTACGTAGATTTTTATCTGCTTTAGGGGCATAAATATAAAAACCGTAGTCGATATTTTTGAGGAATTGAGCATAACTGCGGCGCATTTCCCAACTCCACGTTTTACCAAAAAAGCCTTCGATTACTCCCGGTTTAAAGTTTGTCATTTCAAATCTCGTTCACGTGCATAATTATTATTCGATTCAAAACTCTCAGTGTCAATGCAATACTGCTCGGTTAAGCCAAAAACTTAAATCTAGTGTAGGTTGGGTTGAGGAACGTAGACGCCTCGTCTTCCCGCAGGGTAACCCAACATTTATCGGCATTTGTTGGGTTTCGCTGTCGCTCTACCCAACCTACAATTTTCCTTAACCGAGCAGTATTGATAGTTGATTGACTTTTCGAGTTCATTGCTAAACCTGTCTTAACAGCCACAGCAAGGGATCAAGAACTCGTAAACCTTCAAAAGAGGAAGCTGATTTGCTGTTGTTCCCTATCCCAACAGCAGAGCATGAGAAAAATCGGATTCTAGAAAAATGACTGCGGAGGTTACGAACAAAATTACCAGCACCATAGTCAATGAGGAACTCTTCCACAACCTTGTCCATTGCCTCCTCTATATGACGAATTTTGGGATGATCTACCATATATTTATGTGCTGCTGGTTCGCCAATTTTTTCCTCTAGATCAAACGCATCAGACTTAGTGACAACAACAGCAACAGGTGTATGCACCCGCTGATTACGCTTAAGATTAAGCTTAGTCTCAAACAGCATCAACATATTTTCATAAACAGTGTCGAGGCTTGCTCTACTTGGGGAGATGATTCCCCCAGCTTTGTTGTCTTCATCAAGCTGGGCTTTATAAGCAGAGCAAACATTTTCTATTGAAAATGGATCTATAATCAGCAATATACCGTGAACATACTTAAAATACTCCTGTTGCTGAGCACTACTATCGGTAGTATAATATTCTCCTGCAGCGTCATATAAGTAAAGCAACTTGGGTACAACTTGCCCCGGCTTTTGCTTAATCTGTAAATTATAAGCTTTCGCACTAATATCAGCGATAGAAGTTTTTGGCAGACGCTTACCAGAAGATATTAATCTTGTAGATGATTCATAGTCACGGCTATGGAGAGTATCTGGTAAGGTAACTTGCCATCTATTTGATGGAGCATATTTTTCTATCAGTTCTCTTGTTGCAGTAACAATATAATGTGTCTTACCAACCGCAGGTCCGCCTACAATCGGAATATGGATATTTGTACCACCTAAACTTTCTAGTACTCTCCCACAATTTGGACATTTTTTTACTAGCTTATTTTTACCTAAAAAGCTCAACGTTGGTAAATTTTTTTGACAAGTTGTTCTATAAGACAACTTACCCTCACAACGGTGATCTAAAATCCCATATGCACTAGGCCACAATCTTGTGTGTTCTGTTGAGCAGTTTGGACAAATGTGTACAGGAATAGGCATTTGGTAGTGACAGTCAGGACATCGGTGATATATACGGTAGTAACGACTGTAAATAAACGTGCCAATTCCTAAAAAAAGTATGACAATACTGGTTATAATAAATCCAAGAATCAGGAAGATAGATTGCAATAATGCAAAAATAGCAACTATGATGAAAGCTGCTATATAATGAAAGAGCGCTCCTATAAACGTTCCTATAGATAATCCCCAATAAAATATTTTGCTGAGCAGGTTTGAGCTATAATTTGCATTGGATAAAGATTCTTTTCCTTTTGAAAACCAGTGTCTTGCTTCTGAATCTGTTGGATTCCATACTTCAGATAAAACGCTTTGTAAAACGAACCAGCCAGCATCGTATGCGTACATCAAATAGGCTGGCTGTTCAACGTATAGACTACTAAAAAATCTTTTAATCTGGGTATTACTAGGCTTAACTCTAGCATCTTGCTGTAGGGTATTAAATACAGTAATAAAGTTTCTAATACCTGTAAAAATACCTGTGACTGCTCCAGCAAAGGCAACTATTGACACTAAAACAACAAAGCTAGTGATCAAAAGGTTGGCAACGAGAAAAACTAGAGATAAAAGGAGAATACCACCGATTAGCCAACATATTAAGTATCCAATTTCGTCTTCCATCTCTAACGTCCTTGATATTAAAAAAGAATTCAGAAGTCAGAATTCAGGATTCAGAATCAATCAAATGGTGACTTGAAGTCTTTTGTTGTCTCGTAAGACGGAATTCATTCTGAATTCTGACTCCTGGCTCCTGACTCCTGACTCTTTCTATTAAAAAAAATTACCTAGAAACCTTTTTCGTGATTTTTGAAAATATTTTTCAATAACTGGATACCAATCTTTCGCAGCTAATTGAGATTGAAATTCTCTTTCAATTCTTCTATAATTCTTAGAAGATTGAATTTCTTCAAGTAAGCTTGGTAATTCTGTAAAGAATTCAGGAACTGCGTAAGGATGGTTAACCAAGTCTGCCGACGCATTAAACCATAAATCCATAATACGAACAATATCGTTAATCCGCTCTTTCTCTAGAAGGTATGAGTGGAAACTTGACCAATATATTTCCCAAAACTCTTCTCTGTGTGTTTTGCTGTAAACTCCACAGATAAGCTTAAAATGAGCATCTGGATCAATTTCACTTACAAAAAATTCTTTGCATAATTTACTGGCGTCTTGTTTATATTGTTCTCGGGTAATTGAATTGAAGTATTTACATAGTTCTGGGACAGTCTTTGCTTGAAGTATACCTTTAGTCAAATCTATCGCTCCTCTAATAATACTTTGTTTTTGCCAATCAATTTTTAATCCATCTATAGATTGAGAGTAAGAATATGTTTGTTCAGGGAGTAGCTCTAACAAAAGTTTTTGGTATAGTTTGAGAGTTAAGCTATCGAGCTTACAAATTTTTGCTTGTGCTAGGATAGACTGAACAAACTGGTAGTATATTCTCTGGTCTAAGTGTTTGAGTAAAGATTCTTCTGATAGAAGGTGAAGAATTATTGTTGGAGTATCCACTGTCGATAAATTCTCAAACTGCTTGGACAATATAAAATTTATTGCTTCATTAAGAGTCTTTGAGCGAGAATCAATGTGAACATTGTTAACCCAATCACGTAGTGTTTGTATAATTTGTAGATAAGTAGTACTATTGATGAGATCACGCTGTAATTCATACCTGGAGAGGTTTGGCGCTTCTTGCTGAAAATTTTCCCAGTATCGCCAATAGTGTTGCGATCGCTCCACCAAACTGACTTTTTCCACCTTTGCATAATACAGCCATTCCAAAACAGGATTATACTCACACGCAATCCTGAACAAGGCGCGATCGTCAATACTATCAGCCGCGCTGATATTTGCTATAACTTTGGCTGCTAGATCTGGTACTTGCAATCCATTAGCAGATGCTTGGTGCTGTAATGCCCTAAATGTTTTACTAAAAATAGGTTGCAAAAATCTCTCAGTTTCTTGTGTCAGCTGCAAATCCTTGCCTAGAAATTCCCAGAAAATAACGACTTGTGCAAGATCATTATCTCTCAAGTGATTTGCGTACTTCTGAATATTGTTTGGCTGGTTAATAGCTGAATTGCGTAAACTTTCAGGATAAAACTCCGCTATCAGGGCAGAAAATATATTCGCTTCTTCTCGACGCTTTTGCAAAACCACCAGAGAGAGGATATCAAATACTACCTCAAAAGTTTCCTCAAAATTTCCGTCGTACTTTTTAAGTAGTTCCAAACTCCGCTGATATTCTTCAATAAGCTCTTTGTCTTGTCTTCTTAGTAACGTATTGCCTAAAGTTCTACAAGCAGCGCGGATATCAGCTATATCTTCAAGCCCAATTGTAACCTTCTGGGATATAACATTAATTATAGAGCGTATAGCTACAACTAACTTTATAGGTTCAAGTTCTACCTCTTGACTATTAACTGCTTGATAAAAATTGATATAGTTATCTAATTGTCTGTCAATAACCTGCGGTTGTGAGTCTAATCGCTCTACCCAGTTGAAAAAATCTAAAACCTCATCTTCATATTGTTCTTGATTCAATCGCGCTGAAATATAGTCAGCATAATCAGAGCGTGGCGCTTTACTTACACATCCTTCATAAGCATTGAGAATAAAGTAAGAAACGTATGTATCACTTGTACAACGAAAATTAGAGTCTGCTGTTGTACCTGTAATAATAAATGGAACCCTACCAGGATCGTGATGATATGTAGAGAAACTGAGAAAATGACAGTAGATTGGAGGCAAAACAGTACTAATAGCAGCAATCCATAAAGCTACCGATTCGGCTTCATCGACAATGATGATTCTCCGTTGTGATTGGTGGTTGTCAACGACTGCACAAATCATCTGATAAAACCACTCTCGCCGGTTACTCTCATAAATAAATGACCACACAGAGTCAAAATCGAAGACAACTTCAGCATGAAAATGTTCGATTAAGGGTAATATAGTCTCATCAGATTCATCTTGATTGATCCAAAAGGGACTTTTCCAGTAAAAAATGGGCGCAAGAGGGTATGCAATCTCGTCTGGAGTACCAACAATACTGTGAGCAAAAAAATTCCCACTCCGTCCTAGTTCATCTTTACCACTCGATTGGCTAGATATCAAAATTGCCAGATTATTATCCACATAATAACGAAATGCAATGGGATGAGTGGCAAAAGTAGATGTATCTGACTGTGACGGAATAGAATATCCGATCAGCTTAGTTAATGTATCGGCTATTTCTGGTGTGATTCCTGGTGACTGTGCTTTTACCTGAAAACCAGTTTTTTGAATTTTTTGGTTATGCCAGGATGTGTAATACTGCTGTAGAATAACCATAGATTACTTCTTCGCTTTAATCAAAGACAATTCCTGAAGAATCCACAGTAGTGGATCTTCTGTTCGCAACGGTGAAATAGCACTGATTCGACCATTAGCAGGTGACTTACCAAAAGATGAGACTCCAAAATATTTGTATTTTTGGAAATGGGTTTTTACCAAGTTGTTGAAGTTTAAACCCAGCCAGCTTTGAAGATAAGCTGAAATTTCTGTATGAACTGATTGAACATCTGATAAATTTAAATATCCTTTATGATTGCTGGTATAGTGTAGGACTGAACTAGAATCAATAATAGGGAAAAGAACATCTATTTTCGCTAACGTGAAAGCAATTGGTTTGCTAATCTTTTCTTGAGGCTTCATACCAAATTCCTTTTCATGCAACTCATACAACCGTTCCACAATTGGTATCGGTGCCGCATCAGGAATTAACGGCGGTATATCCACTCCTGATAGTTGCTGCCTCACGGCATCAATTTGAAGTGGATCAAGCAGAAAAATAATAGCGTCTGAATGGAGAATATAACGCGCTTCAGTAGACATTAAATCTATGCTACGCATATCTTCTCCAGCAGTATCAAATAACACCAAGTTAACTGCTTTTCGTTTTCCTTGATTGTCAATGGTAATGCGAAATATCATTGGTGTTTTTGTGACTGAGTCTACTCCACCACTCCTTGTCGCTTGAATTAACTTGCTATCTTTAAAAATAGGTTTGAAAAAGTCGTTTTCGTAACGATTTCGTGTTGCATCCCCAATAGCCATTACCGCCGCATTAAAATCTGCGCCTATTTCATTTTTTAAGCGTTGAATCAACACCGCGATATAACTGCTTTTTCCCGTACTACGTCCACCAATGACAGCAATAATTTCTTCTTGGTTAGTACCTGCGTCATACATCAATTCAAAATGACATATTGGACAGATACGCTTAGCTGTTTTTCGGTTACAAGTTGGACAATTTGCTTCTTTGGGTAGATGAGAGCGATTAAAAGTTCTATCAAAAAAGCTGATTTCAGGGGAGAAAACTTTTCCAATTAAACCAGAGGATATACCCTGATAACTATCATAAACCTTATCTATACCACGGTCAGAACAACTCGTGTTATTACAACGAAATAAAATATTTGCTGTACTGAACTTGCTAAAACAAAAAGGACACAAAATAGGTTTCATCGGATAAAAGCCTCCATATTCTCCTGGGAGGGATGGTCAATCCGTACGTAACCCCCTCTTGACTTATATAGGCTATCATCTTCCAAAAAAAGTTTCCCATAGCATTGATCATGCTCCTCAAAATCAATACCTAAGGTTTCATTTGCTGATGTTATCACTAATTTTGGAACACGAAGAATAATATCACCATCGTCTTTCTTCAGGGGGATTCCATGGGGCTTACAAACTAGGAGTAATTCTGGCATTTCACCTTTGCCTACTACCTTAATCTCTAAGGTCAATTTATTTTTACCAAATAACTTCCATCTGCGCTTGATGCTATATTGAATATTAATATCGCTGGTTAAATTAACTAGGCAACGTGCGTGTGTACTCAAGCCAGACGCAATAATAGTTTGTCCATTTCTGATGATGACGCTATATACAACTATATAATAATCTCTTGGTGCTAAGTTTTTTATGGGATAGTAGCCAAGCAAGTCGTATTGAATTTTTGTAAGATTTGCACGAACCACATTACTACTACTTTCGGGAGAGGGAAAGTTCTTATGGCTATACGCAACAATGACTTGCTGACAATTAGGTCCCCAATTCCACTGCAATTGCAATTCATCTCGCTGCTTTTGACACCGTAAATCCCTCACATCTTCAATGTTCACATACTCGACTGTTTTTCCAACATATGCCATGTTGTTGAACAAGGTGATCGGGGTGAAATATACAATCTCTGTTTCTAGTTTGGGAACAAGAACCTCATTGCTTTTGTTAGTCGTTAAAAAGAGCTTGCCATAGTTAGAGATACTGCTTTGTGGTAAGGCATTACTTTTATTGAAAATAGGCAATGTGTTGCTTAATAAAATAGCGACTTCTCCTTTACGCGGAGTTTGCCATGATAACCGTACCTGTTTTTGTGATGAAGAACTTTCTGCTTCTATTTGCAGGTTTTCAATAACTGACGGTGGCTCTTCTGGAATCGCCAGTACAGAAACTCCCTGACTGTAAACAGGTTTATCTTCATCGTTTTTGAATAAAGTGTATATTGTATAGTAATATACTTTACCGTTTTGTAGATTTTGCTCAACAATTCTTGATTTATTAATAACCTGAACCCTGTGACCATTATTAAGGCTAGGTTGATGTTCTGTTGAAGAGAATACTAAGACATCGCTAGCATATTGCGGAACTTCCCATGTCAGGGTAATTTGTTTATCAGCAATTTGTGTAACTACGTTTGCAACGTCTTCTGTGATAAGTACGGGTTTATTTAATAAAGCTGCTGTGGTGGAGAGTACGCTTTGGCGATTGGCGTAGACAGCATAGTAAATAGGAATACCAATAGTAGGATTTATGTCTTGGTAAATTGTGTGAGCAATAGTATCTAACTGTTCACCATCATGGCTTGATATAGGAGCAGAGCCGTATTTACGCACGATGGTGTAGTGAACGTTTTTGGTAGGACTATTTTTCCATTGCAGACGAACAACTTTATGCCCAACTTGCGCGGTTAGTTCTGTTGGTGAAGCTGGAGGTATTTTTGCTAGCGAGACGAGTGCTTGTTTACAGTCTTTGCATTTCCAAAGGATATTTTGGTAAAGTTCAACCGCATCACCGCCGCGTGTTTCTATATCTCTTGCTTTTACTAGTGCTGTTTCAGCTTCGCGAATGGCTGCGTCAATTTTATGGCGATAGCCTCGTGCAATAGCAAACCGTTTATCGCTATTTAACTCTGACATTCCAAACTCTGTCTCAAGCTGTCGGAAGATAGTACGTGCTTGATAAAAGCAGTGTTCGTCTATTGCATGGCTTAGTTGTGATAGGAGAGAGTTCTTTTGCTGCTGATAATTTTCTACTTGCTGGAGTAATTGATTGATTTGTGTCGTCAACTCATCGTTAATCGGGCGAGGTGGTATTGTTGACCATTCCTGATTTGCTAGTTTTAAGGAAGATGCTGCATTATCGTAGTCTTTGAGTGCGATCGCCTGTTGACTATCGGCAATTAAGCTGCGGACATTAAAGGCATTACCAATCGGGAATGAGCAGCTTGGACAAGCTCGATATTCAGTTGGTGATACTTTTCCACAGCTTGGACATGCTATTTTTAGGGGTGTACCACAGTTAGAGCAGGCATTATGGCTGCTATCGTTTACTGTTCGACAAGCAGGATTTGTGCAAAGTAGCTTCTGTTTAACTTCTGGTTGAGCTAACAATTCAACAGCTGCTCGCATTTTAACTGCGCGATCGCGAATAAACTCCGTAGCTTGATCAATATCTAAATTTTCTGAACGAGCAATTTCTAGTAGATGCTGAAACTGTTGCGCTCGAATCACTTTTTGTGAACTGATATCTACTATTTTTTTTACTTTATCACCTAATACGACTTCAAACTTGTCTCTTGCGAGAGATCGGTCGTAGCGCGATCGCGTTGGCTCGTCTTTAAAATTCTTTTTTGCATCACCAGCGAGTTCTGAGCTAGCAGTCACTTCAGGTGATTTATCAGCTTTAGCTAGATTTTGTTTGTATATCTGTTCTGCTCGTAGGCGTAAATCCGAAGTCCGAGATGAGGTTGACGCGCCTAAAAAATCATACAAATCCTTCTTAGCAAGTTTTTCCAAATTCTCTTTGATCCGCTCCATCTCGCTGAAGTCCAGAAAATCTTCAGCTTCAGCAACCTTTGTTTGAATTTGGATACCTTGTTTTCTAAGCTCGTTACTGATTTCTTGTGGCGTTATTTTATCAGAATACTGTTTCGTTAAATAACTAACTTCATCATCTGTAATATATCCTTTTACTGCAATCAGCTTCAGCTCATTCTGAAATTCTTCAAGACATTTTTGCTGAGCTAAGGATTGCTGTTGAATTGCTGCTGCCGCTTCTTTCTTGCGCTGTTCCACATCACCCATCACAGCTTTGATTTGTGGAACTAACCGATTATAACTCTCGTACTTGAGCCTATTTTTAGGATTTTTTGCCTTTTTAGTCCATTCTGCTCGCTTAAGATCTAATTTTTCTTGAAAAGAAAAGTCAGACCAAGGTTGAGTTGGATCAATGTCTAGTAGAATAAAGAAATTTGGGCGCGAATTTTCGGTCATAAAGCAGTGCGCTTTGATTTTTGAACTTATTTACCTAGACAGGCAATAGGGAACAGTCAGGAATACTCTTAAAATTATAGTTATCTTCTTAAACGTTTGTAGTGCCAGCATCTCGCTGAGTATATTCAGCGAGCGAAACATCAGTGCAGAGCATACGCTCCACATGAGGCGCAGCTATGCCTGCAGGGCTTTATGCACTACATCATTCCAGTTTCGGTGATGCTCCTGATAGGATTCCTATACTCTATTACTACTTTCTGGGCTGATTAGACAAAACTGCTAAAACATGCATCGTTATTAATTTAGCATAGAAATAAAGCAAGATATATTCTACCATAGGCTACACTCTAGGGGCCATAAGAATAACGCCTGCAAAGTCGGACTAAAAAATCTACACGAGAAAATAATAAGTAAGGAAAATGGCTTATAGCGATTTCACATTGAGTAAGTTTAAAAAAGATTTCAATATTCATATTGACGAAGAAATAGATCTATTCGCAAATGCTGAACCTGTACAAATAAGTGACACGCTAAAAACTAGTTTAGAAGAAACAACAGAATTGGCATTAGCAATCAACACTGAAAAAGCGCGTTCAGAAATGATCATTGCGCCTATTTTATTAGAGGTAAGACGTAAAGCTAATTATGAGATTAGTTTATTTTCTGGGAGCGAGTTTAATGTTGATTTTGAAAAAGGACTGAATGGCTATTGTGATTTTATTATCAGTCGCTCTAAAGAACAATTAACAATTAATGCACCTGTAATGATTATTGTTGAAGCAAAAAATGAGAATATTAAAGGCGGTTTAGGGCAATGCATGGCAGCAATGTTTGCAGCACAGTTGTTTAATCAACAAGAAGGAAATGAAATAAAAACTATTTATGGTGCTGTGACAACGGGAGATATTTGGAAGTTTTTGAAGTTGGAAGGAACTGATATGTTTATTGATTTGAATAATTATTACATTAAGGAACTAAATAAAATTTTAGGTATTTTATGTCAAGGTATTCAGGGATGAAATCATAATCGTTTCTATAGAACTAACAAAAAGTAGACGAAGGCTTAACCATAATATCAAACTGCACAGAGGGGTAATTGCTGTTTATTTGTTGGTGGAGACAGGTAGATTGATAAGATTACTAGCAATTATGTAAATTTTTTTTGAGGATTAAAAGGTTCGTAGTTGCACTACCCTGCGGGAAGCCACTTCGTGTCTATAGCGCTGCGCTGAAGCGCAACTACTAACCAAGAAAGCTTATTTCAGTCATAATAGTTCTAAAACAGCACTGTACTTTCCACCAGTCGATGGTCAACATACTTGGAGAAGACAATCCTGATTTTCGCGACTACCTACAATCTATCTGTGAGAATGACATATATAAGTGTTGGGAGGATTGGTACATATCAAGTGATGCTTTAGACCATCGGCGCACTGAAGACAAAAAAATTCTCCCCCAGCGCTTTAGCTTCGATCTACAAGTACAGACATTACAACCGCGAAAACAATTAGGGCAAACACCGGAAGAACAAGAAGAAAAAGTTGAAATTGAACGATTAAGTGTTTTGGTTGGATTACGCAAGTACGCCAAGGATCATGTTCTTCTGGTAGGACAACCTGGTTCTGGTAAATCAACAGCTTTAGAAAGACTGTTGTGGGAAGAAGCAGAGAAAGGTATAAAGATAGTGGATGACGAGGGGAAATGGAAAGACGAAAATTTCAAAATTCCTGTACTGGTAGAACTACGCTGCTACAGAACCTCAGTTCTAGACTTGATTCGAGATTTTCTGCTCCAGCACAACTTATCGTTAGAAATCAAGCAGATTGAAAATTTACTATTAGCACAAAAGTTTTTGCTTCTGATTGATGGGTTAAATGAACTACCCAACGAGGACGCCAGACTAGACTTAAATAGATTTCGACAGACATATTGTCGCTACACGCCAATGATTTTTACGACACGAGATTTAGGTGTGGGTGGTGATTTAGATATTGAGAAGAAGTTGGAAATGCAGCCACTAACACCTGAACAAATGCAGCAGTTTGTTCGTGTTTATTTACCAGAACAAGGTGAGGAAATGCTGCAAAGGTTGGGTGAAAGGTTGCAGGATTTTGGGAAAACACCATTATTATTATGGATGTTGTGTAGCGTCTTTACTCAAGCAGGCGACATACCTGCAAATTTGGGTTTAGTTTTTCGTTGTTTTACTGAAAGTTATAACAAAAAATTCTGGGACAAAGTTAAAGTTTCTGATGAATTTCGCCATTGGGTATCGGAATTATTAGCACATTTGGCATTTGCCATGATTCAAGGAGAAGAACCTACAGAGTTACAAGTTACTATCGATAGACAAGTAGCGGAAAAATTACTAGAGGAGTTTCTTCAAGGTAAGGTTGATAATCCTCCAACTCAAGCCAAAAAATGGCTGGAAGATTTACTCAAGCATCATTTAATTCAACGCGCTGGCTATGAGCAAGTAGAGTTTCGCCATCAGCTATTACAAGAATATTATGCTGCAGAGAAGTTATGTCAGCTTTTACCTAGTTTTAGCGCTGAGGATTTGAAGTGGAAGTATTTAAATTATTTGAAATGGACAGAACCACTAGCGCTGATGATGGAATTGGTAAAGAACCAAGCGCAAGCAGAACAAGTAGTGAAGTTAGCTTTACAGGTAGATTGGCAACTAGGAGCAAGATTAGCAGGATCAGTTAACCGAGATTGGCAAGAAAAGACAATTAATTTATTGGTTAATTTGAGACTACCTCTGTTAGTAAAAAACTTACTTCTAGCAAAAACAAAATCTCCTCAGGCGGTTCCTGGATTAATTCAACTTCTACAAGACCCAGAATGGAATGTGCGTTATAGTGCCGCAGATGCACTGGGTAAAATCGGTGATAAATCCGCTATTCCTGGATTAATTCAACTTCTAGAACACCCAGCATGGAATGTGCGTGAAAGAGCCGCAGATGCACTTGGTAAAATCGGTGATAAATCCGCTATTCCTGGATTAATTCAACTTCTAGAACACCCAGCATGGAATGTGCGTGAAAGAGCCGCAGATGCACTGGGTAAAATCGGTGATAAATCCGCTATTCCTGGATTAATTCAACTTCTAGAACACCCAGACAGGGATGTGCGTTATAGAGCCGCAGATGCACTGGGTAAAATCGGTGATAAATCCGCTATTCCTGGATTAATTCAACTTCTACAAGACCCAGAATGGGATATGCGTTATAGAGCCGCAGATGCACTGGGTAAAATCGGTGATAAATCCGCTATTCCTGGATTAATTCAACTTCTAGAACACCCAGCATGGAATGTGCGTGAAAGAGCCGCAGATGCACTGGGTAAAATCGGTGATAAATCCGCTATTCCTGGATTAATTCAACTTCTAGAACACCCAGACAGGGATGTGCGTTATAGAGCCGCAGATGCACTGGGTAAAATCGGTGATAAATCCGCTATTCCTGGATTAATTCAACTTCTACAAGACCCAGAATGGGATATGCGTTATAGAGCCGCAGATGCACTGGGTAAAATCGGTGATAAATCCGCTATTCCTGGATTAATTCAACTTCTAGAACACCCAGAATCGAGAGTGCGTTATAGTGCCGCAGATGCACTGGGTAAAATCGGTGATAAATCCGCTATTCCTGGATTAATTCAACTTCTACAAGACCCAGAATGGAATGTGCGTGATAGTGCCGCAGATGCACTGGATCAAATCGGTGATAAAT
>JAESFG010000283.1_pt1 | contig 103229 bp, 90 predicted proteins | sample 9269371 | NCBI WGS metagenome assembly JAESFG01 (sample SAMN14506227, study PRJNA617093) | algae metagenome | isolation source: Aetokthonos hydrillicola CCALA 1050 (B3-Florida) and co-occurring... | place: USA: South Carolina | collected 2013-01-01
TCGAGGCGGTTTGACATCGTACCGCCCCGTGCTACAGTGTGCGACCCTACCGCGGGGTGGAGCAGCCTGGTAGCTCGTCGGGCTCATAACCCGAAGGTCGTGGGTTCAAATCCCTCCCCCGCCACTTGTTGATCTGAAAGGACTTGCAGCAATGCGAGTCCTTTCTTTTTTGCCCCGAATCGGCCCGCTGTACACAAAAGTGTACACAACCGGAGACGGGGAATGGACTCGCCAAGCATCTAAGGCACTCGACGACCGAGGAGTCCGAGCCATGGCGAGCTTGATCGAACGGAACGGGACCTACTACATCCAGTACTGCGTGAGCGGGAAGGCGAGACGCGTTAGCACGCGGACCGACTCACTCCAAGTCGCACGGGAGAAACTGCGTCAATTCGAGTCGGCTCAGGTTAACGGGCACGAGAGCCCCCTGCCGACGCGGACGCCCATCGCAGACGTGCTGGAGCGATACGTCTCTCACATCCGCACGCACAAGACGGCCAGCGGGGCGCAAAAGGACGTCTACTACCTGCGGGAGATGTTCGGCGCGGTCTGCCCGGCGCTGAAGATCACCAGCCGGAACGTGTCCGCCGCGTGTCGGAGGCGACCCCCGCTTGCCGCCGCGGGAGGAGATCGACGCCGACGTTCGCCGATCATCGAAGCCTCATGCTTCGAGCAGATCACCCCCCGACACGTCAGCACCTTCATCGCCGGTCAGGTGCAGAGCCGCAACCTGGCACCGAAGACCGCGAATCACTACCGACAGATCCTCTGCCGGGTGTTCAACTGGGCGATGAGCGAGGGCGGCATCCGCATACCGGGAGACAAGAACCCGGTGACGCTCGTGAAGAAGTACCGCGAGCGTGCGCCGGAGATCACATTCCTCACGCTCCCGCAGATCGACCAGCAGCTCGCGGTGCTGTCGCCGAATCCGCGGCTCAAAGCGATGGTCGCTACACTCATCTTCGCTGGCCTCCGCCGCGAAGAGCTGCTGTGGCTTCGCGACGAAGACGTCGACTTCGCCGCGGGGACGCACGGCATGATCCGCGTCCGCGCGAAGACGGTGGACGGTCAGAGCTGGCAACCCAAGACGAAGATCAACCGCGTGGTGCCGATCAGCTCGACCCTGCGCCGGCATCTCGACGTCTGGACGAAAACGCGGATCCTCTCTGCCGGGGGGTGGTACTTTCCGAGTTCGACGGGGAAGCGCTACGACATCGACAACTTCAGTCGAGACCTCCGCGCCGCGAACGAATCGGCCGGCCTAAGGTGGAGCTGCCTCGACTACCGACACACGTTCGGGTCTCAATTGGCGATGAAGGGCGAGTCGCTCTACAAAATCGCATCGCTGATGGGCAATTCGCCTGCGATCTGCCAGCGGCACTATGCGGCGTTGACGCCGGAGTCGCTCATCGCGAGCGTCGAGTTCGCCGACGCTGCGAAGGCAACCGAGACTTCTGACGCCTGAGCACACAGGCAACGACAACGCCGCCCCGGTGGACTTGCTGCACCGGGGCGGCGTTCTCTACCGCGTTGAGGTTGTCGGGCCGGCATCAGCGTGTGTCAGAGCCGGCGGCTTGCTTCATACGCCTCGACCTCCTTTCGGCTGAAGCGCACCATGCCGTTCCTACCCTCGCCGAGACACAGTCGCGTAATCCTCGCCCGGCGGCAGATGCGATCGACCGTCGACCGCGAGCAGCGCCATCGGATCGCGAGTTCCCTCGCCGAGATCAGGTCGGACGCACCCGATTTGCGTTCGGTGGGACGTGTTGGGACCGCAGAGCTCGGATCATGGACGAAGGCGTATGCCATCCACGGATTAGAGCGAGTGGCAGTACTCGACTCGCAACAGCGGGCAAATATCCCGACATCGTCAAGTTCGCCGCGTACGCGACGCTACTCGAACGTCGCCGCGAGCTCGTAGAACGCACTGCGGGAGCGGTCGATCGAGAGATCGGCGAGCCGGCTGAGCCAGTCTTTTAGGTTTGTGATCTCCCGGGGGCTCTCCGTCGTCGTTGCGGAGCCGTCGTCATGCTGGCGCACGGCCCAGCGATCGTCGACGACGTGAAACGCGATCACTTCGGCGTCGAGAGCGCGGATGTGATCTCGCACGTCGCGATTCCATGAATCGTAAAGGTAAAAGTTCTGGCCGCGTTCGGAGATCGCGACGTCTACGATTGCGCGAAGTGCAGAAACGAAGCTGCGCGGGGGCTTCTCGCGCACTTGGTTAATCGCCCGGAGATCGACCGCGACCGAGGAAGTTGCGTAGCCAAGCTCACCATCGGCCATGACGGTTCGCAGCAATTCTTGCCACGCAGCTGCGTTTCGCATTACGTCCGCTGACCACGTCAGGTTGGGGTGAGTGGTCGCGAATGCGCTCCGACCCCACCACGTGCGGTCGAGGCCGCGCGCGAAGCTGAAGAGAGCAGCGTCTCGGCGAAGGTGTCGACGGAGCTCGTTGGAGAGTGATGCAGCGTTTGCTGCTGTGGGCCGAAAGCGCCACCACACAGCGCGCGAACGAACGTTCTCGTCGACATCGTCGATGTCGACAGACGCTATCGCGCGACCCACATCCACTAACGAGAGATCGTTTAGTTCGGCCAGTGTCATCGTCAGCCGGTCGATGACCGACCCGGATAGGCGCGTATCAGGGGGGGCAATGCCGTCGGCAACGTCGCGTAGGTCGCAGAAGGTGTTCTTCCCGCATTTCGCAAGAGCCAAAATGTCCCTGTCTGTGATCTTGGGACAGTGGGATCGAAGGGCCAGAAGAATCCGTGCGGTGTGGGCGGACGAGGGGACGCCTCGGGGCGAGGTCATCTTGAGCTCCTCTGTGAATGTAAGTACCTTATGGAAGATAAGTTACACAACACATCCGCGCTCTTTGGAAGTAGCCTGGCCGCACGAAGATTGATATCATTCATTTGCGTTCGAGGGCGGCTGGCAAAGCTTTTGCCCTCGATGCCTGGGGGTGGGCCTGTCGTTCTAGCGCGGGTCCGCCTCTTTCATTCCTGGGCGTACACCTCCTCGTGGTGGGTTTGCTGTCCACTACTGTGTTGACTCGCTGAACGGCCCGCAACAGTTTATGTGCGCTTGGAATCACATTTTGTGTGTTTTCCACTTCGCGCACAGATACGCTGTCACTCGATGACTGACGCGTATTCAGCCTATCGAGATGAAAAGCGCAATTCGCGCATCGCGTTCGGGGAGTTCATAGCCGAACGCGCTTCGCAGTTCGGATTGCTTGGCGAGGCAGCCATTCGGCACTCGTCAAATGTTGCCGTACTGATCGAGCGCGGCTTGCTGACCAACGCACGGGCAACGCACGTCATGGTGCAACGCGCCTGCCAGGGGACGGCGGCGTCGGCGAGCTTCGCGAAGCTCGCGATCCTTCTCGGCTTCGGCGACGATGATCGCCTGAACCCTGGGGCGGCCATGTGGGCCGCCTTTTTGCGTTATCGATCAGCGCGAAAGGAAGCGCGATTCGAATCAGAGGGAAGGAGACTCCGACTACCGACGGGAGCCATCCTGAAAGACCGCACGAACGGATTGAGTTACCGCGTCGGGGAGTTGATCCGCCAAGGCGGGACCCGCGGCGACAGCTACCGCGGAACGATCGTCGGTCAAACAGGCCTCGACGCCCGGGTCTTCATTCGAACGGTGCACCTTCATGCCTCGCCGCGGAAAGACGAGCTATCGAGGGACATTCCGCATTTCCTCAGCTTCCTTGACGCGGAGCGTAGGACATTGCAGCGGCTCGCCGATATGTCGGAACTGCCCGTCGCTCACTTTGTCGGCGATGGCACCGTACGGCTCGACTGGCGAGGCAAGCGGTACGACGTACCGTTCTCGGTGCAACGATTCGTCGATGGAAATGATCTTCTCGAATGGACCCACACATTGCGGGCACCGGGGGATGTGTTTACGGGCATCGTCGATGCTGAGCTCTACTTCAAGACGGCGCGGCAGATGCTCAGGATGTTGAGCCAACTGCACGACCGATCCGTCTATCACGGCGCAGTAAGGCCAGACAACTTCAGGGTTGGCGCCGACAACACGCTGTTCCTGATCGACTTCACGCAGGCCGGATTGCACCGGCGCTCGGAAAGAGGACCGGACGAGTACGAGCCGCGAACGAGACAGGGACACGAGGCGCGGCCACCGTCCGCCACCGATGACGCGTGGGGGGCTGCGGCGACCCTCCTCTATCTCGCGACCGGATCATCTCCCAAAGCTCTCGCCAGGGTGAAGGGGACTAAGTTGCACCCATTCGACCTGCGCGATGCGGTGGCCGCCAAGATCCCGCCTCGTCTTCAGGCCCACAACGCGGCCATCGTCCCCGTTATCAGTTCTGGACTCCAATCCGAGCCGCCGCAACCCGGATTTGACGTGCACGGCATGCTCTGGACGCTCGACGCTTTCGACCGGATGCATGGGCGTTCGGAGGCTATCGGCGTCAAGCCCGAGCATCACGCGGCCGCACTCGGGAGATCGCTCCGGCGGACTGAACGCCGGTCGCCCCTCTTCTACGCCTTGCTTGAGCGCGACGTGCACGCGCTGCTGGCCAAGGCACATCGTGCCGCGGCGGACGGGTGGTTCGAAGTCAGCGGCGATCGAACCCGACTCGTCCAGGGAATGGTGGACTTCCTATCCGAGTTGCGCCCGCGCGACCGGTACCTGACCCGCACGACAAGCACTTTCTGGGGAGTACGAAACATCTCGCCGAAGGGACGATTCTGGGAGGCCAATCGTGTGCTGCTCAGCGGTGGCGTCTGCATCCAGCGCATCATTGCGGTTTCCAAGAAGGACCTGAAGTCGCCCAGTCGCGAACGCGAATTGCGGAGCATCCTTGAAGGCCAAGCGGAACTGGCAGCGCTAATTCCGAAGGACGGACCCGGAAGCGACGGCTTCATCCGCGTGCGGCAGTATCCCGACGACGACAGTGTCCGGGCGGCAGTCGATCACGGACATGCCATCGGGCTCATCGTGCCACGCGACCGACCGGAAGGTATCGCACTCTCGTTTCAGATGGATCACGACGAGGTGCTCACGCGCATCCGGGTGTGGAACATGAGCGGCCCCGACATGACGGCGCACGTGAACGCCTTCGCTGAGATGACTTCGTCGACCGCAGAGACGTCCGAGGTGCGTCGTTTTCTGGACAACTGGCAGGCGCAACGCCGTGGGCCAGCATCTAATGACTGACGTGGGGGAATCGGCTTGAACAGTTCATCAGTTTCGGCATCCGTTCTCGCGTGCGGCGTGAATGGACGAGTCCGAGACGTAGCGGAGTGCTAGGGAAGAACATTCTCTATTCGAGCTCGGACATCCAAGTCGTCGATCTGTGCTGAGTCATCGCCGGCACCGCCCGAAACAGTGTCAAGCCGGCCATTGGCGCAGAAGAAGCGGTCATTGCCCGCGCCGCCGAGCAGGTAGTTGGATCCTTCGGCGTCACTGAGAATATCGTTACCACCGCCGCCTCCCAGCGTGTCATTGCCGACACCTCCGTTCAGACGATCACTACCCCCTGCACCGTAAAGGTCGTCGTCGCCACCTCCGCCGTCGATTCGGTCGCTGCCATTACCGCCTGAAATCGAATCATCGGCAGCGCCTCCGGTGATTGTGTCTTTTCCGCCCGAGCCCGTCACGATCATGGGGACATAGAAGTCGGGAGCCGCCGTGATACGGTCGTTGCCAGAGCCGGCATCGATGAAGATCGACGGTGATGAAGCGCACTGTTGGTCGACCCCGTTAACGGTGATGACGGGATAGCCACCGAAGCTCCGAAGCGTGATTCGGTCGTCTCCTGAAGTTCCGACGAAGGAGCTCGGCAAGGTCCCAGAGGTGGCGCGGACCAAAAGAGTCGGCTCGGACGCTAGGTAGTCCTGCTGCTTGTACGCGCCTGTTGCGTTATTGATCACAGTAAAGCGACAGCCCACACGATAGAGACCAGGGTAGAATCCGGACATGCTGTAGCTGCTGATGCTGTCGGTCTGGGATTGCGTCGCGTTGCCGGGAACGGAGTAGACGACAAGGCTTCCCGTCATCGACACATCGTCTGAATTGCCGATCACGCCATCTCGACTGAAGAAGACGGTGCCCCCTGCCGTACCAGTCGCGTACGTGAACTGCTGAGCGCTGCTGTTTCGGATCGTGGTTGTGACGACGATGCTTGGCAGAATCGCGTCTGCGTCCAGCAGGGGGCCGCTGGTCATCGCAACGATCTCGAGCGTCCCGCTGAGGACTCGTCTACTCTCAAGACAGTCGATACTGCGACAGGTGGGCACCGTCATTCGATGGCGACGGAATAAGTCACGCGTTGGCAACAGGCGGTCCATAAGTCTCCCAGTTGACGGATGATCTGGCATGCCAAGAGGCCTAGTCGTTCGTGATCCTCTCGAAGACTCATACGGAGGACCCCGTCGATCGCTTCAACAAAGTGAGTTCGCGACGCGACTTTGCTCCGCAATCAGCTTGAGAGATCCCTTGCAGTCCCGCGGGCCTGAGTCACGCAGCCTTCACACGATTTCTTCGGTCGTAGCGAAGATGTCGCTGGCGAGCCGTCGGATGCCGATGTCGGTGCCCGCGTTGCCGTTGATCGTGTTCGCACCGCCGCCGCCGATGAGATAGTCGTTGCCGTCGCCGCCGTTGATGGTGACCGGTTTGGCGATCGCGCTCGAGACGAACACGCTGTCGTTGCCCGCTCCTGCGTTGATGACGATCTTGGTTACGCTCGTCGATGGAAAGCTCAGTGCAGAGAGCTCGTTCAATCGTATCACTGTATTCGCGCCCACTATCACTGCTCGGATGGTGTCTGCCGAAGCTGTACCTGTGACCGTCAAGACACCAGCGACCAAGGCGGCGAAGGACGGCGTAGCTAGAGTACGAGCGCTTGCGACATTGGAGAACGCCGAGTCGCCGCCCGCATTGGTCGCGCGGACGCGAAACCAATACGGCGTGTCAGCGAGCAATCCAGTCGAACTATACGTTCGAGCATTCGAGCCAAGCGTACCAATTTGATTCCACGTTCCGTTGGCTGCAGTAGCCCGCTCTACTTTGTAGCCAGTTTCATTGCTTGCGTTGTCCGACCACGTCAGGTTTACCTGCGACGCCGACACTGCAACCGCTTGAAGAGCAGTCGGTGCGGCTGGCAGCGGCGTGCTCGGCTGCACCTCGACGGCACCGATGTCGACCGTGCCACCAACAACACGCGGCGCACCTCGCTGATCCACAGTAACGCCCGCCGGGACCAGAACAGTCAGCCCGTTGTTGATCGCCACCGAATTCGACTGCGGAAGCATCGTTTGGGTCAGCCCACCATTGTTTGTAAGCAACCCCAGTTTTGCATCGAGCGGTGCGGAGGCGGTACCGCTCAGATCGGCGGCATTCCATCCACTACTACCGTTCACCCGCGCGATCAGATTGTTGCCAAGGGACGAGACGGCACCGCGGACGTCAGGATATCCTGCAGAGTCGCTGTTACCTGCGATGATCGAATTGGCGATTGTTAGAGCCCCGTCAACTCGCACGCCACCTGTGTTCGGCGCTGTATTGCCGGAGATCGTGACATTAGTGCAAGTCACCGAGTCGCCGACGTACATCGCGCCGTAGCGATTGCCTGCCGTGTTTTGCGCGATCGTCACATTTGTCAATGTAAGCAACCCAGAATCAACAGCAATTCCGCCGGTAGCTTCACCTGCGTTGTTTGAGGAGATCGTAACGCGGTTGAGAGACGCCGTCCCGCGATTTATGTCGATTCCGCCGTTGAACGTGCCAGCCTTGTTTCGGGACACGGTCACGTCCAGCAACGAGATTGTGCCGCTACTAAATATGCCACCCGCATTGTATGAGGCGATGTTGGAGTCGATTAGCACATTGCTCAAGCTGGCTGTGCCACTTGACCAAAGCCCACCTCCATCGCTCGCTTTACATCGGGCAATTGCCCCGCCGCTCATGGTTAGCTTTCCGGAGTTCCAAATAGCGCCACCGTCGACACCTGAAGCATCGGAGTCTTCGATCGACACATTCTGCAGAGTGAGCGTACCTCCTCGGTTGGAGATTCCACCGCGCGATAGAGATAACCCCGAGAGAGCTGCGGTTACGCCCGAGGTCAACACGAGGATAGTTGCGTTGGGTTGATTATTCCCTGTGATGGTGAGCCCCACTGACGGCGCAGTGAGCGTAGTTGCCGCGGTCGAGTTGGAGATTGTCAGTGGCGTTCCATTCAGGACGATGTTCTGGCGCGTCCCGAATACAGTTGGGCTGAACTGAATTGTAGTGGGTGTAGGGGCCGTGTTCGCTGTAGCGATTGCGTTTCGAAGACTCGTCAGTCCACTTCCGGCCGGGTACAAGGCATCTATGGCGGTGTTGACCACGATCGTGGCAAGCAGCCTACGGGATTCTAAGTGGTCGATGTGAGCGCGTGAAGTGTTGCGAGTTTGATTTAGCATGACATGTCCAGAAGTGCTTGATTATATGTTGGACGAACGTGAGCAGTCCCATCAATGGGCGGGGCGACGGCGGGGCCGGGGTGGAGAGCCGTCGCGGTAACGTGGACTGGATTGTGCACTACAACGGCTGCTTCGGCCCGATCGGAACGCCTCGCCGGTTCGTGGTGGTCGGCGGCGCCTCCTTCGTGACAGCCTTCGAGCTGTACGCGAAGTACCACTCGAAGTTCTGCTTCTCGGTGATGTTCCCCGCGGCATCGACGGCCGTCGGTACGTCGTAGAGGAAGAGGCCGATCGTTGTGTTGGCGTCGATCGCGGACAGGTTTGGCCCGTAGACCTCTACCTCGGCCTGCCCACGCGGCGGGATGATCACCGCGCTGAACGCGGCGTATCCTTCGACGGGCGACTCGATCACCCTGCCGGCAGCATTGAACTGCACGATTGCGCCCTGCGGGCGGAACACGCGATTCAGGCCGTTGCTGATCGCAACCTTGAAGCGAAGCGTGTCGGGCTTCACGGTCAGTTTCGAACTGGTGGTCACGTCTTCGACGCGTATTGGCTGCTGATAGCCCCCACGGCCGAATTCGGTGTGCATGACCTCTCCGACCACATGGATCGACTCGACGCTCGCGATGACTGAGTCGTACGTCACAGGCGTCAACGTGATCGTGATGCCGCCTTTCGTTTGCTTTTGGGGCGACTCGTCAAGAGCGGTGAATTGGGGCAGATTCGTCGTCAGCACGACCGGCGGCGGCGGAGGTGGCGGCGGGCCAGCAGGAGTGATCTCGCAGCCGCCGACGGCTAAAGCGAAAAGCGAAAGAAAGACGTGAACCGACTTGGCTCGAACGCTCATGAATAGTCGCTCCGGGCAGAGATTGCGGTGAAATGCGTCCACGTCGAGGCATACGAGCAATGAAGCGCGAGCCTTCAAAAATCCTTTGTCAGATTCTTTTGCACCCCCTCTCAGATGCACGTATCGTCCTCCCAGCGTCGCCTGCGTCGCTCCATGCCTGGCACCGAAACCGAACTTCTCGGCCAATTGCTCACCCGAGCGCGGGCGGGTCAGGCCGATGCTTGGAACGACGTGTTCCGCCTCGTTGAAGGCAGGCTTCTCCAAGTCGTCCAGCAGCGGTTTTCGATCAGCCGGTCGCGGGTTTCCCGGTGGATGGAGTCTTCCGACGTCGCCCAGGAACTGCGCGTGAAGCTGATGGCCGACCTCTCGCGGCGGACGCCGGAGAGCATGGCGCACCTCTTCAACATCATGTCGCTCGTGCTGAAGCGGCTGCTGATCGACCTCGATCGGTCGCTGTTCGGCCGCGAGGGGATGGGCGCTCACTATCGCTCTTACGGCGGCGACGCCGACTCGGCAGGGGGACCTGTCTTTAACGACATCGCATCCGATGAGGACGACCAAGCCCATCCGACCGACGGCCTCCAGTACGCCGAAGTGCTGCAGCTGCTCGACCGGTTGCCGAAGGAACAGCGAGAGGCGGCGCAGCTCTACTACCTTTGGGACCTGACGAACGAGCAGGTGGCCGAGCAGCTCGGCGTCTCGACCGGCAAGGCCTCCGGGCTCATTTCTGAAGCGCGGAAGGCCCTCTTCCGTATGTACGAAGGCCAGACGCCCTAGACAGCCGATCCCGATCGCCGGGTTGCCGCACTGTCAGCGCGAGCGAAACAGATGGCCGATCCGGTCGATCAACTTCCTACCAGCGACGATGATGCCGAACGGCGTGGCGACGAGCTGCTCCGTCGGCTCTTCCCGCGCACTGAGACGCCGGTGGTCGTCGGGCGATTCCGCGTTCTCGAACGCATCGACGGCGGATCGAACTCCACAGTGCATCGCGGGGTAGAGCAGACGACCGAACAGGTCGTCGCAATGAAGTTCCTCAACGCCGGCCTTTTCGCGCACCCGGCCGTCCAAGCGAGGTTCCGACGGGAAGCGGATCGCCATCGATTGATTCAGCATCCCAACGTCGTCCGGCTGATCGACGCCGGGCTGACGAGCGGCATCTGCGCAACGCCCTACCTGGCGACAGAGTTCGTCGACGGGATGCAGATCGACGAGTTCGTGTCGTCGAAGAAGCTCGATTCGCGCGGCATCGTCGCCCTTATCGTCCAACTCTGCAGCGGCGTCGCGCACATCCACTCGCACCATCTGATCCATCGAGACATCAAACCCGCCAACGTGCTCGTGACGCACGACGGACAGGTGAAGGTTGTCGACCTCGGGCTGACCCGTGAACTGTTGGACGCCCGCGAACGGACGTACAGCACGCTGACCGGTATGCTGATGGGCACTCCGGCCTATATGAGCCCAGAGCAGGCACGCGGGACACACCGCGACCTCGGGCCGGCAACGGACGTCTACGGCATCGGCGCAGTGGCCTACCAGCTGCTGTGCGGGACGCCGCCGATCGTTCTCGACGATCTCACGCCAGCCAAGGCCGCAGAGAAGATCGCCGTCGCGTCGCCGAAACCGATGAAGAACGTCGACGCGACACTGCAGGCGATTGTACTGCGTTGTCTGGAACGTCGTGCCGACCGTCGGTATCCGACTGTCGATGCGCTGCAGTCAGACCTCGACGCCTGGCTCGACGACCGTCCGACCGAAGTCCGCCCTGTGACACGTCTGGACGTCGCAAGGCGGTTCGTCGTGGACTACCGGCGGCTCGTCAGCGTCGTGAGCGCTTCATTTGTCGTTCTCATTTCCGCCCTGCTGCTGGTCTCGACGCTCTGGCGAGACGCCCGATCGGCGAAGGCCGCGGCGCAGTCGGCGGAACGCAAAACCGCCGAGCTGGAGAAGCGGAGGCGGCTGGAGCTTTCCGACAGCTACGTGGATCGTGGCTGGGACGCCTACGACAACGGCCGATTGGGCGACTCGCTGGTCTGGTTCGCAAACGCGCTGAGCATCTATCCGGATGATCCCGTACGGAACGAGCTCGGCCGCATGCGGTACGCATGCGTGTTGTCTCAGGCCCCGAAGCGGATCGCGCAGCGGCAGGCCAAGCCGTACGAGTACCTGCCATCCACGAGCGACAGATGGATTCGCATCACGCCCGGCTCGCGAGCGTGCACGATCGAAGGCATTGAGCGGGACGACGGCAAACCGATGTTCCCTCCGATCCGGCGTGACATGGCGGCGTTCACCGGAGCGGTCGCTCCGGACGGTCGGAGCTTCGCCGTCATCTTCGAGCAGTCCATCTATGCCGGCCGGGTGGAGTGCTTCGACGCTGCAACGGGCTCACCATTGTGGCGACGAGACCTGGAGACCGCCGTCAAGACGGTTGCGTACAGTCCCGACGGTCGATGGATCGCGATCGGCACGTGGGGTTGGAAGAAGCTCGCTGATTCGGTACCGGGACACTTCATCGTGTACGACGCTGCAACGGGTGAGGAGTACGCCGACATTCCGCTGTGGGCGAACGCACGAGCGACGGCGGTCTGCTTCGCGCCAGACTCTGCATCCCTCTTCGTCGCTGGGCACACGCGCGAGATGCAGGAGTACTCGCTCGACGGCGCTCGGCCGCTCGGCAGACGATTGGTCACACCGGCCGCAACGCAGTTCATCGACGTCGTGGGCGATCACATCGTCACGGGCGGCATTGACGGCAAGGTAAGGCTGTGGAATCGCACTTCGCTTGAGCCGGCATCGGCGTGGCTCGACGTTGGCACGCCGGTGTCATCGGTGAAGCTGTCGAAAGACGGCCGCCGCGCGGAGGTGATCGACGTCAACGGCACCGTGACTACGTTTGGTTTACCAGCTGACCGCGACGAGCTGGTGTGCGATCTCCCCGGCGCATCGCCGCTCGATGTCGCAGCAGCCGGTGCCGGGCAGAGACTCGTCGTGCGTGCGGGTACGCCGAGCGACGGCGTCGTACATTCCGATCTTCCGACTCGATTGCTCGATCTATCGACCGGTCAGTCGGTCGCACTGGACGAGCCCACCCGCCTCACAATCCAGCTCGATCCGGAGTTTAGACGGCTCGCGTTCCTGACGCCGAACGGAGTAGCCCGGTTTGATGATGCGACGGGGCGACGCATCAACCGCTCGCAGGGGCCGTCAACTCGACCCGCCGCATCGGCGATTCTCGTCACCGCCGGTGCGGACGAGGGGATCGTTTGGTCAGACGAACATGAACCGCTCGTCTTTCAGGCTCTCGATCAATCGACGACTACGGTGAAGGATGCCGCTCCGGGGCTGACGCGGAATCTGTGCATCGTCAACGCCGGGAAGTCGCGCATCCTTCTGCGAACGACCAAGACGAGTCCGCCCGTCATGGAGTGTTTCGACTGGCCGTCATTGACGCTCCGCTGGCGCATCGACCTGCCCGGAATCGTCTCGACGACCCCTGCCGTATCCGACGACGGCGTGATCTTCGCAAGCACGATGGACGGCGTGCATCTCTTCGTCGACGCCAACACGGGCAAGCCCATCAGCGACCCGTGGCCACTCGGCGCCCACTCGGTGCAGATGCGCTGGTCGCAGTCGATCGGTGCATTCGTATCCATCACACAGACGGGTGAGCTTCAGGTTCGCCGCCCGGGTGAGCGGGAATGTGCGATCGCTCCCACACAGATCGGCCAGTCGGTCGGCAGCTTCATCATCATGGATGAGTTAGGCATCGCCCTGGTCTCGGCCGATCGCGCAAGGGCCGTCGACCTCCGATCGGGCCGTCGCATTCTGGACGGCATCGACGCCGGAGGTGCCATCGTTGCAGTAGACACGCAGCGCCGTGAAATCGCCTTCGTGCGCCCGGGACGAGGGGGAGGTGTATCAGTGCGTCGTTACCGTCTTCCGACGGATGGGCGCCCGGTCGACGACATGCTTTTGGAGGCGGAACGGGCGAGCGGCACGCAGCTCGATGAACGTGGCATGCTCAGGTCTGTGGTGCGAGCAAAGTAGTCAAGAAAAGCCAACCGCCCGTCGGCCGACGAATTGGATCGTTCGCTTGCTGCACCTGACAGCAGGTGACGCGACCGTTCCGCGTCGATGACTCACCAATTGGAATCGCACTCTCAGCCTATAGCCGTCGACGTTTCTTTCGCGAGCAGGACCGTCCGATGCCCGGATGTCGAGAGCCCTTAGGCCGCGCCGTTCGGGATGGCGCTTCGGCAGTGCCGAACCACCGCTCGATCTTGGCGTCGACGATCCCTCTGGGCACCGCGTAGCGCTGTCGCGTGACGTTCAGCGTGCCGACCACGTCCACTTCGTCTGCGGCCATCGGCGGAAACGTCCGCCCGCGGAACGGGGTCCGCTGGCGTCCCTGTTCGGAGAGCTTGACGCAGACCTCGAAGTTGTCGAGGTCGGTGAAGTGGGCAGGGGTGAAGTCGTTCGCGAACTCGCGGGCGAGTTGGGTGGCGTCGGACTCGCCGACGCGAAAGCTCACGATCGAGCCGACGTTGCCGAAGAGGGCCGCCTGCAGGTCGTCGCTCGCCTGGTCGATCATCTGCCCGCACAGCACCGTCGCGAGCCGGTACTTTCGGGCCTCGCTGAGCAGCTGCTGAAACTCATCGCTGACGACGCTCGCGAATTCGTCGACCACGAGCGTGCAGTCGACGCGATCGGACTCCTGGACGTCGGCGCGCGACATGGCCGCCTGTGAGAACTGGGCGACCAGCATCGAGCCGAGAAGGTTGGCGTTCTCCGCGCCGAGCCGACCCTTCGACAGGTTCGCGATGAAGATCCGGCGGTGATCCATCAGCCACCGGGCGTCCCACTTCGCCCGCACCTGCCCGAGCGCCGCACGCATCACGGGCGAACCGAGCAGCGCGTTGACCTTGTTCAAGACCGGCGCGATCGCCTCGCTCCGGAACCGTGCATCCCATAAAGGCCACTCCCGGGTCCAGAACTGGCGGGTAATCGGATCCCGCACCTGCCGGACCACGCGATCACGGAAGTGGTCGTCGACGAGCATCCTCGGCAGAGCGAGCAGCGACACGTCGGAACACTCGGTCAGCGCGGCCAACCCGTTCGTGAGGATGTAGCTCAGCCGTGGGCCGAACGAGTCGGCCCACACCGACTTGAACGCCGCGACGACGCCGGCGACGACGCGATGGCGTTCGGCGGGCGAGCGGGCGTGCAGAAGATTTAGCGCGACGGCAAATTGCTCGTCGGCCGGATCGAAGTAGACGAGGTGGTCCCGCCGCCAGTTTGGCACGAGTTGGAGCAGTTCTTCGCTGAGGTCACCGTGGGGGTCGATCACGACCACACCTCTGCCCGCGCGGATGTCCGTGGCGACGATGTTTTTCAGCAGCGAACTCTTCCCCGTGCCGGACTTGCCGAGGACGAGCAGGTGTTGTCGCCGGTCGACACCGGACAGTCCGAACGGAGCCGTCCCGCCCCACGCCTCGCGCTGCCCGAGCCGCACGAAACCGTCGTCGACGGGGTCGTTCGTCGGCGGTCTCGGTCTGAGCGGTCGTTGAAGTTGCGAATCGTCGTGCATGGATGACGTCGTGCGGCGACTGCCGCCCGAGCACATCCCCACTCCGACGCGGGCGCGGCGTGCGTTCGCGGCGCGGCGGTCGGCCCCCGTGTCGAAAGGAGCGGACCGCGCGGTCGGCCACATGCCAAGGTTGTGGAGCGGCCGCGGCAATGGGGATGCGTTCGAGAGTCAGCGGTCGGGAGGCTAAAGTGCGTGCAGACACTTCCATTATAGATCGCGGGCCGCCAGAGCGCGAGCCGGTCGGCGCGCGACATCGTTGACGCGACGGTCAGAACGTTCGACGGGAAAAACGCGTCGCCCGACCGCGGCAGATGCATCCTTGCACACAATGCCGCAAGAGAAGAAGAGGGACACGCGACGAGCCAGTCGAGCGTTGCGACAGAACGGTGGACTACCCGCTGGCGCGCTGACGCGTTCTGTGCTTAACTGAGGGCAGGAGCGCACGCGGTGCCGATCGGCACCGGTCGAGGCGCGACCTGTTCCTTGTCACATCCCGCACCACCCCGAACGGTCCGCCAACGCGGACGGGAGGTCTCTCATGCGCGCAGCGAAACGAAGCTCTCAGCAGTCGTCGCAGCGCGACGACCCGCGGCCGCCGGCCGACTCGAAGTTCGACTGGTCGGCGCTGCTCGAAGAGGCGATCCGGATGCCGGGCGTCCTCAGCGAGGCATACAACGCCTTCCACGCATTCAGTCTCGGCAACCAGTTGATCGCCCTCTTCGAGTGCATTCGACGCGGTCTGCCGATCGGCCCGATCAGCACCTATGCCGGCTGGCAGAAGCTCGGCCGACAGGTCAGGAAAGGAGAGAAGGCGATCAGCCTGTGGATGCCCCTCTCAATCGGCTCGCGTCGCCAGACGCAGGCCACGAACGACACGCCCGAACACGCCGATGCCGACGACCGCGATGCGCCGCATCGCATCTTCGTCTTCCGTCCGCACTGGTTTGTGATCGGTCAGACGGACGGCACGCCGGTCCAACCGGTCGTGCTGCCCGACTGGTCTGCGGCGGTCGCGATGGAGTCGCTCGGCATCACTGAAGTGCCCTTCCACCACCTCGACGGCAACTGCCAGGGCTTCGCCCGCGGCACGACGGTCGCGGTGTCGCCGGTGGCGTACAACCCCGACCGGACGCGCGTCCACGAAATGGCCCACGTCGTGCTCGGCCACACCGCCGAGTCGACGTCCCTGGTGGACGGCGACGAACGCACGCCCCGCGACCTTCGTGAGGTGGAAGCCGAGTCGACCGCGTATCTCGTCATCAGCGTGCTCGGCCTTCCCGGCCAGGAGCACTCACGGGGGTACCTGCAGCACTGGCTGCACGCCGTGCCCCGCGACGCCGGTGCCAAGCCCATCCCGGACCCGTCGGTCCACAAGATCTTCCGCGCCGCGGACCAGATCCTGAAGGCGGGGCGCCCCGCCGCCACGCCGCCGTCCGGCGTCGCCGAAGCCCGACCGACCGAACCGAGTTGATCCTTCTCGACCCGCAGCACGCGAGCCGTGCCGGCGGTCGTGACGTTCACGACCGCCGGCACGCGCTCCCGTGTCCTGCACTTCCCAAAGGAGGCCGACATGGCCGCCAGCAAGTCCAAGCCCGCCGGGCCCGCTCCATCGCAGACGCCGAGCAAGGCGAGCGACGAGAGCAGTTCCGGCAAGTCCAGCGCCGAAGGCAACCGCCCGCCGGTCCACACCCTGAGGTACGGCCTGATCAAAGTGAGCATCTGGGAGAACGAGGCCGGCAACGGCTCGACGTTCTTCTCGGTGACCGTCTCGCGGTCGTACCAGGACGAACGGGACGAGTGGCACGATACCCAGTCGTTCAACTTCTCCGACCTGCCCACGCTCGCGAAGGCCGTCAACGATGCGCACAGCTGGTGCGCGTGGACGATGCGTCAACGCAAGCAGCCGGAGTCGTGAACGGTCCGCATCACCCCACATCCCACCCGAAAGGAGAGACCGCATGTCTGTCCAACCCACCGTGGTGAAGCGGTTCCGTTTCACCGACCCCAATGGCCGCGACGCCCACTGCCGGATCGAACTCGTTCCGGCGTCGGGCGGTCGCGGGCCAGCCGACGACCGCGTCGTCGTCATCGCCACCGAGCTGATTGACAACCCGGGCATGTCCGTCACGAACGCCGTCGAGGCGCTCGCCACACAGGCGTGCGAACAGTTCGACCTCAACCCGCGGAGCGTGGTGTGGATCGAGTTCTACGGCTATCCGGCGAACGAGGATCCGCTCGCCGCCCGTCCGTACGACCGCGTCCGGTTCGCCTCGGTCAACTCGAGAGGCCCGCTCGGCCACCCGAGCTGGTCGCCGATGACCGATGACGCCTGGCGTGAACTCGGGCTCGAACCTCGTCGCGACGGCATCAAGTTCAACCTTGGCATGACGGTCATCACCGCGAACGCCAAGGCCACGCTCGACCCGCGCGACGTCACGCTCAGCGTCTATCGCCACGCCCGCGGTGACTGGGGCGACGACCTCTGTGAGGAGGACGTCCGCCAGAACGAACGGGCGCTCGAAGGCGAGGGGAGGCTGTTCAGCGTCTACCACGACCGCAACGCGGTGAGGCACTACGTCATCACCGAGTGCGATCGGAGCGCGACGACGGTCCTCCTCCCGGAGGACTACTGACCCGAAGGAGCATCGCATGAGGAGCACCTATGACTTCGGCAGCACGACGCCGCCGATGGAAGACTGCGCCCAGGTCGGAAGCCGTGCGTACGACTACCTCGACCAGGCCCGCAAGGAGGCGAAGGCGTACATCGCCCAGATCCGTCGCGTGCTGGGCCGCGAGCCCGACGGCGCGCGGCTGACGACGAAGTCCCACCCCCACGACTTCGGGACCTATCTGACGTGCGTCCTGCACTACTCAGACGACGACCCCGAGGCGGTGGCGTACGCCGATCGCTGCGACACATGCGGCATCGGCCACTGGGACGAAGAGGCGAGGGCCGAGCTCGGTCTCACCGACTGAGCCCCGGGCCCACGTCCGACCAGAGTCCTTGTTCTTTTTTTGCCCGTCGTTCTTCCCGCATCCGAGCCGGCGAGCGCGACCGGGGTCGCGTGACCCCGGCGCCCGACCGGCTCTTTCCATTTTCGCGAAAGGAGGCGGCCATGCCCGCCCGGTACGTGAACTACAAGAGGCTGCGCGAGCAGCTCGACATCCTGAGGGTATTGGACCACTTCGATGTCGCCGTCGCGTCGCGTCGGGGGGATCAGATCACCAGTCTATGTCCGCTCCCGGGTCACCCCGTGCGGCACGACGCCCGTCGACGCACGCCCAGCTTCAGCGCCAACGTCAGGAAGAACGTCTTCCAGTGCTTCGGCTGCGGCGCATCGGGCAACGCGGTCGAGTTGTACATGCTGATGTCCGGCGTCGACCCCGACGACCCATCAGCTTTCCGCAATGCCGCAATCGAGATCGTCGACGAGCTGCGACTCGACGCGGGCGGCGAGGAGCGCTCGGGGCGGACCGAACGGCCCCGCGGACGAACGACTTCGACCCGCGGCCGACCTCGGTCACGCTCCGACAGAGTCGCAATTGATGCTGACGTCCCGGAGGCTGCCCGACGGCTTGAAACGCGCATGACGGAGACGACCCGCACGGACGCCCGGCCTCGGCCGAGCGTCGTGAACGCGCCGCTCGACTTCACGCTCGATCACCTCGACCCGACCCACCCGTACCTCAACAGCCGGGGCCTGACGACCGAGACGATCGACACGTTCGGACTCGGCTACTGCGCTCGCGGGATGCTAAAGGATCGGATCGCCATTCCGGTTCACGACCCGACCGGCACGCTGATCGGCTACTGCGGCCGGGACGTCGACGACGGTCCGGGTGAGCGCGACGTCCCGAAGTACCGATTCCCCGGGACGCGCGAGCGGAACGGCGTCGTGTACGAGTTCAGGAAGTCCGCGCTCGTCTTCAACGCCCACCGGATCGCCGGTCCGGTGCCGGAAGTCTTGGTCGTGGAAGGGTTCTTCTCCGTGTTCCACTTGCACCAGCTCGGTGTCCGCCACGCCGTGGCACTGATGGGCTCGTCGTGTTCGCCCAAGCAAGCGGCGATCATCGCCGCGCTCGTCGGGCCCGACGGTCGCATCCGACTGATGCCGGACGGCGACGAGGCCGGGCAACGGTGTGCCGAGTCGGCCCTGCCGCTGCTCGCGTCGCATCGGTTCTGTCGCTGGGCACGCCTCGACGACGGGCAGCAGCCGACCGACCTGAACGCGGAGGCGCTGCGTCGTCACCTCGACGGGCGCGGGGTGCCTTGAGTTCAGGCAACAAAACAGCGGTTCCGTGGAAACGGAACCGCTTTTCTAATTGGCGGAGAGAGGGGGAGGACGTTGCTTTCGGTCATCGAAACAGGTCGCGATCGATGTAGTACTTCGGCTTGTCGGCGTCCGTCGCAGCGTTCGCGTCGCGGAGGTCGATGAGCATCGCTTCGATGCGGCCGAGCCGGCGAAGCACATCGAGGAGGCGATCCTCGACGGTTGCCGGATACGGCCGCGGCGCGGGGCGACGTCGTCCGTCGTGGTGTGGGGGGATCGGGGTCGGGGTCATGGCGTTGGCGATGCATCCATTCTACTACGCGCGGCGGATGCCGCGCAAGTCGCCGTTGTAAGTCATGACCGCTTCACGCCGCCCCACCGCACGCGTGCCGGACGGGCGGCACGCGCGCGCGATACCGCTCGACGTCACCGGTCGCGTTCGAACATCTCCTTCAACTCGTTCTGCCGGGCGTCGTCGATCGCGCGACGGTCCGCGTCGGCGCGGTCCTTGCCGTTGCCGTAACCGGTCGCGCCGCTCGACAGCTGCGCCTTCGATTCGACGTTGCCGGTGGCGCGGCTGACGAAGTCGCCGCCCTCGGACAACTTGACCACCTCGCCGCGATCGACGCGGTACTCTTCCTTGCGCTGGGCCATCGCTGAAGCTCCTGTGAGAGGGACCGTTCGCGGAGGACGCGGGTCGACGCGGACTGCGTCGACGTCACCGCGTTTCGCGGACGTGAACTATAGTTTACATACGGGCGAGACGCAAGGCTTTAGCGTCACGCCTTCGTGTTGGCCGACGCGCTCCGACAATGTCGTCTCGATGCCGGACTTACGCAGGAAGCGCTCGCCGCCAGCGCGGGGATCACGCGTGAATATCTCTCGCAGGTGGAGCGGGCGAAGAAGAACCCCACCGTCGACGTGTTCGTCCGCCTGTGCGCGGCGATGAGGGTGCACCCGAGCGACGTGCTGGAGTCGCTGGTCCCACGCGGGGGGACATCGATCCGATCAGGCACACGGGGTCGACCGGGCCACGCCGCGCCGCACGCAAAGCGATGACGCGCATGACGCTCGTGAGTTTCAAGCCAATCAGTCGACCGCTTTCTCCCGAGCGTGGAGTCTAGGTTCCTGCACCGCGCGGCGAAGGCGAACCCGCTGTTCAGAAGACCTCGCGCTAGAACTTTTCGAAACGGCGGGAAAATCGAACCCCACGAGCGACGGGCATGCCCAATGAAGTAGAAACGGCAGACCTCTAACGGAGTTGATACGCATGGTCATTTGGGCCGTCATCGCCCCGATCGCAGTACTGAGCGCAATATTGCATCGCAAGGAGTTCATGGACCGCGCTTCCGACCTCAAAGTGCAGATCGAGGAGCTGAAGCGGTCTATTGCCAACACGCAGATGTGGCTTCGGTTGGCCCATGAAGAGGCGGAAGTCGAGACGACCAGGGCTCGACAGCGTCTGGAACTCCACAACGGCCTTGCGAAGGTGTTAACCGACAAGGCGCTCGCAGACGTACGTCGGCAGCGAGAACTCGAAGCGGAAAACGTGGAAGCCACCTCACGTCTGCGCGACGCCGCGGCGCGGCGGCCCTCACCACCGGTCGTTCCGGCCGACCCCCTGGTTGAGCGCGCTGCACGAATGGATGCCGCGATGCGGGAGTTGATGATGCAGATGTCGTCATTGGGTCGGCACGTGCAGGTAGGTCTGTTCGTCGTGCACGAGACGGGGCGATGCTGCTTCGAATACCGCGTCGATGGAATGCTGAGCGATCCGACCGTCGAGGTTGAACTGGACGGTAGGCCACACTACCGGAGCGACGGATACGCGGGCCACTTCGCAGTGCAGTTAGACCGAGGCAGGACTTACCGCGCCGCGATCCGCGTCTTCAGCGCCGGCCGTCTTGTCGACGATCGCGCTTTGATGACTTTTCGAATCTGCAATCCAAAAGAGTGGGCTCGCCGGGCTACCGCCCACACTAGCGATCGCGGAGCGGGTCGGGACCTCAATGATCGCATGGAGGAATTGGCCGCCCTTGCCAAGCAAGCAGACGAACAGATGAAAAAGGTGAAGTCGTCCAACCTGTCCGCCGAGGCGAAGGAGCAACTGCTGAACGACCTCGAAACGGCCGTGTGTGCCGAGCGGCAGCGCATCCAGAACTCTTGAACGGAGCGAAGCATCATGCCACCGGAAGCATCTTTATTCGATTGGTACGACTTGGTCGCGCTGATCGGCGGGACTCTGCTCGTCTACTGCATCTGGAACTCCGCCGAGGACTACAAGGCAAAGATCCCAGCGCTTGAGGTTGAGCACGCCAAGCTGACATCGGAGCTCAGCACTGCCAAGAGTTCGCTCGACCGGGTGAGAGCTGAAACGAGGGCCGAGTGCAAGCGCTGTGAACGCGAGACCGAAGGCGCCAAGTTCCTCTCAAACCAGTTTCTGAAACGCTACTGATGCGCAATTTGGTTCCCCACCGGACATGGCTCGATTCCGTTCCCGACTAGCGGGTTCAACTGAACCGAGCGGGCCACGTGCTGCTCACGGCCAACGCGGCGGCGGTAGACGTCGTCCGGGGTCGTGGCGGTCGCTTCGTACGGCGTGCCGGCCACCGCGTCGCGGTAGTCGACGGGCTGAAGCCAGATCGGCCCGAGCGGGTCCGACAAGACCTGGGCGATGGTCGTGATCCACACCTGCGTGAGGATCGGCACCTTAAGTTGAAGGAGTCGCTCGGCGAGGTTGTTCCGGCGCTCCTCGTTCGGACAGATGACCAGCAACCGGAAGGGCCACGCCTTCCACTCCGATCGGGGTCGCCCGAATCGTGCGGCGAGTCCGCCGCGGGCATAGAAGTCGCGGTAGAGCACGGCCTTCGCGGCGAGGACGCCCTGCGACTCCGTGGACCGATCGACTTCGAGGAACGCGTAGTGATCGCTGACGTTGCCGTCCGACTCGCGCTCGGCGATGCAGATGAAGCCGTCGGGACGGCAGAGCGTTTCGGGGCCGCCAGGAATGGCGGAGGCATAGAACTGGCTCAACAACGGCCACGTCGTGAACGTCTCGATCGTGAGGGGAGGGACGCGGCTGATCGCGGCGTGGAAGGCGGCACGGACGTCCATCACGGCGAGCTCGTGCCGGAGGGTCAGCGGGCTGACGCGCGTCCGGCGTTCGGCCGCACCGGCGTCCAGCCTCGGCAGGCCGTCGAGCGCGCCCCGCTCGTTCAACTCGCGGAAGCCTTGCGGCGACAAGTAGAGAAGGGAAGGCTCGTAGGGCCGACGTTCCCGTTCGCCGACGAACCCTGCGTGCTTGAGCTTCTGCAGACGCTTGGTGCAGGCAGGCAAGCTGCCCTCGAAGTAGAGCACGGCGAGGTGTGCGAGCGTCGCCAGTCGCACCTCGAAGAGTCCCCGCAACAGGCGGAGGTCCCGGTCGGTCAGGTTCACCGACCGCCGTGGCGACGCGGTCGTCTTCATGGACTTCATTGTATCACGCTCCCGCTTCGTCCCCTGTGGACAGCGCTCAGGCCTTCGGGCGTCGGCGCTTGGTCTCGGTCGGCTCGGATGTACCCGCGCGCGCGAGCGTCGCGTGACGTTCGGCCACCCGGCGCAGCGCCTCGTCGAGCGGCAACGCGAAGTCGAGTTTCGCGAACGCCTCGGCGAGCCACGCCTCGCGTCGGGCCGGGCGGACGACCGGGTCGGGGACGGGCGCGGTGCGCCCCCGCCGTGCCCCGGACTCGCCGTAGAGACGGACGGTGAACTCCTGCCGCTGCTGCGCGGAGAGCTCCTGGCTCAACGCGAAGCGCTGCTCGTCGATGCTGTAGAACACGGGCGTGCCCTGCTCTACGCCGTAGACGGGGATGAGCATGGGGGACTCGCTGCGTCCCTGCGTGCGCGTTCGGTTGACCTGTCGGCTCCGCCCCTCCGACTCGGAGCGGCTCCGCGACTGGTCGACCCCTTCGCTGTCCGAGCGAGAGTGAGACGTGCTGTAGTCCAGGGATTTGCCGTCCGTCGTCGAGGTGCCGGACGACTCGGTCACGGCGTCGCTGTCGCTGCGGCCGGACGACGTCTGACGGGAGAACGCGTTGCCGCTGCCCTCGCCGTGGGAGCGGGCCCGGCTCACCTCGACCTTCTGCGTGGCGCGCTCCAGACGGCGGACCTTGGCGGGGTCGTCCTCGCCGGTCTCCTCGTCCGTCGTGACGAGCAGGTCGTCGTACTCGATCTCTTCTTCACGGACGTGTCGCTTCAGGCCGGGCCGCGGCGCTTCGAAGTCCCGGTGCAACGTGATCGACTCGCCGGCGTCAACGCTGCTGGAGGTCGTCGCGCCGTCGGTGACGCCGCTGCTGGTGCCGTGGGTGGTCGTCCGACCGTCGCTCCGGCTCGTGCCCCGCGACGACGAGACGCTCGTCCCCTCGCTCGTGCCGTCGGTGATCGAGCGGGAAGCGTGACGCCCGCTCGACTCGCCGATCGTCCGCGTCGCGGACGTGCCTCGGCTCTCGCCGTTCGCCTCGGACGTGCTGTAGCTGGGCAGGTAAGTGAGCTCGTGGCCGACCACACGGACGGACTCGGACCGGTGCTTCACGCGGTCCAGCGTGATCTCGTTGCGGCAGATGCTGTTCGTGAGCATGAGCAGGTCCGCCTCGTGGTCCACCGCGAACGCGATGCGCGTGCGGGCGGTGCCCTGCACGGCGTCGAGCACGGCGGCGCCCGCGGGGCCCTGATGCACCAGCTGTGAGGGGAACTGATGACTGAGGATGAAGTGGAGGTTGAACTTCCTGCTCTCGGCGAGCGTGTCGGCGATGACGGGAGAGACGTAGCTCTGAAACTCGTCGAGAATCGCGGTGAACCGACGCGAGGAGGTGCCCTTCGCCTCCGCGGTCGACCAGAGGTCGGCGAGCATGAGCGCGCCGACAGTCCGGGCGTCCCCGCCGTGCACTTGGCCGCCGGTCGGGGACAGACAGGCGAGCACCATCGCGCCCCGCTCGATCGCCTTCGCGAAGTCGAGCGACGGGCCGGTCTGCCCGAGCGCGGCGATCAACACCTCGGCCGACAACAGCGACGACATGCGGTTCACGACGCTCTCGGTCGCCTCGTGGAACTCGGCCTCGCTCATCGCGCGGGACGTCTCCCACACCGTCTTCGCGAACTCGTCCGTGACGTTGGCAGCCATCTGCTGCCGGAGGTCCGGCGAGCGGATCAAGAGAAGAATCTCCGCGACGGTGAGGCGGTTCGAGAGCAGCGTCATCAGGAGCGTCGTCGTCCACTTCTTCAGCCTCGGTGTCGCGTTCAGGTCGCTGACGCCCCATGCGTGGCCGATCGCCTCGGCGAAGTTGGCGGCGATTACGTGGTCGCGGGTCCGCTCGCCGGGACGCGCGCGGACCGGGTTGTAGGTTAACACGCGGTCGACACGGCGGAGGTCGAACGGCACCACGGGGACCCGTCGCACGCCGAGCTGCGCCATCCAGCCGACGATGTTGTCGTAGAGCGAGCCGTGCGGGTCGAGCACCAGCATCCCCGCCCGGGTGGAGGACCACTTCAACACGTCGGCGCGGACGATCGCCTCGATTAGACGGGACTTCCCGGAGCCTGTCGCGCCGGTAACGTAGACGTGCAGCTTGCGCGCCTCATCCGTGAGGACGATGGGCTCACCCGTGACACGGTCGTGGCCGATGACGATTCCGACAGCGGTGGGCATGACATCGAACAGGGAAGATGCGGAGCGTGAAGCGACCCGGCCCCCTTCCGGCGGCCAGGTCGTACGGGGAATGCACATCGATCACTTGCCGGCCACGAGCTTCAAGTCGGGCAAGGACGACACGCTGAACTCGTGCGCGCACTCCTGGCCGATCCAGATGCGGTCGCGCGACCCGATCATTCGCTCGAACCAGACGGCGAGGCCGACGATGACGTTGCCGAGCATGTCGACCGTGTACTCCGGCAGGCGTTCGACCTCGTCGAACCGCCGAAGCTTCTTGCACTTCGGGCAGGTCGCGACGCCCGCCGATCCGGTGCGGATATCGCGGGGGACGAGCATGTCGTTCGCGTCGTTCGCGTCCTTCGGCGCACCATTCGAAGCAGGAGGATTGCTCTCGGACATGATGTATTCTCCAGCCGGCCGCGCGATAGACCGCACGAGCGGGCGCAACGCAGTGGACTGCAAAACGCGACGACCTGGTTCGCAGCGCGCGGAAATCCCGTGCGGGTCGAATGACATCGCAAAAAAGCCCCGCATGGGATCATGCGGGGCGGGGTGCGGAACTACTTCGTCGACGTCGGCGCACCGAGTGCTACGCCTGCGGGGAGCCAGGCGTTACACGCCGAAGCGCGGGCGTTTTCGCCGAGGTTGCCACTCCGAGCGCTCGCGAACATGCCGCCGAGCTTGGCGACGAGTTCGCCGTGCTTCGCATCGGACGCGGGCGTGGCCACCTTGCCACACAACGTCACGATGAGGTCGACGAGCTGACCTTTGCGATACGCACGCAGCCAGTCGGCATCGGGCGTCCAGTCCGTGCGGACGTCCACCTTGAGCCGCTCGGCCAAGTGGCACAGCAGTTCGTTCGGCCGCTGCGCACCGTGGCTGAGCAGCTCTGCGGTCAAGAGCGCGATGAGTCGATCGAGCTCCTTGTCCGACATCGCGACGAGCGACTCGAACACCTCGACGTCACTCATCGCGCGGCCCTGGGTGAGCGGCTTCAGCTGACTCCATTGCCGCGTCATCCGTTGCCGGGCTTCGCTTCGGAACGCCTCGTTGTGCTCGGCGAGCAACGTGCTCGCGTTCGGCTCGGCACGTAACGCGATCGCCGGCGATCGTAACTGCGCGTGCAACGCCATCGCCGTGAGCGCCTTGCCGACGTGCGGATCGCCGAGCACGGCGTCGCGGACGGCGTACGCGTGCGCTGCGAGCAGCGTGCCGCGTTGTCCGTCGCTCAGGTCGTTCGCCGTCGACTTTGTCTCTGTGCCGCGGCGATCGGGACGAGCCGTCGCGCCGTTTCGGCCTGAGGACTCATCGGCCGGCTTGGGGCGGGGAAGGCGACGCTCCTCGTGAACCGATCCGTCGGCGTCAACGATGAGGTACACCGTGGCTGCCTTCCGGACGTCGTCGTCGTACCGCGGCGTTGCGCCCGAGACGAGTTCGACGGCACGGCGTTCCAGCGCCTCCATGCGGCTGCGAAGCTTCGGCTGATCCGGATGGTTGAACTTCAACTTTCCGGCACGGCGATCGAACTGATCGAGCTTTCGCTGCAGTGCCGCAATCCGTCGCTCGACCGGGGGGTCGTAGCGTGGGACGACCTTGTCCATCGACCAGAGTCGATCGCGGATCGACTCGCGGTCGGTCACGACGACCTCGTTCCATCCCTCCGCGGCCAGTGCCTGCTGCCGAGCCTCGACGGCCTGCTGCTGCGCCTGGAGGAATGCCTTCCGTTCCACGAGCACCTCCGCGCTGAAGAGGTCGGAGCTCACCGCTTCTGCTGGGAGGGAGCTGACGTCGAACAGCGCCTTCTCGGCGTTGATCCACACACTGTGGATCAGGTGCCGCACGGTCGCCGCATCACAGGTCGAGCCGTTCAGCTGCTTCCAGATCTCGGCCTGCTGGCCGGCCGGCACGGCGCTGAACGCCTCGGCCGTTGCGGTGTCGATCGTTCCGGCGCGGTACGCGGCGGCGATCGGGCGGGCGAGCGAAGCGAGCCGCATGCGTTGCATGACATATCGGCGCGTCACGCCGAACTCCGATGCGATCGAATCGGCTTCCTTGCCTTTCGCACTCGCGAGCGTCGCGAACGCGATCGCCTCGTCGAGCGGATGCATCGCCTCGCGGGCGAAGTTCTCGCCGAGCGACAACGAATGGGCCTCGTCGGCGCTCAGCGTTCGGATGATGACCGAGACTTTCGCAGCCGGCCGCTCCGCGTACACTTCGTGCAGGGCGGCGAGTCGGCGGTTCCCGGCGATGACGGCATACCTCTTCGGACTGCCGTTGCCGATCGGCGTGACCACCAACGGGTGCAGCAAGCCGTGCGTCGCGATGCTGGCGACGAGACGGGCGTGCGCATCGCGGTCGGGCTTCGTCTTCCTCGGGTTCTTTTTGGACGGCACCAGACTGGAGAGGGGCAGTGTCGACGGCATGGCGTCGCTCCTTCTTCCACCGAAAGGTGGAGGTTGACGGACGGGCAGGAACCCACCTCGCGAACATCGCGAGATTGAACTCCTTGCCGGACGTCAGACGGGGAGCGAAGGAAGGAACGAGAACAGTCCTGCCCCAATGATCGCACGCCTGGCTCGGTCGCGCAAGCGGCGGCACGACTGATCACGGCGGCGCGGGCGGCATCGGCGGCGGAGCGGGCGATGACGGCTGCGGACGGAGCAGGCTGTCGATCACAGAACGGAGTTCGTCCGGGGCGTAGGCCTGTTGCGCGTTGACGCGGAACAGTGGCACGCCCGCGGCGCGTAGCGCGGCGTCTTTGAACGCGTCGCGGTCCTTCGCCCGATCGCTGCGGTGCGACCGGTCGTCGAGTTCCAGGACGAGCAGCGGTCTCGTGGACTGGGGATCGCAGAGCACGAAGTCGACGTGGTAGCCCTTCACCCGCTTGAACCACTTCCGTTCGTCGGGCCGGTTGGGGGGACACCGGATCACGTCCGCGAGCCGAACCTTGCAGAAGATGCGGTACCGGCCGCGGACGGCGTAGTACAACGGAAACCAGAACGCCCGCTCGCCCTTACTCAGCAGCGACGGCGTTCGCTCGTAAGGCATCGCCTCCCGTAGCGGAGACGATGCCTCGTTCGCGGGAGATGCACCCGCCGGCCGACCGGACGGCGTCAGCAACGGCGGGCGGACGAACCCACGCCCGGCCTTGGACGCCGGACGCACCGCGGGCCACTGGATCGGGGGCGGCGGACCGGGTCGACGAATCAGCCATCGGAACAATCCGACGATCGCAGCGCCGATTAGTGCCAAGACCGCTGCGCCCGCATCCGGCTCATGGCGCGAGCGTCCCGACGGTCGATATCTGCGGCGGCGGCGATGTGAATACCCCATGGCGCTTCCTGTGATCCGGACTGTCCAGTCGAGATCGTACACGACGCCGGTCGGCCGGCGGGATCGGTCGATCCGCGTCGACAGGGTGGTCGACGGCATACGTCGCACAATCTTCGTTTTGCGACACAAACATCGAAACACGGCTTCGTTGAGCCGCGGATCGGTCCGGCTCGGGCCCGTCAAGTTCCCCGCCGGACGCAGCGTGCGGGCTCGGTCGCACGCCGGTCGGCGACGCTCGCGTTCGACGCCGGGCATGGGGACGTTCGTTCAGCCTGCAATGATGAACGACAGCGCAACGCAACGCCTCCCCTGCCCTGCCGTCCAGCGGGACTTGACGGGTCGGAAAAGTCGTGGCGTTGGACAGGCAACGGGGACGATGTTTCCGGCGTTCGCCCCGCGCATCGCGCCGGGGCGCCGCCGACCCAAGCCAGGCGTCGTCGGCGAGAGGGTTCCCGCCCCCGCACAGGGTCGGCGGGGTGCCGTCCAAACGGAAAGATCGGCAACGGCCCAACGCCACGTCACAAACGTCAGTTATCGCGTCGGGCGACGGCCGCGACCACGACGCGACGGGCGCCAACGCCAATGGAGAAACGATAGAGCTTCGAACAGCCCCTGAGGCGATGCCTCAGGGCGGGCGGGCGATGGCCCGCCCGAGGAGCACCACGGCGCGTAGGCCGCCGTGCGACGCGCACCCTTTCCGGAACGGGGCAGTGCCCCGTTCCCGCGCGCGAGGCGGCGATGCCGCCTCCGCGATATCGCCCGACGCCCCGGGGTGGGCGTCGGTCGGTTGGCAGCAGTTGTCGGGGGCCGAATGCGATCGGGCGGCCGAGCCTCTGGGCGTGCGCGCAGCGCCGGCCGCACCTCGATCGTTCCGGCCCCGACCTCCTTGGGCCAGCTCGACTAGCCGGCCGGGAAGACGGGCGAATCAGCCCGCGAATCGGACGGCGTGGACAGCGGTGTCCTTGACCTCAAGGACAACGGCCGGACGTCGCGCCGCTGGATGACGGTGCGACACCTTCAGGCGAGCCTTCAGCCGCAACGCGGTGGCCCAAGGAGGTCGGGGGCGGAAGTCCCCCGACAACTGCTGCCAACACAAGTAAGTGTCGCGGTTTACGCGACACCATCGGCTTCCGCTGCGTGCGGAAGCCCCCGTGGAAGGGCTCTCACACCAGGGAGAGGCCGGCCACGGAATGACGTGAAGGACATCTGTCCTTCATCGCGACGGCTTTGCCGTCGACTGCCCCGGCGATCGCCGGGGCACGAGTGCCGGGCGTCACTCGGTGAGGGACGACCGGCCGAGGCCCCTTCCGCTCCGCGCGCAGCACGCGAGCGCGTCCGAGCGGAGCGTCGACGCCGACGCGCTCGCGCAACGCAACACAAACGAAAACGCGGTCTCGACGAGAACGCGTTGAAGATGAGATTTGAAATGCGAGACCGCACCGGTGACCCGCGACTGAAATCTGGGGCACCCGGTCGGCGGCGATCGCCGAAGACTCACTGGCCCGTCACCCCGTTGACCGCGTGGCCGAGTGCCTCCTGCAGCGCCTCGATCACCTGGTCGGAGGTGAGCCGGTGGGTCTCACTCTGGATGATCACCACCGCCAGGTGCTTGGTGTGATAGACCCGCTTCGGCTTCGGCGGCTCGACCTTCACCGAGACGGACGGCGCATCGGACGACGAAGCGTGCCGCCCCGTGGCTGGCAATCCCTTCTTCTCGCGGATGCGGGCGCGGATCTCGTCCTGCGAAGCCCCGCCGACGAGGGCGTCGACCAGTTCGGCCTGGTCGGCCTTCCCCTTTAGACGGGCGATCGCGGTCGCGGCGTCGTACCCGATCGGAACTTCGGTCGACCGAAGTTTTTCCTGAAGCGGCGTCGCGAGCGACAGCACCCGAAGGATGCTGCTGACCCACCCTTCCGGCTTGCCGATCGCGTTCGCCAGCTCGCGCTGACTCTTGAACGCACGGTCGTCGAGGAGGCCCTGCAGCGCCTCGGCCATCTCGATCGGCCCGACGTCCTCACGCTGCACGTTGCTGACGATCGACTTCAGGCGGCGCGTGCGCTCGTCTTCCGGGTCGCGAATCAGGACTTCGACCTGGGTGAGCCCGGCCGCCTTCGACGCGCGATAGCGTCGGTGGCCGGTGACGATGAGGTATCGGTCGCCCTCCCCTTCGAGGGGCGCGACGGTGATCGGTTCGACGAGTCCGACGCTCTTGATGGAAGCGATGAGCGCCTCCATCTCGCGGAAGGTACGACGCTCGTTCCGCGGGTCTTCGACGAGTTTGTCGAGGCTGACGATGAGTCGGCCACGCTTCTGAAAGCCTCCGACCGCTCCTTCGCGGATGAGGTCGAGGCGGGTTTTGCCCTTAGGCAGCTGTGTCATGTGGGTGTGAGTTCAAAATTGGATAATGGGTCGGCGACGCGTTCGCTTCCGCGTCGACCGGCGTGCGGACCGTGCCGCGGTCCTCCCCCTCCGGGGAGGTGGCCGACTGCTGGAGCAGGTCGAATGGTCGCGGGACCTGAAGTGCGTCGAGGACCTCGTAGGTCAACTGCGCCATGTCCTCAGCCCCCTTGCTGTGCGGTCGGTAACTGAAGATGTTCGCGCCGTGCTCGTCCACCTGGGCGAGCCACCCGCAGGTGCGGACCTCGGTCTTGGCGAGCGGGATGCCGTGCAACTCGATCGTCGCGACGACGCGCTTGCGCAATCCGGGCTGCTTGCTGAGGTTCGACAGCACGTGCAGGATGCGCACGTCCGCATCGAGCCCGTCCTGGCCGAGGCCGTCCTGATCGCGACGGACTTTGACCAGCAGCTGAAAGAAGTTCGCGTACGAGCGCACCGCCTTCGTGCTCTCGAACGGAACGACGAAGACGTCCGTCGGGTAGATCACGTTCTCCATGACCGGCGAGATCTGGTTTGGAGAATCGATCACCACGAACTCGAACGGCATCGTCATGCGCGCGAGGAGGCCTGCGAGGATCGTCGCGTAGTTCTCGACCTCGGTGATCTGTCGGCCGAGATCCTCAAGCTGTTGGCTGGACGCGATGAACGACAAGTTCGGGATGCCGGTGAGCTGGACGACGGAGTCGAGGCCGACGCGGCCGTCCATCGCCTGCACGAGCGTCCCCTCCGCGGAGAGGCCGTCGCCCGCGCTCAGCCACTGAGTGACCTGTGACTGCGGATCCATGTCGATGAGCAGCGTCTTGAAACCGAGACCGGCGAGCGCGCACGCTACGCTCATCGCGATGGTGCTCTTCCCGCAGCCGCCCTTGGCGTTGATGACCGAGATAATTTTCATGATGGTGGTTTGCGTTTAGTTGATAGTGGTCTCGCCGAGGAACCGTCGGCGGGCGGCGTGGAGGACGTCGGCAACGCTTTGCTCGCGCCCCGGAACGTCTTCGGATGAAAACTTCGGTCGACCGAAGTTCCTGGAAGCGGCAGTATCCGGTGGTCCCCAGTCCTGCTCGATCGCGCGACGGAGCATCCCGAGCCGGTTCGCGGTCGCCTTTCGGCGGTCGATCCATTCGAGTTGCCGATCGATACGCTCGGCCGGATGTCGGGATGCGATCGCCTGGGCGGCCCGCGCGTCGAAGCCCGCAGCCCTTAACCTCTTCAAGGTGACAGCAGCCGGCCCGGCGGTCTGTTCTTTGTTGGTGTTCTTTCTCTCTGTTGTTTCTATGTCGCTATCCGTTTCCGAGTGCCTTGCCGCTATCCCTTTCCGAGTGCCTCCGCTATCCGTTTCCGAGTGGGGTCGAGGGGTCGCCGACTCCGCTATCCTTTTCCGAGTGCCCGACTCCCCTGCGGCGGGGTTGAGCCATTTGAGGGCATAGCAGGCCTTCGCGCTCAGCGTGCCGCCGTTCGGGTCGAAGTAGCCCTCCGAAACCCGGGTCAGGTAGTTCTTCGCAAGCGAAGTCTGCAACGCGCCGCTCAACGCGCGAGGGCTGGACATGTGCGTGTAGCGCTGGATGTCGCGATAGGAGAGCGCGATCTCCTGTCGGCGATGGCCCCACTTGGTCTGGAAGCCGATCGAAAAGCGGATGACCGCGCCGACCGCCTTGATGACAGCGAGCGGCTCGTTCGGCACGACCACGTCGAAGTACTGGTTCGGGATGTGTGTACGGTGGCCTTCGCCGGCGAAGAAGCCCTCGAAGCGGGACGCTTCCTTGATGTACTCGTCGCGATCGTCCCAGCGCAGTTCGTACAGCCCCGCGACGCCGGCCGACCGCGCACTTCCGGCGACCGGCTCGCGGAGGCAACGGATGTACTTCGCGCGCAAGGCCTCGTCGATCGCGGCCCGGACGGTGTCCTTGCCGACGCCCGCCCGCTCGAACTCTGCGTAACTGACTGCATGGCGCTCGCGCAGGGGATTGCCGTCGCGGTCGCTCCAACCGAGCGTCTGCCGGATCAGGTGCGACACGATCCGCACACAGCCGCGAGATGCATTGCGGAGGACCACGTCGAAGAACTGGTTCGGCGCGTAGACCGTGTTGGATGAAGGCGAGGCGAAGCCTTGGAACTCGTTCGGTTGCGTTGTGAAAGCTTGATCGCGAGACATGGATGCTGGGCATTCCCGCCGGCCCCACTGGATCGCGAGGGGAGAGAGAGCCCGATTGAACTACAGGCGAATGGCGCCCGGTGAGCCTGAGAGCGGCGTCAGATCGCGACGCTCCATGAGCTTGGCGTACTCGTACACGATCGTGTTGAGCACGTAACTCCGGGTGAGCCGCATCCGGCCGGCCAGGTCGTCGAGGTAGGCGACGACCTCCGGTTCAAGGCTGACGCCGGTGGTAAACCGACGGCCGCGCACACGCGAGGCGCGGGCGGGTTGGGATTCGTGTTGCATGATGGGTGAGGGTGGATTAGCGGGAGCGAAGCCCCCGTCGCGGACGCGGATCGCCCGTGACTGTTACATCATAACACGTCGACCGCAATCACCGCGCCATGCGCCTGTGGATATCCCAAAACACGGCCACAGTACGGGCTGGATTGCCATCACGATCGCCTCGACGGTTCGCATTCGGCACTGGCGTGGCTTACACTCCATTCGTGGTGCCCGAAGCTGTCGTAGCGAGGAAGGGGAAGTTTTGAGATGCCCGCGACTTCTGCCGAAAGTGATCTGGAAGCCGAGCTCGTTTCGAAGCTTCAGGGTCTGAAGTACTCGTACCGCTCCGACATCCGCGACCGCGCCGCGCTCGAGCAGAACTTCCGCGAGAAGTTTCAGGCCCTTAACCACGTTCGCCTCACCGACGCCGAGTTCGAGCGACTGCTCGCCGAGATCGTCACGCAAGACTTGTTCATCGCCGCGCACACGCTGCGGAATCGAAACAGCTTCACGCGCGACGACGGCACGCCGCTCAATTACACGCTCGTCAACATTCAGGACTGGTGCAAGAACACCTTCGAGGTCGTCAGCCAACTCCGCATCAACACCGATTACTCCCACCACCGCTACGACGTCCTGCTGCTCATCAACGGCGTTCCGTGCGTGCAGATCGAACTCAAAACGCTCGGCATCAACCCGCGCCGCGCGATCGAGCAGATCGTCGACTACAAGAACGACCCCGGTAACGGGTACACGCGCACGCTGCTCTGCTTCGTGCAGTTGTTCGTCGTCTCTAACCGCGACAGCACCTACTACTTCGCGAACAACAACGCCGAGCACTTCGCCTTCAACGCGGACGAGCGATTCCTGCCCATCTACCAGCACGCCGCGCCGGACAACACGAAGATCACATCGCTGGACGCCTTCGCCGACGCTTTCCTCGCCAAGTGCACGCTGGGCCACACGATCAGTCGGTACATGGTGCTGGTGCAGAGCGAGCAGAAGCTCCTCATGATGCGGCCGTACCAGATCTACGCCGTCAAGAACATCGTCAACTCGATCAAGGACAACCGCGGCAACGGCTACGTCTGGCACACCACCGGCTCCGGCAAGACGCTCACCAGCTTCAAGGCATCGACGCTCCTGAAGGCCGACCCCAACGTCGAGAAGTGCCTCTTCGTCGTCGATCGAAAGGACCTCGACCGTCAGACCCGCGAGGAGTTCAACCGGTTCCAGGAAGGCTGCGTCGAGGAGAACACGAACACCGAGACGCTCGTCCGCCGCCTGCTGTCGGACGACGCGGCCGACAAGGTCATCGTCTGCACCATCCAGAAGCTCGGCCTGGCGCTGGACCCGACGAACCGCCAGAACTACGTTGAACGCCTCAAGCCGCTGCGCGAGAAGCGGCTCGTCTTCATCTTCGACGAGTGCCACCGCTCCCAGTTCGGCGACAACCATCAGGCCATCAAGGATTTCTTCCCCAAGGCGCAGCTGTTCGGCTTCACCGGCACGCCCATCTTCGAGGCCAACGCCACCGCCAAGAAGATTACCGGCGAAGTGCAGACGCTTCGCACCACCGAAGACCTCTTCCAGCACCGCCTGCATGAGTACACGATCACCCACGCCATCGAGGACGGCAACGTCCTCCGCTTCCACGTCGACTACTACAAGCCCGACGGCGCGAACGCCCCCAAACCCGGCGAGCCCCTCGCGAAGGCCGCCATCGTCAATGCGATCCTCGACAAGCACGACGCCGCCACCGGCGGGCGCAAGTTCAACGCCATCCTCGCCACGGCCAGCATCAACGACGCCATCGACTACTTCAATCTCTTCGAGGCCATCCAGGCCGGCCGGAAGATGACGCATCCGTCGTACGTTCCGCTCAACGTCGCCGCCGTCTTCTCGCCGCCTGCGTACGTCAGCCCTGACGTGAAGCAACTGCAGGAAGACCTCCCGCAGGAGCAGGAAGACAACCGCCACAACCCCGAAGAGAAGAAGCAGGCGCTCGAACGCATCATCGCCGACTACAACGCGCGGTTCGGCACGAACCATCGCATCGCCGAGTTCGATCAGTACTACCAGGACGTCCAGAAGCGCATCAAGGACCAGCAGTACAGCAAGGAAGACTTCGCCAAGGTCGACCCGGAGGGACGCTGGCAACACAAGATTGATATCACGATCGTCGTCGACATGCTCCTCACCGGGTTCGACAGCAAGTACCTCAACACGCTGTACGTCGACAAGAACCTCAAGCACCACGCGCTCATCCAGGCGTTCAGCCGCACGAACCGCGTGCTCAACGCCAGCAAGCCGCACGGCCACATCCTCGATTTCCGCGGACAGCAGGACGCCGTCGATGCGGCCATCGCGCTCTTCTCCGGCGCAAAGGCGGACCAGGCCCGCGAAATCTGGCTCGTCGACAAGGCCCCCGTCGTCATCGAGAAGCTGAAGGAAGCGAAGGCGGCGCTCGACACGTTCCTCCAATCGCAGGGGCTCGCCGGCAAGCCCGAGGACGTCGCCAACCTCAAGGGCGATGCGGCGCGTGCAGCATTCATCGAACACTTCAAGAAGGTGCAGAAGCTCACCACCCAACTCGACCAGTACACCGACCTCACGCCCGAGCAGGAACAGCAGATCGCGCAGGTGCTCCCGAAGGACGACCTCAACGCCTTCCGCGGGCAGTACCTCGAAACCGCGCAGCGCCTCCGCGAACAGCGTGAGAAGCCCGGCGACGAGCCGCCCGCGCGCGTGGTCGACCAGCTCGATTTCGAATTCGTCCTGTTCGCGAGCGCCACGATCGACTACGACTACATCGTGAAGCTCATCGCCGACTTTTCCGCGAAAGGACCGGGCAAGTCGACGATGAGCCGCGAGCAGCTCGTCAGCCTCATCGCCGCCGACAGCAAGTTCATCGACGAGCGCGACACGATCACCGAATACGTGAACGCGCTGAAGGCGGGCGAAGGCCTTGACGAGCGCGCCATCCGCGCCGGCTACGCCAACTTCAAGGCCGAGAAGGCCGCCCGTGAGGTGACCGACCTCGCCACCCGGCACGGCCTGCCGGCGCAGGACGTGCACGCCTTCGTCGATCGCATCCTCCAGCCGCCGTTCGTGTTCGACGCAGAACGGCTCACCACGCTGCTCGCCCCGCTCGACCTCGGCTGGCGCGCCCGCACGCAGAAGGAGTTGGCGCTAATGGCTGACCTCGTCCCGATCCTGAAGAAGCGAGCCGGCGGGCGGGAGATCAGCGGGCTGAAGGCGTACGAGGAATAGGCGATGGCGAAGGACGGCACATCCTTGTCGACGGCGACGCCGCGGCTGCGGTTCCCTGAGTTCCGGGACGCACCGGCGTGGGAGGTCAAGTATGGCGACGACCTCTTTGACGATCGTGCGGAGGACGGACGCGATCAACTTCCGATCTATTCCGTGACGATGGATGACGGCGTAGTCCCGCGATCATCGCTCGGCCGAAAAGTCGATGACATCAGCGACACGGCTGGCAACAAGAGAGCCCACCGGGGCGACATCGTCTACAACATGATGCGCGTCTGGCAGGGCGCTTCTGGTGTTGCACCAGAAGAATGCATGGTCAGCCCCGCATACGTCGTCCTTGCGCCGCATCAGGATGTGCGGCCCGAGTTTTACGGCTATTTTTTCAAGCTCGATAGCTCGCTGCGATTGTTTACATCGCATGCCCGCGGTGCGAATAAGGATCGCCTTCGCCTCTACTACGACAGCTTCGCAAAGACTCCGCTGCCGCATCCCTCTCTTGCCGAGCAACAGAAGATCGCTGAGTGTCTGACATCGCTGGATGAGTGTATCGCGGCGCAGGGAAAGAAGGTGGACGCGTTGGCGGCCCACAAGAAGGCCCTGATGCAGCAGCTCTTCCCCCGCGAAGGCGAATCCGCCCCTCGCCTCCGCTTCCCCGAGTTCCGCAACGCGGGGGAGTGGGAGCCGACGACCCTGGGTGAGTTGGGCAAGATCAGTTCGGGCACCACACCGGCGAGGGCAAATTCCGAGTTCTTTGAAGGTGGCACGATTCCCTGGGTGAAGACGACCGACTTGAACAACTCCGTCATCACGGTCACCGAAGAGTGCATCACAACGAAGGCCGCGGCGCGCATCAATCCCGTCGGATCGGTGCTAGTGGCCATGTACGGCGGCTTCAAGCAGATTGGCCGGACCGGAATCTTGGGTGTTCCCGCTGCGACAAATCAGGCGATGTCGGTACTCGTCGTCGATGGTGCAAAGGCTCTTCCGGTCTACGTGCTAACGTGGCTCAACGCGAAAGTGGATGATTGGAAGCGAATTGCCAGCAGCAGTCGCAAAGACCCAAACGTGACCGGATCAGACGTTGCAGGGTTCCCGATACAACTGCCATCCACTGTCGAGCAGCAGCGAATCGCCGCCTGCCTCGGCAGCTTAGACGCCCGCCTCGCCGCCGAGTCCGCGAAGCTCGCCGCGCTGAAGACGCACAAGAAGGGCCTGATGCAGCAGTTGTTTCCGTCGCCGGAGGGGGCGTGAAGGGAATGCGATCGCGGATCAGGATTCGGGCGATCCGTCCTCTTTTGAGTAAAGCGCGAAGCCACGCGGATTGTTCAGCCGCAGCGACCGTACTGTCTTGACGATCTCGCCGGTGCAGGAGACGGGCTTGCGATCACGGTGGGCCTCGAGCGCGACGGCGTAGTCCTGTTCGTTCAGTTCGATCGTGACGTTTCGAATGCGGTCTTCGACAACGGCTTCGACCGTGATTCGTCCCGGTCCTGCCTGCTCGTGGTGACGGTGGGTGCCAATGACCTGACCGACGAGATCAAAGTCTTCAAGCGGTGCGATCTCTTTGAACCAGCGTGACGCTTCAAAGAGGACGGGCATCACATCGGCCGACAGCTTCACACGACTAGGCGGCGTTAGACCACCGATGGATTGCAGGGGACGACTGCGCGACCAGGAAACCGACAGTTCGAGCGTGCGCTGGCGCTCATGTGGATCACCGACGAGACCGACGAGCGCGTCGCAGAGGTTGGCGCTGACACCATCATCGACTACTTCATTGAAGCGCGCAAAGTCCTGCGTGACGGCAGCGTCGCTAGCGGCAATGCTCGCGGCTGACACGGCGCGTGTCAGCGTGGTGACTGCCTGGCGCTCGAACGGTTCGTCGATAACGGGTGGATGGTCGATCGAGCCTGCAGGTGGCGTCATCGAGGGAGTCACGCGAGAAATCACGCTGATGACGTAGCTGCCTCGCTCCGTTTGTCCGAGGCGCAGCCCGTCGACGTAGTCGTTCGCCTTGTCGAACCGTCGACTGTGATACCGCGCACGTGGCTTTACCGCAGCACAGGCAGCGGCCACCATCAGATCACGTGCCTTGGAGACGAGGGCAACGCCCTCCTCGATGGGAAGCGTACCGTCTGCCGCATCGTCGTCCGACACGCGCAGACGGATCACGTCAGCGGAGGCCGTCTGAAGGTCGCCAAAAATCTGAAGCTGCGACCTCTCTTCCGTGGATTCGAGGGTCGCCAGCACATCACCCATACGAATCGCGAAGTCGCGAAGCGAGCGATCGAGCGGGAGAAGCACCTCAACGGCATCGGACCCAACTTTTTTCCCCCAGATCGCTGCCCGCTGCGGCTTGGTTTCGAGTATCCGCCAACCGTCGGCGCGCAGATACGCCGCAACGTCGAGCGGGTTGACGTTCGCGAGCAATTCGGCGTCTTTGATCGCGGCTCTCATGGGCGTCCTCCGCCCGCGATCCGGGACATCATGTCCGTCAACGCATCAGCCGTGAATTGGTTCGATCGTGGGATCTGGATCGTAGTGCTGGTTTCGTTCTGTGTCACGGGTAATCCGGCGAGGTTGACCCAATAGGCGCAACGTCTCATCAGGAGACGATCCTCGTCCTGATGAAGCCACTCGGTCAGGTCTGCCGGCACCCGCACGACGACGAGAATCCTCGGCACAAGCACGTCCGCGGCGCTGAGATCGAGATAGTTCTTCTGCTTGAGCTGAAAGCCCATTTGGATATCGGACAATTCCAGCGTTTCTGTGCACTTGAGCTGCACGTCGAGCTGCGGACGGACAGAGTGGAGCTTTGACTTGATTGACAGGTCGACGCTGTCGTCGTCCACCTCGGGCTTGGCCACGGCAAACCCGGCGACCGCGGCCACCGCGCGAACGTATGCGTGGCTGAATTGCTCCTTCTGTGCGTTGATGTCCACCGACTCACCTCGCGCCCAGATTCTATTTCGCAGAGCTTTACGCCACAATCCCGGCGTGACCGACCTCGACCAGAAACAACTCGGCAAGACGCTCTGGAACATCGCCGACACGCTGCGCGGCGCGATGAACGCGGACGACTTCCGCGACTACATGCTGTCGTTCTTGTTCCTGCGCTACCTCTCGGACAACTACGAGCAGGCCGCGAAGAAGGAACTCGGCTCCGATTACCCCGACCCGGACGCGGTGGGCAACGGCGGGAGGACGCCCCTCTCGGTGTGGTATGAGGCGAATCCGAAGGACGTGCCGGACTTCGAGAAGCAGATGCGCCGCAAGGTGCACTACATCGTGAAGCCGGATTTCCTCTGGGCGAATGTCGTCCACCTGGCGAAGGTGCAGCACGACGAACTGCTCAACACGTTGCAGAAGGGATTCAAGTTCATCGAGGAGGAGTCGTTTTCGAGCAACTTTGCGGGCCTGTTCTCGGAGATCAACCTCGGCTCAGACAAGCTGGGGCGGAAGTATTCGGATCGCAACGCCAAGCTGTGCGCGATCATCAGCGAGATCGCACGCGGCCTGGCGCTGTTCCGCACCGACGCCGACACGCTCGGCGATGCGTACGAGTATTTGATCGGCCAGTTCGCGGCGGGCAGCGGGAAGAAGGCGGGTGAGTTCTACACCCCTCAGCGGATCAGCGACATCCTTTCGGCGATCGTCACGCTCGATAGCCAGGAGCCGAAGACCGGGCCGAGAAAACGCCTGGAGAGCGTGTTCGACTTCGCGTGCGGGTCGGGTTCGCTGCTGCTGAACGTCAGGCACCGCGTGACGAACGCCGGCGGCTCGATCGGCAAGATCTACGGGATGGAGAAGAACATCACGACCTACAACCTGGCGCGCATGAACATGCTGCTGCACGGGGTGAAGGACACGGAGTTCGAGATCTACCACGGCGATACGCTCACCAACGACTGGGACATGCTCCGCGAGACCAACCCGGCGAAGAAGCCGACGTTCGACGCGGTCGTCGCGAACCCGCCCTTCAGCTACAAGTGGAACCCGGGCGAAGCGATGGCGGAAGACATGCGCTTCAAGGGGCACGGCGTCGCCCCGCGCAGCGCCGCAGACTTTGCGTTCCTCCTTCACGGCCTTCACTACCTGAAGGACGACGGCGTGATGGCGATCATCCTGCCCCATGGCGTCCTGTTCCGCGGCGGCGCTGAAGAGCGCATCCGCCGGAAGCTGCTCGATGACGGGCACATCGACACCGTGATCGGATTGCCGGCGAACCTCTTCTATTCGACGGGCATCCCGGTCTGCATCCTGGTACTGAAGAAGTGCAAGAAACCCGACGACGTGCTCTTCATCAACGCGGCGGAGCAGTTCGTGAAGGGGAAGCGGCAGAATCAGCTGACGGACGAGCACATCGAGCGAATCATCGGCACCTACCAGAAGCGCCCGAAGCAGATCGAACGCTACGCTCGGCGCGTCGGGATGAAGGAGATCGAGGAGAACGACTTCAACCTGAACATCTCGCGGTACGTCAGCACGGCGCACGACGAGGTAGAAATCGACCTTGCAGCAGTGCATCGCCAACTAACCGAAGCCGATGCGAGCTCCCGCGAGGCAGCGAAGAAGCACAATGCGTTCCTGAAGGAGCTTGGGCTCCCACCGCTGCCGAACTGAGTTGTGGGCGACGAAGATCACGCCGGCCTGTGCTCCACAATGCACATCGAGCGCTCGATCCCTTTGCCGAGAACGCGAGTAGTCAACGCGTCCCTCGGGTGATGCAGTGTGCCATCGAACGCATCTACGCCATGTTTGCCGCCCCCTTCAATCCCAGGCCAATGCTCGTCGTGCCATGCCGACGACCGCAGCCGAAGGGATTGCTGCGCTTGCAGCCGGAGAGGGCGAGCGGTTACGCTTTCAGGGCGCTGGATGTCACATTCTCCAAGGAGCGGCTCGTGGCCTACACTGCTGAAATCAGTCGGACCAACCCTTCGTGCTTCCTCTTCCTGATCGACCAATCCGGATCGATGGACGAGATCATGAACCCGGAAAGCCCCAAAGCACTGGATCGTCCAGTCCTTGTAGACGGAAAGACGTACACCCACACAGCCGCGGGCAAGACGAAAGCACAAGCGGTTGCGGACGCAATCAATCGCCTGCTTCAGAACTTGATCATCAAGTGTGCGAAGTCTGAAGGTGTGCGTGACTACTACCACGTTGGAGTGATCGGATACGGAGGGAGTAGCTCCGCGGGGCAAGTGACTCCGGCTTTCGTTGGGGCACTGGCCGGACGTGAATTGGCCCCAATCAGCGAGATTGCGAACAACCCCGCACGCATCGAGGAGCGCAGCAAGAAAGTCGACGATGGTGCGGGCGGCCTTATCGACCAGAAGATCAAGTTCCCAATCTGGTTCGACGCGATCGCCACGGGCGGAACACCTATGTGTGCAGCCCTGCAGAAAGCTCACTCAGTGCTGAGTGGATGGAATGCGCAACACCCAAACAGCTTCCCGCCAATTTGCATCAACATCACCGACGGTGAATCCACCGACGGGAACCCGGCGCAAGCGGCCGAAGCCATTAAGTCACTTTCGAGCACCGATGGCGGTGCCCTGTTGTTCAACATACACATCACGTCACAGGGCGGAACAGCCGTCGAGTATCCGGACAACGACAGTTCACTCGCCGATTCCAACGCGAAGATGTTGTTTGGGCTGTCGAGCATCCTTCCATACCACATGGTCAACATTGCGCGTCAGGAGGGACTACCCGTGAGTGAAGTCTCTCGCGGATTTGCCTTCAACGCAGACCTCGTTTCGCTCATCCGATTCCTCGACATCGGAACTCGCCCCAGCAACTTGCGGTAATCCGGAGCTTCATGAGGATCATTTCTCGAACGTTTGCGGTTCCCAAAGCCGGCAACTCTGCGGCTGAGTATGAAGACGCAGCCTGGCCGTCCGAGACGTTAGATCTGTCATGCTCATTGCATCGCACATCGGTAGCGGACGGCGCAACGGAGACTTCGTTCTCCGCGCAATGGGCAGCGCTATTGGCACACGCTTACGGAGAAGGTGCGCTCTTCGATTCGGACCCAGTTCAAGTAAGCCTGATGCCGCTGCAGAAGTCTTGGAAGGAACGAATCGGGACAACTCCGCTCCCTTGGTACGCCGAACAGAAACTCGAAGCTGGCGCATTCGCTTCGTTTCTTGGCCTCACCCTGTCCGAATCGGGCGACTTTCGCAGTTGGAAGAGTGTCGCGGTAGGCGATAGCTGCCTGTTTCAGCTGCGAGGGAAAGAACTGGTTCGATCGTTCCCGCTTGAGACATCAGATCAGTTTGGGTCCCGTCCAGCCCTGATCGCCTCGACTCCGATGAGCAACGCAGACATCGATCAGCACACCGCATCTGCGCGAGGGGAGTGGGAGTATCGTGATCGCTTCCTGTTGATGACAGATGCATTGGCCTGTTGGTTCATGAAGCGGCGAGAAACCAACGCGTGGGCGGAGGACCCCTTTGGCTTTCTGGACGAGTTCGATTGTCCGGGAGCCTTCGAAGCTTTTGTAAACGGCGAACGATCGGTGCCGGATGTAGGTCCACCCGCTCTAAAGAACGATGACACAACGCTAATCGATGTACACGTCCTCCAAGGCTGACTTGAGGAACACATGAGCTGGCCAATCGAAAGTGACTACTTCGAAGCCGTTCAGAATCCACGGGTAGCCTTTACGGACGCGGAGCTGAAAGCTGGCTCTGTCACACTAACGCCGCTTGGGCTTCCCAAGCCGATCACGGGCGCATTCGCCAGCGTGTACCAGATCAATTGCGGCAGTCGCCGCTGGGCAGTGCGATGTTTTCTGCGCGACTTTGCCGACCAGCAGAAGCGATACACCGCGATCAGTGAACATCTCCGGCGAATCAATCTACCCTACACAGTCGGTTTCGAGTTTCAGCGCGAAGGCATCCTGGTTTGTGGCAAGCGCTATCCCATCCTGAAGATGGAATGGGTTGATGGCGACTCACTCAGTGGATACATCGCTAAGCATCTTCACACGCCGAAGGCGCTGAGCGAGCTAGCCCGTGAATGGGTTGAGATGTTGGCGACCCTAGGCGCGCACGGAGTGGCGCACGGCGATCTGCAGCACGGAAACATTCTGGTTTCGAATGGAAGACTTCGCTTGATCGATTACGACGGGATGTACGTTCCGGCGCTCCAAGGGATGGCAAGCCACGAAGAGGGACACAGGAACTATCAGCATCCGAGCCGCAGAAGTAGCGACTTCAACGCCTGCATCGACAACTTTTCCGCATGGGTAGTGTTCCTGTCGCTGGCATGTGTTTCGATCGATCCCCGCCTTTGGCAGCTCTTGAATGGTGGCGATGAATGTCTTCTCTTTCGTCGTGAAGATTTCCAGCAACCGAACCAATCTCGGGCAATCGATGCTCTGGAACGAAGCGGCAAAGCAGAGCTGGCCGCGCTGGCATATCGACTCAAGTCGCTGCTACCGCTTCCGCTCAGCGCAATTCCGAGCCTCGATCAGAACGTTGTCCACTCGCCGCATGGAACGACTTCGCAAACAGCTGGCGGTTCCGGTGGCGGGCCGCAGCCCTCGTGGCTCGCCGACCATCTACCGACATCGACGCCGAAGGATACCGATTCTCAACAACTCCTAGATCCGACTCCACCTGCGGTCGCACCTGCTTCAACAGCTTCGGCCTCTTGGATCATCGACCACCTAGTTGGATCAGAGCCCGCAATCGCGCCATTCACGGGAGTGTCGCTGCGACTAGAACGTTCAGTGTTTTTCGTGTGCGTTCTGCTCCTGCTCCTATCATGCTACGCCACCTTCTTTTATTGGCCGTCCGTCGTGTTGATTCTGTTGACCACCCTTGCTTGCGTCGGGCTTGCCGCAGGCTTCCTACGTTGGCGTTACGCACAACTTCCCGCGGTGATCGAACTACATCGCATTCGCTCGCAGTTTAGCGTTGTCGAGAAGGGGCTGCACGAGCAGGAGCAACGCGTGGCACAGCTTGAGGTGTCGCGTGCAAAGCTGCTGGAGCCCTTAGTCAAGATCGACAGCGAGTTTCGTGGCCTCCCACGAGACCTTAGATCCCTAAAGGCCGCGGCCGTTGATCGCTACAACGTTCAGCTAGCCAAGTTACACGTCCAGTTGCAGGAGTTCGACTGGAAAGAGGCGGCCGAGCTTCGGTCGCTCGACGATCGTATCGGGAATGAGATGAACCGTTTGCGTCAGGAACTGGTCCGTATCGATCAGGCGGAAATGGCTGAGTTGCAGCAACTGAACGCAGTGGTGACTCGCAACCACGCCGCATACGTCATGCAGAATGCCCGGCTTGAGTCTGCGTCGATCTCGGGTATCGGGGCCAAACTGAAGGCCGCCCTGCGCGATCACGGCGTGATCACGGCGGCCGACATCGACAGCCGAATCGAAGGAATACCAGGTATCGGCCCGACGAAGGCCGCCAACTTGCAGGCTTGGCGGCATCACGTTGAACAGCTTGCTCGGTCATCAGCGCCCACACCGTCAGCATTAGAAGTTACGACGACCCGAAACAGATTCTCCACAGCTCGGACTCCGGTAGCCGCACGATTGAACGGACTTCAACAGCAGCTCTCGATCGATCGTCAGGGAGTACTCGATCGATTTGCATCGGCGCGACGTCAGGTCGAATTGCAGCGGCAGCGTGCGAAGCAGCGATGGGAAGCCGATACCGCCAGCGAGACAATGCGGATAAACGGGCGTGCCGAGGACTTGAAGCGGCAATTCGAGCGGGTGCGGAAGTCCGTAGAATCAGAAGAACAGACACTCAAACTTGACGAAGCGACCCTCCGACAAGGGATCTTCCAGCTAAAACTCGAGCTGGGGACACTAGAGCGGGACCGACTTCGCTACCGGTCTGTACGCTTCTCGCGTTACCTAAAGCACATAGCTTCATTGTGAGGTGATCATGAAGTTCGGCTACAGAAGACCATCTATCAGGAAACGCGTTGCCGCGCGAACGTCACTCAAGCGCTACGTGCGTCACTCCCTAGGTCTAAAGGCACCACGGGGATGGGGCTGGCTGACAAATCCGAAACGAGCCGCCTACAACCGCGTGTACAACCGGACCACGCGTGGCTGTGCGGTTATCGTCGCAGGCTGTATCACATCGATCGCGTCGATTGTTGTGGCTGTCGTGTACGCATTGGCGATGCACTGATGGACACCCCAGTTTCTCAAATTGTTCCAGAGTGTTTCGACAGAAGCGGTGGCGTCTACCTGACCTGCCCCCACCTTCGCGTCTCGTTCGGCATCACCGGCGAGGCTGTGGAAGCTGCCCGATTCAAAGCCCAGAACCAGTCGCGCCTTCACCCCATTCTCGAAGCCCGGCTCAGCCGCGTCGATGTACACAACTCTGTACACAATTCGCTGGACAACATGGTCAACATGGATCAAATGGGAACCACACGCGCAGGAACGTAAACCCCTGCGATTGCTGTAAGTGCTGATCAAATCAAAGCGGAGTGGTTCTGAGCCGTCTACCGCTCATAACCCGAAGGTCGTGGGTTCAAATCCCTCCCCCGCCACTTACGAAGAGACAAGGACTTACGGCAACGTAGGTCCTTCTCTTTTTGGCGAAACACCCGGTTTTGTACCCCGGTTTGTACCCCGGTGATTCGCGAAATCTTGACGGACCGCAGCCGCAATTCTCTTCCGGGCCCCTGTGGCCCCCGGGAGGTATCTCGTGGCCGGCCTCAAACAACGCGGATCGAACTGGTACCTGACCTACTACGTGGGCGCGCAGCGACGCGCCGTCTCCCTCGACACTGACAACAAGAAAATCGCCCTGGAGAAGAAGCGCCAGTTCGAGTCGGCGCAGCTCCGCGAGGACGGCAACCCGCTCCCGACCCGGACCCCGGTCGCCGAGGTCGTCGGCCGGTATGTCGACTACATCCGCACCCGCAAGACCGCCAACAGCGCGCAGAAGGACGTTTACTACCTCCGCGACGTCTTCGGCGCGATCTGCCCACAACTGGAAGTCACGTCCCGCATTGTGACGCCGCAGTGCAAGAAACGCCCGGTCCGGCCCGGCGTGAAGGTGGACGGCCGCCGGCGGACGCCAAGGCTGGAGGTGTCACACTTCGAGGCGATCAGCAGTGCTGACCTGTCGAGCTTCATCGCATTGCAAGTCCAGAGCCGCGGCCTCTCGCCCAAGACCGCCAACCGCTACCGCGAGATCCTCTGCCGTCTCTTCAACTGGGCGATGAATGAGGGCGGCATCAAGCTGCCCGGCGACCGCAACCCGCTCGACCGTGTCGCCCGCTACAAGGAGCGTGCCGGCGAGATCCGGTTTCTCACGCTGCAGCAGATCGACGAGCAGCTGTCGTCGCTGCAGCCGTACCCTCAGTTGCAGACGATGGTGGCCGTGCTCATCTACGCGGGCCTGCGCCGCGAGGAGCTCCTCTGGCTCACCCACGACGACGTCGACCTAGCGACGGGCGCGTACGGCATGCTCCGCATCCGTGCCAAGACGATCGAGGGCCGCTCCTGGCAACCCAAGACCCGCGTCAACCGCGTCGTGCCGATCAGCTCGACCCTGCGGGCCTGGCTCGACCGCTACGCGCGTCGGATCGTGCCCGGCGATTGGTTCTTCCCCAGCCCCAAGGGCCGGCACTACGACATCGATAACTTTTCGAGCGACCTGAAGCGCGCCAACGCGGCGGCATCTCTGGCGTGGACGTGTCTCGACTACCGCCACACCTTCGGCAGCCAACTCGCAATGAAGGGCGAGTCGCTCTACAAGATCGCCACGCTCATGGGTAATTCGCCGGAAATCTGTCGGCGGCACTACGCTGCGCTGGCACCGGAATCATTGACAGACTCGGTCGAGTTCGGCCCGGGCACGAATTCGAGGACACTGACGTCGCTATGATCTGCAGTCCCCACTCGAACGGACGAAGATTCGGCACGAGCAAATCGGATTTACTGAATGAATCCGCTGCATGTTCTGCCAAACGTTCAAGGGCCAAATCAGGAAGAGGCGGTCAGGCGCGGGGGCCGTAGCCGAGCAAATAGCGGATGATCAGCCACTGATGACGCAACGTTGTTGCCCACCACCCATGGCGTGTCCACCGTCGCGATGCGGTCAGCACCGCTTGCTCTGAAATGTCGATGCGCCCTACGTTGTGCAGACGTGCGAGCATGGCGTAGTCCTCCATGAACGGGATCGCCGGATAGCCGTTACACTGGTCGTACACCCGGCGCGCCATAAAGCACGCTTGATCCCCGTACGGTCGGCCAAGCCAGCGTGATCGCAAGCGGACTCCGGCCTCGATCATTCGGGGTGCCCATCCTCCTGCATCGATTGCCAAGTCAAACGCCCCAGCCGCAAGCCCTGGGCGCGAGAGCATCCGCCGGACGGTCACGTCATAGAGCGAAGGTAGTCGCGTGTCGGCATGCAGGAAGAGCAGTCCCTCGGCACGAGCGACGGCGGCCCCTGCATTCAACTGGACGCCACGCGAGGGAATGGATGTGATGACCTCGACGCCGAACGCGCAGGCGATTTCGCGCGTCTTATCAACGCTCTGGGCGTCAACAACGACAATGTGTACGTTTCTCGCGGCGAGAGCGGATGCGATCGTGGCGGCTAAGTGCGTGGCTTCGTTGCGGGCCGGGATGACGATCGACAACGCAGGCTGATCTTCAGCTTGGGCAAGCCTTGCATGGCCCCACGCCGCCAAGTCCGCGGGAACGTCAACGTCGCTCAGTTCGGTCAGGAGCGCGAAGCGAGCGCCGATCCTTCGACAAGCTTCGATCGTCTCTGCAAGCACGGTCGGCCCGCCCCAGGCGATGCCCTCGAAAATCGGCTTGTACAGCGATCGCATGCCGATGAGATAGTAGCCGCCGTCGACGGCCGGCCCGAGGACGACGTCGTGATGGTCCAGCGCGTCGAGGGCTTCGCTGAGCGTCTCCGAGGTGAGTAGCGGGCAGTCCGTACCGATGAGGATGACTTTGGTCAGCCCGCTGCCAAACGCCTCTGCCGCCGCTGCGTAGAGCCGATCACCGAGGTCGCCGGTCGATTGCGAACGGTAGACGTGTTGCCGGCCGAACATCGTCGCCATGTCGATAGAACTGCCGCCCGTGAAACAGACGTCGAAGTGCACCGATCGACGGCAGGCCAGCATCTCGACAGTCGACAGCGTATGCGTGACCAGTTGCCGATGCAGCAGTGCCGCGCCGTCTGGGCCGAGCAGCGGGATGAGACGTGTCTTGGCCTTGCCCGCTTCCGGGTAGCGAGCCATGACGATGACTCGTTCCGTCGCCTGCTCGCGCGGGCGATGCCGTCGGGCACCTTCACGGAAGATCGTCGAAAGGATCTTGGTGCCGGCGGCAAGGACGCCCCGCACCGTTCCTGAGATCTTCGAGACGCCGATGCGACGTCGGTAGCCGACCGGAACTTCCATGCCGCGCAGGCCGTGTCGGGCGGCGCGCACCTGCATCTGGACTGTCCAGCCGTAGTCGCGGTCGTCCATCGCAAGTCGTTGGAGCGCGCCTGCGTGAACAGCGCGAAACGGACCCAGATCGGAGTAGCGGACTCCATAGATCCAGCGCATCAGCATGCACGCGAGCGAGTTCCCGAATCGCTGCTGAATCGTGAGCGACCCGGCCTCCGCCTGGCCAAGAACGCGAGAACCGATCACGAGGTCCGCTTCGTTCAGGATGATGGGCTTAACAAGGCGAGACATCTCCGAAGGCACGTCGCTGTAATCGCCGTCCAGAAACACGATCACGTCCGGACGATCCGCGGCCGAGATGCCGGCCAAACACGCGGCTCCATAGCCACGCCGGGGCTCGGCGATGACCGTCGCACCGGCGGCACGCGCAATACCGGCGGTCGCATCCGTCGACCCATTATCGACCACAATCACCTGCGCGACCCACGACGGAATGTTGGCGATCACCTTCCCGATCGCACGCTCCTCATTAAGCGCGGGAATCACCGTCACGATCCGCCATCCGTGCGGCGGCGTGTACGCATCATCGGCTGACTCAACAACTCGTCGACTTGAGACCGAGCGAAGCCCCGCCCACGCGATCAGCAACCACACCGGCAGGTGCTCCACCCAGAGCACCCACGGCTGGTCCCATTGAAGATGATAGAGCGGCAACGTCGCCGCGTAGAGCAGCATCGGCTTCACCGGCGCGAGTGCCAGGAACGGCAGGAGCCAGGTGTAGTACCACGGGAACTGGGTCGGGCTGATGAGGAACGTGACCGCCACGGCGAACATCGACCAGCGGAAGAGCGACTGTGGATCGCGGAGCCGTCTCGTCGAAAGGACGATCATCCACGCCACAAAGAGAGCGCCGACGACGTGCCGCGAGGCGCTTTTTGCGTGGATGCCCGGCATCGAGAGCATTCCACGAATCCATCCGTCGAAATGGTCGATAACCGCATAGAAGCCCGCATTGTTCACCCACTGCGCCGAGTAAGCCGACAGGCCGGACACGCCCTCGTGTCCCCAGGTGCCCAGGAGCGGCCACGACAGTGCGCATGACGCGATCACCAACGCTGCGCCCCGCGCAAGGACGTCTGTCGTCGAACGCCGGCCGTAGCGAAGCACGAGCGGAGCGAGCACGACGGGCCAGAGCTTCGCGGCGATCGCCAGCGATAGCAGGCCGACGCTCAGCCAGCGACGGTTCCACGCCGCGGCGCAGACCGACGCTACGGCAAGCAGCGCGACGAAGGCGTCGACGTGGACGCCGAGGTAGAACTCTTTGATCGCGATCGGATTCCACCAATAGATGGCAATCCAAGTCAACGGCTGCCTCAGACGGTGAAGCGCGAAAGCGAGGAGGATCACGATGAGTGACTCGGCCGCCAGCAACAAGCCACGCAGCGCGTTGGGATCGAACGGGCTGATCCAGTAGGCGGCGGTGAAGAACGCCTGCGTGACCGGCGGGTAAATCGTCGTCAGATACGGATGATTAATCCTCTGCAGCGTTTGCAACCCTGCTTCGCGCAATGCGATGAGGCGCGGCTCCACCGCGAATCGGGTCGCCTGGCCGTCGACGATGTCTTGCGGTCGATAGGCGTACGGGCTCACTCCGTGGGCGGCCACCGCGCCATCCCACAGGAATCGGTTGTAATCGGTCTCGAACGCCGGAGGCTGCGCGCACGTCACCAGCCGCATGAGCAGTCCGACGATTGCGATCCACAGGACCGCCTGTGTGTTCGAGGCCGACGTCCGGATCAGCGCGATACAGGCGAGGTACGCGATGCCCGCGGCGATCAGCGCGAGCGAGAGCGCGACGAGTTGCTGACTGGCTGTCCAGTTTGCTGTCCACGACGCACTGCGCGCCACCGCCGTCATTGAGGTGATTAGGGCAATGCTCGCAGAGAACCACACGACGCGTCTCACGCGCCGGGCACCGAATGGGGTTGGCGGCGTCGAACTTGTCATCGCCGCCACGTCAGGAGTCGCTGCATCAGCGACTTAACGAACGGCGTGAGTCGCGAGCGGTTGTAGGCGTCGCCCGCGCGCTTGATGACGTCGGCCTGCGTGGGATAGGGATGAATCGTCTTGGCCAATGAGCCCAGCCCTCCCCCGGCCACCATGACTGCGGTCACCTCGGAGATCATGTCTCCGGCGTGCGATGCGACGAGCGTCGCGCCGAGGATTGTGTCCGTCCATTTGCGAACAAGCACCTTGAGGAAGCCCTCCGTTTCGCCTTCCAGAATCGCGCGGTCGACGTCCTTCAGGTCAATCCGGATCGATTGCGTCGCGGTCCCAGCCTCGACGGCGTCCCGCTCGTACATGCCGACGTGCGCGACTTCGGGGTCGGTGTACGTACACCATGGCACCACCAGCGAACTGGCTTTCGCCCGGCCGAAGAAGAGCGCGTTCTGGATGACGATCCGCGCGAGCGCATCCGCGGTGTGCGTGAACTGGAACTTCGAGCAGATATCACCGGCCGCGTAGATCTGACGATTGGACGTCTGCAGGTAGTCGTTGACCGAGACGCCCTTGCGGGCGTCGTACGCCACGCCGACCGCTTCCAAGCCGAGCCCCTCGACGTTCGGTGCGCGGCCGACACCGACGAGAATCTGGTCGACCCCCACTTCGATCGAGCCCCCCTCGACATCGAGACGCAGCGTGCGTTCATCTCCACGTCGCGTCACTCCGGTCGTCGTGGCGTTGGGGATGATCGTGATGCCGTCGCGCAGCAGCGCCGCCTCCACAATCTTCGCCGCGTCGGGGTCTTCTTTCGCGAGGATGTGCGGTTGCGACTGGATCAGCGTCACCTGCGATCCGAACCGCGCAAAGGCCTGCGCGAGTTCGCACCCGATCGGTCCGCCACCGATGACGGCAAGGCGTCGCGGGAGCTCGGTGAGCGAGAAGACCGTCTCGTTCGTCAGATAGCCCGCCTCCGCCAGCCCCGGGATGCTCGGGGCAGCCGCGCGGGCTCCGGTTGCGATGACGGCGCGGGCGAATCGGAGCTTGGAATCTCCCACTTCGACCTGGTCGCCCCCCATGAAGCGGGCGCTGCCCAGATACACGTCGATCCCGAGGGACTTGAAGCGTTGCACGGAGTCGTTCGGCGAGATCTCGGCGCGGAGCCGCCGCATCCGCTGCATGATCGCCGGGAAGTCGAGGGACACGCCGCCGTCGACATTGACGCCGAACTCGTTTGCCCGGCGCACGTCTGCTGCGGCTCGGGCGCAGCGGATGAGGGCCTTCGACGGCACACAGCCGACGTTGAGGCAGTCGCCGCCCATGAGACTGCGCTCGATCAGCGCCACCTTCGCGCCAAGCCCCGCCGCACCGGCTGCCGTCACCAGGCCGGCCGTGCCCGCACCGATGACGACGAGGTTATACCTGCCCTCCGGTCTTGGGTTTATCCAGTCGCGCGGGTGTGCGTTGCGTTCGAGCTCACGGTTGAACGCATCGAGCGGATTCAACGCTTCGATCGGTGCGTAGCCTTCGTCGCCTGAGGATGCGCGGTCCATCACGGCACGTCCTTCGCGTTGAGCGACCAGTCGTAGTCCATAAACTCCTCGCGGACGGGCTGACCGGCATCGAGTGCGCGCTTCAATTCATCTGAGTACTGGGCCGCGAAGGCGGGAACGGAGCCGGACACCTGTCGGAAGTCATCGCCGTACCACTTGTAGAGGCTCGTCAGCTTCAGAACGTTCTGCTTCGGGTCGAACTGGAACCACGCGGCATGGCTGTGCACATACCGGGTCTGCGATTCGAGTTGTTCATCGAGTTTCTCTGCCGTAAACGCCTCGTTGCGCAATGGGGGACAGCCCTTGGCCGCACAGACCAGCGCGAAGTGAATCCGGGGTTCGCGGAAGTTTGGTCGAATCATCTCATGCTCGATCTGCGTGAGACTGACGGTCTCGCCGCCGAGCAGCCAACGCTTGGCATCCCAGCGCTGTTCCGCGGGAATGTCTTTGATCGACTTCAGTGGGGCATGGTCTAGGATGAGCCGAAGTGTAAAGGCGTTGTAGGCATTGATGAGAAGCGCCAGCCGCTCGTTGCGGCCGAGTTCCGCCACGGGCGCGGTGCCGAGCGTGGCGATGTACGCGTCAAGTTGGGCGGCGTGCTGTTTCAGCCCAACGTAGTCGACGCGGCCTTGCTCATCGACGTGTTTGCGAAGCAGCGTGTCGAACACCCCGTGATCGATCTTGGGGCCAGGCTTCTCCTCGTACTTCTCCGCGAGGGTGACGCTCGGCGGGCCGAAGAGCTTCGTGATTTTCGTGCGGTAGGCGTACCCCGCGGCCGTGCAGCCGGCGAGAAGCACCGCGCCGGCAACCATCGCAACCGTCGAAGCGACGCGCGGCCCGTTCGAGGTGACTTGCTCGTCGCCGCTCTTGTTGGCGGTGTCGATCATCGCAGCCTGCTTTCGAATCGCCTGCTTTGCCAGGCGGGTGACATAAACGGTGACAACCACGGTCGCGAGGAGCCCGACCGCCAGCAACATCCACTGACCCAGCGGCTTCGAGCCAGCCGAGCCAGAGGCCGCATTGAGTCCCGCGCGGCCGGCGTAGCCGAGGTACACGTAGAGGAATGTGCCCGGCAGCATGGCGATCCAACTCGTCACCACATAGGGCCAGAAGCGAATCGCTGTGAGCCCGAAGAGGTAATTCCCCAGGCTGAACGGAATCGCCGGCGACAGCCGCAGCAGCGCGATGATCTTCCAGCCGCCTTCGCCGATCGCCGCATCGATCGCCGCGAACCGAGGGTTCCGAGCGGCCTTACGCCGGATCGCATCGCGTGCGAGGTATCGACCGATCAGGAAAGATGCCGCGGCCGCCATCGTCGCGGCGATGGACACGACAGTCGTTCCCGTCGCAAGCCCGAAGATCGCTCCCGCTGCTAACGTGAGCGCCGAACCCGGGATGAACAGCACCGCGGCGAGGACATACGCTGCAGCAAACAAGACCGGTCCCCAGATGCCGAGCCGATCAACCTGCTGCGAGAGCAACGCCACCAGCCGATCGACGGGCAGCAGTCGAACGAGCATCAGGAGCGAGCCGACCATCACAATCGCCGAGGCGATTCGGATCCAGCGTGCCACTGGAGTAGACGCCGGCGCGGGCGGCGCGACAGAGAGGGAAGCAGTCATGAGGTGTGGCTCCTGTTGGCCTCGCCGGTTCACTGCGCGCGAGCCGATCGCGCGGCGGCGATCAACTCGTCAGGCGACAGGCGTTTCTTGTAGTCCGGATCGAAGTGAGCGAATCGAATTACGCCCTGCGCGTCGACGATGTACACCGCCGGGACCGGCAGTACATGATGATCGCGCCCGGAGGCTGCGTTCAGATCGATGCCGAAACCGCGATACTTTTCGACGGTCGGATCATCGACGTGAAACGCCAGGCCGAACGCCGAAATCAGCTTCACCTCGCTGTCGGAAAGCAGTTCGTAGGTGTAGTGACCCTTGTCGAGCGTCGCCTTCAGCGACTCCGGCTTATCCGGACTGACCGCCAGCACCTGATATCCCATCGCCACCAGTTCCGGCTCCGCTTTGGCGATCTGCCCGAGATGTGCATTGCAGTACGGGCACCAGCCGCCGCGATAGAAGATCACGACGGACGGCTTGCGGGCATAGAGCGCTGCCATCTCAACCTGTTTTCCGTCTGCTGTGCAGACGGTCGCCGTCGGTGCCTGCTGCCCGACCTGAAGGGGATGCACCGCTTCTGCTGTCAGGGGTACCGCGACCGGAGAGGCCATCGTCGATTGAGTCGGCGGGGTCTGCGTCGCGGGCGTGGCAGCATGGCAGCCAGCGAGACCTGCGGCGACTAGTAAGAGCGAGAGAGTGGTCTTCATTCGACATGCTCCTGAGAGTGAGTAGGAATCGGCGCGATTTCCTTGCGGAGTCGCGATGATGAAACACCGACCGACACGGGTCACTCGCCCGGCTTGCCCGCCAGGCGAGCCTTCAACACCGGAATGAACTCCGGCTTGGCAGCGACGCAGTATGTGAATCTTGAGCCGGCCTGCTTCGCGGGCTCGGCGATCAGGTAGGCTTTTGTCGGCTTGGTTGCCGGGACGCGTCCTGCAACGCGATCGTTCGGGCCGGCCGAGATGTGAACGTCGACCGGAATGGACTCGATCAGGGAAGGATGCGTCAGGAAAGCAACGCCTAGCGTATCGAACGGGTTGAACCCGTTCAGGCGATGTTTCTGCTCCCAGTTGGTCAGCCAGTAGTCGCTCGTTGTCCGGACCCACTTGCCGACTTCGGAACGCGCGCCAATCTCTTCGAGGTCTGCGCGGGTGAGCCAGACGTCAGCGCTGACCTCGTAACCCGCGAACACGATCGGCACGCCGCTGTCGAGGAGGACCTGCATCCCGTCGACGTCCTTCTCGAAGTTCGCGTCAGGAAAGATCAGTTCCGGCCTGCCCGGTGGATGGAAGTTGAAGCCGGGCCGCCGCGCGGCGACGACTACGATGCTCTGCATGCGACTTGCCAGCTCAGGGTGGAGCTTCAGGACCGACGCTACGTTGGTCACGGGTCCGAGCGCGAGGACGTGCAGCGGCGACTCCCGCAACGCCGCGGCGAGCGCTCGGGTGGCGTCGGTCTCCCGGCCAAGATCGTCTTTGGATGCTGCGCCTGAATGGATGGCGAGCCCGGCCGGGCCAAATCGACGGGCGATGTCTGTCGCGATGGGCATGGCCTCGGCGAGGTCAGCATTTCCGAAGCAGATGCTCACGCCGCGCAGGTCCAGCTCTGGTGAGTTGAACACCTGGATCATCGCCAGACCGTCGTCCACATCGCGCGGCCGCTCGCGGACGACACCGGTCGACGTGTCCACATCCAGCCAGACCGCAATCTGCTCCGCTGCGCTCGCTTGTCTGCCGGTCACAGATGTCGACAGCAAGCACAGGAGGAGCAACCTCATCCAAGTCATCGCCATAGATTTCTCCAGTCTGAGGTTCGCAGCGCATTCGCACTAGCCGCCAGTAACTTCACGCGGTCGCACGTCGCAGGAAGCGGCAGTTGCGCGACGCCGATCAAGCGCCTCATCCCCTCGACCGCGGCGTACCCGCCCACCAGCGGCGCATCGAGCCCCGTGCCGTACGCACCGACGAACTGTTCGGCGACCGCGAGCGGTACACCCGCCAGCGCGAAGTGCGCGACCGCGACGGCCACGTCAAACTCCGGGTCGCCGAAGAACCCGAACTCAGGGTCTATGACGTAAAGCCGGCCTTGAGCGTGCAGCCAGCTGCCGGGAAAGAAGTCGCCATGCAGCAGGCACGGGCCATCGCTCAGATAGCGCTGGCCGAGTCGGTCCACTGCGCGAACATAGTCGCTGTCCTGCGCCAGAGTGCAGGCGCTGTCGCCAAGCCTGGGTTGGATCGCGTTGAGCTTGTCGCGATCCGGCATCTGCAGCGGGAGTCGAAAGATATGCGCGTGGTTCAGTGCCCGCATCTCGCGGTTAACGAGCACGCCCGGCGTGGTGCCGCGGGTGTCGCGATGCAGTTGCGCCAGATAGTCGGCCAGCAGTGGCACGACGTCGGCCGCGAGTTCGCCCTGTGCGTAGACCGATGTAAGGTCGGCGTTTGAGCCAAGGTCTTGCAGGATGATCGACCGCGACGCCTGGTCGACGCCGAGCAGCCGAGGCATGCGGCTACGCGCCGTCGGGGCGGCAGCAATGCGCTCGTAGAACGCGGCTTCGACGAGCGCACGATCCCACGGGGCCTCGATCACGTCGTACTTCTCCACCCACGGCCGAGACTGTTTGATGATCAGGGTCTCTTGCGGCGGCGATGGAGTGGCATCGAAGGTCACGCGGAGCGTTAAATTCATGTTGCCCTGGCCGGCGATCGCGACTTGCACGATGCGGTGAGCGCCATCGTTCATCCCGGCGCGGCGCAAGACTTCCTGAATCTCGGTCTGCGTTTCGACGCCGAGCCACGGAAAGTCGGGCCACCTCTGCCTGGACTGCTCTCGGATGCTCATGCTTTTCGCTCCTCCGCCGGCTCATCGGTAGAACGTGGTCGGGTCGTAGAATTGGGGATAGGTGCTGGAGAAGCGTTTTCCGTACCAAGTCTGTTCGATCGGGTCGTGCAGCTGCTTGACGTAGCCATCCCGATCCTCGTAGCGGTGAGTCTCCGCGTGACCGTCGAGGTAGGCGAAGTTGCCGGCGTACTTGGTCTTCTCGCCGGGCTTGAGATCGTAGACGTCGCCGCGGCTTTGCGTGTGGAAGAAGCTTTTGTACTCGGTGAATATCACGATTCGGCTCGACCCCTGGCCACTCACGGACCGAACCGTGCTCGCGTTCAGGCCGCCGATGCTGCGCACGAGCCAGTCGCCGCCCGGGAATCCCGGTTTTACGCGACCTGCGGCCACGTCGGGGTTGGCGTAAGACTGTCCGTAGTACACCTTCGTGTTGAAGTAAAAGTAGTTGGGCAGCCAGTCATCTTCTGCCGAGACGCCCGTGATTGGATTCGAACCCTTGATGCTGTACGAGTCGACGCCGCTGTCGCCGGTCGGACACTCCCACACCTTGCGTCCCTCAGGCTTCCCGAGATAAGGGTTCAGCAACTCGCCAATGGTCGGAAGAACCTGCACTGCGACGCCGAACTGATTCGTCGGGTGACCGGCAGGGATGACGCTCCAACTCGACAGACCGATGCGGCGTGGCGACCATGCGCCTCGGTTGTTGTACATCGCTTCCGGCAGCTTGCCCTTGTTCTCGGCGATGTAGGCCGTTGTGGCGATGGCAAGCTGGCGAATATTGCTGAGGCACTTGGTGACGTTGGCGGCGGTGCGGGCCTTGTTCAGCGTGGGCAGCAGCACGCTGATCAACAACGCGATGATACCGATCACCACTAGAAGTTCGACGAGCGTGAACCCTTTGCGGGCGTGTGGACGATCGTTGTTCATCGCGTACCTGTCCCTTTCTAGCTGAACTAGGGCGCAACAAGAGTTCGGATCTTGCTGCATGGTAGGTCAGTCGGAATCACTCACGGATTCCTTACAACCAAACTTCTCACCGTCGCCCGTTAGCGCTGAAAGCTCGGCTGACGGCTCCCCGCTTCTGTGAAATCCGTGATGAGATGCTGCGTGAGTTCGACTTCGACACGCCGGTTGACTGCGTAGTCGCTGCTGGAGCCAGTCCATCGACGCAGGGGCTCGTATGCCCCACAAGCGACTAGACGCAATCCTTCCGGAGAGATGCCTCGCTTAATCAGGGCATCGCAACATACCCTTGCGCGAGAGGAGGACAGGGCGATCGGATCGGAGTCAACTGCCTCGTCCTTGGAGGCATGCCCTTTGATGTAAACGACGAGCGCGTAGCCGCGCAACACTTTCGCCAGTTCGTCCAGACGCTCTTCTGACTGCGTACCGAGTGCTGCTGAGCGGAAGTCGAAAGGGATCGCGCCGCCTACGCCCACGTCGGGCGATGGACGGACCATGCTGTTGTCCTGATCGCCTTGGAGTCCGTCACGGCGGTGCGCTTCAACGGCGTCCCTTTGGCCGGACTTCTTCTTTATCATGAAGACGTCGATCGGATCGGCGCTTGCTGAGTCCGGGATGTAGCCGAACGACTCGCGCACCGACGCGACCGTTGCCTCCCAACGGTTGCGGTCTTCAGTGCCGGCGTCCGCCTGTGCGCCGGTCATCGACGGCTTGAGCACCCAGAGGATGACGAAGAAACCCATCATCAGCATGACGAGGTCGGCAAACGTGAAGATCCACTCCGGGTGCTCCTCGCATTCATGGTGTTTGAGGCTGTTGTCAGACATGGTGATCCTTCAGGCGGCCGCCTTGCTTGCTTCGCGATCCGCCGGGGCGAGGAAGCCGTGCAGACGTGACTCGACCATGCGCGGATTGAGACCGGCCTGAATTCCCAGGATGCCGGCCAGCAGCAACTCCCGTGTCGCCATCTCCTCTTTGGAGCGAAGCGCCAGCTTTTCCGCGATCGGACCCGCGATCAGGTTCTGAAGCATCGTCCCGTAGAGCGTTCCCGTGAGCGCAATGGCGAGGGCCGAGCCAATGACGGCAGGATCGCCAGAGAGGTTGCGGAACATCGCGACCTGAGCGATCAGAGTCGCCATCAGGCCGAAACCGGGGCCGAACTTCGCAACCGTCGCGAAGAAGTGCTTCCCATGCTTGTGACGCTCGGCCATCGCATCGATCTCGATGCGCAGCGTCTTCTCAATTTCGGCAGGATCGGTTCCGTCGACCGTCAATGACAGTCCGCGTCGAAGGAAGGCATCGTCGATCTCGCGGGCAGCCGATTCCAGCGCGAGAACTCCGTCGCGGCGAGCAACCTCGGCCAGCGAGACGAGTTGCTGCACCAGCGCGTCGCCCTGGTGCCGAGGCGACGTGATCCACTTCCGCAACGAGAACATGGCGTTCTTCGTCACGTGCGCGGGCAGAGACAACATCGCCGCGCCAAACGCACCCCCGAACACGAGCAGGATCTCGTTGGGTTTGAAGTAGGCGCTCATCGCGCCATGCGACGCGTGGTACATCGCGTAGAGCACGATGCCCCAGGTCAGAATCAGACCTGCACCGGTTGATTTGTCCATCCGAAACTCCTGAGTATCAGCGACTCGCAGATCTACTTTCGAAGAAACGCGAGCGTTTGTTCGGCCGACATGAACTCCGCGCCGCGGACCGGCGTGCCGTCGGCACCCAGCACGAGCACGGTGGGAATCACGTCGACGGCGTACTGTCGTCCTGCGGTCCTTCCCGCTTCCGAGTCGACGTCCAGATGGACCGGAAGGTAGGAGGCATGAACAAGGTCGGCGACATCCGTCCGCGACCAGACCGATCGCTTCATCTCCTGACATGGCGGACACCACGTCGCGCTCAATACGAGCAGCACGGGCTTTCCGGCCATCCTTGAAGCACCAAGCGCCTCCTGCAGATCGCCGCCCCAACGGACCGCCGCCCGCGGCTGCGCGCGATCTCCCACGAGGTTCAGGACGGGCCGGATCGAGAGCAATCCGATCGCCAGGACTGCGAAAGCGATCAAAAGCCACCCCCATCGCGGTGAACGGCGCGGCATTGACGTTACAGTCATGTCGGTGAGTCTGAATTGGCCCCGCTTTCCTTACAGCGAGCAACCCATTCGGCTGCGTCTCATAATCGCCGTGCTCACCGTTGGCTTGCTCGCCTTGCTCCCACGTGGGCTGTAAGGAATCGGCCAGTCGAGCGACTAACCGCCGGAGTACGCTCTCTTATGAGCGTTCGCTGCTCAGCATGGCAGAAACGATTCGACCTTTTCTCTTCTTCGGAACGCTGATCCTGCTCCTCGTCTGGGAGACGGTTCATCCGTTTTTCGATCACTTTCGACGCTCGGCCGCGGACCGGGGAAGGCATTTGATTCGCAACTTCGCGGTCGCGGTCATCAACGCGCTCATGGTGAGCGCGGTCTTTGTGACGCTCTGGGCGATCGCCGCATCTTATTCGGAAGCTCATCGGCTAGGCCTGCTCCATCGCCTGGACCTTCCCAACGTTGCGCGGGTCACGCTCGCCATCGTGATGCTCGATGCCTGGACCTACGCCTGGCACTGGATGAACCACCGCATTCCGCTGTTGTGGCGCTTCCACCGCATGCACCACTCGGATGCCCAGATGGACGTAACCACCGCCAACCGGTTTCACTTCGGCGAGATCGCCGGGTCATCGCTCCTGCGAATCCCGCTCATTCTGCTGCTCGGCGTCCGCCTTCCCGAACTCGTGCTTTACGAAGCGATGATGTTCGCGGTCGTGCAGTTTCATCACGCGAACATCGGGCTGCCGGACTGGCTGGATCGGGCCCTGCGCGTCTTCATCGTCACGCCGGCAATGCACAAGGTGCATCACTCGCGCGAGGTGGCAGAGACCAACTCAAACTACACCTCGTTTCTCTCGGTCTGGGATCGTCTCTTCGGGACATTTCGCATCCGGGCAGACGCCCGAGAGATTCGCTTCGGCCTGAACGAGTTCGACGCACAACAGGATCTGTCCCTCGCCGGGATGATGCGCACGCCACTTAAACAACTGGGAACGACGTCAAAGACGCATCTGCTGTACATCGGCGTCATTCTCACGCTGGTCGCGCTCGCAGGAGTGTTCGCCGCCGCGCGTCGGCATTCCCTGCCGACCTGGGATGACATTGAGCGGCGGATCGCGGCTGAGTATCCGGACGTCCGGAAGATCTCGACGACCGAACTCGATGCATGGCTCCACGATTCGTCAAAGTCGCCGCCCATCCTTCTGGATGCGCGCGAGGCCGACGAGTTCGCTGTGAGTCATTTACCGGGCGCAATCCGCGTCAGCCCGGCGGCTTCGGCCGTCGACTTGCCACCGGGTGTTAACAAGTCCGCTCCGATCGTCGTCTACTGCTCGGTCGGATATCGATCCGCGGGCATGGCCAAACGGCTGCAGGAGGCGGGCTTTTCAGACGTCTGCAACCTCGACGGCTCGATCTTTCGCTGGGCCAACGAAGGACGGCCCTTGCTTCAAGGTGACAATGCCGTCAGCGTTGTTCATCCGTACGATGAGCACTGGGGCACATTGTTGAAGGCGGAACATCATCCGACGACCGCCCCCGCACGCTGAGCGAGCAGGATGTAGAAAGCTTCGAGATCGTCACGTAATCTGGTGCCCTGCAGAATGGCTGATCGCTTTGGAAAACCTCAATCAGCCGATGATGCCCAGGAGAACGCCAAGCGTATCGCGTCCGTGTCGGTGGATTCCGCCGAGGCGTGGGTCGACGAGCACGCCGATGCCCTGTACCGCTTCGCCATGCTTCGCGTGCGCAACCGGACGACCGCGGAAGACCTGGTCCAGGAAACATTCCTCGCGGCGGTGAAATCGAAATCGACGTTTCAAGGTGGCTCGCAACGCCGGACGTGGCTGATCGGCATCCTCCGCCACAAGATCAGCGATCACTTTCGAGCGACCAGCCGGCAGGCAGACGCTTCCAGCGATGATGGCCAGGATGACATATTGGACCGGTTGTTCGACGAGAGAGGCCATTGGCGCACCCCGCCCAAGTCCTGGAACGTGAATCCTGAAGAGCTCGCCCAGCGCAAGGAATTCTGGCTCGTGCTTCGCGGATGCGTCGATGCGCTGCCGGCCAAGGCGAGTGAGGCTTTTGCCCTTCGCGTGATCGAAGACACTGAACCGGATGAGGTGTGTAAGGCGCTGACGATTTCTTCGACCAATCTGTGGGTGCTGCTCCATCGGGCCCGGTCGCGTTTGCGAGAGTGTCTTGAGAAACACTGGTTCGCCTCATCGGCAAAGGAGCCGAGGTGATGCTCAATTGCAAGGAAACCACACGCCTGCTGTCCGAGGGACTTGATCGTCGCCTGTCGCTCTGGCAACGCATGAACCTTGGCCTGCACGTGTTGATGTGCGGAGCCTGTTCTGCATACCGGCGACAGATCATCGGCCTCAATCAGTTGTTGCGCGGACAGGTCGCCGGGACCAGCAGCACCCGTGTAGAAACTGCGGCGACAGCCCACTTGGTCTCGCACGATTGTATCGAGCGCACGAAGGAAGCCGTTCGCAAAGCTGAGTCCGGGGCATAACCCACTACAGATGCGCGTCTGACAGGTGGTTGACCGAGTCGATGGTTGTCCGCCGGCCGCGGCAGCCGACGAGGGCTGCCACGGCCGGCGATGGTTGAGGCTGCGGTGCCGGCCTTATCGAGCAACCACCCGGACACGAGACTCGTAGGCGAGGACTTCGCTCCATAGGAAACGCACCATCCCGTTCCGGCCGTCGCCGAGGATGAGCCGGGTCAGGTTCGCGCGTCGGGCGATCCGGTCAACGCTCGATCGGGAGCATTTCCACCGCAGCGACAGGTCCTTCGGCGCGGCGTACACGCCTTGCTCTTCGGGGTGCTGCATGGTCGCGGCCCTCCAGGTGGCATCACGGGCTCAGGCGCTGGGCTGCCCTTGAGGCATCGGCGGCGGCGTCTCCGGTCCGAGCAACATCAGCGCCAGCCGGCGGCCGAACGTGCGGACCTTGTGCGGGTGCCGCTGGGCGATCCAGTAGATGAGGTACAGCAGGACCGCGTGGCCGATCGCGAAGCCGATCAGGCCGAGCTTGAAGCATGCAAAGATGAGGTCCATAAAGGACTCCTTTGAGTGAAGTGCGATGACGATGACGCGAGACGATCAACGACGGCGGTCGAGCAGAGACTTGATCACCATCGTTCCGACGGACTTCACGGCCTGCTGCTTCAGGCCGGACTGACCGCCGAACAGGTGTTTGATCAGAAACACGGCGCACCCGACGACGACGAGGAACGTCAGGAACAAACTGGTCAACACGGACATGACTACTCCCGTTCTGGACCTTCGCGGTCCGCGGACTTCTCCAGTTCCGGACCGTGAACGCCACGATCCTTTCCTGTGATGAATGACTTCAGGCGAGCGTCGAGGCTCGATGCCCTGGACTCGGCAGCCCCGGCGGTGTCGGCCTGGTTCACGGTCGAATGATCTGGCTCTTGCGGCTGCCGGGCCTCGTAGACCTGCTGCGGCGTCGCATTGAAAGGGTGGCCGGGGTCGTTGCCGGCGAACGGCAGTTGGTGCGTGAACAGGTTGCCCAGTTCCTGGCCGCCGAGCCTTAGCCACGACTCCAGCATCCCTGCGCCGATCTTCGCGTGCGGTTCGGGCGCCGGCTTTGCGGTCTCCTTCGGGACAGCATCGTTCGCCGGCTGAACCGGCTGCTGTAATGCCGCGGGGATCGCTGGCAGTTGATCGTTTCGCACTGCGGGCGGTCGGGCCTGCGGGATCGGGACCGGTAGATTGGATTTCGCCATGGGGGCTCCTGGTTAGTGGTCGGCTTCACTCTGCATCGCCCGGAGACGGCGCGAGAGCTCGCGCTGCTCCATGAGACGGTCGTTCATCTGCCGCGTGCGGTGCTCGAAGAGAGCGTCCCGTTGAATCGTGAACATCGCGTTGAGGAAGCCGGCCAACATCAGATAGCCGGAAAGGACGACCGAGACGGGAGCGAAGACGAAGCCGATCAGTACGGTCACCAGCGGTTCGACGCTCCGCTTGACGGTCTTCTCGGAAAACGGCAACACGCTCGCGAGCAGCGGCCAGCCGTCGTATCGCGTGTGCTGGTAGTTCGTCATCGACAGGCTGCGGTACCCGGAAATCCGGTGCAGTGCGCACGTCGTAAGCATGGCTACCAGGAATCCCAGCAGCGGATACAGGTGCGCCGGGCCTGACACCATCGACAGCAGCACGAGGACCGGGATCGTCATCACCGCCTGCATCTGGAAGTAGTGCCGGCCGAAGCCGCGGCGTAGGAACGGCTGGACGCTGAATGCGACGGCACACAGGGCCGTGTAGGCGATGTACTTGATCGTTCGGTTGTCGGGACCTGTCTCGGCTGCGGCGTCGTGATGCATTGGTCGTGTCTCCGCAGGTGTATTGCGGCGAGGCATGCAGACGATTTCACGGACGTGAAATTCGTGGTGGCATTCCACCGTGAAATCTCCGCCGTGTGCGAGCCCAATTCCTCCGTGGGCGGCCGCGCGACACAGCCGTCGTCGCCCCACGCCCGCTCAAGACATGTTTCTCATGGAGGTATGCATGGCGTCCGCGCCCGAAAAACTGGTCGAGTTGCCGATGGAGAAGGTCCAGCCGGATCCGGATCAGGTCCGACGAACCTTCGATGAGGAGACGATCGCATCGCTGGCGGCGTCGATCGCTTCGCAGGGACTGCTCTCGCCGATCCGCGTGCGACCGCAAGCCGACGTGTTCGTCATCATCAACGGCGAACGGCGTTACCGCGCTCATCAGCACCTGGGCCGCAAGACGATCCCAGCGATCGTCGTCACGCGGGAGATAGCCGGCAGCGACGTCACGCTGCAGATGCTCATCGAGAACTCGCAGCGCGAGGACCTCAACCCGATGGAGGTGGCCCGCTCGTATCGGAAGCTGCTCGACCTCACCGGGTGGACGAGCGCGGAAGCCGCCGTAAAGCTCGGCGTTGCGCCGGCCACCTTTAGTCGACATCTGCAACTCTTGATGGCGGATCCGCCGATTCAGGATGCGGTGGAGTCTTGGAAACTGGGCTACAGCAAGGCGTGCGAATTGATGAACGTCGAGAACACTGACGTCCGGGCCAAGCTCCTCGCGACTGCCCTGGAGGGGAAGCTCCCGCGCGACTCGATCGCGTCGGCGCGGCGTATGACCAGTCAGACGGGTGACCATCCAACATCGGCCGTGACCCAGACGAAGGTCGTTGTCAGCGCGGCGGAGTCCGTCACGGTCGGTTCCGCGTCTACGTCGCTCGATGCGTTGCAGGCGACGGTCGAGAAGGCGCTGCGTCTCATCCAGAAGGCACGTCGCAAGGGCTACTCGCTCTCCACGTTCGTTCGGGTCTGCCGGGACGAAGCCCGGCTCGACACGCAGCGGGTCGTTCGCGGTCAGGCGGGTGCGCCATGACCGTGCTCCTCGGCCGACTCCTCCGGCTCACCGGCAAGACGCTCTGCCTCGTGGGTCAACTCCTCCTCATACGCTGCTGCGGTGACCTGACTGCGGCTGCCATCGTTCACCTCCTTCGTTCCACCTCGCCTCGCGTGCTCGCGTCCGCGCTGAGCGCCGGGCTTTTCCGAGAAAGACCCTCATGCTGCGCTGCCTCTTTCGCGCCGGCCGAACGCCTCCTCACCCCTGGGACCTCGACGCCGAACTGCTCCGGTGGGCTCCCGACGTCCCGTGGCGCATTCGAGACGCCGTCGAAGGCACCGCGATCTTCGGCGGCACCGGATCCGGCAAGTCCAGTTCGAGCGGCCGGCTGATCGCCGAATCGTTCCTCCGTGCCGGCTTCGGCGGACTCGTGCTGACTGTGAAGCCGGACGACGCGGCGCTGTGGCAGACCTACTGCCGCCGCGCGGGTCGCAGCGATGACGTCGTGCTCTTCTCGCCGCAGCAGCCGTGGCGGTTCAACTTCATCGAGTACGAACGCTCCCGGGCTGGCGCGGGTGCCGGACTGACCGAGAACATCCTCCTGCTCATGAAAAAGCTGATCGCGGTCGCGGATCGGCAGAGCGAGCAAGGCACGCCCGGCAGCGCCGGCGACCCGTACTGGCCCCAGGCCCGCGACACACTCGCCCGCAACACGATCGACCTGCTCGCAATGGCGGGCGAGTCGCTCACGGTGCGGAATATGCGCCGGGCGATCATGTCGGCCCCGTCGAAGCATAACCCGCAGTCAGCGGAATGGATGGCGGAGTCGTACTGCGTGCAATGCCTGCGTCAGGCCCATCGCAACGCCGGTTCGGGCGATTCCGCCGACGCCGAGACGGTCCAGGAATACTGGACCGATGAGTTCGCCTCGCTGACACCGAAGACGCGCGACAGCGTCGCGTCGACGCTCACGAGCATGCTCGACATCCTGGGCCGCGGGCTGCTGCAGCGACTCTTCTCGTCGGGGCCGAGCACCCTCACGCCCGAGGTCTGCTTCGACGGGAAGGTCATCATCGTCGACCTGCCGGTGAAGGAGTTCGCCGAAGTGGGGGTCATCGCCCAGACGCTCTGGAAGCTGGCCTTTCAGGCCGCGGCAGAGCGGCGACTCGTCAACGCCACCTCGCGTCCGCTCTTCCTCGTGATGGACGAAGCGCAGAACTTCGTGTCGCCGCACGACCTGAACTTCGTCACGACCGCGCGCTCGGCCCGCGTCGCGACGCTGATGATCTCGCAGTCGGTGTCGAACTACTATGCCCAGCTGGGCGGCGGCGATCAGGCAAAGTCGCGCGTGGACGGCATCCTCGCCAACCTAACGACCAAGGTGTTTCATGCCCTCAGCGATTCCGCCACTGCGACCTGGGCAGCCGAGACCATCGGGCGCACCCGAACCTTCAACGTGAACACCAGCGGCACGTCTCAGTTCGGTGATCCGCTCTACAACTTGTTCGTCGGCCAACCGGAGCAATTGACCGCGGGCGCGAGCGAAGTCATCGAGTTCGAGCTGCTCCCCTCCCGTTTCCAGAGCCTGCGTAAGGGTGGCCCAGGCAACGCGTACATCGCGGAATGCATCCTGACGCAATCCGGTCGACGCTTCGCATGCAACGGCGAACGGACATGGCTGAAGCTTGCCTTGACGCAGCACGCGGATGCGTAGCCGCCACGCGGTGGAACCGTCGCCCAAGAAATCGCTTGCGCGCCCCACACGGTCGTGCAATATGCGCCCAGTTACTGCAATCGTGGGGGACCGCTATCGAACCAGACGCATCACAGGAAACGCTCGACTGGATCGAGAGTACACGGCGTCTACTCGCGACGCTGCCGGCGGCACGGTCCGCGCGGCATTCCAAGCTGAAGGCGCTTTTCGATCAGTTTAGGTCTGAGATCGCAAAGACCGCCGCCATGTCAATCAACCAGCTCATCGCTGAAACGCCGCAAGACACCTACGCACAGAAGCATGAACTGGCGGCTCGCATCAACCACGAGCTCCGTGACTTCGGCCTTGCCGTCGCGTGCCCTCGGACAGGTGCCGCGACGACGCTGGTTGCGGACTACAGCGGGCCGGATCAGTCCGGACGATCAAGGTATCGATTCGAGACTCGGAGCGTTCATGGCGCGCGTCGGCGCACGGCCACGATGAGCCGATTACCCGAGCTGTCGGTTGTCCTCGACGTCCGGCACGAAGGAGGCGAGCGCTTCCGGGACGACACGGGCTATCTGGGACCAAGGGGGACCTGACGCGATCCGGGGAGAATCGACTGCTCGAAGTGCGCTTCCTCTGCGGCTGTGAAACCGCAGGCCTTGGTGAATGCCTTTCGAATGTCGCGATCGGGGGAGTTGACCAAATGGTGTTGATATAGGAACTCTTGGAATGTGATGGACTTCATGCGGGGTCGCAGGCGATGACACCTCGCGATGCATGCCAGTGCGGTGTCCAAGACGCTTGCCGGTATTCGCCCTGACGCACTCTCCATCGTGGCTTTCTGGAGCGTCAACATCGCGTACGAGCTCAGGGCGTCGCAGTCGTCGCTCGCCAGGGCCGGAGCGAGGGCTTCGAGCAATCCGTCTACCTTACGCAGCAGTGACAAAGTTTGCGCGTGCAGCGGTTCACGGCCGGCATCCTGTTCACGGGTGGCGACCAACCTCACGCACTGAACAAGCCCCACAGCAGTCTGGAGCCGGCGTTTCGGTAGCGCTTCGGTCCATTGGAGCGCGAGCCCGGCGTACGCGGTCCGCTCTGCATCGGCGAGTAACGCGCGGGCCGAGTCGGTGCCCGCCCCGGGCGATCGAACCTCCGCGTAGGCGGCGTCGACCAAAAACGCTGCCTGCAGTCGCCGTGGGACCGGGACGGCACAAACGAACCAGTCCGGTCCAGACTGAGTCGTCACGACGTCAGGCCGCGCGCGATCGATCTCGCTTCGCACGCCGGGCAACGTGATCGGCATGGCGAGCGGGACCTCGTCGCGGATTGACGACATCAGCTGTGCCGCTTGCCGGAGCCAATGACAACGTTCGCGATCCGACTCGACGGACACCAGCAGTTCGCGGATGAGCCTCGCCTGCGTCCACCGCGCCGCCGCCGACAAGCCAGGTTCCGAACAGACTCGCACGACGTCGTTCAGCCTGGCCACCGCGCGCCAGCCGATGCCGTCGTTGTTCGCATATAGCCCCATGCGTTGGATGTGCTGGGCGAGCACGATGGTTGCCGCATGGGCTATCTCCAGCGCGCCGGAGAGGCTCGCTTCACAGACGAGGCGCTCCAGCTCGTGCTCGTACGGGGGGCGCTGTCGCGCCGCCGAGCCTTGAGCTGCGTTGTCCGTGAGCCCAGTCCAGAGGCTGACTTTACGGGACAACTCGTCTAAGCGATCGCGAAGTGCCCGGTGCGGCGTCACGTTCGGCGCGGGCGGAATCAAAGCGGTATGCGCAGAACCATCCGGAAGACGCCCCCAGGACTTGAGACCTTCGCGAATCCGGCGTCGCTGCTCTTCTCGCTTGTGCTGACCGCTCAAAAAACGTCGAAGGGTGTCGACGCTCACGCCGCACGCGTTCGCGATCGCTCCGAGCGTGCCACCGCACTTGAGGTTTCGCTGGACCTGCGTCGCGCTCACGTCGCCTAGCAGTTCCGCGCATTTCCAGGAAAGCGTCGGGCGTTTGCGACGGGGCAACTTGGTGAGGTCGAGCTCCCAAGCCCTTATTGCTGCGACCAGTTCGTCAGGCTCGCTGCGCATCGACCTGATCGATTGCGCCTGACCGTTCGGGCGTAACATGCAAAACCCCTCGCTCTTCTCGCTCTTGGCCGGCTGCGTGGATCGTTCTGTTAATCATCACGTGGTCGGCAACGGTGCCGGCTGAGTCCTATCCACTTGGTGAGGCAGCTGCTTATGAATCACATTCGACAACGCACAAATCGGGAACAGTGTAGGGGAAGCGGCCGCACCCCTCCTAGACAAAAATGTGACACAGAGCCGGTCCCCGACGCTTTGATCGATGCGGCTTTGAAGGCGGCGGTGGACCCCAACGATCACTTTGCTCAACAGGACGCGGCTCAATTTCTCGGTGAACCGCTGCGCCGCCTCGCTTGCTCAGCTCTGCGGCGTTTTGGCCAGCGCGTCACCGTCGAGGCACGGGACGGAAGCGTTCAGATCTGGTGGACGCATTTCCTGACTGATCGTCAGCAATCCCGCCGGCCGGGCAGCACGGCCACGCAGTATCTCCATGCGCTCATGCTTCGCTCCGTCGGCGAATGGGTCGACCGTCGGCGACGGCCACTCGTCGTTCCCGATGTTCCTGATCGCGTCAGCTCCAACGACGTCGGGCGGGAACTGCAGACGCAGGACGAGATCCGTTGGATCCTTAGCCACCTCGGCTCGTCACTCGCGCAGCGCGCAGCTGCATTCTACTTCGACGGCAAGACCGTCAGCCAGATCGCCGTGAGCGCGGGGTGTAGTTCCAACGCAGTTCGAATGTCGCTATTCCATGCGCGGCGATTGCTTAGACAAGTCCTCGATCGGGACGAGCGGCGAACCGCGCCTGAACAGGTCTGCAAGCCGACAGAAACGTAGGTCATAGGCATCATCTACTTCGACTGAACGCGGCACCTTTGCCCGCTCGAAGCGGAGGCGATGCGGTTAAATTGGCAATCCCGGAGCCACTCCCGATACGCAATACCACGACGGACACTCCGCGATGCCGCGCTGATGGGCGGTCCGGAACGCGAATACTCCGCTCGACGGGGCTATGCGCACACCAGGCTCACGAATGAAGCGGTGGAATGGTGTCGCGCGCACGGGTTCATCCGACTCGATGCGCGGCTGCGGTCGGCCACACGCACGACGCAGTGACGTTTACCAATCGATGGCGGTGACCGTGCACACTGGAGACGCAGTGCCGAGTTGCTCGGCCTGCCCGGAATCCTTGACCCACGGCACTCGGTGCCGCGCCAGCGCGTCGAAGAGCGACACCCCGCCTTGGACGGCCATCGACAGGTGCTTCCCACGGATCCGGATCTCCTTGCCGACGCCGTGCAGCGTGATCCGGTTTTCCGACGGGTTGAACTCGATGCGGTCGATGCAGGCGTAGGACACCGCGAGCTGGTCGCCGCTCGCGGACCCCGCGGAGCAGGCCGAAGCAGCCGAGGTCGTCGGCGGCGTCCGGGTCCACCGTGGCGGCGTCGAGCTGACTCGCGATCGTGCCGGCCAGCTTCTGCGTCAGCCTATCGTTCATGGACGAGCTCCCGCTTCTGTTGCAGCGGCTGGCGGTCCTGACGCTTCTCGTTGGCGCGTTCGATCGCGCGGCTGCGGCGCTGCCGGGCCCTGGTCATCAGCTCGGTCGCGCTCAATTCGTTCTCGTCGTGCTTGACCGCATCGAGCAGCCCCGCCTTGTCGTCGGTAAAGATCCGGACGGATTCCGTGCCGCGGCTGGCCGAGACGTAGAACTGACGTATCGACGACGCGCCGACGGCATGCGAGGACTGTGCAAGGAACACCCGCTGCCTGCTCTTGCCCTGGCTGGCGACGCTCGTCGTCACGTAGCCGGGGGCGAGGTGCCCGAAATCCCGCGCGATCGTCCATCCCTTGTCGGTCACGAGGTTGCCCGCGCGGTCGAACTTCTCGATGCGGTGGAACGTCCCGTTGTCCAGCGTGTGGCCGTCGATCGATTTCCCGTTCTTCGTGATCCGCACGACCTCGCCCGGCGCGACGGGCATGCGTTCGCGTTGGTAGACGTCGAACCGGCTAGCGAGGTCGAGCGGGATCTCGCGGTCGCCCAGGCGGCCGTCGGGGCCGATCTCCACCTTCGCGCCGGCGCGGATGCCCTTCACGCTGCGGTGGAACACCAGGACGTCGCCCGGGCTGTAGTTCGTGCGGTCGGAGCGCTGCGCTTCGGTGAGCTGTCCGGAGATGAGCACGTCGACGCTACGCTCCTGCGCGCGGTCCAGCACGCCGGCGTCGCCGAGGACCTCCCGGATCTCACGCGTGGTGCGGTCTCCCTCGGCGTGAGTCGGGGAGATGACCAGCGCCGTCTTCCCATCCTTCAGTGCCGAGGCGTAGTCGTGCGCCAGCCGGCGGTAGCGGTGCTCGGGGTCGATCTCCTCAATCCAGCCCAGGTCATCGAGCCGCTGGAAACCTTCGGCGACGCGTCCATCAGCCAGCGCGGCGACGGCGGCCTTGTACGCCCCTTTCTGTCGCCGGATGTCCTTCAGCGTGGCCACGCGCAGGCCGGCCTCCCGTTCCAGCAGGTGCAGCGGCGAGCCCCGTTCGACCGATGCGTGCTGACGTGCATCGCCGGAGAGCAGCACCCGCGTTTGGTGACGCTCGGCGAGCTCGAACACCTTGGCCATCGTCGGGGTGCCCACGAGACCCGCCTCGTCGATCCAGATCACGCCGCCGTCCAGTTCGCGCTGGCGCTCGGGGTCCTGCAGTAACTTCGCGATCGTGTCGGCGTTCTCGAACCCGGCCTCGCGGAGCACGACCCGGCTCGCCTCGGCGCTGGGGGCGAAGGCGTGGACGTGCGAGCCGGACGCCTGGATGGCGGCGACGATCTCCTGCATAGCGGTCGTCTTCCCACTGCCAGCGATTCCTCTAAATAATGTCACGCCGTCAGTCGACGCGAGCACCTGCGCTACGGCGTCACGCTGGTCGCGGCTCAGGAACTCGTAATGAAGCGGCCGATCGGGTGGCGCGAACGGCTGATGGGTGCCACGTCCCGAACGGGCGAACGTGAGCATCGATTGCTCTTCCGCGAGTACCTGCGGCGTGCTGATCATCGACCGGCCGTCGACGTCGCCGCGGAGGAGATCCGCCCGTCGGGCGGCGTCCAGGACGTCGTTCAGGTCGGCCGAGCCGACGGCGTGCTGCAGGGCGTGGGCGAGCATCACCCGCTCGCGGACGACCGCCTTGCGCTCGAAGACGTGCTTCGTCGCGTACGCGATCGCTGCGTCCGGGGCATCCTTGTCGTTGAACTGGACCGGACCCGATCCGATGCGGGCGGCGACGGCGCGCAGGCTCTCTCTTTCCTCATCGGTCAGCATGCCGTCCCAGATGGACTGCAGCTGGCCATAGCTGTGCGGCGTCTCCTTCTTCTCGCGGGTCTTCGCCCCGAGTTCCGCCTTCTGCTCGACGTCGTAGATCCCGCGGCGGCGGGCCTCGGCTTCGATCAGCGCCGTGCGGCGACTGAACTTCTTGAGCGCTGACATCTCGACGCCCTTGAGCATCCAGCCCGAGCGCGTCCGTTCGGTCTCCAGCCCGAAATCGCCCAGCTTCTTCGCCAAACGCACGTGGAACGCCTGCTCGAAATACTTGCCGTCCGCCTTCACGTTGCCGAGCTGAATCGCCTTCCAGCCCTGCTCCTGCTCGTCATAGGTCACGTTCATCGCGAACGCGTGGACGTGCAGGTGCGGGTCAGGGACGCCGTTCACCGGCCGGCCCGTGGTGTGGATGAACTCGCCCCAGACGAGGTTGCCGGTCGTCCGGTCGTGGTTGCTCCTTCCCTTGCGGACCCGCGTCTGCACCTCCGATTCGATGTCCTGCATGGTCTCCTGAACCGCGTCGCGCACCGCGTCGACCAGCCGCTCATCGCCGGTATGGGCGTATAGCAGCGAGACGGACTTCGGGACGTGCCAGTTCAGGTCGTACCCGACGCGGCGATCGCTGCGCGTGTACTTCGTGAGCCGTTCGCCGGTCGCGGGGTTCTGGTTGGCGCACAGCGCGTCCCAGTCCTTCTTCTGGATCTCACCCGAGAGCCCGAGTCGTTCGGCGGCCTTGCCACGCCAACGGCCGGCGATCTCCTGGCCTTCGGTGTAGTAGTCGGCCGTCGAGTAGTACGACTGCGCGCCGGCGACGGAGTTCTGCTGGAAGATGCGAAGCATGCGTCAGACTATCACGCGTCGGGTTGCGATTTGGTTAACGCACGCTCGATTTCCACGGTGGCGCGGGCGAGCCGCTCGCGGCGGGTGCCGCCGGTGTCGCCGGTCTCCTTCAGAAACGTCTCGCGCAGGTGGCACGAGAGCAGGTCCTTCAATTCCTGGACTGCGCGGTGGTTGGCGCGCTCTTGGCGGATGTGCCAGAGATATTGGTAATCGCCGTCCGCCTCGACGAACCACATGCAGCAGACCATGAACAGCACCATGTCCAGGACGATCATGATGAACCACTGGATCGGGTGTCGTTCGGCGAACAGGAACAACGGGTCGGACATGAAGTGACCCGCGACGAGGCGCAGCGCGGCGATCACGAAGATCAGCCTGCCGTGGAAGTTGGCGGGCGTGACGATCGGTCCTCCGTTCTTGACCTTGTGGCCGCCGGTGTAGCGCCGGTGCAACAGGCCGAGCACGGGTTCGAGGCGATTGGCGAGCCAGTCGACGTAGCGCATGGGAAGTCCTTCGCTGTCAGGGCGATGAAACGGGTCTTCGACGTCACGGCACGTCGGTGACATCTACTTCTGTATTGCGTCGAGTGGGCGAAGCGATTTCACATTCGACCGGTCCGCTCTTGAGGGAAGTGACATCTCTGAGAAGCACCGGTCCAGATGCGAGGGGCTGCGCCCTCGCGCTCCCCGGCGATCCGTGAGCGCGCGCCCACCGCGATGGCCGACCCCGGTCTTCCCCGGAGAAAGGCGGGATTGTAGCGACCCCGCTCCGCATGCGCTCCGCTCGTGCTCGCCGTCAAGGTCGCCTCCCCAGAGGGGACCCCTCCCTCCGGGCGATCCACCTTGACCGCTGCGCGCGGGTCGCTGTCAGAGCTGCCGCCATGCAGGAGAAGGCCGGGGTGTGGCGATCACGCCACCAACCAGCGGCCGGCAATTTCTCTTGCACGGAGTACGTGTCATGGCTGCTGTTTCTTCTGTCTCGTCGTCGTCTTCGTCGTCCCGTCGGTCGTCGTCGTTCGACCTCTATCAAGTCGTCACGGATCAGGTCGTGGCGATGCTCGAATCGGGCGTTGCCCCTTGGCGTTCGCCGATCCTCGGGCGTCAGTCGGCCGGGTACCCGCGGAACCTCACCAGCGGGAAGAAGTACCGCGGCGTCAACGTCTTCCTGCTCGCCTTCACCGCGTACGCCAAGGGGTACGAGTCGGCCCACTGGCTCACGATGAAGCAGGCGAACGAACGCGGCGGGACCATCCGCAAGGGGGAGAAATCGTCGCTCGTCGTGTTCTGGAAGCCGCTGGAGTCGGTCGACGTCAAGACCGGCGAAAAGAAGGAGTCTTTCGTCCTTCGGTATTACAACGTGTTCAACGCCGACCAGTGTGACGGCATCACCGCACCGGACGCGGCGACGTTCACGCCGATCGACTTCAACCCGATCGAGGCGGCGGAGAAGATCGTCAGCGGCTACGCGAACGGCCCGGCCGTGCAGCACGGCGGAGCGCAGGCGTACTACCGGCCGTCGACGGACGTCGTGCAGCTTCCGGAGCCGACGCGTTTCACCTCCGCCGAGGAGTACTACGGCACTCGCTTCCACGAACTCGCCCACTCGACCGGGCATTCCTCGCGGCTCGATCGCGGCTTGGACACCGACCCGAAGCCGTTCGGCTCGCCGGACTACGGCCGGGAAGAACTGATCGCCGAACTGTGCGCGGCGTTCCTCTGCGGGCACGCGGGCATCACGCCGGCGACGCTGGCGAACTCGGCCGCGTATCTCGACGGGTGGATTCACACGTTGAAGCAGGACAAGAAGCTGATCGTCTCGTCCGCGGGAGCGGCCCAACGTGCGGCGGATTGGATCTTGTGCGAGCGCTTCGAGGACCACGGCGACGGGCTGACGCAGGCCCCGGCGACGCCGTCGCCAGTCGTGTAGCGATCACAGCGCAGTCCAACGCGAGTGGAGGCGGGCCGCATCTGCGGCCCGCCCGCTCGCGTTCATGTGGGCTCGTTTCGTCCGGGTCACGCGCGGGTCGACCGCTGTTGCCGCGCGCCGAATTCGCGGGCGGCGCTTCGCGCCGCCGGGATGAAGAACGGGAGGCGTACGCCGATGCGCGAGCCGCGGACCGCACGGCCAAAAGAGATGTCGGTGAAATCTGCGCGCCGGTCTCATCATTACCCCGTGCGGGCGGGCATGTCGGTCAGCCCGTTGCGAGTCGCAGCGTTGCCCGCGGCCCTTCGCCATCCGAAGCCGATCGCGGCTTGTGCCACGTCACAATCGCCGTGAATTCCCGTGCCACGAACGCACGCTTTCAGACCATTTGAACGGTGCGCCCGCGCGGCGCCGCGCGGTGGGGTGCACTCGGCGGGGCAGTGAGATGCCGTTGACGCAGCGCTGCGCGCTCGGCATGGTCTGTCCCGCAAGCTTGCTCAACGTGGTTCTTTGGCGTCGTCGGCGCGGGGTTGCGCCGGCGGACGCGGGTCGCTCTCTCTTCACAACCCCGACTCCCAACTCGTCACCCGCGTTCCGTCTCACAACCCTTGGAGGCCATGTCATGACTGCGCTTCGATCTTCAACTCGTCCCGCGCGCCGTTCTGTTCAAAACCTGGAGCCGTTGGAGCGGCGGCGGCTCTGCGCCGTGCTGGCGATGCTCTACGTCCCGAACCTCGTCGACACCGTGACCAGCGACGGCACGCCGGCGTCGGCGCTGAACCTCAGAAAGGACCTGGAACAGACGCTCGGCCACACCGTCCGGACGTTCACCGGCCTCGACAGCGCCTCGCTCACCACGGCGCTCGCCGGCACCGATGCCCTCGTCATCCCCGACCTGGCCAAGGGGGCGCTCGTCGGCCTCCTGACCAACGCGGCGCAGAACGTCATCCGCTCTTATCTCACCGGCGGCGGCGGGCTGATCGCCGTTGGCAATACCGCGGCCCACACGTCCACGCTGCTCTCGACGCTCCTGCAATTGCCCACGATCTCCGCGGGCGGCTGGTCGGGCGGCTACCAGTACGAGCGCTGGACGAACGACCTGGGCCTTCAATCAACCGCCGCAACGGGAACGGCCTTCGCGGGAGGTCCGGCGACGATCCGTGATTCGAGCGGCGCGTTCGTGCTGGGCGGACTCGACGCCAGCGTGCCCGCGGCGAAGCGGCTGTACACCGAACCGAACCAGGCGCTCACGGCCGTGGCGACCCTGCCGTACGCGGGGCGGCAGCCGGCCCTGTTCCTGGGCCGCACCTGGGACAACGGCGGGCCGAACGGCACGGAGGACAACGGGTGGAGCGCCGTCCTCGGCCGCGGCGTGAAACAGGTCGCCCGCGCCGCGGCGGCCACACCTTCCGCTCCCACCCTCCTCGCCGGCTCGATCGCAGGGACGAATCAGGTGAACCTCACGTGGAAGGACAACGCGACCAATGAGACCGGATTTGTCGTCGATCGTGCCACGAGCAGCACGTTTGCCAGTGGCGTCGTCTCCACCGCGCTCCCGGCCAACACGACGTCCGCTGCGGCGACGGGGCTCGTCGCGGGCACGACGTACTACTTCCGGGTCCGCGCCGCCAACGGCACCGTGAGCTCGGCCCCGAGCAACGTCGTCACCGTTGCCACGCCGCGGCCTTTCTTGCTCGCCTCGGGCAAGCTCACCGTCAGCGGCACCGGCGGCGCGGACCCGGTCCGCCTCACCCAAAGCGGGACCACCCTCAACGCCCGCATCGGCACCGTCAGCCAGACCTTTTCGACCACGGCGATCACCTCGATCCTGGTGCAGGCGCTCGACGGCGACGACCTGGTGACCGTCGGCCCGGGCGTGCGCGGGGTGCGCATCGAAGGCGGCGCGGGCAACGACACGCTGATCGGCGGCGCGAACGCCGACTCGCTCTTCGGTCAGAGCGGCAACGACCTGCTCATCGGCGGTGCCGGGGCAGACTCGCTCGACGGCGGCGACGGCAACGACCTCTTCTACACCCTCGATGGTGTCGGCGACGTGGTCAATGGCGGCACGGGCACGGATACGCTGTACGGCGACCTGGCCGACGCTCGTCAGCTCGTCGAAGACATGCTCGTGTGACGCGGCATCCCGTCAAGCGGCCTCGCGCGGCGTTCACAACGTCGACCCTACCACGGACCCCGTCGCCTCACCCGCGGCGGGGTTCTCGTTTCGAATCGTTAACGGTTCTTCAACCTTTGCGTGGCACGCTGGTCGGACTTCACTCGTGCACAACCAACCAAAAGGGGGAACACACCATGCCACGCAAGAAGGACACCACCACCGCGTCGAATTCGACGCAGGACAACACCAACGCCGACGCCGCCACGCGTGCGGGGGACGCGAAGACGAACTCGACCGTCGCCGTGAGCGAGACCATCGACCGGGAGATGATCGACGGCCGGCCGGCCGTGCATGACGCACCGTCGACCACCGAGACGCCGAAGAACTGGGGGCCGCCGTACAAGGCCATCTACACCAACGCCGTCAAGGGGTTCGAGCTCGGCGAGGATCGCCGCTGGAAGCAGCGCGTCTTCAAGTTCAGCGACAAGCCGGGGCCGGACGTGATCGACGCGCTCAAGGCCGCCGGGTTCAAGTACCGGGCCGAAGAGAAGTCCTGGACCGTGCAGGCCACGCCCGTCACGCGGGAGCTCTCCGACCAGCTCGCCCAGCAGTTCGCCGGCGAGGAGATCGGTACGGGACGCGGTCGCTGAGCTTCGAGCGAAGGCCCATGCGGTCGCATGGCGACTCGGCAACGCTTGAGCCGATCCGACGTGCAGCGAGGCGGCACGGGGCTCCATTTGGCCAACACCGGCAGTTCCATCGGACGCCGGCGACATGCCCTCGACGGCGCGTCAGGGATCGGCAATCGATACGGAAGATCCCGAAGTATTGGGCACGCCACCTGAGGGGCCAGCAGCGATTGAAGCAGACGCGCGGGCGACGAGACGTGAAAGACGATGTAGGGCTCGCGGACTTGTGCGAGTGGATTGAGGGCGGGGAAGCAGCGTTCACCATTCGTCGGAATGATGTGAGTGTCAGGGCCTGTGGCGAACATCGCAGGACTGATGGATGACCTTGGCCCGATCGCCGGGCCGGTCAAGTGGAATCCCGGTTCCTCCCGAAGCCGACGATGGCGTCTTAAAGCCGATCGAAGTCGTCGGCTTCGGGTCCCTCCCATATTCGCACTTGACCGGTGCGCCACCGTGAGGTGGCCCCGTCCAGGATCGGGCTGGTTTTGCTCTCCATCAGGCCTGCGATGGTCGCAGACCTGAATACAAATCACTCTCTTGAAAGGAGAACGTTTATGACTCAATCCACATCGAACAAGCCGGAATACATCGCCTATCACGTCGTCGACCGCGGCGAGAAGAGCTACTGGACCCGCGTCGGGGTCGCGTGGAAGCATCGGGACGGCAACGGCTTCAACGTCGAGTTGCAGATCATGCCGCTGGACGGACGCATCTCGCTCCGCGTCGCGACGGACAAGAAGGACGCTGCGGGCAACAACGCAGAAGCTGATCCGGTCCAGCTCTAAAGCCTGTCGGGCACTGATTCGCCGGTCGATGGCCGGTGGATCGGTGCCCACCATCTCACATCCAACCTTGAAGGGGACACCCATATGCAGAACTATCACACTCCAATCACTGGCCCGTACGACTTCCGCCACGTCCGCGACGGCACGGAGGACCTCCTCGTGATCACCGCTCCAGGTGAGAGCGACAGCCCAACGGACAACGATCACACCGATGTGGCCTACCTCGGATTCTGGAACGACTACGAACCAGAAACGAACGGACGCCGCGAAGCCACGGCCCGGCTGCTCGCGTCGGCACCGGAACTCCGTGACATGCTCGCTTCGCTTTGCCACGCCTACGAGCGACTCGCGATGTACGGCGAACCCGTGGACCTCGGCCACCACGTAGTCGACGCCAAACTGCTCTTGGCCCGCGTCAACGCCACCAGTGACCAGTGCGACTTCGTACTCCGGACGCACTTCCGCTCCACGACGCCCGACGCGGTCGAATCGCTGGATGCAGAAGACTCACTCGTCTCACTGTTTGAAGGGAATCAACCATGACTGAGACCCTCAAACCCGAGGCGACGGCCAAGGCCGCGTTGACCCACGAAGATCTTCGCTCGTTCAGCGGCGACATCGAACGCTACACGCATCCGTTCTGCCGCCAGGTGATCTACTCGCCCGGCATGCGCTACCTCGCGGAGGCCGGCCAGGCCTATTGGCTGCTCGACGAGATCGCGTTCACGCTCGGATCGCCGTCGACGATGCGACGGCTGATCGCCAAGGACGCCCGTGCCGCGGAGATGCTCTTCTGGCGGCTCCGCGTCCGCGACGATAAGACCGCCGTCCTGATCGGCGAAGTCGATCAAGGTCAGACCGTCACTCGCCGGGCGTACACGTACACGGACTTCCCGCTCGACCGCGTGGAGATCTGGACCGCCTTCGACGGCACGCGGTGGACGATCTACCTTCCGAGCGAGCATTGACCACGGATGGCGGGCGCTCGAACGCGCCCGCCGTCACTTTCCAGTAGACAAGCCGAGCAAGAAGTGGCACGGTGCGTGGAGCACGCCACCACACAGGGAGGGAATCACATGACGCCTGACATCCATCAACTTCTGAACCTCTCCGAGGCGGAGCGGCTGCTCCTCGCTCAGGACCTCTGGGACTCGATCATCACCTGGATGGAACGACAGCCCGTCGATCCGGTGCAGCGTCCCTGGATCGCGGCACGCACCGCTTACGCCGATCGCCTCGACGCCGAGTGGTTCGGTTACGACGATGTCGTCACTTCGAGGCAGCGCGACGCATGAACCGGCCCGCGGTGAGGTTCTCCCGGATCGCACGAGACGACGTGCGCGCCGCGACCGACTGGTACGACGGCATCCGCCCGGGCTTGGGCGCGGCGTTCATGCTCGCTCTCGAAGCATCGTTGCAACGCGTGCGCTGCACGACAACGGCGACGCGTCAAGGCCAGGCCGTCGAGAGCAGCCGCGTTGTGCTGAGACGCTTCCCCTATGCCGTACATTACCGCATCGGCCGGGGCACGCTGGACGTCGTCGGCGTCCTTCCACTTCTGATCGAGCCGAACTCGCCCCGACGACACCTTGTCCATGACTGACGGGTCGGACGTGGACGACGAACTCTGGGACGACCTGTTTCACGGCTGCGCGTTCGCCGCGTTCGTCGAACTGGCCCTTGAACATCGCACCTGGCCCACCCCGGAAGCCGCCCGCAGGCTGGCGTACCAACATTACGAATCGGCACTCGCCGCGAAGCATTCGGCGGTGCCCGAGGAAGTCGCTCGCGCCCGCGCGAGCGATTGACCGCTGCGCGGTCAGCCCCGTGCCCGTCTCGAACCGCGCTCCAGCGCTCGAAACGTCCCTGTTTCGTTCGAGCCGGCCACGGGCCCCAAAGCGACATGCATTCAACACCAAGTCATCAGACGTCTCCCCTGTACTGGCGTACAGGCGGCTTTCACGGTGAAAGCCGTTCAGGACGGCCCAACAGCGGGCGGATCGGCCGAGCGGCGCGCGACACGGTCCGTCGGTCGTTGGCTTCGTCATCGTGTGGACCGTCATGCCGGCCGACCGTCTTTCCGTCATGACGCGTGGAGCGCCGTCGTTCGGTCCTGACTGTTGCCGTTCGGTCACACCGTCCGGCGAATCGACGGGCCCGATCGCATTACCGCTTGCGACACGCTCCGGAAACGTGCTACCGATGGCCAGAACAACACACATCTAAACGTATCAGGAGGGACACATGCCGATCATCGCCGTTGCAAACACCAAGGGAGGGGTCGGCAAGAGCACCGTCAGCGTGCATCTGGCCGCGTGGCTGAGCGAGTTCGGCCACCGCGTGCTGCTCGCCGACTGCGACATCCAGCAATCGTCTTCGGCCTGGATCCGCGAGGCCGTGCCGTCGGTCACGGCGATCCGCTACAAGGACCCCGACCTGATGATCGACGAGCTGAAGATCCTCGGGGCCGAGTTCGACTACATCGTGGCCGACGCGCCGGGCGGGAACGTCGAAACCAGCCGCGGGCTGCTCCTCCGCGCCGACCTGGCCGTCGTGCCGGTGAAGGCGTCGATGCTCGAAGTGCGGGCCCTGGCGGAGGCGACGCGGGTGCTGCGCGTCGCGCAGGACGTCCGCGGCGGGAAGCCGGATGCCGTCATCGTCCTCAGCATGGTGCGGCAGCGCTATCGCCTCACCGAGGACATGAAGGCGGCCGCGGCGCATTTGAATCTCGTCGTTGCGAAGAAGGCGATGACGTTACGACAGGTGTACGCCGACGCGCCCGGGCAAGGCACCGTGGCGTGGCAGATGGGCGGTGCCGGATCGGAGGCCGCGGCGGAGGTGGACGAGCTCTTCCGGGAGATCCTGCCCGCGGCGTGCGAGGCACGCATGCGGGTCAAGCACAAACGTCGGACGCCCGTCCTCGCCGGACTGAGGGAGGGCGCATGAGTGATCGTCGCAATTTGATTGACGGGCTGCACGCCACCCCAGATGTCGACCCCGCGGTGGAGCGGGCGTTCATCCATGGCAAGCCGATCCCAACGCGGTCGGGAGAGGCGGCCAGTTATGCCGCACCGCCACCGGTCACGCTCACCCGGACGCTCAACCGCGTCTCGTACAGTACGAAGCTCCGCAAGGATTATGTCGACGCCCTGAAGCGTGCGAGCCTCGAACGGCAACTGAGCGGCGTCGAGCCCTCGACGATCGTCGACATGCTCGAACAGGCGATCGAGCCCTGGCTGCGCGCCAACGGGTACCTCCCATGACGGAGCAGATGCCGGCCCTCACGCCGCTCACGGCGCGGCAGCGACGACTGATCGAGGCGAGCGTCCAGATCTCCGCGGAGCCCCCGAGCCGTGCGGACTTCCTGCACACGGTCATGTGTGTCGTCGGCCTTCCGCGAAGCCGGACCGAGGAACTCCGGTTCGAGCGCCGCAACGGACACCTCTCGATGCTGCTGGAAGCCGGCAAGCTGTATAACGGCCGGCAGTGGGTGCAGCAGCCGTTGCCGTACGGCAGCACGCCGCGTCTGGTCATGGTGCACGTCAGCTCGGAAGCGATCCGCACGCGGAGCCGAACAGTCGAGATCGGCGACAGCATGCGGTCGTTTCTGACGACGCTCGGCATGACCACGAGCGGCGGGCCGCGCGGCGGGTACGGCGGGCTCCGTCGACAGATGGAGGCTCTGGCCGCCTGCCGCCTGACCCTCGGCATGTTCGCTGAAGGGCAGGTAATCACGAAGAAGGCAGACCCGATCGAGCAGTTCACCGCGTGGCTGGACCAGGACGGCACGCAACCGACCCTGTGGCCGGGCTCGCTGGAGTTGACCCACGACTTCTACAACACGCTGCTCGACCACGCCGTCCCGCTCGACCATCGAGCGCTGGCGGCGCTGAAGCACTCCGCGCTCGCGCTGGACGTCTACACCTGGCTCGCCCACCGTCTGTGCCGCGTGAAGGAGATCTCCGGGGTTAAGCTGAGCTGGCAGAACCTGCTCGACCAATTCGGTCAGGAGTACGCCGACACGCGCAACTTCAAGCACGAGTTCAAGAACGTGCTCCGGCAGGTGCTGCTCGTGTATCTGGACGCGCGCGTCGAAGAGGTGGAAGGCGGCCTCAAGCTGTTTCCGTCCAGGCCGCCGCTGTCCCCGACCCAGGTCTCGTTAGGACTGCCGCCCGGCGTCACGGTGGATAAGCCAGAGGGTTAACGATGTTATCCACGCTGAATCGCCACCCCCAGTACGCAGAATCGCCACCCCCTGGGTAGGTCATTTGTGCGCTGAATCGCCACCCCGTACCTATAGTTATTACCTATAACTCTTCCTATAGCTGTCGGCCCGGATCTGTGGATAACTCGAACGGGCAACCTTCCGAATGTGGTCGATCGGTCGGCATGGCATGCAAAGGGGTATGTCGTCCCTGGGACCGTCATGGTCACAATCGCATAGAAATGTGCCTTCTAGAAGTGAAAGCGCCCAGGGTCGGTGTAGGGGTGCTGCGCATCATCCCTCGTGCTCTCTAATCGCATCGTGTGCATCGCGAACGAAATCATTTTGCGAGGCTGTGATCTTCGGCTAGTCTCCAGGGCGTAGTAGCCAAGGGGAAAACGCTGTGCAAGATCCAACCATCACATGCCCGCAATGTCGGAGCGAAATCAAGCTCACCGAGTCGCTTGCCGCGCCGTTAATCGCGGCTACCAAGCAGCAGTACGAGCAGGCGATCGCAAAGCAGCGGGCCGAATCGGCCCAGAAGGAGCAAGCACTCGCAGAACGAGAAGCGCAGCTGGTCCGTGAGCGGGAGTCGATCGACGCCGCCGTCGAAGGCAAGGTGAAGGTCGAGCGCGAGCGTGTTACCGCTGATGCGGCGAAACGTGAGGCGCAATTGAAGTCGCGCGAGGCGGCGTTGTTGCTTGAGAAGGAGCAACTCGATTCGCGGATGCAGGAACAGCTCCGATCGGAACGAACCCGCATCGCAGCCGAAGAGGCGCGCAAGGCGAAGCTCGCTGTCGGGGAAGATCTCGACCGCACGACGCGCGAGGTCGCGGAGCTAAACGAGATCCTTAAGCAGCGTGACGCCAAGCTCGCCGAAGCCCAGCAAGCGCAAGCCGACGTCCTGCGTCAGAAGCGCGAGCTCGAAGACCAGAAGCGGGAAATGGAATTGACGATCGAACGGCGCGTCTCGGATCTTCTGGTCAAAACACGTGAGGCGGCAAAGAAGGAGGCGGAAGAGGGGCTATCCCTGAAGCTCATCGAGAAGGAACAGACAATTACTTCGATGCAGCAGAAAATCGAGGAGCTGAAACGCAAGGCGGAGCAAGGGTCGCAACAGCTCCAGGGCGAGGCGCAAGAACTTCAACTCGAATCGCTCCTGGTCGCTAAATTCCCGCACGACGCCATCGCACCGGTACCCAAAGGCGAGCATGGCGGCGACATCCTTCAGCGAGTCATAACACCCGCCGGAGCGACGTGCGGTTTGATCTTGTGGGAGTCGAAACGGACGAAGAACTGGTCGGACGGTTGGCTCGCCAAGCTTCGAGACGATCAACGGACAGCCAAGGCTGACGTCGCAGTGATTGTGTCCGCAATCTTGCCAAACGGAATCCAGACGTTCGATCAGGTGGATGGTGTCTGGGTCGTGCATCCGCGTGCCGCGCTTCCCGTCGCTTTCGCGCTTCGACAGACTCTCGTCGAAGTGAACTGCGCGAAACAGACGGTCGAGGGGCAGCAGACCAAGATGGAGCTGGTCTACCAGTACCTGACAGGACCGCGCTTTCGCCACCGCATCGAAGCCATTGTCGAGAAATTCTCAGACATGCAAGAGGATCTCGACAAGGAGCGCAAGACGATGACGCGACTGTGGGCAAAGCGCGAAGAACAGATCCGTGGCGTCATTGAATCCACCGCTGGAATGTATGGAGACCTCCAAGGAATCGCGGGCAAGTCGCTGGCTGAAATCGGAGGTTTGACACCTCAGCTGGAAGACACTGCGGCCGCCCACAATAAGCTGGCGTAGTTGTTAAGGGGAGAACACGATCTTATGCCAAGCACGGCACAGCAGCAGTACTCCTTTCCTCGTGGTGCAGAATGGCGACGATGGGACCTACATATCCATACTCCATTCTCTGCGCTAAACAACGGTTTTGGCAATGATTTCACTGCCTACGCAAAGTCACTCTTCTCTGCTGCGAAACGAGAAGGCATCGCGGCGATCGGGGTCACGGACTATTTCACGATCGATGGGTATCGCAAGCTCCGAGAGTATCTCGCCGACGACGTGGCACTAGAGCGCGATCTTGGCGACGAGCTTGCCGAATATGCCAAGTCCCTTCTGCTCTTGCCGAACGTCGAGTTCAGGACGACAACCATCATCCGGTCTCCGAGAGGCGAGGACAGCCGAGTCAATTTCCACGTGATTTTCTCGGATCTGCTGACGCCTGACGAGATCTCCGAACACTTCCTGCGAGAGATCAAGTTTAGCGCTCTGTCCGGGCCAGCTCGACCTGATGAGCAATGGTCGCTAACGACCACGAACCTGGAAGCGCTCGGACGCACCTTGAAGGCGAGCCACGCGCCATTTAAATCGATGAGCGATCTCCAGGTGGGAATGACGAACGCCATCGTGGACGCAGACAAAATCAGTGCCATACTCAGCAATCGTGGATCGCTGTTCGCTGAGAACTACATCGTCTGCCTGCCTTGCGACGAAGACTTGTCGAGGGTGAGCTGGAACGGTCAGGGACATCTGGCTCGCAAGCTTCTCGTTCAGAAATCGCACGCATTCTTCTCGTCGAACCCTAACACGCGTGAGTTTGGTCTCGGCAAACGACACGCATCCGTTGCAGATTTCCGAAAAGAGTTTGGCCCGCTAAAGCCATGCCTGCATGGCTCAGACGCCCACAAACCCGAAGAGCTTTTCGTGCCGAAGGAAGGACGAAAGCTTTGGATCAAGGCCGACCCGACATTTAAGGGCCTGAAACAAGTTATCAACGAACCCGGTGAACGAGCGTTCATTGGTGAGGAACCCGAGGTGTTGGACAGGGTTCGCCGTTCCTCAGTGCATGTGATCGACAGTATCAGCGTCCGTAAGTTGCCAACGTCTTCCATCTCTGAACGGTGGTTCGACTGCGACGTGCCGTTGAATCCGGAACTCGTTGCCATCATCGGCAACAAGGGCAGCGGGAAAAGCGCCTTGTCCGACATTCTCGGATTGCTTGGCAACACGCGTCGCCACCGTGATTTCAGCTTTCTTAACGAGAAGAAGTTTCGGAATCTGAAGAACAATAAAGCGAAGCATTTCAACGCTACACTTACTTGGAAAGACGGCACGCCGGAGACCTGCAAGTCATTGCAGGACGATCCGAGCGCGCAGGCGGTCGAGAAAATCAAATACATTCCGCAGAACTATCTTGAGCAGATCTGCAACGAGGGAACAGACGCAGGCTCACCGTTTAGCCAAGAGCTCGAAGCCGTCCTGTTCTCACATGTAGATCCCTCAGATCAGGCAGGATTCACGTCCCTTCACGACCTGTTGGCAGAGTTAACCGAAGAGTCCAAGAATGTCATCGCTCAACTCGCTGGCGAGATTCATGACGCAAACGAGCGCATCGTAGCGCTGCTACAACAGGCATCGCCGAAGCATCGTCAGCAGCTTGAGGCGATGCGCGATGAAAAGCTGCGTGAAATGAATGCGCTCGCCGAGCCCGTCGCAGTTCCAGAGCCAGCCACCGACGGCAAGAACGAGGCGACACTGAAAGAACTGTCGGCATCGGAGGCTCGCTTACAGACGATGGAAGCCGAGCTCCAGCAATTGCTGGATCAAGACGCGCTCCTCGCACGTCAAGCTATCGACGTGCAGAAACTGCTGGCCAAGCTGCGCTCTTTAAGGCTGGCCACGGACAAAGCGATTGCGGAGATGGAAGGCGATTGTCAGTCCCTCGGGCTCCAAGTCGCTGACATCGTCAGAGTCCAAATCGATAGCTCGGCCGTAGAGGTGCGCCAGACTGGAATCGCTGCGGAAAGAGCGTCGATCGCTCAGCAACGCGATGCCACATCGGCCACCACCATAGCGGCCCGAGTAGCGGCAGAACGCGCGAAACGCGATGCCTTGAAGGAGCAACTTGGCGCTCCCGAGCGGCGATTCAAGGAGTACCAGCAGGCACATCAGCAGTGGCGCGAGCTGCGTGCGGCGCTTCAGGGCGCTGAGGACAAGCCCGGAAGCATCGCAGCGATCCAAGCGCAGATAAGGATGTTGTCAGCGCTACCAAACGACATTCGATCCGCCCGACGTCAGCGAGACCGAAAAGTTCTTGAGCTTCATCGGGAGAAGCAAAGGCTGCGCGAGCATTATCGAAAGTACTACGGTGCGGCCGAACGCGCCCTTGCGCAACATCCACTTGCGGCGCACCAGAACTTTAGGCTGTCGTTCAACGCTTCCCTTGTCGCCCGTGGATTGGAGGACAAGTTCTTGTCGATGATTCACAAGGGCAAGACAGGCTTCTTCATGGGTGAGGGCGAGGGTGCCAAGCGGCTGGGTGAGCTCGTTGCGCCCACGGATTTCGATTCCGCGAGGTCCACCGTGCGCACGCTACAGGCGATCGAACGAAAGTTGTGTGGAAGCCATGACCAACCGGTTGCGACCGATGAACTCCCGCTGAGGGACAAAGTCGAACTGCGAGAGGTGCTCCGACACCTGTTCACGCTCGACTACCTGTTACCCGTCTATCAATTGCAGTGGGATGGCAAACCGCTTGAGCAGCTGTCTCCTGGTGAGCGCGGAAATCTGCTGCTGGTGTTCTACCTTCTGGTCGACCGTGGGCAGATTCCGCTGGTGATTGACCAGCCGGAAGAGAACCTCGATAACCAAACTGTCTTCCGGACATTGGTGCCGTGCATCGCTGACGCGAAGAAGCGGCGTCAGATCATCATCGTAACGCACAACCCCAACTTGGCTGTCGTATGCGACGCGGAGCAGATCATCTGTGCGTCGATCAAGAAGGAGGCGAGCAACGAGGTGTCATACGAGTCTGGATCGATCGAAAACCCACAGATCAACGCACGGATCGTCGACATCTTGGAAGGCACACGTCCGGCTTTCGACAAACGCGACGACAAGTACTGGAATGAGCCAGCCACCTCGTGGAGGATCGACGCATGATCGAGCCGCACGACGCAATGAAGAAGTTCCTCGTGTACGCCTCCAAGCTCAAAGGCGACGAGAAGGGAGAGGCGCAGGTCTTCTGCGATCGCTTTTTTCAGGCCTTTGGGCACGAGGGGTTCAAGGAGGCGGGTGCCGAGGCCGAGTCGCGCCAAAAGCGCGGCAAGGGCAAAGGCACGGGCTTCATCGACCTCCTCTGGCGGCCGCGACTCCTCCTTGAGATGAAGCGACGCGGCGAGAAGCTACAGAAGCATTACTCGCAGGCGTTCGACTACTGGCTTCGGGCCGTCCCGCAGCGTCCGAAGTACGTCGTGCTCTGCAACTTCGACGAGTTCTGGATCTACGATTTCGACATCCAGCTCGAACACCCGGTAGACGTCATCAAGCTAGACGACCTCCCGGCGCGGTACACGGCGTTCAACTTCATGTTCCCGCTGGAGCGGAAGCCCCAGTTCCAGAACAACCGCGTCGACGTCACGAAGGTCGCCGCCCAAAAGGTCGCGAACGTCTATAACTCCCTGATTAAGCGCAAGGTCGCGCCCGCGACGGCGCAGCGATTCGTCCTGCAGTGCGTTGTCGCGATGTATTCCGAAGACGCCGAACTGCTCAAGCCACCGGGGATATTCCTAGAACTTCTCGGGGAGTGCATCGACGGCACGGAGAGCAGCTACGACCTCATCGGTGGTCTGTTCCGACAGATGAACACGAAGGCGCCGGCGGCGGGCGGCCGCTACAAGGAGGTCCGCTACTTTAACGGCGGCATTTTCGAAGTGGTCGAGCCGCTGGAGCTTAACGAGACTGAACTCAAGCTGTTGAAGTCGGCGGCAGAGGAGAAGTGGGACCGCATCCAACCCGCGATCTTCGGAACGATCTACCAAGATTGCCTCGGCAAAAATGACCGCCACGCGCAGGGAGCCCATTACACGTCCGAGGCGGACATTCAGAAAGTCGTGCTGCCGACCATTGTCCGGCCGTGGGAGGCGCGTATTGACTCGGCGAAGACCCTGAAGGAGTTGACGGCACTCCTTAATGAACTTCGCACGGTCACCGTCCTCGACCCCGCCTGCGGGAGCGGCAACTTCCTCTACGTCGCTTACCGCGAGATCGTCCGTCTCGAATTCAAGCTGATGGCTCGCATCCATGAGGAGTTCGGAGCGAAGGCGAAGGCGTTGATCGGGACGCGCAGCGGCATCAGCATCAAGCGTTTCTTCGGCATCGAGAAGAACCCGCTAAGCGTCGAGCTGGCGAAGGTCACGCTCGTTCTGGCCAAGGAAACGACGATCAGCGACATGCAGCAGTGGATCGGCACCTACCAGACGGAGCTGCCGTTCGAGGTCGACTCACCCCTTCCGCTGGACAACCTCAACGCAAACATTCTTTGTGACGATGCGCTCTTCTGCGAATGGCCTGAGGCCGACGTCTACATCGGTAACCCGCCGTTTCAGTCGAAGAACAAGGCCCAAGAGGAGTACGGCGCGGCGTATATGGCCGAGGTCCGCGCGGAGCACCCCGAAGTGCCTGGCCGCGCCGATTACTGCGTCTACTGGCTGCGCCGCGTCCACGAGGCGCTGAAGTCGGGTCAGCGGGCCGGACTCGTTGGGACCAACACGATCCGTCAGAATTACTCGCGGGTCGGCGGGCTGGACCACATCGTCAAGAACGGCGGCACCATCACCGAGGCCGTGTCCACACAGGTCTGGAGCGGAGATGCCGTCGTCAACGTCTCGATCGTGAACTGGATCAAAGGTGAGGCAAAGGGAATCAAGCGGCTCTACTTCCAAGACGGAGACAATCTCGACAGCCCGTGGCGGGTCGTCGAGTTGCCGCGAATCAACTCGGCCTTGTCCGCAGGCTTCGACGTGACCACCGCGACGCCGCTGGAGGCGAATAAGACCTCCGGGCTCTGCCTACAGGGCCAGACTCATGGACACGAGGCGTTCCTTGTCGCGCCGGCCCAGGCCGCTCGCTGGATCCAGGATGAGGCCAAGAACGATGAGGTGTTGTTCCCTTATATGATTGGCAACGATCTGCTGTCCGACACTCCGCGGCCGTCACGGTACGTTATCGACTTCCATCCCCGAGATGTGATCGAGAGCAGCGCGTATCGCAAGCCGTTCAAGCACTTGGAATCAACGTCGCTCCTGGCAGACCGACAGGTCGCCTACGAGGAGGAACGCGAGCGCAATAAAGAGCTGCGCACGGCGAACCCGACGGCGAAGGGCAATAAGCACCACGAGAACTTCCTTAAGAAGTGGTGGCTGCTGTCGTACCCGCGAGAAGAGTTGATCGCCGCCATCCGCGCGCTCCCGCGCTACATCGCCTGTGTACGCGTCACGAAGAGGCCGATTTTCGTCTTCCTGCACACGAGCATCAATCCCGGTGATGCGCTCCAGGTGTTCACCGCGGCGGACGACTATTCATTCGGAATAGTCCAGTCCGGGCTTCACTGGCACTGGTTCACCGCACGGTGTTCGACGATGAAGCGGGACCCGCGTTACACCTCCGACACGGTCTTCGACACGTTCCCTTGGCCCCAAGCTCCTTCGAAAGGCGCAGTCAAGGCTGTAGCAGCGGCGGCGGTCGAACTGCGCCGCGTGCGGACGAAGGCGATCAGCCAAACCGGACATAGCCTGCGAGAGCTGTACCGACTTCTCGAAAGGCCCGGATCGAACCCGCTGAAAGACGCGCAGGCAGACCTAGATTCTGCCGTCCGACTGGCGTTTGGCATGGGAAAGCGTGACGAAGCGCTCCAGTTCCTGCTTGAGCTGAACCAAGCGCTGGCGGCGAAAGAAGAGAGCGGCGAAGCGATCACCGGTCCTGGGCTCCCGCCTACGTTCAAAGACAGCAAGCTCCTCATCACTAGCGACTGCATCCATCCCTGACGCCGGATAGAACCGGCGGAGGGCCGAACGCGTTCCCCGACTGCTCCGATCAGGATGCGTGTGATTAACAACCTCGCTAAATCGGGTACCTGCTGGAACGAGTAGTGCGGGTTACAGAGTGGAGATGATTCGTGTGCTAAATCGGTGCCGATGCTGAGTATGTCGTGACCTGAAAATTGTACCCCAAACTGTACCCCGGCTGACGGAAAACATGGTACAAATGGGGCACTGACCGTCGGCTGTCGAGCGACGAATCGCTCGGTTTTACCGTAAGAATCGCGTTTCTCGCGAGTGGACGATCCCCGGGTTCCTGCCCTCATAACCCGAAGGTCGTGGGTTCAAATCCCTCCCCCGCCACTTAAATCGTTGAAGGCCAGCCACTTGTGGCTGGCCTTCTTCGCAACGCCATTTGAGGGAGATGAGTTGGACACCTTCGTTTCTACGGCGGAATCGAGGCTGGACGACCTTCGGGGTTATCGCAGTCGTGGGGTACAGTACAACCGTGCTGTTGCCGCCACTTCTGACAGCGTAGAACCCAGTTTCTTTGCGCTTGTCGGGCCATCAGCCCGAAGGTCGCCCCAGGACTGGCGACTTAGTCGAGGGACGGCAAGTCAGGGATGAGCGCGAAATGGCAGAGTGGAGCGTGGAGGTTCTACGACTTTCAGGGTCAATTTGCGCTTTGGGTACACGCACAGGCCAGTTCAGGAAGTGATCCGAGACGCATGGTTAGCGGTTAGGTCTGCTAGACCGCGCCCGGCCAGGAAACGCACTGCAGTCGAAATGCACGTGCAACACTTTTGCAATTACGCAAATCTAGGCTAGGATCGCGCTGCGCGTGAGGGTCGGTTCATGATCCAGGGCACCCGATTATCTCCCTCCAACTGGCAGCGGCTGCACGCGGCCGCGCGGAGTCGCTTGGGCCTGCTGCTGGGGTTTTGCGCGATCTCTATTTCGCTCGCAATCGTGCAGTCGCATGCCTCCATCGCCGCGGTGGCGGTAGGAAGTGTGATAGCGATCGGAGCACTCGCACCTTTAGTCATGGTCTGGTGCGCGAGTGTTTCGATTGCCAGCGACACAACTCGGTGCTTCGCGGGCGACCGTGTCACACTGACGCTCGCAGCCAAGAGTCGGCTGCCGGTCCCGCTTCCGGAGCTACAACTGGATGTTCCGCACCTCCTTCGCCCTCCTAGTGAGGCACTCACGCTACGCCCGGGCACATCGACGCACGTCGTCGCCACGGCGGCGACTCGACGCGGCGTCGTCGATCTTTCGATATGCGGCCTGCTGAGCGGGTTTCCGTTCGGTCTCGTCCGTGCGCGACGTCGTGCTACCGGAGGCAATCGACTTGTGATCTGGCCCCGCCCGACACCTGTGGACGCATCCGTGCTCAGTGCTCGAAGCGATCCTCTGGCCGTCGACTGGACGCATGCTCGATCCTCAGCTGGCGGCGAACTGGTCGGCGTGCGTGGATACCGTCGCGGCGACTCGATGCGCAGCATTCACTGGCAGCAGACCTCGAAGCACGGCAGGCTCATCGTGACAGAGCGGGCGGGCGGAACAAGCCGGCAGTTGGGCGTTTGGCTGGACACTCGGTCGACATCGTTCGCCGACCCGGAGCAGTTCGAAGAAGCTGTTTCCCAAGCGGCTGGTTTCGTCGATCTCGCCGAGCGGAGCGGCGTCGCGGTCGTGATCAACATTGCGCGACAACGATTCACAGTGAACGACGATCGGTCTCGCCGCGACGCCCTAGACGCGCTCGCACTGGTTGTACTTGATGGGGATTCAGGCCCCGTGCCTTCGCAATCCGCGTCCGTAGTCTGCATAACGACTTCGCACGGCTGGCGGTCATGTTCGCACGATCGGAACACCCCAATGCTGGTCGCCGACCGGAAGGCGGTGCCTGCTTGAATGCTGCCACGGGTCTCCTGGTCTTCGTCGCGTTGTTGTCACTCCAACTGTCGCGTCACTCCCATTCTAGTCTGGCGGGCAACCTGTTCGCTGCGGCGGCAATGCTCGTCGCTTCATTGGGCGTTCGAGTGGCGTTATCGCGGCTGCATCAGCACATCGCCATCCTGCGGTTCAAGCACATCGGCTTGGCGTTGGCTGCGTGTCTCGGTGCAGTCGTCGCAGTCCTGATCAAAGCGGGAGCTGTCACGGCCAGCAACGAGGAACTCGTGCTCGCCGTCTTGATGAGCGTCGCGGTCGGGCTCTGGTTGTCCGATCGCGATGGAGCGCTGGCGGGAACGGTCGCCAGCATCTCGGTGCTGGTCGCACTCTTCGCCACAACGTCGGCCGACCAGAAGCACCGTCTGCTGATCATCATGCTCGCCACGCTGGCGGGCGTGTTCTGGCTTGTCGCATCGAAGTATGCCCTGGCGCGCTGGGCGTTACTCTACGCGATTGCGGCTGGCGCAGTCGTCGCCGGCTCGACGCTGCTGGCACATCAGGTCATTCAACCGACGGACGGAAATCCTTCCTTTGCGGCGTGGGTCCCGACGTCCGGTGGCGATGACGCGGGCGACGACAACGCTCGGCGCGGTAAGGGCGACGGACCAGACGAAGTGGCCGGCCAGTCACCAGACTTTGTGGGATTCGACCGAAGCGACAACTTCTCAGAGTCCGGCAAGGACGGCCTGTACGACATCTGGATGGAGAGTTACGGCGCACCGTTCGAGCCGGGTGAGCTACAGAAAATGATCGGCCTTCGGCCGGATCAGCTGCAGATGGTGCAGGCGCCCGACCGCGAAAACCTGAAGGTCGGCCGGTCGTTCGACATGCGACGACAGCCTCGCCCGGAACGCAAAGCGACGACGCGTGCGGAGTCCGCGGCGACTGCTGCTGTCTGGATCAAGGGCCCGCTTCCGGCCTACGTGCCATTGGCAAGCTTTGTCGAGTTCGATGGCAACGCATGGCGAGCGATCGAGCATGGCAAGCCGTTCGTACCAGTCCGCAGGCTTGGTGAAACATTCTGGATGGAGATCCTCCACAGGCCAATCTCGCCGGCATTCTCAGGGACCAACACCTATGAAGTGCGTATCGGCACGCTGGGCGGCGACGTCCTCCCGCTGCCGCCGATCGTTGAACGGTTTAAGATGGGCCGAGTCGATAGGCCCCAGTTCTTCGCCTCGTCCCGTTCAGGCGCAGTGCGATTGGCCACGCGGAAGCTTCCTCCGGGCGTGTCACTTGATGTCGTCTGCAAGCGCGTCGACGCAGATCGGCTTGTTGATGTCGAGCCCGCCCTACCAAAGAACTCAGACGTCGCGACGTTGTCATTGAACTCGGTCGACCCGCGTGTCGCCCGGCTCGCCACCGAGTGGGCGACCGACCAACCCCGCGGCTGGCGACAGATCGAGCAGGTCATCTCCCGGCTTCGTCAGCACGTTGAGCACGACGCGGCCTCCGTGGTCCACACCTCAGGGGATCCGATCGCCCAACTCCTCTTTGATCGCCGCCGCGGCACCGACTACCAGATCGCGTCGGCGGGCGTATTCATTCTTCGATCGCTCGGATACTCGACGCGCCTGACGAGCGGTCTGTTCGTCGACGAAACAACGCTCGATCGATCCAGTGGATTCGCCTCCGCCACGGCGGAGAATGCACATTTCTGGATTGAGGTGATGCTCGCAGATGGCACATGGGTGACTGTGGACCCGACGCCGGGCTATCCGCTGCTCGACCTTCCCAAGCCTGTGGGCGACCGGCTCGCCGAACTGTGGAACGGAGCGATCGGATTCGTACACGACCGTTGGGCGGCGCTCACGCTCGCGATCGGGAGTTTGGGTGCCATGTTCTTCGTGCGGCGCCGCTGCTTCGATGCGATTCTCACGACAGCCTGCCGCCTGCGCGGCTACCGCACAATCGATGTCCTTCGTGTGCTGCAGTTCCGGGCGCGATCGGGCGGCGCTCCGAGGCCGTCGCACGTGCCTGTCGGCACATGGCTGAACTCGATTCCGGCATTCGAGCACCGCGATGCGTTGATTCGCGCCGTTAACACGAAGCTCTACGGCGACGATTCGAACCGAATCGAGAAAATGCCCTGCGGCGCGGCGGTCCTCCGCGCATGCACGTCAAGAGTGATGACAGCAACTAAGGAACACCATCGATGATTGAACGCGTCTCACTTCAGACCTTGCAGCCGTTGGCGCATTGCGACGCGCTGGCCACGCACCGTCGGGCGATTGAAAAGATACGCAAGGCGCTCAATGGCGCGTTGCGTGGCAAGGAGGCGATCGTCGAACACGTGCTCGCCTGCGTGCTCGCGCGCGGGCACCTCCTGATCGAAGACCTTCCCGGATTAGGTAAGACGACGCTCGCCAAGGCGCTCGCCGGCAGCGTCGGCGGGCGTTTCAATCGCCTGCAATGCACGCCCGACCTGCTACCGGGCGACGTGACCGGCTTCAGCGTGTTCAACCAGAAGACGCGTGAGTTTGAGTTCATGCCCGGCCCGGTTTTCGCGGACATCCTTCTCGTCGACGAAATCAACCGGACGACGCCGCGCACGCAGAGCGCACTACTCGAAGCGATGGCCGAGCATCAGGTCACCGTCGACAACTTACAGCACAAACTCAGTCCGACGTTCTTCGTCATCGCGACGCAAAACCCGGCCGATCATCATGGCACGTATCCTCTCCCCGAAGCGCAGCTCGATCGATTCGCAATGAAGCTGCGGATCGGCTATCCGAAGCGCGAGCACGAGATCGCGATGCTTACTGCCGCGGTTGGCCCCTGCTGTGAGAACGACACGCCCCAGCTCGATCCGGTCGTTCATCTCGGTGAACTTCACCACCTGCAGCAGCACGTGGCAGCGGTGAAGGTTCACGAGTCGATCATCGCCTATCTCGTCGATCTTGCTGCCAAGACGCGCGCCCACCCGGGCGTGTCACTTGGGCTGAGCCCGCGCGGCCTACTGACGTGGCAGCGCGTCGCCCAGGCGAAAGCGTTTCTGAGCGACCGCGACTTCGTCGTACCCGAAGACGTCCAACACGTCGCCGAGCCGGTGCTCGGCGTCCGGCTTGCGTCCAACGTGGACTCCACCGCGCAACTCGTCGCCGACATTTTGCGAAGCGTGCCCGTGCCGATAGGAGGCGCGCGATGATGCCTTGGATCGAGCTGCCAACTGTGTTTCTGCTCCGAGCCCTTCAGGCTGCAGTTCTGTCCCTGCCGACCTTGTTGGCGGGGATGCTGGTCGCCGGCGCCCTGATCACATTTGTTGGAGAATCTCGCGTGCAGCGATGGTTCAGCAGCGGCCGCTATCGCGACTGGATGTGGGCTGCGCTATTCGCGATCGCACTTCCGGTGTGCTCGATCGGCATGCTGCCCGTCGCTGCGACGCTTCGGGCGATGCGCGTTCGCTGGGGATCAATCGTGATCGTCGTGCTGGTGGGACCCGTCGTCACGCCGTACACGTTGGGTTACCTCGTGGATCGCGTCGGGCTCGAAGCACTCGGCTGGCTCATCGTTTCGAGCGTTGCCGGTTCCTTCGCCACTGCGTGGGTTGTCGAACGCGTCGCCAAGTCAGTTCCACCACTGCCGGATGACCGTGAACTTGGTAGCGGGCATTCATCCGCACTGATCGCGTTTCTGAGTAACGCCGGCACATCGCTTACAGCAGGGGTGGCGATCGCAACAACAGTGGGCTGTCTTGGCGTCGGCGCTGTTGCAGTCGCCATTCCCCCGAATGCAGTTGGCGATTGGCTTGTCGACCGGAGCCTCCAGCACGCAGCGCTTCTCGCACTCGTCCCGTGGTTCACATACATCACGCCGACGACGAGCGCGATGCAGGCTGGCGAAATCGTCGAGTCCAGCACCATGCCAGGATTGCTCGTTCCGATGATCGCACTAGGCGCTGCGATGCATCTCGGCGTGCTGATGGCCGCTTTTCGTCGGATCGGCCCCCGCGCAGCGGCGGCAGGTTTGCTCGTCGCTGCTCTGAGTTCGGTCGTTTTTGGAATCGCCGTCGACGCGCGCATGCACGATCCGTCCTTCGAGACAGGCGATTCACATGCGTTCGAAGACTACGGCAGACCCTACCATCTGCTCGACCATCCCGATGGTCCCCTGTTCGGATTCCTCCACCGATTCAGTCGACCTCTTTCCGGTGGCGAGCTCTGGGCTGGCGCGGGCATCATCGTGATCTGCACGGCCTCAAGATTCCCGCGATCGAATACAGAGACGTCGCTGTCGCCTCAGCATCTCGCGAGTCCACTGCAACTTCGTGCCGCAACTGCACTGATACTGGCAGGTTCTGGAGTTCACGCCGTCTATTCCGCAGTTCCCGCGCCGAACATGATCGTCGCCGAGTCGCGGCGATTAAGCGCGGAATTGGTCGACGCGGTCCGGCAAGGTCAGCTGACCAGCGCGGAGCGAAGTCGGAGACTTCTCGACAGGCGTCTGTCCCAGATTCGGCTCTCCGCCGCGCTGCGCGGCGCGTCGATCGGCCCGAAACAGGCTGGCGAGATTGAGGAGATTCGAAGCGACTTGAGCCTGCTGTTCGCCTCGAACGCCACAGCGACCACGAGCCCGGCTGGCGACGGCAGCATCGCATTTGTGGCCAAGCTGAACGACGCTCTCCGCCGTATCGATCGGGGACTCGATCGTTGAATTCAGTGATTTGGGATTGACATCCGCATCAGTTATTGCGCCACGGCAGACGATGTCACCAAGAGAGTTTTCTTGGACACGCAACCCACGAATCTAGAGAATTGAGCGCTCATGCAGCGATGGCTCACGTTCATCCTGATCGGCTGGTTCGCATTGCTCGGCAGCGGTGCCGTGCAGTACGTCCACTCGATGAGCCATCGCGAGCACGAGACGGCGGCCCATGTTGCGGATTCATCGCACCATCACTGCAGTCTTTGTGATGCGCTCGCCGAACCCATCACGTCTAATCCCGTCGCGACGCACGATGTGACGCTACACGCCATGCTGGAGCGTATCACGCAGTCGATGCGCTCGCAGGCGGAAGCTTCACCCCCGCAGCGCATCGCATGTCGCGGGCCGCCTTCGGTGGCGTGAACCTTTCGTATCCGTTGAGTTCACGTTAGGCAGCAGCGCGGTCGCTGGTGCAATCGCACCGCCCGTCCCTCTGCCATTCCCACTTCGAAGGAATACCCATGCACTTGCCCATCCGGGCAAGCGCGACCGTTGTCGCGCTGGCCACCATTCTTCTCGTGCGTACCGAACCGGCGAACGCGCAGCCCACCACCCGTCCCACTGCAGAACAGAGACTCGACCAACTCGAACGTCGCTTCGACGAGATCGAAGCGATGTACCGTCGCGAACTCGAGGCGAGGGACAAACAAGTCGCACAGCGAGATCAGGAGATCGACCAGCTGAAGCAGCAATTGGCCCAGCAGGGCCTGACTTCTAACGCGGGCACGTCGCCTGCACCGTCAACGGCTGTCACGCCGACCACGTCGACGAACTCTACGGCCGGTATCTTGTCCGACATCGATCGGCGGGTCGCTCCGCTGCCCACGATCCGAACGCCGGCGAGTTTCAACCCGGACTTCGCTGTCGTGACGGACTATCGCGCCTCGCTGTCCACCAACAACGGCAACTCGGCTCGCAATCGGTTCGACATCGGGTCAGTTGAGTTGGACCTCCGCGCCGCGGTCGACCCACGAGCCGACGCTGTCGTCGTGATCCCGTTCGACCGCGAGGTAGAGGATCCGCTCTTCCCAAATCGCAGCGAAGATCCCGCTGGCGGACCCGATACGGGCGTCAGCATCGAGGAGGCGTACCTCCACCTCCACGACTTCGGCATCCCCAACCTCACGGCGAAGCTCGGCAGGTTCCATTTACGGTTCGGCCGCCAGAACATCCTGCACGCCCACGACTGGCCGACGTTCGACAACGCTTTCGTGAACCAGTCGTTCCTCGGTGGCGAGGCATTGAGTGACTCGGGCATCAGCCTCAGCTACGTCATCCCGCCAAAGCTCGTCGGCGGCGAGTACGTCGAAATCATCGGCGAACTCATCAGCGGTGAAGGCGGCAGCGAAGAGGCGCCCGTCCTGAATAACGACGCGCTGGTCGACGGCCCGGCGTTCAACACCCATCTTCTATGGAACCGCGATCTCAATCGCGACTGGAACCTCGAGCTCGGCACGTCGTGGCTGGCCGGCAAGCGGAACAACGATAACCAGCAGAACGCCAATCTGTTCGGTGCCGACGCCACGCTCATTCACACCGATCCGACGGGCGGCTTCAACAACCAGTTGCTTCAGGCAGAGGCGATCTACGGCATCGTCGACACCGACCGTGACAACACCGAACACGCGTTCGGCGCGTACGTGCTCGCCCAGCAGCAGTTGAATCGCGACTGGTACGTCGGCATCCGCGGCGACTGGACGCAGAACGCAACCGACAGTTCGCAAGAGGTCTGGGGCGTGTCGCCTTACGTGAGCTGGTACTGGAGCGAGTTCCTTCGCTTTCGCCTCGAATACCAGCACAAGGACGGCGACGTGCCCTCGGAGGACAACCTCTTCTTCCAGGCCACATGGATATTCGGCGCGCATCCATCTCATCCGTACTGGGCGATGCGCTGAACGAACCTGCCTCGACAACCGAACGCTGAAAGGAAAACCATCATGAAGAAAATCATCACAACTCTGGCAGTCGTGGTCCTTAGCCTCCCGACGGTCGCACTGGCACAACTGAAGATTGTCACCACTGCAACGGACTACGCCGACATCGCACGCCAGATCGGCGGCGACAAGGTCGACGTCCACTCCGTCATGAAGGGCCCGGAGAACGTCCACAACGTCATGGCCAAGCCAACCGAGATGGTCAAGCTCAACCAAGCCGACCTCTTCGTTCACAGCGGCCTCGACACCGAGCCGTGGCGGGTCAACCTGATGCGCGGCGCCCGCAACCCGCGCATCAACGATGGCCAGCCCGGCAACTGCGACATGAGCCAAGGCATCGAGCTGAAGGACGTCCCCACCGGCAAGGTGGGAAGAGATGACGGCGACGTCCATGCCTACGGCAATCCGCACTTCACGCTTCTGCCCGCCAATGCCCAGCGCATGGCTGCGACGCTCGTGCACTCGATGGCCCAGCTCGACCCGGCCAACGCGGACGCCTACGTCGCAAACGCGAAGAGGTTCGTGCTCGACATGGACGCGGTTCAAAACGAGATCCGAGGTCAGTTCAAACCCTACGCCGGCTTGAAGGTCGTCACGTTCCACCCAGCGTGGGAGTACTTCGCCGACGCGATTCCGATCAAGATCGTCGCGACCATCGAACCGAAACCTGCGATCACTCCCTCGCCGGCGCAGGTACGCGACCTCATCGCGAAGATGAAGGCGGACGGCGTCAAGGTCGTGATCTGCGAGACCTACAGTGACGACCGACTCGCACGATCGATCGCCGAGCAGGCCGGCGCGCAGCTTGTCGTCCTTCCCGACCACGTGCTTGGCGTGACTGAGGTCGACAGCTACCAGACGCTGTTCCGATACAACGTGAAGAAGCTGATCGATGCAGCGCAGGCCGCAGGAATTCAACCTGTTCCAGCCGAACCTTCCACACAACCCGCGAAGTGACCGTGCCGTATGATTGAACTCAAGGACGCTCACTTCGGCTATGGCTCGCGCCCGGTGGTGAAGGCGGCATCGCTGTTGATCACCGCCGGGCGCTGCCTCGGCGTCGTCGGCCCGAACGGGTCCGGAAAGACCACGCTGGTCAGGGGCATCGTCGGCCTCCTTCGGCCGTTGACCGGGACGGTCGAGCGGCAAGGCACACCTCGATTCGGTTATCTGCCGCAGCATCGCGCGCTTGAACTGCACTGGCCCATGACGGCGATCGACGCTGCGGGCCTATCTGGAGCAGCAAGGCAAAGGCTCGGCTGGCTCGGCTCAAGCCGCCAAACGCTCCTTGAATCGATGCGCCGACTTGCGGTCGGCGACTTGCAGCATAGACCGTTCGCCAGACTCAGCGGTGGTCAGCAACAGCGAGTCCTGCTCGCCGGAGCCCTTGCTGCCGATCCGGAACTTCTCGTACTCGACGAACCGACGGACGGCCTCGATGCGCAATCGCGAACGTTGCTTCTCGATGCCCTTCGCGAGCAGATGCACGCCGGACTCGGGATCGTGCTCATCAGCCACGCTGTGGAAGAGGTGCTGGCAATCGGCGATTCGATCGCCGAGGTGTGCCCCGCTGACCAGCACGACATGCCATCGACGATTCGCGTCTGCGACCCAGAAACCTACACGCGCCGAGTAGCCGCGATTCGGAGGCCCGCATGACATCGCTCCAGGATTACCTCGACATCGCCACGCTACTCGCGCCATCGCTCGCGACGGCCTTCGCGGTCGGCGTCGCCGGCTCGATCGTTGGAACATTCATCCTACTGCGAAAGGAAGCCATGCTGGCGCTGGCGTTGCCTCAGGTCATTGCAGTCGGCGTTGCGGTCGGGATGCGGATGAACTGGCCAACGCTTCCTCCGGCCATAGGCGCGGCGGGAGTCGCCGTGACAGGCTTGGCTGCAACGCAGCGGCATCGCTCCGCACAGTGGTTGCTGCCGGCACTCTACGTCGCTGGGTTGTGTTTCTCCTTCCTCGTCATCGCGAACGCTGGCGCGCACGTGTCCGAAATGCAGAATGCCTTCACGGGAATCGACGTCGCAGTGGCGCCCGGAGAAGCGGCGTTCGCTGTGCCAGCACTCCTGATCGTCGCCGGAGTTGTCGCCGCGCTTTGGCGCCGTTGGCTACTCCTCTCTCAGGCACCCGTGATCGCAGAACTGGCGGGGTTGAGCCCCGGCAGATGGCATCTGCTTTTCCTGGTCCTGACGGCAACGGTGCTCGTCCTAGGCACGAACGCGCTCGGCGTTGTCCTCGTCTTGGCGATGCTGTTTCTACCCGCAGCCACGGTTCTACCGTGGGTTCGACGCGTGCCGACCGCTCTGGTTGCAGCACCAATCGTCGCCGTGATGACGACCGCTGGCGGATTCGTACTCTCCGTCGAGATGAACTGGCCAATGAGCCAGAGCATCGGAGCCTTGGCAGTCCTCCTCACGCTGATGTCCGCAACCTTCAACCGCCTTGCCCAGCGATAGCACGAACGGCCAGTCAGCAAACCGTATGCAGTGGCCGCAAATCGAATCACTCCCTGCCGGGCGGAAGCCGAAGTTCACAACTGACGAGCGGCCAGATCCCGCCCGGATCGAGCTGCAGCGCGTTGAGCCCTTCGGGTTGGAGCATAATCGAGAGTCATAGGTTGCACCCTGGCGCAGCTAGATGTGTTGCTCAGAATTGTACCCCGAACTGTACCCCGGTAGACAGAAAACATGGTACACATGGGCCGTTGACCGTCGGCTGTCGGGCGACGAATCGCCCGGTTTTACCGTGAGAATCGCGTTTCTCGCGAGTGGACGACTGCCGGGTTCCTGCCCTCATAACCCGAAGGTCGTGGGTTCAAATCCCTCCCCCGCCACTTAAACCGTTGAAGGCCAGCCACTTGTGGCTGGCCTTCTTCACACTGTCGTTTCGGGGAGCTCATCTGGAGACCTTTGATTCTGCGCAAAAACCGAGGCTGTACGACCTTCGGGGTCTTCGCAGTCGTGGGGTACAATTCAACAGTGGTGATGTGCCCAGGCCTCAAAGCGCAGAGCCCGCTGTCGTTGTGCTGATCGGGCCAAGTGCCCGCAGGTCGTTCGACAACTCTTGGGCCACATGAAGCGCAGCCTTGAATTCCGGTCGCTCAATCGCGTACGAATCGGAAGCGTTCGTTCTCGCTAGAAGGCTAGTGTCGCCGACACGCCGGCGATGAAGCCGGTCTCGAGGTCTCGGTCTCCGATCTTGTCACCGTTCGAGTCAAGCACCTGCAGGTTGCCGAAGACATTAGCGCCGGCGAAGCCGTTCACTCGAATGCCGGGCCGCGGCGTCCAGGTGGCGCTGAGTACGGCAGGCGTCGAGAAATCGCGGCCGACGCCTCCGCGGATCGGGCCGTCGTCGCGCAGCCTGAACTCGCCGCCGATGCCGAAGCCGGTGATCCCCGCCGACAGGGTCAGCTGATCGCTCGTCCGGAAGGAGACCGTGCCACCCGCGCCGAGGACCGGGCCAGCGTTCTGGCTGCCGATCTCGATCGTCCAACGACGTTGTGCGTCGAAGTCGGGCGTCCATCGCAAGGTCGGGATGGGGACGATCACCAAGTCGTCATCGAGGCGTGACTGCACGATCAGACCGACGCCCAATGTGAGGTCGGGCGAGAATGCGTAGCTGACGCCGCCGAAGCCGCCGCCGGTGAACCCGTCAGCAAACGCGGCACCGTCCTCCGCAGCCCATGAGAGGTTCAGCGCACCGAAGCCGGACCACTTGCCATCCTCGTAGAAGGCGGTCGCACCCATGCTCGCGAGGTTGACCCGTCTCATTCGAGCACGCTTCCGCCGATTGCTTCTCCGCGATCGTCGCCGCCCTCAGAGGAGAATATTGGTGGCGGAGCCAGCATCGACCCAACGCCACCATCAGATCCGAGCAGTGCCTGGTTGTATCGGCTCGCGAGGATGAGCAAGTCGTCGAAGTTCACCCGGCCGTCGTAGCTGAAGTCGCCCTGCGAGAATCGCTTGCCCGTCGTGTTGTAGTTGGAAGCGAGGACGAGCAGGTCATCGAAGTTGACGCGGCCGTCGCGCGTCGCGTCGCCAGCCAAAACGTTGAAGTTAAACGCATACGCCGCGCTCG